>Ga0256405_10001884_pt1 | contig 53130 bp, 43 predicted proteins | sample RumenRJG_02DNA_FD_189096 | JGI IMG/M metagenome (GOLD analysis project Ga0256405, IMG submission 189096) | Bovine rumen microbial communities from Lethbridge, Alberta, Canada - RJG_02 | ecosystem: Host-associated > Mammals > Digestive system > Stomach > Rumen | place: Canada: Alberta... | reverse complement strand
ATGGATGTGCTGGTGTGCAAAATCAAGGCGTTGTTCCGTCTCTATCGCAATGAGGCGGAGCGTGCAGGCGGTACGTACGATTTGGGCAACGGCCTTATCTTCAATGCCGCTTTGCAGCGTTTGGGCGATGAACCTCTGACCACGCGCGAATCGAATGTGCTGGAACTGTTGTGCGAGAATCGCAACAAACTGATTGACCGCGCCACGTTCCGCAAAGCCGTCTGGAAAACAGACGACCATTTCTCCAACCGTCTGTTGTCGGTCTATATCAACCGCCTGCGCCGTCATCTGAAGTCAGCCACAGGCGTAGCCATCATGTCCCAACACGGCCGCGGCTACCGCCTCGTCGACTGCCGAAAAGAAGACTGAGCCCCTTCGGACAGCACAATACGATTACGCAAACGATAGCAGACGACAAGCCGCCTGCTATCGTCTCGTATCTCTCGGTTGTTGGGAGTAAGTGCGCCTCCATCGCTTCACCTTGGTCGTTCATCGGCAGATGGTCCCGTGATGCTCGCGGGAATCTCCTGAAAGCCACCCAACCTCAGCACAAGGTCGGCGTAACCTCTGCTCCAGACCTGCTTGAGAGTGGCTGCAAAAAAATGCACTTTTTTGAAAAAAAGTTGCATTTCAGGTGATAGATTTTGCCTCTTTTTTGACTATATAATGGAGGGGTATATGTGTAAGACAAAAAAAATAGTACAAATATTTGCACACTTCAAAAAAAAGCAGTATCTTTGCAGCTGATTTCCCCAAAATGTAACAAATTGGGGACGAAATTAAGATGGAAAATAGCGTTGTAAATATTGTTAAACGGCTGATAATTAAGCGAGGACGCGCGACATATTGGTTTGTTGATGATTTTGTGGCATGCGGAAACTATGCGTCAGTAAAAAAAGCTCTTCAGCAACTCACCAACGAGCACATGCTGTTGCGCATTAGTAATGGCGTTTATTATTACCCAAAGATTGACCGTGAATTGGGGCTTGGCGTATTGCTCCCTTCCAAAGAAAGTACGGCTCTTGCTATCGCCAAACATGCGGGACTGAAAGTCGCACCAACCGGTGCTTTTGCACTCAATGCGCTTGGGCTGACGACGCAAGTACAAACAATAGTCGCTTTTCTGACCAATGGTCGGGCACGGCAGATAGATCTTGGAGGAGGGCGATATATCAAGTTCTTCCATTCTTCTTCACAACGGCTTTTTGATTACAAATCATATCGAATGATATTGATTATTCAAGCTATGACGGAATTAGGAGAATCCGGCATCACAGAGGAAGTACGCTCCAAACTTAAAGAACAATTGGCACAGGTTTCGGAGCGAGACTTTATACACGATTTGAAATTAGCCCCGATTTGGGCACAATCAATACTGAGAGAATTATGATTTTTACGGACTTGTCGGATCAAGGAATGGTACAAATTCTTGACCAAGTGAATGGTCGGACCAACTCAGATCAGCAGACCATTGAGAAAGATTGGTGGGTAACGCAGGTATTACGTGTTCTTTTCTCTCGGCCGTATGCCGAACACCTGTCGTTCAAAGGTGGCACGTCGTTGAGCAAGGCGTGGAATATCATTGAGCGCTTTTCCGAAGATATCGACATTGCTATCAGCCGTGAGTATCTTGGCTTTGCCGGTGAACTCAGCCGTACGCAGGTGAGTGACAAACTGCGTCGTGCAGCTTGCTCATTCGTGCGTGAGAAAATGCAAAACGACGTGCGCGAGGGTTTGATTGCGATGGGTATCGCTCCTGATAAGTTTAGTGTACATGTAAATATCACGCCTATTTCGACCACGGATCCGGAAGTCATCTATGTGGACTACCAATCTGTCTTGCCGAACTCGGAATATATCGCGCACACCGTCAAAGTGGAAGTGAGCGGTCGCAGTATGCATGATCCTGTACAATCAGTGGCTTTACAATCGCAGATAGATGCTATTCTGCCGCAATCAACTATTGTGCAACCTGCTTTTGATGTCAGCGTAGTAGTTCCCGAGCGCACGTTTTTGGAGAAAGTAATGCTGCTGCACGAGGAGTTTGCAAAACCGCAAACGGATATTCGTACGAGCCGCATGTCTCGCCATCTGTATGACATCTATTGCATGCTGCACACGGATATCGCTGAGCGTGCTTTAGACAATGAACAACTCTATCGTTCCATCGTTGAACATCGACGCAAGTTCATTAACCTGCGTGATTTTGACTATGACATGCTTTATCCGGCCATGCTCTCTATCCTTCCGCCGGCATCCGTTGATGATCTCTGGCGCAAAGACTATGAGAATATGCAAAAAACTATGATTTATGGCAATTCTCCAAGTTATGAACAATTATTGAAACGTCTTGCAGAATTACAGAAAGAAATCAAGATGTTGCCATACCAACCTTAATCATCCTCCATATATCCCAAGCCCCTAAAATCGTCCGCGACTAACGGGCGATTTTATATTTTTACACACCGTACGCCTCTTTTGAGGCTGCCTACCTTACCACTCCGTTACCACTCTTTACTGTCACAGATGTATTTGTGGGGTATTGGTGTTTGATAATCATTGCGTTACAAAGAAAATGCAATAAAAATGCAAAAAAGTTGCATTTCAGGTGATAGATTTTGCCTCTTTTTCGCCTTATATATGGAGGGGTGCATATAAACCGCTCTGCAATAAACAGCGAAGCGATAAACCGCGCTCTCGCAATAAACCTGCATAAACCGCTCGCGGATGCGAAAAATGTAGAATTATGCAAAAAAAATTGCACACTCCATTTTTTTTTACTACCTTTGCAGGCGTTTTGTAGATGAAACGGGTATAGTCGGCTTATGTGGAATAGATGGAAACAATGGACAGGTCTGGCGGTGATTGTAATGGCCGCTGTATTCATGGAGGCGATTCTGGCTTTCCAGTACAACTATGCGCGCAACGAACTGGAGAAAGAATTGGAAAGCAGTGCAATGATGAACCTGACTGCATCTTCATTGCGGATACAGGAAGTGCTCTCGAATGCGGAATCGGTCTTAAGTAGCCAGATTCTACATGCAGAACGGCATGTCCGCGATTCCCGCTATATGCGGATGTTGATTCGGGAAATTGTGCAGTACGACGAGGATAATCTGATTGGTGCAGTGGTCGCTTTTCGCCCCTACTATTATCCGGAGTATGGCTATTGGTGCGAGTTATATGCTCGTCAGACGGATAGTACGATTGTCATAGAACAGATTGGCTCGCCCGAACATGATTATTTCCAGCGCGATTTCTTCCTTTCCTGCATGGCAGGAGAAACTTTCAGTTGGACCAAACCCTATTATGACGGCGAAGGGGCGCATGCGATGGTTACCTCTCATGTCTTGCCCCTGTATGAGAATGGAGAAACGGTGGGCGTATTAGGGGTGGATATGCGTACGATATGGATTGACAAAGTCGTCAATGCAGTGCATTCATACCCATCTTCTTTCTCACTGGTCTTGTCGGAAGATGGCGAGTTGATTTCTTCTCCGCCGGACAGTACGGTCAGTGCGGCTTTGGTGCAGAAAATCGTCTCGCTATTCAATGGAGACGAAAAAAAACTGGAATGGGGCGCACAAGGAAAAATTACCCATTTCCCGTTCTATGACGAAGAGAAACAAGAGGTGGGGCGTGTTTATTGCATGTCTCGGCAGGATGTTCCGCGTTGGGATATATTGTTCGTTTGTTATGATGACGAGTTGTTCGGTAAATTGGAGAAACTGCGTGGCTATATGTTCATATTGGCAATGCTGGGACTGGCTGTGTTGTCACTCATCGTCTGGCTGTTTATCCGAGAGAACCGAAAACGCCAGGCAACAGAACTGAGCCAGGTGCGTATCAAAAGTGAACTGCGCATTGCGAAAGATATCCAGTTGAAGATGTTGCCGGATAACAATGCCGATGCAATGCGGAGCAAAGAGTTTGGCTGGCAGGATGTGGGTATTTGCGGTGCCTTGTTGCCTGCCCGCGAAGTGGGTGGTGATCTCTACGATTATTTCGTGAAAGATGCCAAGTTGTTCTTTGCTGTGGGGGACGTAAGCGGCAAGGGAGTGCCTGCGGCGATGATGATGGCGCAAACCATGTCCTTGTTGCGTTCATCCGCCCCCCGTGAGCATAATCCTGCACGTACACTGCGTGCGCTTAATGAAACGCTTTGCAGGGGCAATGATACGAATATGTTTGTCACGCTCTTTATCGGTGTGCTCGATTTGCCTACAGGACAGTTGCGCTATTGCAATGCCGGACATGACAGACCCTTGATAGTGCAATCAGCCAACGCTTCTTCTTCAGATGGCATACAGATGATTGAAGCCAATCCGCATTTGCCCGTAGGTGTCTTTGAGAATACGCAATATGAGGCGCAGGAAATGCAGTTGGAGGCAGGGGATATGCTCTTCTTGTACACGGACGGACTGACAGAGGCGAAGAACGAACAGCGGCAGCAGTTCGGACTGCAAAGAGCCTTAGAGCAATTGCGCGCGTGCGCATCGCAGGAACTAACCCCGCAGCAAGTCATAGAAGACATGCAAGCCGGAGTTAAGCGTTTTGTAAATGGGGCGGAGCAAAGTGATGATTTGACGATGTTGGCCATTCGCTATTCTCCGCAGCATTTTAATATCAGCTTATCCGAGACGCTGCAGATTACGAATGATGTACGCGAAGTCAGCCGTCTTAACGCGTTCATGAAGTCGGTCTTTGAGAAAATGAATATCGGCGCATCGGAAGCGAATCGGTTGAGACTGGCAATTGAAGAGGCGGTGGTAAATGTGATTGATTACGCCTATCCGGCAGGGCAAACGGGGGAAATTGATATCCGCTTGTTATCCGATGGACAGAAATTGAAAGTGATAATCCGGGATAACGGCGTGCCGTTTGACCCGACGGTAATAGAAGAAACGGATACCTCGCTTTCGGCGGAAGAACGGCAGATTGGAGGACTGGGTATATTGTTGGTTCGCGAATTGATGGACACTATCAACTACGAACGGATAGATGGACAAAATATATTGACATTGATTAAAGATATTTGAATATGAATGCTAAAATTGAAGAATTGGATGGCAAACTCGTTGCTACATTAGTTGGTGAGATGGACACGGCGGCAGCTGTGGAAGTGGAAAATATTCTCAAACCGCTGTACACCACAGGAGGTAAAGATGTGGTGATTGATTGTACGGATTTGGAGTATATAGCATCCAGCGGACTGCGTATTCTCCTCAGTATTCTCAAAGGTGCCAAAGCTGCGGGGAGCCGTGTCGTGTTGCGCCATGTGAATGAGGATATCAAGAACGTGTTCAAACTGACAGGATTTATCAATATCTTTGAGTTTGAAGATTAAAACAATCATTTGAGTGAAACCGCAATAACAGATAGACTATGACATCCCCTCTTAGCCAAAGTCAGTTAGGTGTGTATTATGCCTGTTTGACTACTGTCAATGACCTGACCAACTATCAGAATGCTTTTCTCTTCACCTTGCCGCAGACTGTCAATCTTGACCGCTTGCGTGAGGCGGTATATGGTGCCATGTGTGCCCACCCGTATTTGATGGGACGTATTGTGCTCAACAGCGATGGGGCACCGGAACACGAAAGTGGAACCTGTCCTGCGTTGGAGGATTGTGTCACTATGCAGGAGGTGAAGTCAATAGAGGAGGTACGCGCCACTTTCTCGCGTACAATGGATATCTACGGCGAACGGCTGTATCGCTGTGAGATATACAAAACGCCGCAACAGAATTATCTCTATCTTGATATTCACCATCTACTCCTGGACGGTTTCACACTGATTCTTCTGTTCCGCGAAATCGAACGCTTGTATGCGGGAGAGAAAGCGGTAGGCGAACAAATGGACGGTGCCGCCATCGCTCAAGCGGAAGAAATACTGCGGGCGGACAAGGAAAAGATGGAAACGGCACGGCAGTGGTACGCTAACACATTCTGTGATGCGGCGGACACGGATTCGCTGCCAATCAAAGAAACAGTGATTGACAGCCAAACGTCATCGCTATGCTATAAGTATTTTTCGTTGTCTGTAAGCAAAGAGGATGTGCATGCTGTCGTTCAGCGTTTCGGAGCAAAGGAAAGCACTGTCTGGCAGGCCGCCTTCGGGTTATTGTTGGCAACGTATGGCGCAGAAGACAAAGCCTCTTGGTGTACGGCGTGGATGGGCCGTACCGACCAACGGATGATGACCACCGCCACAATGATGGTGCATACCTTGCCTGTATGGATGCAGATGAATGCCGATATGCCGGTAGCCCGACTGTTGAGTGAACTTCGCGAACAGATGAAACAAACCCAGAACTATGGGTACTATGCCTATCAGGATGCCGTGCGGGATTTGGGACTGAATAACAGGGTAATGTTCGCCTATCAAGGCACCATCCTGGTGGATAACTGCGCGTTACGTTTGGCTGGGGAAATGATACCCTATGAGGATTTGCGCCTACCGACACCCGGATGGAATCTGTGTGTGGAGCTATTGGACGGCAAAGACGGCTATTCACTCAAAATGGCTTATGACAATGCGGAATACTCGGATGCCTTTATACGTGAATTGGCGGAGTGCTATAGCGCCATCGTACGTTCCATGACTACAGCGGAACATGTGCGGGATCTTGAATGTTGTTCCGCAACACAAAAGGAATGGTTGAACCGACTGAATCCGGAAAAACCTTTATCCCGAAATGCAGGAGATGACACGCTTGTCGCACGCTTCATGCGTCATGTGGCGGAACATCCCGATGCGATATGTGTTGTAGCAGGTGACAAACGTCTCACCTATGCAGAAGTGGACCGCTTGTCCGATACCGTCAATCCCGAATATACGGTTCGCTGCGGCGAACATGTCATCGGTTACACCGTTCCGCGTAATGAACAGATGGTCATTGTGCCGCTTTCTATTGCCAAGGCGGGAAAAACGGCCATGCCGTTGGATGGCAGTTACCCGGAAGACCGTTTGGCATTTATGCGCGAAGATGCCACCCGTTACGAAGGTGGAGAAGCGTTTATCTTGCTGTACACATCGGGCACGACGGGCACACCGAAAGGGGTTATGCTCTCGGAGCGCAATATCATGGCACTATGCGATTTCCATGTACCGCATATCGGCTTGACACCTGACAGCCGATTCGCTACGTATGCCGGCTATGGCTTTGATGCCTTTATGCAGGACCTGTGGAATTGTCTCACCGCTGGAGCGGCAATACATGTTATAGGGGACGATATCCGTTTTGACTTGGAAGGGATTAAGGAATATTTCATCAGGGAAGGCATTACGCATACCTTTATTACTACGCAAGTAGCCACACAGATGGTGCAGCTCTATCCTGATATTCCAGGATTGCAATTCTTGGGCACAGGCGGTGAGAAACTGATGAGTGTTGAGCCGCCGACATATAAATTGCTGAACGAATACGGACCCACCGAGTGTACGGTCTATGTATGCAGCCATTGGGTGGAAAACCAAGAGGCGAATATACCTATCGGTACACCGAATATGGGCACCGAACTCTTTATTGTGAACAAGTATGGCAAGCAGGTGCCATGGGGAGCTGCCGGTGAGTTAATCGTAGCCGGAGAACAAGTGGGACTCGGCTATCTGAATCAGCCGGAAAAGACGAGAGATGCTTTTGTCGAATGGAACGGAAAGCGCGTGTATCGTACAGGGGACATCGTTCGTTACCGCGCGGACGGAAAAATAGAGTTCGTGGGACGTAAAGACGGCCAAGTGAAGATTCGCGGTTTCCGTATTGAGCTCAAGGAAGTCGAAGCAGTTATTCGCGAATATACGGGTATCAAAGATGCTACGGTGCAGGCGTTTGATGCTCCGTCAGGTGGCAAGTTCATCGCTGCATATATAGTAAGCGACGAGAAAGTGGACATACAGGCACTGAATGCCTTTATTGGAGAGCGCAAACCGCCTTATATGATTCCGGCGGCAACGATGCAGATAGATGCCATTCCGCTTAACCAGAACCAGAAAGTCAATCGCCGTGCGCTTCCTGAACCCGTCATGCAGGCGCAGGAAGATACCGAGTGTATCAACGCACCGTTGAACATATTGGAACAACAGTTGAAGCAGATGGTGGTGGATTGCATCGGTTCCGATAACTTTGGCCTTACCACACCGTTGCAATACGTGGGTCTTACATCCATCTTGGCTATCCGCTTGGCAACGCAAATATATAAGCGCTTCGGCGTTTCGTTGGATACCAAGCAGATGGTACACACTGTCACGATACAGACCATTGAGAATGAGATACTGGAAAAGATACTTGCCGGCGAAGCAACAAAGGAACAGCCTCAGGACTCTAATCTCTCGTCCTCTATTCCTTCTGTTCCGTTATCCTACGCCCAGACTGGTGTTTACTTCGATTGTATGAAAAATCCCACATCCACTATCTATAATATCCCGATGTGGGCGCGTATGCCGAAGTGTGTGACACCGAAGCAGTTGGAAGATGCGCTGCGTCAAGTGGCGGCGAATCATCCGGAACTGTTCGTGCATTTCCATACCAATGATACGGAAGTTATTCAGGAAGTGGAGATGTCTGAACTGAACGTGGAGAGAGTAGAGAAGAAAGAATCGGAACTTGAAACCTATCGGGCAGAGTTCGTGCGCCCGTTCAATCTCAGCAAGGACAGGCTCTGTCGTTTTAGTATTGTGCAGACGGAAGCAGCCTTGTATCTCTACTGTGATATGCATCACCTTGTATGTGACGGCGCTTCGTATGATATATTCTTCAAGGAACTTTGTACTTTGCTTAATGGTCAGACGATAGAGCCGGAGTTGTCTTCTTACGCGCAGTTCGTGCAAGAAGAGAAAGCGGCGGAAAAGACACCTGCTTATGAGGAAGCGAAAGCCTTCTTCCATTCGCGCTTGGGCAACGTGGAGGGAGTGACGGAGATATCTTCGGATTTGACCAACCCTCAGGATGGGCAAATAGGACAAGTCCATGCGCCTATGGATTTGTCGGCTGCGGAACACTTGGCACATGAAACAGGGGTAAGCACTGCCTCTGTCGCTCTGGCGGCTGTGTTCTATGCCCTGTCGCGCTATGCTAACACAGAGCAGGTTTGTATCACCACTATCTCTAACGGACGGAGTAAACTGCAGATGGCGCAGACCATCGGTATGTTGGTCAATACACTCGCATTGAGTACCAAAATCGGACAGCAGCATGTGCGCGAGTTTCTGAAAGAGACGGGCGACCGGTTTGAACAGACACTTCGCCACGAGTACTATCCATTTGCCCAGATTGCGGCAGATTACGACTTGACGGCAGAAATCATGTTCGCATACCAGATTGGTGTGTTGAGTGACTATAAGATACAGGGAGAATCGCTGCGGCCGGAGAGCATGGAACTCAACGTGCCGAAATTCAAGATTGCTTTCTATATCATGGAAGTCAATGGCACACCGGCGGTGATGGTTGAATATGACAATGGCCGTTATTCGCAGGCAATGATGCAGAGTCTGGCAGAATCCGTAGCAATGGCGGTAACGGCTTTCGCAAAGCAACCGGACGCACCGTTGACAACGGTATCGCTGCTCTCTGACAAACAGACTTTGTTGCTCGATAGTTTCAATCAGACCGATGTGGACTACGACAATACGCAGACCATTGTCTCGCTCTTCAAAGCGCAAGTGGCGAAGACGCCGGACAATATTGCGGTGGTGTACCATGACAAACAATACACCTACCGCCAAGTGGATGAAATCTCTGAACGTATAGCCGCTAACCTGCATCCGACGACGAATGTCATTGCCGTCAAGGTGGAGCGTAACGAATGGATGGTTATCGGTTCGTTGGCGGTGCTCAAAACAGGCTGTGCATATATGCCGCTTGACCCCACTTATCCGGAGGAACGGCTCGCCTTTATGCAGAAGGACGGTAACAGTTGTATGTTGCTCACAGAGAAGGAACTAGAGCAGTTGGCTGCCTCACCGCTTGCTGATTACCATGCACCGTCCGTCAATCCGCATGATTTGTTCATCCTCCTCTATACCTCTGGCTCTACCGGTGTGCCGAAAGGCTGTCAGATTGAGCACGCCAATGTTGTGGCGTTCTGTCATTGGTATCAGCGTTATTATGAACTGAAGGCGGGCGACCGTGTCGCAGCATACGCATCGTATGGCTTTGACGCTTGTATGATGGATATGTATCCGGCACAGACATGTGGTGCAACGGTGTATATCATTGGAGAAGATATCCGTTTGAACTTGCCGGATCTCAACGACTATTTCAACGCGAATGGCATTACGCATTCGTTCATCACTACCCAGGTGGGATACCAGTTTGCCACTAACGTGGACAACCATTCTCTTCGTCATTTCTCGGTAGGCGGCGAAAAACTTTCCTCTCTCAATCCGCCGGTCAATTATCAGATGCATAACGGCTATGGACCGACGGAGTGTACCATATTCACCACCACCTATCCGCTTCATGAGTATCAGGCGGATATACCCATCGGCAAACCTGTGGATAACATGCGCTTGTATATCGTGGATAAGCAGTTCAACCGTCTGCCTTTGGGGGCGGCGGGAGAGTTGTGGGTCAGCGGTCCGCAGGTCAGCCGTGGTTATTTGAACCGGCCGGAGAAGAATGCGGAGACCTATCTCGTCAATCCTTTTACCACCGATGCCAAGTATGCCCGCATCTACCGCACGGGCGACATCGTGAGGTATATGCCGGACGGGAATATTCAGTTTGTCGGACGGCGCGACGGACAGGTGAAGATTCGTGGTTTCCGCATCGAACTGAAGGAAGTTGAAGCCGTTATCCGCGAATATCCGGGTATCAAAGATGCCACTGTCCAGGCATTTGATTATGAGAACGGAGGCAAGTATATCGCTGCCTATATCGTTAGTGACGATAAGGTGGATATCAAGGCCTTACATGCCTTCATCAAAGAGCGCAAACCGCCTTATATGGTTCCTGCGGCAACGATGCAGATTGATTCCATTCCCTTGAACCAGAACCAGAAAGTGAACCGCAAGGCACTGCCTGCGCCTGTGATGCAGCAGAGCGACCGAGACTATGTGGCACCGGCCAATGAACAGGAACGGCTCTTTGCTAAAATCTTTGCCGACATCTTGATGATAGATAAGGTTGGCGCTACGGACAATTTCTTCGACCTTGGCGGCACGTCGCTGATGGTGACACGTGTCATCATTGAGGCGGACAAAGCCGGTCTGCATGTGGCGTATGGAGATATCTTTGCGAACCCGACACCCAGACAGTTGGCGCTGTTTGTCGCCGGAGGAACGGAAAGCGAGAAGGAGAACGATGCCGCTGATTTTGACTATACGGCCATCAATAGCCTGCTGCAGCAGAATACGATGGAGGCTTTCATGACCGGCGAACGCCAGGCCTTGGGCAATGTCCTGCTCACCGGTTCTACCGGCTATCTGGGCATACATGTCTTGCGCGAACTGATTGACTCGGACGCTGAACGTATCTATTGTATGGTGCGCGGTGAGACGGTCGAGAAGGCGGAAAGTCGTCTGCGCACGTTGCTCTATTACTATTTCTCCGACTCCTTCAAAACGCTCTTTGGCAAACGTCTCTTTGTCGTTACGGGCGATGTGACGAGTGAGTTGGATACGAACCTGAAAGTGGATACCGTCTTTAACTGTGCCGCGAATGTCAAGCATTTCAGTAAAGGCACTGACATTGAGGATGTTAATATCGGCGGTGCGCAGCATTGTGTGGACTTCTGCCTCAAGACGGGTGCTCGTCTGGTGCATGTTTCCACCACCAGTGTCGGCGGCTTGTCGATAGATAATGTCCCTGCAGCCGATGTCTTGTTGACGGAGCAAAACTTGTTCTTCGGTCAGTATCTCGGCAACCAGTATATGTACTCCAAGTTTATTGCTGACAGGCTTATTCTGGATGCCGCCGCCAAGCAAGGGCTCAGTGCCAAGGTGATGCGTGTGGGCAACCTCTCGGCACGTTCTACTGATGGCGAGTTCCAGGTTAACTTCCAGTCTAACAGCTATATGGGACGTATTAAGGTCTATAACATGCTGGGTTGCTGCCCGTATGAGTTGTACGACACTTCGGCGGAGTTCTCGCCCATTAACGAGACGGCCAAGGCGATTGTCTTGCTCGCTACCACGCCGAAACCCTGTGTCCTTTTCCATCCGTATAACAACCATGTGCAGTTGTTGGGTGACATCCTCACCCAGTTAGGGAAGATTACGGGCGGTGTACGCTTTGTCGAAACGTCGGAGTTTGTGGCAGCGATGGAAGATGCGAAAAACGATCCGCAGAAGGCAAAAACCCTTTCCAGTCTCTTGGCGTACCAGAACCTCGGAAACGGACACAAGACGGCTATTGTGGAGCGCACGAACACATATACATCTGCCGTTCTGCATCGTCTCGGTTTCTATTGGAGTCCTACCTCGTGGGATTACGACCAGCGTATGTTGACGGCTATCGCAGGCATGGGCTTTTTTGAGTGACATGCCGATACCGGCTGCAATTAAAGTGGGGGAAAAGTGAGGAAAATCTCTTTAATTGGTAATGTAATGTTAAAAGGAATGCACAGGAAGCGGCGTTTAATATCATTAAATATAGTGTGATAAATACGTGTTGAGATTTAATCAGCGGCAACAAAAGGTATGTTTGCCGCTGGTTTTTGCAGCATATATATAGAAACGCGTTCCCATAGTACTACTGCGGTTCGTTTTTGGTTCGTTATCGGTAGATGGTCCCGTGATGGTCGCATTTTTACTGGTATTATGAGGCAGCCTACCTTATCACTTCGTTACCACTCTGGTCCGTCACAGGGGTATATCTATCGTCCCGTATCTGTCCCGTATGTCGCTCGTAAGTCGCAGGTGAAAAAAACGTCGATATTAAAAAAGCAAACAACCTGTTTGCAACAGGTCGTTTGTGATCCATGCAGGATTCAAACCTGCAACCCCCACATCCGTAGTGTGGTACTCTATTCAGTTGAGCTAATGGACCAGTCGTGTATTCGTACACCGCCTTTTTTCAAAAGCGGGTGCAAAAGTACTGCTTTTTTTTGATATGACCAAATATTTTCGATACTTTTTTGCGTTTTTTGTTGTTTTTTGTCGAAATCCGTCATTTTCCCGTCAATTTTCTTGCTTTTTTGAAAAAAATATAGTATCTTTGTGCCCGATTTCCGAAAAACAATACCCATAGAATGATGCTATCTGTTTCTCTTTTCCGATTGTGGTCGCATTTCCTGCACCGGCTGACAGCTTGGAATACGGGGGGAGAAGGCATCCATTCGCCCTATCTGTTCTATTTGGTCAGGCATCTGATGTATGACAGAAATTCCTACTATTGTTGGAAAGATATAGAGGACGTGCGCCGTTGTATGCTCGCGGACACGACCACGGTGGATGTCACCGATTTTGGCACGGGGCAGGGGCGGCCGGCACAACGCCGGATATGCGACATCGCGCGTACTTCGCTCGAAAAACCTAAAAATGCACAGTTGCTTTTCCGTTGGCTGGCCTATCTGGCGCGGGAAAAACAGGGCATGTGTCTCAGTGTGGTGGAACTTGGCACCTCTCTTGGCATCACCACGGCCTATCTGGCTGCCGCCAACAATCGGCTGAAAGTGCTGACTTTCGACGGAAGTGAAGCGATAGTGGCTGTGGCGCAGGCCAACTGGCGACGTCTGGGGCTGGCGGAACGGATAGAAACCGTAGTCGGCAATCTGGATAGCACCTTGGAATCAACCTTATATAATCGTGCGCACGCTGCGCGCGAAAAGGGAATCGGATATAGCATCGATTTTGCATTCCTGGATGCCAATCATACCTACGATGCAACGATGCGCTATTGGAAACAACTCTTGCCCTATTATGGCAACAAGTCTATCTTTGTGGTGGATGACATCCGTTACTCGCCCGATATGGCAAAGGCGTGGCGCGAAATCGCTCAAACCGAATGCGTCACCAGCACAATGGACTTGGGGGATATGGGAATCGTCTTTTTTGACCCGCAATACTTGAGAAGGCATTATAAATTGAGATATTAACCGAGAAACAAACATAATATTATGAAGATTTACACAAAAGGTGGCGACAAAGGAAAGACTTCTTTGGCTACGGGCGAACGCGTGAGCAAGGCGGATGATCGCTTGGAAGCGTATGGAACGGCGGACGAGTTGAACAGCTTTGTCGGATTGCTGCGTAGCAAAACGGAGGAATATCAGGAAGAGCTGGAGTGGATTCAAAACAAATTATTCAATTTGGGCGCCTTGTTGGCAGGTGCCAAAGGGGATGACTGGATTGAAGATGCCCATATCAGCCAATTGGAGACTTGGATTGATCGCCTTCAGGAAGGTCAGGAACCCCTTCGGGCTTTTGTTCTCCCGGCGGGAAATGAGGTGGTCTCATTGTGTCATGTGTGTAGAACCGTAACACGTCGATTGGAAAGAGCGGTGGTCAGGCGGATCTCAAGCGGTGGTGAGGAGGATGCAAATCTGGGAAAATCGTTACGATTTGTGAACCGATTGAGCGATTTTTGGTTCGTTTTGGCTATGAAAATCGCAAAAAATGCAGAAATATCACTTTTTTTGTGGAAAAAATAAGAAAAATTTTGTTTATACCGAAAGTTTTTTGTACTTTTGCACGCTAATTTAGAAATGAAGCACCGAAAACCCGCGTATAGACGGATATAAGAACCTAAAATTCGGAGTATGTATTGGACATTAGAATTGGCTTCAAAAATAGAAGATGCTCCCTGGCCTGCAACCAAAGAGGAGCTGTTGGATTATGCAAATCGTATCGGCGCCCCGATGGAGGTGATTGAGAACTTGCAAGAGTTGGAAGATGAGGACGAGGCGTACGAAAGTATAGAGGATATTTGGCCGGATTATCCGACCAAAGAGGACTTCTTCTTTGATGAAGAAGAGTATTGACGTAGTGTAAGGGGAACGAATTGTCGGAAAGACGAAAGAATGTGAAAAAATATATTGTTCTTGGATGCTTGTTGGTGAGTGCGGTGGTGTTACGCTCGCAAACTGACCCGCAGATAGGACAGTATATGCACATGCAAACGACCTACAACCCCGCAGCGGCGGGTGACGGCGGTCTGATGCGTGTCGCGGGACTGCACCGAATGCAGTACACGGGCATGGATGATTTGCCCATGACAACCTATTTTACATTCTCTTCGCCATTCGTGATTGCAAAAACGAACCATGCTGCAGGCGTGCGGTTTCTGAACGATATGTACGGCTTGTTTAGCAATCAGACTTTTCATGTGGAGTACGCCTACCGCCATAAAATTGGCAAGGGTTTCTTGTCCGCCGGAGTGGATTTGGGATTTGTGAACGTGAAGTTTGATGCGGACAAGGTCAATCTGGATGAAATAGCCGACGTGGAAATGACCGGACAGACCGAAGAAGGATACCATGACAAAGAGGCGGAAGACCCTGTCTTGCAAAATCTGGGAAAGTCGGCCAACGGAATGACATTTGACATGGGAGTGGGATTGTACTATTCGTCTCCGCAATGGTGGGCCGGAGTGAGTTACAGCCACTTGACGAGACCGAAAGTGAGATGGGGAGACCGAATAGGAATGCAGTTGATTGGAACACTCTACATGGCAGGGGGATATAATTGGCGCTTGAGAAACAAAGATTGGACATTGAAACCGAGTGTGATGGCGATGACGGATTTTACCTCATGGGACGTGAATTTGACGCTGTTGGCGGAGGTGAAAGGAAGATACCGTTTCGGAGCGGGATACAGAATAGCAGGAAGTGTGAACGTGCTTTTGGGTGTGGATATCATTGATGGATTGCAATTGGGATATACCTACGAGTTGCCTGCCAATAAATTGATACGCGCCACCTACGGATCGCACGAAGTGTATCTGGCTTACGGCTTCAATATATTGAGACCCAAACGGACAAACCGATACAAGAGCGTACGCTACTTGTAAGAAAATAGATAATAAGATAATCAAAAATAAGAAAAATGAAGGTTACAAAGATTATTTCTGTAATGGCATTAGCCGCCTTGTTGGCAGCATGTAATGGCCCTGCCGGCGAATTGGTAGGCGTGACAAAGCCAGGAAACTTCAAAGAAGCAAATCCTTATGGGATGGTGTTTATCCGTAAAGGAGCATTTATGATGGGTGAGAATACCCAGTCCGCCATATTCGGACAACCCGACAATCCATTCATGACAACCGTTAACGCCTTCTGGATGGATGAAACAGAGATTACCAACAGCGAATACAAGCAGTTTGTGTATTGGGTACGCGACTCGATTGCTTATACCCGCCTTATTCAGGCTGACATGCAGGATTACGCTTTGGTACCGAAAGATGGAGAGTTTGACGAAGAGAATTTCCGCATCAATTGGAAGAAGCGTATTCCGTGGAACAGCAAGGACGAAGAAGTGCAGGAGGCATTGGCGCCTATGTTCTATTCTGACGGAAAAAGCCTTCGTACAGTCGATTTGCATTACAGTTACACATGGATGAACTACGATCAGGCACGCCTGCCGCAGAACAAATTCAATGTAGCAAAAGGTAAATATCCGACCAACGCAACGGCACGCGTGGATACCTTCTGGGTGGATGAGAACGGCTTTATTCGTGACAGCACGATTGTGCGCCCCTTGCAGGAACCCAAGGATTTCCTGACGCACAAGATTATCAGCATCTATCCGGATACCATGGTTTGGATTCGTGACTACCAGTTTGCATACAACGACCCGATGATGCGCGGCTACTTTGATCATATCGGATATGCCGAGTATCCTGTTGTCGGTGTCACCTGGGAACAAGCACACGCTTTCTGCAATTGGCGTACAAAGTATTATGAGGACCACTCAAAAGTGGCTGCCCAGATCTACCGCTTGCCGACCGAGGCAGAGTGGGAATATGCAGCCCGTGGCGGTCGCAAGATGGCGATGTACCCTTGGGGTGGCAATTATGCACGCGACGGGAAAGGTTGTTTCCTTGCAAACTTCAAGCCCTATCGCGGTGGATATAGCGATGACACCGGAGTCATGACCATGCGCGTGGCACAATATCGCCCGAACGATTTCGGTCTGTTTGATATGGCCGGTAACGTGGCGGAGTGGACTTCTTCTGCTTACAATCCTTCTACCAATACGTATGTAAACGACATTAACTCCAATTTCGAGTACATGGCTCGCAAAGATGACCCGGATGTGCTGAAGTGCAAAGTGGTGAAAGGCGGTAGCTGGAAAGATATTTATTACTACATGCAATGCGGTGTGCGCACGTACGAATATCAGTACGAAAGTCGTGCCTACATCGGTTTCCGTTGTGTCCGTTCCTTCATCGGCGATTGATTTCGGAGAAAAGTACTATATATAATATATATTAAGGTGTGTCTGCAGAGGAAACACCTGATGAGTCAAGCAAAATAAAAAATAATATAATTTAAATTCTAAAAGTTATGTCACAAAAAAAGCAAAGCGGCTTTATGCATTGGTACGAATCGTACAGTGGTAAGAAAGTGGTTAACATGGTTTATTGTCTTGGTGCATCTGTGGTTATTATCGGTGCCCTGTTTAAGATTATGCACTTTCCTGGTGCAGGTCCTGTGTTGATGACAGGTATGTGTACGGAGGCCGTGTTGTTTGCTATCGGTTGTCTGGATAAACCGCACGTTGATTTTCATTGGGAGCAAGTATTCCCGCAAATCATGGGTTACGGTGCAGATCCTGAATTGTTGGACGAACTGGCTACACGCCCCAAACCCACTCTGCTGGGCAATATGGGATCGAATGATGCTGCCAAAGTTCCCGCATTGGATGAAAAACAACTTTCTGCTTTGAAAGAAGGTATTGACGGACTGGCCAAGACGGCTACCCAATTGAACGAACTCGGAAAGGTTGCTACTGCCACCACTCAACTGGCTGAAAAGATGGAGATTGCCGGTCAGGCTGCAACTCAGTTCGTTTCTTCTATGAACGACTTTGGTCACCAGAGCCAGGTTCTGACAGGTACTTATGCTACTGTTGCAAGCGATATGCAAGCTGTTGTAGAAGGCACAAAGGCTTATCAGCAGAATATTGAGGCTATGGGTCAGAAAGTAGGCAAACTCAATTCGGTTTACGAAATGCAGTTAGGTCTCATTCAGACACAAGGTGAAAAGCTTAACAAAATCAATACCACGGTAGATGCCGTTTCTGCTGACATGCAGAAGATGCAGACCACCATCAGCGAAGCTGCACAAAGCTATGTTGCTTACGAGGACGGTGCAAAGAAACTGGCTCAACAGGTGGCTGACCTGAACAAGATTTACGGTAACATGCTCAATGCGTTGGCATAAGGTACACCGTACCGGAACTGAAGCGCAAGTAATTCATTGGTAATTAGAAACCTTAAAGTAATAATTAGAAATGGGTGGAGCAAAAAACTGTCCGGAAACCCCGAGACAAAAAATGATAGGAATGATGTATCTGGTGCTCACGGCCATGTTGGCTTTGAACGTCAGTGCAGCTATTCTGAATGGTTATATGCAGGTGGATGACAGTCTGCATGCAACCATCAATTCTGTGGAAAACAGTAACAAAGTCCTGTATGCACGCTTTGATGCTGCCATGAGCGAAAATCAGGAAAAGACACGCGAATGGTATGAAAAGGCGCAGCAGGTAAAAGTGCAGTCTGATAGCCTGTATTCGTATATCCAGAACTTCAAGGATGACCTTGTTCGTCTGTCCGGTGGCGCTGTTGACCGCAAAACGAACGAAGTGGTTGAAACGGATGCCACAGTTCGTCAGATGAAAAAGCAGGACGACACCAATATCCCTTCGCAGTATGGCCTGAATGAAGGTAACGGTGCTGTTCTGAAAGAACGGATTGTCGCTTATCGTGAGTTTATGAATCAGATTTCCAACAGTACAAAAACGTCGGAACTGAACTATACCTTCAATGTGGACGATCGTTATGACGAAGAGCAGAAAGAGAACGTAACGTGGGAAAATTCATTGTTCCACGAAATGCCCGTTTGTGCTACGATCACGATGTTGACTAAGATTCAGAACGATATTCGTACAGAGGAAAACAACATCATCGCTTGGCTTGAAAACCAGACGGATGCAGGTGACCTTCGCGTGAACAAGATGAACGCCTATGTCATCCCGAAGTCCGACTATGTGATTGAGGGCGGACACTATACCGCACGCATCATTATGGCGGCCATCGACTCGACGAAGAAGCCCGAATACTATGTCAACGGTCAGCGTATTGAGGATGGCATTTATGACATCGTGGCAAGAGGTGTCGGTGAGCATAAGTTCAAAGGTCAGATTGGTTACACCTCGCCGGATGGTGCCACCGAGATGTTGGACTTCGAAAGCGCGTACACCGTAGGTGAACCTACAGTTACTATTTCAAATACGGAAATGAATATCATGTATCGTGGCTTTGATAACAAATTCAATATCTCTGTCCCCGGTATCGCGAACGAAAAACTGCGTGTGGACGTACAAGGTGCCGCAGTGTCCAGAAAAGGTTCGCTTTGGATTATCAAGCCCGGAGATGGTTCCAAGCAGGTCGTCGTAAGTGTCAAGGCGGATTTGGACGGCAAGATCCAGCCGATGGGATCGCAGACCTATCGTGTAAAGCAATTGCCTGACCCGAGTGCATTCTTTGTTGCGGGAGGTAAGAGCTATCGTGAAGGTTCTGTGCCTAAGAAAGAGCTGACTTCTTCCGAATCCTATCTCGAGGCAAGTTATGGCGAAGATGGTATCTTGGATTTGGACTTCCAGATTGTAAGTTTCACACTTGCTGCCGGCAACAAACTCATGGATTCGAAATCTGGAAAACTCACTCAGGAGCAGATCAATTATATCAAGGGTATGCGTAGTGGAGAAATGCTCTCCATCATGTCTGTACGTGCAAAAGGTCCTGATGGCAAAATCAAGGCTTTGAACGCCATACCTTTGACGATTCGCTAATACAAACGAAACATTACAATTATGAAAAAAATCGGTATTATTCTTGTCCTTTCGTTGACATGTGTCATAGCGCGTGCCCAAGTCATTGAGCCGCAGCAGGTATTGTCTTTCTTGGAGGAAAATGGTACAGTGCGCTTGGAAACGGAAGAACTGGATGTCGCAGCAGATACGTTGGTTACCGTGCAGCACCGCAAGGACGATGTGGTTTGGTCGCGTATGGTGTATCGCGTGATAGATTTGCGCTTCAAACAAAATTTCCAACTCTATTTCCCTGTCAATCCGGACGACCCTGTGTATATGAGTCTCTTCCGTCTGATGGTGGATGCTATTGAAAAGGGTATGCCTGTCTATGACGTGGATTCGCGTAACTTCAAACCCTCGTTTGTTGAGGCGATGCGTGTGAAACCCGAAAACTATCGTAAGGGTACCTATTTCGTGGCGATGGACTCGGAAGGAACGTTCGATACGAATGATGACGAGTCGTTTATCATCAGTTACGACTCTGTTAATTCGAAAGTGATTCACAACTGGGACCGTTACAACAACTTTGTGCGCAATCAGGTGAAATACCTTATTCAGGAGGTCATCTTCTTCGACAAGCACACCTCGCGTCTGCATCGTCAGTTGATTGCCATCGCACCCCTGCAGCCTGATTTGGCCAATGGTAGCGACCCGATGGAATTCTTGCGCGGTTCAATCCGTTTCTGGGTACTCTATAAGGATTTGCGTCCCTATCTGGCAAAACATTACATGATTCCTCTTGGCAATGAAACCAAACGTGTCACGTTCGAGGAGTTCTTCCAGAAGAGAATGTTCACCTCTTACTTGGTGGGCGAGGGTAATATGTACAACCGGATGATTCTGGATTACGCCAAAGATGAAGCGCAAGCCAAGAAAGAGCAAGAGCGTATCGAAACAGAGATGTTGAATTTCGAACAAGACCTGTGGGAGTACTAATCGGGTAGAAAAGCAGGTCATACCTGCTTTTCTTTTTGGAACAAACAATGTCTTGCAGTGAGATAAAATGAAGTGGCGTCGATTCTTTAATATGTATCTGACCACCACCATTAGCGTAGCGATGGTGCTTTTCTTGGTCGGATTGGAGTGTGTAATGCTCATTTCTGCCCATTCGATGATTAGTCGGATTCGGGAGGATTTGGCATTGACCGTCGTCATGACACCCGAATCGGATACAACGGAAGTGGCGCGGATGCAGATGATGCTGGATGCCGTTCCATATATGTCTTCTTATAAATATATCTCCAAACAGGACGCTTTGGACGAACATATCCGGCAGTTGGGGGAAGACCCGGTTAAGTTTCTGGGTTTTAATCCGTTGATGGACTCCTACGATTTGCATCTGAAGGCCGAATACACCAATGCCGACAGCATTGCAGGGATTGTGGAAACACTGACGGCTTTGCCTTATGTGGAGAAAGTTCTTTATCAGGAGGATGTGGTCCATGTGTTGGACACCAATGTCAGTCGGGTCTCGCTGATTCTGCTTATCTGTGCCGGAGTGTTGCTCATCGTGGCTTGGGTATTGATTGTGAATACCATACGTTTGCATGTTTACTCCAAACGTTTCTTAATCAATACCATGCGTTTGGTCGGTGCCACTCAATGGATTATCCGTGCCCCGTTTGTCCGCCGTTCTGTGCGTATGGGAGTGGAAGCTGCCATACTGAGTCTGCTGTTGATTGGTGTAATCCTGTATTATGTGTTCTACCAATTGGGTGTTATCCTCTTTGAAATCAATTATGAAAATCTGCTTTTCCTCGCAGGAACAGTGCTGTTGAGTGGCATATTGCTTACCTTGTTTGCTTCCTTGTTTGCCACAGGGCGGTATGTGCGTATGAAAGTGGATGCCATGTACGAAATATAAGGTTCTTATGAAATATAATTTACCAAAACTTAATGCCATCCTGATTGCGGTCTGCTGTTTGATTATTGTGGCGGGCTTTGTGTTGATGATGGGCGAACCCAGTGGGGCTACAGAGTACAATCCCGATATCTTTTCTGTGAGGCGTATCACTGTCGGTCCTATGCTTTCGTTGGCAGGATTTGTGCTTATGATTGTCGCTATCCTTTGGAAACCCGCTAACAAGAAGAACTGATATGGATTGGTGGCAGGCGTTGATATTGGGCATTGTGCAAGGGCTTACCGAGTTCTTGCCTGTTTCTTCTTCCGGACATCTGGAAATCGGTCAGGCTTTGCTTGGCACATCGGGGGAGGAGAATCTTACTTTCACCGTTGTGCTTCATGTGGCAACGGTGTTATCCACTTTGGTCGTGCTTTGGAAAGAAGTGGCAGGTTTGTTTAAGGGCACCTTCACCACGCTGCAATGGAACGCGGAAAAGAACTATGTCGCCCTCATTTTGTTATCTTGTCTGCCTGTGTTTGTTGTAGGCGTGTTTTTCAAAGACGAAGTGGAAGCCTTTTTTGGTAATGGGCTGTTGTTGGTAGGGATATGCTTGCTGATTACGGCTTTCCTCTTGTGGCTCAGTGAGTTCTTGCAGAAGCGTATGCCTGCGGAAGGGCACGAAGTGGGGTGGAAAGATGCGTTGATTATCGGCTGTGCCCAAGCGTTGGCTGTCTTGCCGGGTTTGAGCCGTTCGGGCAGCACGATTGCCACAGGACTCTTGTGTGGCGTGAAAAAAGAAAAAGTGGCTCGCTTCTCTTTTCTGATGGTGTTGATTCCTGTGCTAGGTGAGGCTTTCTTGGAAACGCTGGATATGTTGAAAGGTGAAGTGGTCGTGCCGGCCATCGGGTGGCTTCCGCTCTTGATGGGTTTTGTGGCGGCTTTTGTGACGGGGTGCCTGGCATGCCGGTTCATGTTGGAAATCGTGCGCAGACAGAGATTGACATATTTCGCCGTATATTGTTTGTTGATAGGCGTTTTCGCGGTTGTCTATGGACTTCGTTGAGGGAGAGATAATTGCATTCGACAAGCCTCTTCATTGGACCAGTTTTGATGTCGTAGGCAAAGCGCGATGGCTGTTGTGCCACAAGTTGGGAGTACGAAAACTGAAGGTCGGGCACGCAGGCACCTTAGACCCGTTGGCCACGGGCGTTGTGGTGGCTTGTACGGGTAAGAAGACAAAGTTGATTGACAGTTTGCAGGCGCACACCAAAGAGTATGTGGCAACCTTGCAGTTGGGAGCGACGACCGCAAGTTTCGACTTGGAGAAACCCATTGATGCCGTCTATCCGACGGAACATATCACGCGCGAACGGATAGATGAGGTCATCCCCACTTTTCAGGGTGAGCAGTGGCAGGTCCCGCCGATGTTTTCAGCCGTGAAAGTGGATGGCAAACGGGCATATAAACTGGCGCGTCAGGGGGAAGAAGTGGACTTGAAACCCAAGTTGCTGGTGATAGACGAAATCGAAGTCTTGCTCTTCGACCCCGATAAAATGCAACTTACCATTCGGGTGGTATGCTCCAAAGGAACCTATATTCGGGCCTTGGCGCGTGACATCGGACAGCGGCTCAATAGTGGTGCGCACTTGATAGCGTTACGCAGAACCAGGGTGGGGGATGTGAAGGTGGAAGATTGTCTTTCGTTTGAACAATTCGAGAAAATAGTAAATGAGATATGAAACTAAACCAATTTAAATTCAAAATTCCGGATGAGCAGATTGCTCAGTATCCGACGCGCTATCGCGAGGATGCACGTATGTTGGTCTTGCATCGTAAGACAGGGGATATAGAGCATCGCTATGTGCGCGATTTGGCGGAGTATTTCGATGAGGGCGATGTGATGGTCTTCAACGATACCAAGGTCTTTCCTGCCCGCCTGCACGCGCAAAAAGAGAAAACGCTGGCGAATATCGAGGTGTTCCTCTTGCGTGAACTGAATCACGAGTTGCGCTATTGGGATGTGCTGGTTGACCCTGCCCGCAAAATCCGCATTGGCAACAAACTGTTCTTGGACGAAGACTTGACCATTGTCGGTGAGGTCATTGACAACACCACTTCGCGTGGCCGCACCGTTCGCTTCCTGACAGATTACGATAACTCTATCTTTGTCAGCAAGTTATATGCCATGGGCGAGATGCCGCTTCCGAAGTATATCCATCGCCCTTTGCGTGAAGAGGATGTTGCAAAATACGAGCAGGAGTTCCCCGATTGTCCCGTTGCCGAAATGGACGAGGAGCGCTATCAGAGCATTTTTGCCAAGCATATTGGAGCCGTGGCGGTTCCTGCTTCCTGTCTGCATTTCTCCAAGCAACTCCTCAAACGTCTGGAAATCAACGGTGTGAACCAGCAGTTCCTCACTTCGCATGTCGGGCTCGGTAATTTCAAGGCCATTGAAGTGGACGACTTGAGCAAACATAAGGAGGACTCCGAGCAGTTCTTCATCTCGCAAGGTCTGGTGGATGCCGTGGATGCGGCACATGCCGGCGAAAAGCGTGTCTGCGCCGTGGGAACGGAAGTGATGCGCGCCATGGAGCATGTGGCAGGTACGACGGGACAACTCAAGGAGTTCTCTGGTTGGACCAACAAGTTCATTTTCCCGCCCTATGATTTCACGGTAGCCAATACTTTCTTTGTCAATCTATACGGCAGTCAGTCTTCGCAGTTGCTGATGGTTGCTGCTTTTGGCGGCTATGAGAATGTGATGGCAGCTTATAAAGTGGCCATCAACGAGGGTTATCGTTTCGGCGACTACGGAGATGCAATGTTGATTATTGACTGATTATCTGTGAACGTTCGCATTGACGAGAGTTGGAGGCAGGTGCTGCAAGGGGAGTTCGACAAGCCTTATTTCGAGTTGTTGACTTCTTTTGTCCGCCGCGAATATCAGACCAAGCAGTGTTTCCCGCCTGCGGGGCAGATTTTCAACGCCTTTGATTCCTGTCCTTTCGACAAAGTCAAGGTGGTCATCATCGGCCAGGACCCCTATCACGATGTCGGTCAGGCGCATGGCTTGTGTTTCTCGGTGAATGAGGGCGTGCGTATTCCGCCTTCGTTGGAGAATATATATAAGGAGATTCAGCGCGACTTGGGCAAACCGGTGCCGCAGAGCGGTAATCTGCAGCGTTGGGCGCAGCAGGGCGTTCTCTTGCTGAATGCCACCCTTACGGTAGAGGCGCATCGGCCTGGAAGCCATCAGAACAAAGGTTGGGAGGAACTGACTGATGCGGCGATTATGGCGCTCAATCAGCATCGCGAACATCTGGTGTATATGCTTTGGGGAAGTTATGCCCAGCGGAAGGGGCAGTTTATTGACCGCCACCGCAATCTCGTCCTTACGGCGGTGCATCCCAGCCCGTTGAGTGCCTTTCGCGGCTTCATCGGCTGCGGGCATTTTTCCAAGGCGAACAACTATCTTGTGCAAAACGGCTTCGAGCCGATTAACTGGTAACTTGTCTCTTTTAGGCTTATGAAACGACTCTTGCTCATAGATGCTTATGCAATGATTTACAGGGCGTATTACGCCTTTATTCGTGCGCCTCGGATCAATTCCAAGGGCGAGAATGTCAGTGCCGTATATGGTTTTGTCACCACCTTGGAGGACCTGCGTAAGCGCCTCAAACCCACCCATTTAGCGGTGGCGTTTGACCCCAAAGGCGGGACGTTCCGCCACGAGGCGTTTGCCGAATACAAGGCGCAGCGCGAGGAGACGCCGGAGGATATCCGCAAGGCGGTGCCGATTATCAAAAGCATCTTGGAGGCGATGAACATACCCGTGCTGGAAGTGCCTAAGTATGAGGCGGATGATGTCATTGGCACAGTCTCTGTCGCTGCCGAGAAAGAGGGTTACGAAGTCTTTATGGCCACGCCCGATAAGGATTACGGCCAGTTGGTCACCGATGCCGTCCATCAGTTCCGGCCGCGCCACACGGGGGGCTTCGAGGATATGGGGCCGAAAGAGGTCTGCGATAAATATGGGCTGCAGTCGCCTTTGCAGGTGATTGATTTGCTGGCACTTATGGGCGATAGCAGCGACAATATACCCGGCTGCAAAGGGGTCGGAGAGAAAACGGCGGTGCAGTTGCTGACCGACTTTGGTTCTGTGGAGAACCTCTTGGCGAACACCGACCGCCTCAAAGGGGCTTTGCGCACCAAGGTCGAAACGCAGGTCGAGGAGATTCGCTTCTCTAAGTTCCTGGCCACTATCTGCCGCGAGATACCCGATTGGCATTGCGCCATCGGCGATTTGGCGGTCCGTGAGCGCGATGAACAGAAAGTCCGTCAGTTGTTCGAGTCGCTGGAGTTCCGCAGTCTGTTAGGCACGCGCAACGCGTCTGCCGCACCCGCCAAAGAGACGGCACCGGCCAAACCCCAAGAGGCCACGCTGGACTTGTTTGCCCAGGCCGATACGCCTGCATCGGCGGCCGCGGACCAGCCTCGCATCACCTGTTATGCCTCGCCGGAAGAGGAGCAGAAAGGCCGCTTGTGCGCCTATCTGCTGAATCCCGAAAAAGCGTTTAACCCCGCGCACGAACCCGATTGGGAGACCCTCAAACGGGACACGGCTCTCTGGAACCTGTATCAAGAGGTCGAACTGCCGCTGATGGGCGTCTTGCGAACCATGGAAAAGAACGGCGTACGCTTCGACTTGGATTTGCTCAAGAAAGCGGAGACCGAACTTTCTGCCGAACTGGCAACGCTGGAGCAGGATATCTATCGCTTGGCGGGCGAGACTTTTAATGTCAATTCGCCTGCGCAGGTGGGGGAAATCCTCTTCGACCGTCTGCATCTGGACGATAAGGCTAAACGCGGCAAAGCCGGCAAGTATTCCACCTCCGAGGAAGTGCTGCTGGGCTTGAAAGACAAACATCCTATTGTCGCTAAGATTCTGGAACAGAGGGAGTTGAAGAAACTTATCTCTACCTATATCGTCACCCTTCCTTCGTTCATCGATTCCGCTACGGGCAAGATTCATACCACCTACAACCAGACTGTCACCGCCACGGGGCGCCTCTCTTCCTCCAATCCCAATATCCAGAACCTGCCCGTTCGCACCGAGCGCGGACGACTCATCCGTCGCGCGGTCATTCCCGATGACGGATGCCTGTTTATGAGTGCCGATTATTCGCAGATTGAACTCCGCCTGATGGCGCATTTCTCCGGCGATACGCACATGATTGAGGCCTTCAACTTGGGGCAGGATATCCATGCGGCCACGGCGGCAAAGATTTTCCATAAGCCTATTGAAGAAGTCACCAAAGAGGAGCGCCGGCGCGCCAAGACCGCCAATTTCGGCATTATCTATGGCATCTCCTCTTTCGGACTGGCGCAGCAGTTGGATTGCAGCCGCGCGGAGGCAAAAGCGCTTATTGACGGCTATTTTGAGGCTTTCCCGCAGGTCGTCGATTATATCGAACGCCAAAAGCAGTTCGCGCGGGATAACGGCTTTGCCGTCACTATGTTCGGACGCAGGCGCTATCTGCCTGATATACTGTCGCATAACACGGTCGTCCGACAGTTTGCCGAACGCAATGCCGTCAATGCACCCATACAGGGAACGGCGGCGGATATCATCAAGATGGCGATGGTCGCTATCGCACGACGACTCAAAGACCACCGGACCACGATGATTATGCAGATTCATGACGAACTCTGTTTCAATGTCCCGTTGCAGGAAGCCGATTGGGCGAAACAGATGGTGGTGGAAGAGATGCAGAATGTCGTCCATCTGCGCGTACCCTTGATTGCCGAGTGCGGCATAGGCAACAATTGGCTAGAGGCGCATTAAAATAGCACCCTTATTCCCGCATTTGCGGGTAAAAAACCATTGATTAGGTGACTTTTTTGAGAAAAGTCACCCTTTTTTACAAAAAACATATTAAAAAATTTGCATGTATTAAATATTTATTATACTTTTGCGGTCCAAATCGTGAAAGTGTTTATATTTGTATAGGTGATTATCGGACAATTCTCAGGCTAAACACGATAGATATACGATAGATACACGATAGATATACGATAGATATACGATAGATACACGATAGATACACGATAGATATACGATAGATATACGTTAGATATACGATAGATATACGATATATAACAGGGCTATTACCGAGCCGATGAGCAGAGGATGAGCCGACGATAAGCTGACAATAAACAATAACCAAAATTAACATAAAGTTTAACTAAAAAAACAAATCATTATGAAAAAGATTTTTACATTTTTCTGCCTTCTTATGCTCGGAATGAGCATGACTGTATGGGCGGATCCCTATCCACTTTATCAAAATATCAGTTATTGCAAGCTGCGCAGACAAACTGCTGGTGGAACAAAATTTGATATTTATTTTTGGGATGCGAGCGATAACTGCAAACTTTATGTGTCAGGGGTAGAGGTTGGTTCCCAAAATATAATAGAAGGAATGCACAGAGTACCGCTGTATAGTAATAGTAAATATAATTGTACAACTTACTTTTATGACAAGGATAATGACCAGGCTTGCAATCCATCCGGATCTATTGCATTCTATTTTACAGGAAGATTTAGCGAGACTGACCCTATCTATAGAGTTCGTACTATATTACAGGGGTATGATCTTTATGGCAATGCGTATCAAGCCTCTCTTGATAAAGAAATTCCGATAAGAATTTATGACAACAATAATACACAATACACCATAGTAAATAACGCTGTTCAAGAGGTCAATATCCCTGGCAATACCAGTCACGTAGCATCTTCCTCTGAAGGGTATTTCAATTATACTGGCGAAAGTGAAAATCGACTATTTAGATTTGAATCCACGAGTGATAGTTATGAAGAAGGTAGGTATTATGGACTAGGGAACTATGTTGATGGTGATTATACCTGGAGTCAGAGTCTTCCGAGCGGTTCAAATGAAGTTCCTAACGATGCAAGTTGTAATATAACTATTTCCAATGGATTTTATTTCTTAGATAGTTATTTTAACTATAGTAGTGTATGTTATCATGTCACAATGCAGCACCCCAACTATCAGGCTGTGAATAATGCATATAGTGAAACTTTTGACTGGGATGATGTTACATTGACACGCAGAGCGGATTTCGCCACATCAGGGGTGGTAACGCTTACTGCCACCAATGCAAGTAACAAGAAAGTTGTTCTTGATTTTGTTGTAGATGTTGACGAGGTTGGAACAACAGGTGATATTGTTATTCCTGCTGGTGACTACACCGTGAGTACATCAGAGACCACAGGAACCGTCATTGCATCAGGGGGAATCAATACAGATTTGACGGTAAAAAACTCTTATGCAGGAACAACCACGGCCTTGACATCTTCCAACTACTCTACTAATCCTTTATGGTGTTTCCGTACAGGTACGATTACTGTTGCAGCAGGGATGTCAACCATTACAGTGTCTGCTAACCAATCGTATCGTGGAAGCCCTGTTGATATTACTATCAATGGTCCTGTGTTGGAAGGCTCCTATAATGTTTCTACAGGTGTAAATCCATCAGGCGCTGGATATATAACAGGCACTGTGGGAGAAGCTGCTTTTGCGGATGGCACGTATGATGCAGGCACATCAATTACTTTAACTGCTCACAATAATGCGGGTTGGCGCTTTGATAAATGGAACAATAATGCGACAGCAAATCCTTATACATTTGTGTTGTTAAAAGACACATCTTTGACCGCACAGTTTATAAAGACCTATGTTGTTACAGTAAATGATGATGGTAGAGGAATAGTAACTGGCGGAAATACATACGATGTGAATGAAGTTGCCCAACTTAGTGCAACGTCGAATAACGAACATCTGTATTTCTTCCAGAAGTGGCAGAAACTCAACGGTGAAACTTATGAAGACTTTGTTGGAAACACAGCCAATCCGATAAATGTTACTGTTTCTGCCGATGCCACTTATAAGGCTGTGTTCCGCCAAGCAAGCAACGGTACAATCACAGCAAATGCTTCCCCTGTGGCAGGCGGTTACGTTGTTGTTAATCAGTCAAGCACCGCAGGAGGCACGGCTGTCACATTGACGGTTAATGAAAATGACGGATATGCATTTACTGGTTGGGCTGACGGTGGCAATGACAACCCTCGTATAGTTTATGTGGATGGCGATTACGAATACACAGCCCAATTTGTAGAAGGTGTGGAAATCGTTGTATTGGATGGTACATGTAATGATGAAAGTGGATACTTCAACTTCTTAGGTTCGGTTAATGGCTACGATGTGCGGATTGAGAGTGCGTCTGTTGCGCTACGTACAGGAGATTTCTCGGCTTCTCAATTGGAACAGACAAATAATTATACGTACGTCAAGAAAAATAGCACGCACGTAATGCTTGACTACTCACGCCAAAGCGCCAATGTGTCAATCTTAGATCACACACACCTGTTGATGGAAGCATGGGAATACGACACTTCGGGGAAACCATATCACATCTCGATTAAAGCTCCATTACCTAATTCAAAAGAAATAGATAGTCGCAACTCTGCCTATAATGTTGAATCTTTCCCCTCCGTAGATGATGTAACCGCTGCTGATGAAGAAGGAAAAGCGTGGATATATGCCAACAAAGGTGGTAGTCCGGGCACAGGTTATTATGTATATAATACTTGGCTTGCGTTTATGCCGGATAATACTAAATATGGTAAAATCCCGTCTGGAACATATCCGATAAAAGGTACTGAGGAAGTGGGAACAGCAGTTGGCGGATATAATTTGCAGTTAAATGGTAGCGGCTATTTGTCAAGTAAGGATGGTTGTGTAGCGCAGAGACGCAATGGCTATGTAGAAAATATTTGGATTCCTGTAGATGGAACGATTGAGGTAATAAATGTGGACGAAACCTATTATGTGAATGTATTAGGTAAGAGTTCATATAAACAAAATGTCTATTTCACTATGGGTACGGCTCCATATAATGTGAATATCACGAGTGACGCTAACGGAAGTGTGGATATTGCATTAAACGCTTCTAACTGGGGAACTACCGTTCATTATGATGAAGGTGTCAATAAATTCTTCAATGGTAATGCGCTCACATTGACAGCTACTGCCACTACTGAAAATTACGAGTTCTGGCGTTGGTCGGATGAGGATGAGTCTGTAGAAACATCCGCTTATGGCGCAAGCCGTAACGTGACCGTCAGCGGTAACCTTACTTTGCAAGCAATCTTCCGTGAGGCTGCTGCCACTTACACTGTAACTATCGTAAGCAATAATACGGACTATGGAACAGTCAGTCATGCAAGCGTGACAAACGTTCCTTACGGCACGGTGATTACAACAAACAATAATACTATCAGTGTGAACGGCACTACCGTAACCGCCACAGCGAAGGAGTTCTATAGTTTCGTAGAATGGCAGAATATACCTGGCACCCTGTCCGACGATGTTGAACTGACAGCTGTCTTTGCTTTGCCAGAGACGATTGTTCTGAGGGATGACTTTGAGAATGGCTCGCAATGGCAGGATGATTACGCCGACTTGCTGGATACGCTAAGAACCGGTAGCGACAAAGCAGGCAAAGCGAAACAGAAAAATGTACAGTTGAAACGCACGTTCAACGCTGGACGCTGGTCAACGATCTCCCTGCCATTTGCGTACAACTTTAGCAAACAGGGTAATAATACCTTCAAAGGACAAGTTTACTATCTGATTAGCGCGAAGTACACGGAACAAGGTTATCTGAAACTCAATTGTATGCCGAATACTTATCGTATTGAACCGAACAAACCGTATATTGTAATCCCGAATGAGACAATAGTAAATCCTGTCTTCAATGATGTGACTTTACAGTCTATCGGTGACGGTTCTTATACGGTGGAGAACACCGAAAATATCGGTACAGGTGTTACGTTCCGCAATACACAGTATCGTCAGACCTTGCCGAATAATGACAAGCGTGTCATTTACTTGAGCAGCAACACACTCTGTTATCCGCATCCTGAGAAGGAAACCTATATGAATGCCTTCCGTGGCTATTTCTATCTGAATGTTGAAGTAGAAGACATTCATTACATCCAGCCTCGTCGTGTCATCCTTGAGACCACAGATGGCGATAGGATTGAGTATGCAGAAGAAAGCAACGAAGCCATTTCCTCTGAAACGCACAAGTATATCGAGAACGGCATTCTTGTCATCGAGCGCAATGGCATCAAGTACGACGCCCAAGGACACATTATAAAATAACGTTATAAAATAATGTTCCTTTCGGGTTCTCCCGTAGGGGATGTTGGATATATGCTCCAAAGCGACAGTGGATTCCGCGCATGGGGCGTGGAACACTGGAGGTGCCCGAGGGGACGGGCAGTCGCAGAGCGGGCATATATCCCGAAGAAAAAATTGAACCCGAAAGAACAACCATAAAAACGAACGATATAAAAACCTATAACACCAATGGAAAAGAAAATGTATAACCAACCCTTGACAATTACCACAGAGGTGGAAACCATGTCTGTGATAATGAGTGTTACTCAATCTGTCGGTGGTGACAACACGCAACCGCAAATAGGCGTAGGAGGGGGAGGCGACGCTCCTGCCCGTTATCCCAGATACTAATACCGCCCGACTATTTGCGAGTCAGCGCTTAGAAAGTAGAGACAGCGGCTTCGATCAACGAAGCCCTGTCTTGCTTTCACTATCGCTTTGTGGATAAATAATGATAAAAATATTTGCACAAGTCAAAAAAATGCACTAACTTTGCAGCCCGAAACAATGGGAAAGACCTACAAAGAAAGTACATGGATACAGAACAAACCCGAACAGCCCCCGCCTGTCAATGCGAAAACGCCATATTGGTGGGGCTTATCACACCACAGCAGCCCGAAGAACGGACACAGGAATATCTCGATGAACTGGCCTTCTTGGCTGACACGCGAAGCATAACACCCGCCAAACGCTTTGTGCAGCGTGTCTCCTCACCCGATACCAATACCTATGTCGGAAGCGGCAAACTGCAGGAAATCCGGCAATGGATTATTGACCATCAGAACGATGGGGAAAAGCAAGTCGACCTCGTCATTTTTGACGACGAACTCTCTCCCCGTCAGATTCGTAACATAGAAAAAGACCTCAATTGGCGCGAGAATACAAAGGATAGACGCGAAGTCCGGGTCATGGATCGCACAATCCTTATTTTGGAAATCTTCCTCCGCCGTGCACAGACATCCTACGCAAAGACCCAGGTCGAATTGGCGCACTTGCAGTATATGCTTCCTCGCCTTACCCGCATGTGGAGCCACCTTGACCGGCAGCGTGGAGGTGGAGGCACCAACCGCGGAACGGGTGAAACGCAGATTGAGGCCGACCGGCGTATCATCGGACAGCGTATTGCCCTCCTGAAAGACGGACTGCAGAAAATCGACCGCCAGATGAGTACCCAGCGCCAGAACCGTGGGAAAATGGTGCGGGTCGCATTGGTGGGTTATACCAATGTGGGCAAATCCACACTCATGAACCTTCTGAGCAAAAGCGATGTCTTTGCCGAAAACAAACTCTTTGCCACCCTTGATACAACGGTGCGCAAAGTCACTATCGACAATCTGCCTTTCCTCCTCAGTGATACGGTCGGCTTTATCCGCAAGCTGCCGCATCATTTGGTCGAGTCTTTCAAATCCACACTGGACGAAGTGCGCGAAGCGGATCTCCTTGTGCATGTGGTGGATATATCCCATCCCAATTTCGAGGAACAGTATGAAGTGGTGGAAAAGACCATCAACGAACTTCTGGAGCGCGAACAGACTACGCCTGTCGCCCAACCCTGGAAAGACGGACCCAAATCGGCACAGAAGAAAAAAGTGGTGAAAGACGTACAGCGCATTGTTGTTTTCAACAAGATTGACGCTTTCTCCTATACCCCGAAAGAGGAAGATGACCTTACGCCCGTCAAACGGGAGAATATCTCGTTGGAGGATTTTGAGAAAACATGGATGGCGAAACTGGGCGACGACTGCATCTTTATCTCTGCGCGGCAGAAAGTCAATATGGATGCTTTGCGGCAGAAACTCTACCGGCGCGTGAAAGAAATTCATGTGCAGCGATATCCCTACAACGACTTCCTTTTTCAGACGTATGAGTGATGGAAATTGGGCAAAGTTGCGGAAAAATGCAAGCAGAGTGCATTTTTATTTGTTTATATCAGAAAAAAGTTGTACCTTTGCACGCCGTTATATGTAGGCTTGCCCTGCTGTGAGAAAAAAGACCGTTCATATAGTGCTTTGCGTATGCTTGCTGCTCTGTGGCAGCGCGCTTCGTGCAGAACAGCGCATGTTGCACTGCGAATTGGGCATAGATGGCGGATGCGGTTACTATGTCGGGGATGCCACAGAGCATATCTTTCAGAATGTGCGGGAGACGTATGGAGTCAATTTCCGCTATATGTTCGACCGCCGATGGGCTATCCGCGCCAAAGGAATGGAGCAGCGCATCACTGGCTATCGCTCCGATGGCACGGGTTTTGTAGTAAAGAATAACGGGATGTGGACCAACCATCTGATAACCCTCGATGTAGTAGGGGAATTCAATTTCTTTCCCTTCGACGATGTGCGGGCGGAAAGCCGGATAAAACCCATCACACCCTACATCGCAACGGGAATAGGGATGTGCCTCCACAGCAAGGCGGAAGAAGTGGCAGCCTTCATGCCATTTATCGTCGGAATGAAGTGGCGCTGTTCCACACATTGCACATTGCATCTGGCGTGGGAACATGATGTCTATTTCACCGACCGGCTGGAGAATGTGCGTGATTATGACAACAAACATAATTTGAACGGAAAGAACTTGATGAATGTGGACCTTACAGGTAAACTGGTGGTGGGAGTAGCAGTGGCGTTTGCCCGGACAAAAAGAGTATGCAGAACATGTCAATAGAGATCAGTAAAGAGAGAATGCCGCGCCATGTGGCAATCATCATGGATGGTAACGGACGCTGGGCGAAACAGCACGGATTGGTGCGTATGTTCGGACATAAGAAAGGCGTGGAAACCGTGCATAATATCACCGAGGAGGCTGCCCGTCTCGGAATAGAATACCTGACACTCTATACTTTCTCCACCGAGAATTGGAATCGGCCCAAGGAGGAAGTCGATGCCTTGATGTCTCTGCTGGTGGATACCATCGTCAAGGAAACCGATACCCTCATGAAGAACAATGTTCGCCTGCTCACTATCGGCGACCTCGAACGCCTTCCCAAAGAGGCACGCCGGAAATTCGAAGGCTGCATGGAAGAGACGGCCGGCAATACCGGACTCCGTCTGGTCATAGCGTTGAGCTATTCGGCACGATGGGAAATAGTGAATGCCGTCAAGCAGATTGCCTCGGCTGTCAAAGCCGGCACACTGCGCGTGGAGGAACTGGACGAACAGAAAGTGTCGGAAGCAATGACCACCGCCGATATGCCTGACCCCGACTTGCTGATACGCACCAGTGGCGAACTGCGCATTAGCAACTTCCTCTTGTGGCAGTTGGCCTACTCCGAACTCTACTTCACCCCTTGCCTCTGGCCGGATTTTACGGTAGAAGAGTTCCGCCGTGCCATTGCCGATTACCAGCATCGCGAACGCCGATTTGGAAAAACCAGTGAACAATTGAAAAACTGACGTGAAAGCAATTTACTACCTCATACTGCTCCTCTTGACGGCTACCCAAGTGGCAGCCCAAACGGCAGATACCCTTGCTCCCGCACCGGAGATTGAGTACTCGATGACCCGACGCACCTATGAAATAGCGGACATATCCGTTACGGGTGCCACCAGTTACGAAGATTTTGTGCTGATCGGCTTCTCCGGATTGGCAGTGGGTGACAAGATACAAGTACCCGGCGACCAAATCACAAAGGCCATTAGGCGCTTCTGGAAACAAGGCCTGTTCTCGGATGTGAAGATAGTGGCTACCAAGATGACCGATACGCAAGTGTGGCTGCAGATTCAGCTCAAGGAACGTCCGCGTATTTCCGACCTGGAGTATCGCGGTATGAAAAAGAGCGAACGGGAAGATTTGGAAGTAAAAGTAGGTATATCAAGAGGTAATCAGATGACCCCCAACTTGGCGGATAGGGCTGTGCAGGTTATCAAGAAATACTATGCCGAAAAGGGCTTCCGCAATGCCGAAGTGAAAGTGCATCAAAAAGCCGATTTAGACCACCCCGGTTATATCAAAGTGCTGATTTCGGTGGATAAAAATGTCAAGACCAAGGTGGCGCATATCTATATCGAAGGCAACAAAGCCTTGAGCCACAACAAGATAAACAAGGTGATGAAGAAGACCAATGATAACAATATCATCAACCTCTTCCGCACCAAGAAGTTCGTGGAAAAAGAGTATGAGAACGACAAGAAAGCCGTGGTCGAGAAGTACAACGAACTGGGCTACCGTGATGCCTACATCGTTTCTGACAGCGTTGTTCCTTGTCCCGATGATCCTACTCGTGTGGATGTATATCTGAAGGTCTTTGAGGGCGACAAATACTATATCCGTGACATCAAGTGGGTGGGAAACACCGTTTATCCGTACGAGCAGTTGAACCATATATTGGGAATAAAGCGCGGTGATGTGTATAACCTCAAACAACTCAACAAACGCTTGATAGAGGATGACGATGCAGTAAGCAAACTCTATACCGATGAAGGCTATCTCTTCTTCAATGTTGATCCGGTGGAAGTGAATATCGCCAACGACTCCATTGACTTTGAGATGCGTATGTACGAAGGCAAGCAGGCTACTATCAATCAAATCAACATATCGGGTAATACGCGCGTGTATGAGCATGTCGTGCGACGTGAATTGTACACCAAGCCCGGACAACTCTACAGCCAGTCCGACATCATGCGTTCGCTGCGCGAACTGGCGCAGATGGGGCATTTCGACCAGGAAAAACTGGTGCCGGACATTCAGCCGAATCCGGAAGAAGGAACGGTGGATATTACCTATAACCTCCAGACCAAGTCCAGTGACCAGATTGAGTTCTCGCTCGGTTGGGGTGCATCGGGACTCGTGGGAAGTATCGGGCTGAAATTTACCAACTTCGCTATCCAGAACCTGTTCAACAAGAAGGCTTATCGTATCGTGCCGCAGGGTGAGGGACAGACATTCTCTATCAATGCCCGCACCAATGGTATTTATTATAACTCCGTCAGCCTCAGTTTCTTGGAACCTTGGTTGGGCGGAAAGCGGCCGAACTCACTGAGCTTCAGTGTCTTCTTCGCTTCGCAGACAGGTTATTCCGATCGCTATTACAAGTCTTACGCTAATCTCTATAACAACTACTACGCGTATTACAATAGTTCCTCTTCATCCAACTACTATCAGCAGTTGCAAGAGTCCGAAGCCGACCCGAACAAATATCTGCGTACGGTGGGTGTCAGCCTTGGCTATGGTAAACGTCTGCACTGGCCGGACGATTACTTCTCCTTCTATGCCGAATTGAGTTACCAACTCTATATGATGAAGAACTGGGCATATCTGCTTGTCACAGACGGTATGTGCCATAACTTTGCATTGAATCTGCAGTTGTCGCGCTCCAGTATTGACAATCCCATCTATACCCGTCGCGGCTCGCAGTTCCTGGTGGGTGTGAAACTGACACCGCCGTATAGTGCACTGATGGGCACGAAGAATTCGGAGTTTGCCAATATGTCCACCAACGAACGCTACAACCTGATTGAGTACTACAAGATCAAACTCTCCGGTAAAGTGTTTACACCGTTGACACCGGATAGCAAACTTGTCCTTATGGCACGTGCGGATTGGGGCTATCTGGGTGATTACAACAAGTACACCAAGTCGCCCTTCGAGACATTCTATATGGGTGGTGACGGTACGTCAGGATATTCCAGTTACTCCACAGAGTATATATCCATGCGTGGTTATTCGTCCGGTTCACTCACACCTTACGACGAGCGGACGGGACGTAACATGGGTTATGTGTACAACAAGTTTACAATGGAATTGCGTTATCCCATACTCTTGGAGCCTTCGGCCACCATTTGGGCATTGGGCTTCGTGGAAGCCGGTAACTGCTTCTCGGATATACGGAAGTTCAACCCCTTCAACCTGAAGCGTTCGGCAGGTGTCGGCGTGCGCGTCTTCCTGCAGATGTTCGGCCTCTTGGGTATTGACTGGGGATGGGGCTTTGATGATATTAACGGCAGCCGTTCGTACAGCGGTAGCCAGTTCCACTTCGTGCTGGGACAAGAACTATAAAAACCGACAAAACATGAAACACAATTTGATTCGTCGCTCGCTTATCGTTCCGCTGATGCTTCTTCTGTTCCTGATGGGAACGGCACTGCAGGCACATGGCAAGGATTTCAATGTGGCCTATGTGGATTTGCAGTACATACTGAAGAATCTGCCGCAGTATGAATCGGCACAGGAGCAACTCACCCTTATTTCCAAACGTTGGGCGAAAGAGATAGAGGCCGCCGAGCAGGAAGCCAAGGTGATGACCGCTAACTATGAAACCGAGCAGATTTTCCTCAGTGAAAAGATGCGCCAGCAGCGCGAGAAAGAAATCTTGGAAAAAGAGCAGCAAGCGCTGGAACTCAAGCGCAAGTATTTTGGCACGGATGGTGAACTGAGCAAAAAACGTGAGGCCTTGCTCAAACCCATTCAGGATGAGATATATGTGGCCATCCAGGAGATTGCCAACGAGAAACATTACGAAGTCGTGAAAGACCGTTCTGCCGACCCCTCATTAATCTATCTGGCCAACAAACTGGATATCTCCGACCAGGTGCTCAACCGCTTGGGAGCAAAATAACAAAGAACAAACCTGTGAATCCATTCGTATAAGGAAAATAAATATAAACAATAATAACAATTGCGACAATGAAAAAGATTTTGATTCTTATCGCACTGGCATTACCAATCCTTGCAAGTGCGGAAACAACCACCAAATTTGGTTATGTTAACACGCAGGAACTGTTCACCCTTCTCCCTGAAGTTAAGCAGGTGCAGTCGCGTATGGACAGCCTCAACAAGCAGTATGAAGATATGCTGGTCGGAATGCAGGAAGAGTATAAAAAGAAAGTGTCTGACTACGAGCAGAAACAGGCCACTATGACCGATGCCATGAAGCAGATTCAGGAGGAGGAACTCTACACCATGCAGCAGCGCATCCAAACTGCCTATCAGACTGCCCAACAGGATTTGGAGCAGAAACGCCAGGAGTACCTCGTACCTGTTCAGAAAAAGATGATTGAGGCCGTCAAAGAGGTAGGTGAGAAGAACGGATATACCTATATCTTCGATTCAGCAGCCATGGTCTATGTCGCTCCTTCGGCAGAGAATCTGATGGAACCTGTCAAGAAGCAACTGGGTATCAAGTAACAATGGCAGACGGCTATTTGGAGAGCCGTTATGCCGAGTATGAGAAGCGCAAGGCGGCATGGCTCAAACGAAAAAAGTATTCACAACTGTTAAAAACAATAGAAAATGGTACAACAAATTCAAAAGACCCTTCGTGACAGCGCAGCTGCACGTTGGACGGTATTGGTTCTTGTGGCATCGATGATGTTCTTTGCCTACATGTTTGTGGACATCTTGTCTCCGCTTGCTTCGTTGCTGGGCGAGACACCGCATCTTAGGTGGGATCAGGGTGCGTTCGGTACGTATGCTGCAGGTGAGTATCTGCTCAATGTATTCGGTTTCCTGATTATTGCGGGTATTATTCTTGACAAGATGGGCGTCCGCTTCACAGGTCTCCTCTCTGCTTCGCTGATGGTCATCGGTGCTGGAATCAAGTATGTCGGAGTCTCCGAATGGTTCGGCGCTAACGATATGGTCTGGCTCAATAGTTGGTGGACCACCATGCCCGGCTCTGCCAAGTTGGCTATGTTTGGCTTTATGATATTCGGCTGCGGCTGTGAGATGGCCGGAACAACAGTCAGCAAAATTCTTGCCAAGTGGTTCAAAGGCAAAGAGATGGCGCTTGCCATGGGTCTGGAGATGTCAATCGCCCGTATTGGTGTGTTCGCAGCCATGTTGTTCTCTCCGATGATTAGTGCTCACTTTGCTATCAACGGACAGAACTCGGTTGTTGCCCCTCTGCTGTTCTCGGCTCTGCTGCTGGTGGTAGGTCTGCTTAACTTCTTCGTATTTACCATTATGGACGCAAAGTTCGACCGTCAGCTTGTCGAGATAGGCGAAGCCACCTCGGAACCTGATTCAGAAGAGGAATTCCATATCTCTGACCTCGGTCAGATTTTCCGTTCTAAGATGTTCTGGATTGTAGCCCTGCTGTGCGTGTTGTACTATTCGGCCATCTTCCCCTTCCAGCGTTTTGCAACCGACTTCTTGCACGAGACATTGGATATCCCCAGTGCCGAAGCTGCCGGCTTGTTCAAGTGGTTCCCTATATTGGCAATGGTGCTGACTCCCTTCCTGGGTGCCTTTATTGACAACAAGGGTAAAGGTGCTTCCATGATGATGTGGGGTGCTGTCATTATGACGGCTTGCCATGCTGTGTTTGCCTTTGTTCTGCCTGCTTATCCCAGCAAGGCACTGGCGCTTATCACCATCCTGGTATTGGGCGTAAGCTTCTCATTGGTGCCGGCTTCCATGTGGCCCAGTGTACCGAAGATTATTGACGAGAAAGTCCTTGGCTCTGCCTACTGCCTCATTTTCTGGGTGCAGAACATAGGTTTGTGCCTCGTGCCGCTGCTTATCGGTAAACTGCGTGTGGCTACAGGCGGTTATCTCGTGCCGATGATTGTCTTTGCTTCGTTTGGCGTATTGGCGTTTATCCTGGCTATATTCTTGAAAGTGGAAGACAAGAGGAAGAACTATGGATTGGAGCTTCCTAATAAGAAATAAGGACTCTTTGTCCGTTACGACAGACAGCCGGAAGATTACTCCCGGCTGTGTGTTTGTCGCGCTCAAGGGTGAGCATTTCGACGGCAACGATTATGTGGAGCAAGCCGTCAGGGACGGAGTAGCGTATGTCATCAAAGGTGAACATGCCATGACCGAATTGCAGGACTTGGCACGGGCATGGCGTCGTCAACTCGGATTGACGGTTATTGGCATCACCGGTACGAACGGAAAAACCACCACTAAGGAACTGCTGGCTACCGTGCTGAAGACCCGCCACTCCATTCACTACACGCAAGGGAATTACAACAACTCTCTGGGTGTACCGTTGACGCTGTTGCAACTCACAACGCAACACCGGTTGGCGATTGTTGAGATGGGGGCATCGCATCCGGGGGATATTGAGGAACTCGTGAATGTGGCAGAGCCTGATTTCGGCTTGATTACCAATGTCGGGCGCGCCCACTTACAAGGCTTCGGCTCCTTTGAGGGCGTGAAACGCACCAAAGCGGAGTTGTACGACTATCTGCTTTTGCATGGCGGTAAAATCTTCCTCAACCGCGATAATGCCGATTTGGTAAGCATGTTGGCGGAGGCGGAGACTCGGCATCATCTTCAGGCTGATACGATTGATTATCATCGTATTCCCATGCCCGATGGGACGCATCTGGTGGGAGAATACAATGCGGAAAACATTGCTGCGGCATTGGCAGTCGGTGAGTATTTCGGAGTGCCGCGTGAGGAGGGCTTGCAGGCCGTGCGTGCCTATGTGCCGTCCAACAACCGCTCCCAGGCGATGAAGACCTCTCGCAACGACCTCGTGATTGATGCCTACAATGCCAATCCGAGTTCTATGCTGGTGGCTATCAACGCGTTTCAGGGTGATACCTACATACTTGGCGCAATGCGTGAACTGGGTGACTACAGCCGCTTGGAGCATCAGAACCTTGTCAATATGCTGTTGGAGCGTAAAGCAACGGATGTTTATTTGGTGGGCGAAGAGTACAACCAAACCACGGCGCCGTATCCTGTTTACAAAGACGTGGAGGCCTTGCGTGCTTTTCTGACGGAGCATCCGCTCACGGGGCGGCATATCCTTATCAAGGGCTCCCGGAGTAATCAGTTGGAAAAAATATTGGATATATTGTAATACGACTATCTTATTATGAGCGAAACAACAAATCAGACACCTGTGCAGGCATCTTCATCTCGCAAGTATATAATTCTTCTGGCAACGGTTTTCGGACTGGTGATTGCCGTCCTTCTATTCTTCTATTGGAAGCAGAAACAGGATATGCAGGAGATGGTGGATGTGCTCAACTTCGAAAAAGAACAGTTGCAGGACGAGTACGAAGACCTTTCCATTCAGTTTGACGGTTATCAGCAGTTGGATATCCGCAACGATTCGTTGCAAGAGCGCCTTGCGGTGGAGCAGCAGCGCGTGCACGACCTGTTGGAGGAACTGCGTATCACGAAAGTGACCAATGCCCGTCGTATAGCGGAACTGAAAAAAGAGTTGGCCACCGTCCGTGCCGTCATGGTGACCTATGTGCATCAGATTGACTCGCTCAACCGCACCAATGCACGCCTGACGGAGGAAAACGATAACTACCGCCGCCAGAATAGGGAGATTCAGCAGCAGAATACGCAACTGCAGACCGAGAACACACATCTGGCCGAAACGGTCACGCGGGCTTCGATGCTGGAAATAACATCTTTTGAGGCTGTCATGCTCAACAAGCGCGACAAGAAGACACGTATGTTCTCGCAGATACAGAAGATGGAGTTCCATTTCACGGTGGGCAAGAACATCACCTGTCCTCCCGGACTGAAGAAGGTGTACATGCGTCTTTCCCGTCCGGACGGAGAACTGATGCTGAAGTCCGGCAACAGGACGTTCCTCTTTGAGAATGAGCAGATTGATTATTCTATCGTGCAGGAGATTGAGTATGCCGGTGACGAAATTTCGGGTGTAATGTATTGGCCTGTGGAGGAGATTTTGCAGAAGGGTACGTACCGTGCGGATTTCTTCATCGATTCCCAACTGGTGGGCACCTATACCTTTACCCTGAAAAAATAGTGTTAACAACCCTATAAACCGCTAACCGATTATGTTTACCAACGAAGATGTACAGCAACTCAGCCGGCGTGGTATCACTGTAGAACAGGCCACAGAGCAACTTCGTCAGTTGCGCGAGGGGTTCCCTCCACTGGATATTATCGCACCTGCCAGCGCCAAAAACGGTATCTTGCGCCTGAGCAAGGAGGAACAGGACGAATGTATTTCTCTGTGGAAATCCTATTTGGCGGAGAAGCATGATGTGGTTAAGTTTGTGCCGGCCAGTGGTGCCGCCTCTCGTATGTTCAAGGATTTGTTTGCCTACCTCGATTCGGGAGAAGAGACACCAGCTGTGTCCGAATTCCTTGCTGCGTTGCCGAACTTTGCGTTCGGGCAGCAGTTAGAGGGCAAATCCGGGCAGGAGGCGGTTCGTTTCCTCTTGGAGGATATGCATTATGGTCGTTTGCCGAAGGGCTTGCTGGCGTTTCATAAATACCGCGACACGGTGCGTACGCCGGTGCTTGAGCACATGGTGGAAGGTGCTTGGTACGCAGCTTCGGATGGGGTGGTGCGCCTGCATTTCACGGTCAGCCACGAACATCTGCCCTTGTTCCGTCATCATATAGCCGAACATCTGCAACCCATGGAGAAGAAATACGGTGTCCGTTACGACATCACCTTCTCCGAGCAGTCGCCTTCCACTGATACACTGGCTATCAATCCCGACGGCACGCCTTTCCGCAATGCGGATGGTTCCCTGTTGTTCCGCCCGGGAGGACACGGGGCATTGATATATAATCTCAATCAGTTGGAGGCGGACATCGTCTTCATCAAGAATATCGACAATGTGGTGCCTGACCGTCTCAAGAAGGACACTGTCCGTTGGAAACAGATTCTTGCCGGAGTACTGGTGGCGGAGCAGCAGCGTGTATTCTCGCTGTTGGCGCATCCTTCTCTCACGGACGAAGAGCGTGAGCGGCTCAGTCGGCCTATTCGTGTCTGCGGAGTGGTGAAGAATGTGGGCGAACCCGGTGGCGGACCTTTCTTGGTGCGCGAAGCGGACGGCTCTACTTCCTACCAGATTTTGGAGTCCAGCCAAATCAGCGACCCCTCTTTGATGGCGAAATCCACCCATTTTAATCCTGTGGACCTTGTTTGCGCACCGCGTGATGTGGAGGGCAAGCCCTATGACCTCACGCAGTTTGTGGACCCGCTTACGGCCTTTGTCTCCGACAAATCCAAGGATGGCAAACCCTTGCGTGCGCTGGAATTGCCGGGCTTGTGGAACGGAGCGATGGCGCGTTGGAACACTATCTTTGTGGAGGTGCCCATCTCTACCTTCAATCCGGTCAAGACGGTCAACGACCTCTTACGCCCGCAGCATCAGCCTTCATCAGTATCTAACCGTTAATCGCTAACCGTTAATCTTTCCCGAACATGGCATCTCCCCATATGGAAATAGAGCGCAAGTTTCTTGTAACGGATGACAGTTACAAGGCGCTTGCCACGCGCAGTGTCCGTATTTGTCAAGGTTACTTGACCCTGAATGAACGATGCTCGGTGCGCGTAAGGATATGGGATGACAAAGGTTTTCTTACCATCAAGTCGAAAGCCATACGGGGCTCTTTCTCCCGCTATGAGTTTGAGAAAGAGATTGCACCCGAAGAGGCGGAGCAACTCCTTGCCTTGGCATTGCCCGGAAAAGTGGAGAAGACGCGATGGCTGGTGCCTTTGGAGGGGGGATTGGTCTGTGAGGTAGATGAGTTTCACGGCGTGAACAGCGGACTGGTCGTGGCGGAAATTGAATTGCAGAGCGAACAGCAAACCTATCCCAAGCCTGCTTTTTTAGGAGAGGAAGTGACATTCGATTCGCGTTATTTCAACTCTTATCTTTCCCAACATCCGTATCAGACTTGGACGAATTAAGGGCAAAAACAGCCTTTTTGTACTTTTTTCGTAAAAAAGTGCAGTAAAAATTTGGTCATGTCGGAAAAAAGCTGTACCTTTGCAGCCGCTTTTCGTTTAAAGCCCAGGTGGCGGAATCGGTAGACGCGCTGGTCTCAAACACCAGTGGAGCAATCCGTGCCGGTTCGACCCCGGCCCTGGGTACCAACAGTTTCCTCAACGGAGGGAACTGTTTGTTTTATGGTAGAGTGAGAACGGAGGGTTCGGGTCAGAGGATACTCATTACCGTTTCTCCCACCGCCTGTAGAGTGGGTTTGTTGATGTTGCGCATGTCATCCTTGCGCGTATGCCACCACAGAGGAAATCCGGTTCCGCCTTGCGATGAATAGTGAATGATGTCCAAGGTGGGAATACCGGCCTTCTGATTCACATAGAAATGGTCATCGGTCACAGGATAGGCATCTTTCTGCACGAAATAGCGGCCGTGCCCCAGTCGTGCGGCGTTCTTCCAGAGTTTTTCGACATAGTTCCCTGCGTACTGTACGGAGTAATACTCTTTCGGGAAGGTGGCATCCGGTGCTCCGACCATATCCAGAACGATGCCGAACTGGTAGTCCTTTGCGTTCAGAAGTTCTCCTGCCCAGAGTTGCGAACCGAGGCACCATGTATCCTGTCGTTCCTGTCCTGTGTAGAAAGACGGGGTCCCCATGTCTTCGCAATCAAAGAAGACGATGTCCACGGGTTTGACTTTGGCGGTAGAATCTTCCAATGAACGCCCTAATTGCCGGGCAATTTCCAGAAGGACACCGACACCGCTGGCTCCGTCATTGGCTCCGGGTACTGCCATAAACCGATAGTCGTAATCATCCTCTTCGTCGCACCAGGGGCGGCTGTCGTAGTGGGCTGCAAGTAGGATACGTCCTTTTTGGGCGGGTTCGCCGTAGTGCCCGATGATATTGATGACATGCTGGTCTTTGCCGTCATAGTCAGGCATTGTCCCATGTTGGCACTCCACCACTGCGCCGAAGCGCTCTAACTGCTGCATCAGGTAGAGCAGGCACTCGGTATGAGCACGGGTGTCGGGTACACGCGGTCCCATATTGACCTGTCGTTCAATGTATTGGTATGCCGAGTCGGCGGAGAACTCCGGTCGGGCGATGGCTTGTGTCCGTTTGGGGGACGAACAGCCTGCTGTTGCGCACACGAGTGCGAGCAGCAGAGATGCAATGCTGATTCTCATACCTTAATGGATATTCAACTCGCTGACGCTTCGGTGCTCTTGAATGGCAAGGATGGTTTCCGCGATAGGCACGGCAATGCTTACAACGCTCACTTTCTCGCAGCGTGTGGTGTCAAAAGGAATGGTGTTGGTGAATACCAGTTCTTCCAGTTGGCTGTTCTTGATGTTGGCGCAAGCGTTGCCGGACATGATGCCGTGGGATACGACCGCGCGAACGGACCGTGCTCCCTGTTCTTTCATCACTTGGGCGGCCTTGCAGAGAGTACCTGCCGTGTCTGCCATGTCATCCACAATCACCACGTTCTTGTCTTTCACATCTCCCAAAACGCGCATTTCGCTTACCTGGTTGAAGTCGGGACGGTGCTTGTAGCAGATTACCATCGGCACTTCGTGGTTGGTAATCATGTGAAGTTTCTTGCAGAACTTGGCTGCACGTTTTGTGCCGCCCACATCGGGTGAAGCGATAATGAGGTTGTCAAGATGAAGCGATTCAACATAGTCTGCCAACGTGTTGGAACCATAGAGGTGATCCACAGGAATGTCGAAGAAACCCTGTATCTGGTCTGCATGAAGGTCAACGGTGATGACGCGGTCGGCTCCTGCCGTCTGGAGCATGTTGGCCACGAGTTTGGCACCTATGGAGACGCGTGGTTTGTCCTTGCGGTCCTGGCGGGCCCATCCGAAATAAGGAATGACTGCAATCACTTTGTATGCGCTGGCACGTTTGGCGGCATCAATCATCAGAAGCAACTCCATGAGGTTGTCGCTGCAGGGACAAGTGCTTTGCACAAGATAAACCGACAAACCGCGCACGGATTCTTCGAAAGAAACGGCAAACTCTCCGTCCGAGAAATTGTCGATTTTGATATTACCTAACTTACAATTCAGATGCTCGCAGATTTGCTGGGCAATAGCCCCGCCTTTACTACCGGCGAAGACTTTGAAAGGACTGGTTTCCATGAACTATATGATTTACTATTGTTTTCAAACAGGCTGCAAAATTACTGCTTTTTTTCGATATATGCAAGAGTTGTGTGCTTTTTATTTGAATCCGAAGACAAAATATACCGCCAACACGAGCAAAACGGCTGCAACCATGTGATTCCAGCGCAGTTGCATTCGGAACGCAATCATCGAAAAGAGAATGAAGATAATGAGTGTGATAACTTCTTGTATTACTTTTAGTTGCATGAGGTTGAAGGGGCCTCCGTTTCCTTCAAATCCAATGCGGTTGGCGGGCACTTGGAGGCAGTATTCGACGAGTGCAATACCCCAGGACAGCAGAATGACAACGATCAAGGGTGTTTTGTCGGTGAATGTGCCCATGGCTTGCAGTTTGAGGTGTCCATACCAGGCCAGTGTCATGAAGACGTTGGCAACAATAAGGAGAAGAACGGTGTATATTCCGGTTGGCATATCGGTTTGTGATTAGGATTTTTGTGTGGTGGTGGATTTGCCGGTGTGCGGCAAATAATCGCTTTTGATGTTTTCCATCGCTCCCCATAGGGAAGAACGGATGTCGGGATTCCACGCGGAAAGTTCTTGAATAAGTTGCTTTGCCCGTGCCCGTGAACTCTCTTTTTCAAAAGGACAGAGTTTGGTCTGCTGTTTGTACTCCCTTAATTGGGCGTATCGGAGAATGTCTTTCTCTTCCGTAAGGCAGAGCGGGCGAATCCATGTGAGGGGCATTTTGTCGAGTTGAAGCATCGGCGGGATAGCACAGAAACTGCCTTGGTAAATGAGGTTCATCAACAGTGTTTCTACGGCATCATCTTTATGGTGCCCCAGGGCGATTTTATTGCATTGGAACTCTTCTGCCGCCTTCAGTAGCGCTTTCCGGCGATACCACGAGCAGAGGAAACAAGGGTCTTTCTTTTCCTCGTTGCCGATCTCTGTGTCAATGACATGAAAACGGACGCCGGCTTCCTGACAGGACTGCTCCAGATATGCCAAATCGCTGGAGTAGGGACGTTCTTTCACGCGGATATGGACGGCCATTGTTTCAATGTGCGGGACATGGATTTTGGCTTGTCTTCCCATTTCTTCGAGCAAGAGTAGGCTGTCTTTTCCGCCGCTCAGGCCAATCAGTACGCGGTCGCCGTCGGTCAGCAAACTATAGCGGGAACAAGCTTCGTGAAAGGTTTTCCATAGCTTGTTCCGCAGGCGTTCTGTTTCTATCTGTCGCGTGTCTTTCATTATCCGCCGCAAAATTACGACAAAAATTGCACATACGCAAATTTTGGAATGATTTTTTTGTCAAATTGGATATTTCCGAGTTTTTTAGACCGTCTGTCGTTGGCTATGCTCGCATAAGCAGGCGATAGGCAGTCTAAAAAAATGGTGCTTTGCACTGACAGAAAATCATTCCAAAATATATCCCTGTGTATGCCCGGCAGGACGCGAACGTATGTTCGGGGGAATTTCATTGCTGCGGGGATATCTGTTGTGACAAAAGCAATGGAAGGCGGCGTCCGAAATTACGACAAATATTTGCTTCAACATCATACACACCGCAATAAATCCGCAAAAAAAACTGCGGATTTATTTGCACAATTCAAAAAAAAGCAGTACCTTTGCAGCGAAATTGAAACCTCTCGTCCTCTCTCACGGACGTTAAACCTGAGGACACTGGGCTCAACAGTGTAAAAAATGAGCCGTCACTCACTGACGTTAAACAGGAGGACAGAGCGCAAGCGTGCGCCAAATGAAAATATAATAGGGCTTTTGCTCTTATTCCCTGTTCGTGGAAATCTGGTAAATTTCGAGCAATAGAGGAGAATAAGTAAGCAACAAGTCCACGCTGGTTGGCGTGGATTATTCGTGTGCTTATATCTCTATTGGGCTTTACCAGATGCCATACGAACAGTATAAGCAAAATAATAATAAACGAATAATCCACGTTTTTATGCCACACGAAAAACAAACAGACTTTCTTGTTCGCGACCTACTAAAATCTGCAAATATTCTTTATGATGCTGAACAGAGTCGCATAAAAGAGATTAACAAAGCACTATCAACTGCATCTAAACATGGCACAGGGAAACATGGCTTTCCTGAGTTCATTGCTAAATCCGGTGATTTTATCATCGTCATTGAGGACAAAGCGGATAACGCAAAACAAGGCAAATATCTCAACGAAAACACGTTGTTGATGGATAACTCCGCTATTATTGACTATGCAGAGAATGGTGCGCTGCATTATGCCCAAAACATTATCTCTAAAACACAATTCAAGAAAGTATTCGCTTTCGGTTGTTCCGGCACAACATTGCAAACACTCAAGATACGCCCCATCTATGTAACTCCCAATGGTTATCAAGTCCTCAAACCCGTAAAAGACTTTGCCAACTTCTCCGCCTCGACTATTCTCGCTTATTATGAAACGGTTGTGTGCCAGCACAAAACGGTCGAACAAATAGAACTTGAAAACATACTCAACCGTGCCGAACAATTAAACGAAGACCTGCATGTTTATGGCTCGCTATCCAATCTTGAAAAGCCCGTTGCTGTAAGTGCCCATCTTGCTTGCGCTGCAAAATACTGACTTCTCTACAGAAGACCTTACTTGCGATTCGGACTATACGGATGGCAGAAAGGTGTTTGAGGCTGTAGAGAAACATATGGAGCGAGTACAAGTGCAACCTGAGCAAAAGAAATCTCAAGTGCTGGACCAATTTCGTTTTATACAGAACCGCCCCAATTTATCACAGTATAATGAGCGTTTAGGCAAGTCGCCGATACGTTATTTTGCGGAATATTTGTTTTCCAATGTACTTACAGCCTTTTATTACAACACACCAGAAGACATCTTGGGACGTTTCTACGGCGAGTTTATGTCATACAGCGGTGGCGATGGTCAGTCGTTGGGTATCGTGCTTACTCCCAAACATATAACGCAATTATTTTGTGAACTTATTGACATACGTCCTACAGACCGCGTGTTTGACCCGACCTGTGGCACTGCGGGCTTCCTGATTGCGGCGATGAACACCATGCTTGACAAAGTTCAAACGGAAACGGATAAACAATACATACGCAAAAACAACCTGTACGGCATAGAACTTAACGAGGGTATGTTTTCTATTGCCACTACCAATATGATACTGCGCGGCGATGGTAAATCAAACCTCATCTGTGCCGACTTTCTCAAAAAAGACCCGCAACAACTCCGTGAACAATACCATTTTACCGTCGGGCTGATGAATCCGCCCTATTCGCTTGCCAAGAAAAAGGAAACGGCCCACTTGTCGGAACTACATTTTATTTCGCATCTGCTTGACTCGCTTGCGGAAGGCGCAAAATGCGTGGTCATTGTGCCGCAATCTACTATGGTTGGAAAGACAAAGGAGGACAAACAGCAGAAAGAATATATCCTTTCCTGTCATACTCTTGAAGGTGTTATTACCCTCAATCCTCAGACATTCTTCGGAGTAGGCACCAACCCTGTTATTGCGGTATTTACAGCACATCAGCCCCACCCGCAAAATCTTTATGCCAAATTTATCAATTTTAAGGACGACGGCTACGAGGTCGCACCGCATATAGGACTGATACATACGCCAAGAGCCGACCAACGCAAGAAACTGCTGCTTGAATGTTGGAAAATGAATCGTCCCATCACCAATGACTTTATGGTTCGTTCAACCGTTACCGCAGAGGACGAATGGCTACACTCGTTCTATTATTTCAATGAGGCTATACCCGATGATGCTGATTTTGAACGCACTATGGCTGATTATCTCACATTTGAGTTCAATATGATTGCTCACGGCAGAGGCTATCTCTTTAATCAACAAACACAGGAGGCTGCACTATGAAAACACTGCAACAATGTACTTGGAAAGCGTTTAGAATAAACGATATATTTATTGTTAATACAGGGGCAAATGTGTCAAAGAAAGAGATGCCAAATGGCACAATGCCTCGTATTACAGCAACTGACACAAATAACGGAGTTGATTATTTTACTGGAGTTTGCGCCAGTAAGAATTTTCGTGTATTTGCAAATTGCGTTTCAATATCGTTTTTAGGATCTTGTTTTTATCAGCCTTACAAGGCAAGTTATGATATGAAGATTCACAACATAACTATAAAAGACCGCCTGTTAAATAAATATATCGCATTATTTATCGCAAATCAGTGTAAACGTACATGCAGCCAAGTATCTTATGGCAACCAAATGTCATCAAGTGATTTGCAAAAACAATTGGTATATCTTCCTGCCACTCCGGAAGGCAACCCCGACTATGACTTTATGGAGCAATATATGCGTGAAAAGGAAAGCAAGCTGCTCAATCAATACCGCTCTTATATTGCGCTTAAAATCAATGAATTAGGGGGGGGCAACGCCCTGAAAATCAATCACTGGCAAGCATTTGAACTGACAAAGATATTTACCATTACAGCAACAAGAAGCGGAATTGACCGCAATAAACTGACAGGTGCGACAGGCGATTATCCGTATATAACACGCAGTGATAATGAGAACGGTTGGGACTCTTTTATCGGCATACAGCCCAAATATCACACCGACAAAGGTAATGTCATTTCAATAGGTCTTGACACACAAACCGCCTTTTATCAGCCGATACGCTTTTATACAGGGCAAAATATACAGGTGTTTTCGAACAAGTATCTCACCAAATATATTGCTGCCTTCATGTTGCCCTTGCTTAAAATACAACTACAAAAATTCAATTGGGGCGGGAATGGTGCGACATTAGGCAGACTCAAGCGCCTTCATATTATGCTCCCTGCCACAGAAGTCGGTATACCAGATTATGAGTATATGGAGCAATATATGAGAAGAAAGGAATATAGTCTCTTGCAAAGATACATTCATCAACGCATGAAATAATTAATTTTCTCCAAATGCTGAAAAATATTTGGAGGAGTCAAAAAAAGCCGTACCTTTGCATAAAATTTGATGAAACATGGAAAAAGAGCAAACTTTATGTGTAACAATGAAATTTTAATTAGAGATGAAATTTTAACAATCATTGCTCTTTATCGACAGATGGCAAAAAGTTTTTGCAGATACACACGCAACCTCATCATGGGTTGGCACCTCATTATCATATTTGGGAAAATGGCAAGCCATTAGTAGGAGATCTCCCACTAACGCCATATATGAAGAAACTATTAAAAATTGATGGGAAACGCCTGATGGATATTATGGATGATATCGAAGATGTAGAGGCCTTCTAATCAATCATTTCATTTTCATCGTCTGACGTCCTTTATGGGCGTCATTTTTTTTGTCAGATTCTCTAAAAGTAACCCGAAAACAGATATTTTTGCGTATTGTAGAAACTAACCAAATACGCAAAGATGAAAACAAAAGATTCTACTGCCAGAACTATGCGACTGGCAAAACGCAATGCCCTTATTTCGGCACTATTCTATGAACTAACCAACCATGAAGGCTTCAGTTTTATGCAAGCTTACATGTTTTTGGAGGGATTTTTCGGTATAGATGAACGACAAATCAGAAAAATTTTACGCCAAAAATCAAAAGTGGAACTGAGTTCCACCAACGTAACAAAATTTGCAGTACTTTTGTCGTCGGAAACGACTCGACTAAAGCGAAAAGTGAGAAGTGAAAGGAAAAAAGAAAAACAAACAAAGAAAAAGAAGCAAAAAGAAAATAAAAAAAAGAAAAAAGCCAGCCTGCCACTTATCTGCATAGATATTATCCCCTATAAAATCCCCTTATCGGAAAGTGGCTGGCTGGCCGGCTAAAAGAAAAAATTATGGAATATTCATTCAATGATATTTGGCGGCGACTCAATCCGCAAGGCGAATTTATTCGTCGCATCAATGCCTGTGGCAAGCTTTGGGGCGGGCTGGCGTTGCATAGAAGAAAACATATATACGATACCATCCAAGCCCTAAAGGCACAAGGCAAGTACGTCAATCCCAATCCTTTGTTTGCCATCAAAGACAATGACACAGCCGAACCCACCGACTGGAACGGACATGTCTTGGAAAAGGGCGTGCAGTACATCACCGCCAAATACAACGGGCGATGGGGATTGTACAGCAAAGAAGATGTCGAACTGTTTGGATTGGAGGTAAAGAATTAGCGATTTAAGATTTCAAATTTCAAGTTTCAAATTTAAGATTTAAGAGTTATGAAATACAAATTGGAATATCCGTTTCGGTATATATCGGGGACGGTGTCACGCAAAAGATTAGCTGACGGTTCGGTCGTTTCCTGCATAATGACCAAAAAAGGAACAA
>Ga0256405_10001883_pt1 | contig 53131 bp, 59 predicted proteins | sample RumenRJG_02DNA_FD_189096 | JGI IMG/M metagenome (GOLD analysis project Ga0256405, IMG submission 189096) | Bovine rumen microbial communities from Lethbridge, Alberta, Canada - RJG_02 | ecosystem: Host-associated > Mammals > Digestive system > Stomach > Rumen | place: Canada: Alberta... | reverse complement strand
TCGGATATCTGTCAATTACATTAACCATTATTTGTATGGTTAAACGCAAGTCTGTAAGAGTAAATGATGGGAAGAAACAGCAGTTAGTTTTACATTTAAACGCACCACTGTGCAAATAGGTGGCGGGATCTGTGGACAGACTACAAATACGAAGACAGGCACTGTACGGCGTTCCTGGAAGTGGACAGAGAGGCGTTCACAGCGATCCTGAAGGAAACATATCGGAATATATAAAGGAGGAAGAATATGAAAACAGTATGGGACAAATATCAGAAGGACGATCTGAAGAAGGTCATGTCCTTCTCGGAAGACTATAAGAAATACCTCGATCACGCGAAGACGGAACGGGAAGCAGTCAGTGAAGCGATCGTTCTGGCAGAAAAAGCCGGATTCAAAGAGTTCAAGGGAAAGAAGAGCCTGAAAGCGGGAGACCGCATCTATTTCAACAACCGCGGGAAATCCCTGGCTCTGTTCGTGATCGGCAAGGAAAAGCTGGAGAAGGGGATGAACATCCTCGGTGCGCATATCGATTCTCCGAGGATCGACCTCAAACAGAATCCTTTATATGAAGACAACGGTCTGGTCCTGATGGATACGCACTATTACGGCGGGATCAAGAAGTACCAGTGGGTCGCGATCCCTCTGGCTCTGCACGGTGTCGTCTGCAAGAAAGACGGAACGAAAGTGACTGTCGCGATCGGTGAAAAGGAAGACGAACCGATCCTGGAGATCTCCGATCTTCTGATCCACCTTTCCAGAGATCAGCTTTCCAAGACAGGTGCCAAGGTCGTCGAAGGTGAAGACCTGAACGCACTGGCAGGCTCCATTCCGGCCAAAGGAAAGAAAGACGAGGGCGATCTCGTCAAGAAGAACCTCCTTGCGATCCTGAAGAAGGAATACGATATCGAAGAAGATGACTTCATTTCCGCAGAACTGGAACTGGTTCCGGCAGGAAAAGCCAGAGACCTCGGTCTGGACCGCAGTATGGTCATGGGCTACGGACATGATGACAGGATCTGTGCCTACACGTCACTGAAAGCGATCTTGGAATCAGAGAAGCCGGAACGCACTTCCGCCTGCATCCTGACAGACAAGGAAGAGATCGGCTCCATGGGTTCGACCGGAGCACAGTCTGCCTTCTTTGAAAACAGCGTCGCCGAACTGCTCAATGTGCAGGAAGGAAGTTACAACGAACTTCAGCTGAGACATGCATTGGAGAATTCATATATGCTGTCAAGCGATGTCTCTGCCGCTTTCGATCCGAACTATCCGGGTGTCAACGAAGCCAAGAATGCCGCTTATTTCGGAAAGGGTATCTCCTTCAATAAATTCACCGGTTCCGGAGGCAAGTCCGGTTCCAGCGATGCTCCGGCAGAGTATATCGCCAAGATCCGCGAGATCATGGACAGGAATGAAGTCATGTTCCAGTTCTCCGAACTCGGACGTGTCGATCAGGGCGGCGGCGGAACGATCGCCTATATCCTCGCAAACAAGAATATGGATGTCCTGGATGCAGGTATCCCTGTGCAGAATATGCACGCTCCGTATGAGACGGCCTCCAAAGGCGATATCTACGAAGCCTACCGTGCCTACAAGGCATTCCTGAAGGACGCATAAAGATGATCGTTCAGTATGATGAATCGATCCTCAGCTACGTCGCTTCGATAAGAGAATACTTCGGATTAAGCTCCAGCTTTGCGCCAAACAGGGAACTGTCGAAACGGATCGCCGAAGAAAAGCCGAAACGGATCTACCTGATCCTGATCGATGCGATGGGAGCCAATCTGCTGAAACGGAAACTGTCTTCCGAAGCGTTTCTGAATCGAAACATGCTGGCAAGCACGACGACGGTCTTTCCGCCGACGACGACCGCCGCAACGACTGCGATCCGCAACGGAAAAGCACCGAACGAGAACGGCTGGATCGGATGGTCTCAGTATCTTCGCGAAGTCGACGATATCGTGATCCCGTTCCTGTCAGCCAGCTACTACAGCGATACGGAATACGAAGGTGACATCTTCCAGAAATACGTCCCGGTCACGGCTACGGATGAGGAACTTCAGAAGATGGGCATTCCTGCCAGGACTCTCAATCCAGCCTTTGATCCGGACGGCTGCGAGAGCGTCAACGAGATGTGTGAACGTCTGAAGAAGTATTCCTATGAAGCGGACTACCGTTATATCTATGCCTACTGGGACAAGTACGACAGTATGATGCACCGATACGGACCGAGCGCCAAGGTCTGTGACCTGTATCTCGCAGATATCAATGCGCTGCTGGAAGAACTGTCGGAAGAAGTGGCCGAAGGAACGATGCTGGTGATCACGGCCGACCACGGTCAGATCGATGTGCACAGATCCTATGATCTGTACGGATCCCGCTTTCAGAAGTACTTTACGAGAAGACCTTCCGTCGAACCGAGAACCATGTCTTTCTGTATCAGGGAAGATCTCAGGGAAGAATTCGAGAGGGAGTTCAAGAAAGAATTCGAAGATGACTATCTGCTTCTCAATTACGAACAGGTCAAACAGCTGAAGATCTTCGGTACGAACGAAGACCATCCGCGGATGAAGGAATTCGTCGGTGACTACCTGGCGATCGCCAAGTCCGATATGTCCTTCCGCTACTCGGAATACAATCTTGTGGAATTCAAGGGAGAACACGCTGGAATGTGCGATGATGAACTGCAGATCCCGGTCATCGTGTATATGAAGAAAAAATAGGATGGAGACATCCTATTTCTTTTATAATAAAAAAGAGGGGGGATTGACGATGAAAAAAACCGTAAGATGTCTGATGATGCTTCTGATCATGCTTCTGGCCTGTTCCTGTACGACCTCGACGAATGTGAAAACGGAGACTTACGATCTCTCGGAAAAGGTGTTCTACAATACATCGGATCGTTTTCTGTCCTCGGACGATGCAAAGATCTGGTTCGGCAAGGACCACAGTTTTGTCATGACAGACAGTTCTGCCGACGGAGGGGATGAGATCACAGGGACCTGGGAGATCAACGAGAACGTCTGTACTCTGAACGCAGAGAGCAGTCTTCTGGGTTATTCCGGAAAGATCCTTTTCGAGATCAAGGATGATAACACACTGACTTTGAAGACTTCCGTTCATGATTCCAGATCGGATGATGTATATTCCACGACGAAACCGGAACGCAAGCCGGTCGATACAAAGGATGATACTTCAAAGACCTACTACAACGTAAACAACAATGACTGCAAGCTGACGCTGAACGACGACAGGACGTTCGTACTGACCGAAAACAACGGCGGGAATGAACTCACGATCAACGGAAGGTACGGACTGGAAGGAAACGTCTATATGTTCAGCAATTTCCTGGAATTCGCCAACTGGAAAGGCGAGACGACATACAACTTCGAGTTCTTTGTCTTCGATGATGAGACTCTCATCTCGATGTGCGATCTCTTCGCATCCGCACAGGATGACGTCTTCACGACCGACGGGAAGATGCCAGAAGACTTCGATCAAAAGCAGATCGACGAAAAGAATTTTATGGATCTCTGGGTCCATGAACCGGACGAATATGTGTTGGAGGAATACCTGCCGTCCGTGAAGTTCTATACCGACGGGACCTTCGTCTTCACCGAGAACCTGTATGCGGGAATGGGTGATCTCAAGGGGACCTATGAGGCAAATGACTACGGATTCATCTGTCATGTCGATGACGCGTCCCAGATCCAGGGATTCAAGGGTGGCGATGTCAAGACCATCGAATTTGAATTTACCGCTCCGGGAACGATGATGCTGAAGACGGAGCTCTGTATGTCCATGGCCGGAGATCTGTTCTATCAGGCACATTAGAAAGGACTACGCATATGATCGTATGTAAGAACTGCGGAGGAAGATTCGACGACAGTCTGACGAAATGTCCTTACTGCGGAACCATGCACAAGGCGGGAGCCTATCGCAGTTTCCGTAAAAGGATCGCAGACATGATCGACAGTTTCCTCGGTCTGAAAGAGGAGGCGGAACATTCCGTCAGCCGAAATATCCTGTTTTCCCTGCTGAAGGCACTGCTGACCGTCGCCGTGATCGTCGGTCTCGCTTTCCTTGCCTCCCGTATGATGAATACGAATTATTATAACGACAGGGAATATGACCAGGAACGTCTCGAGAAGATCCTGTGGACCGAAGAGAATATCGATAAACTGAACGATGCCTTCGCAAAAGGCGATCTCGATACGATCAGCAGCTTACGGTACGACAATACCAGCGCCTTCTACCAGTGGGAGCACTACGATGCATACTGCCTGCTGGAGGCCTATGCCAGGATCGGAGATCACGCCTTCAAGGATGAATATTATCTGCGGGATTGTCTCTATTTCCTCTACTGTCCGGACTACTACGGAGATCCGACGAAGATGAGTGAAGAAGACTATGCGGTCTATGAAGAAAACAGAAAGGTGATCCTGAACGATCTGATCGAGCTGGGATACAGCGAAAGTGAACTGCGCAGCATCTACGACCGCTGTGCCGATTCCTACGGCTATCTGAATGCTTCCGATCTGAAAAAATACGTGAAAGGAGAAAACAATGGTTAACTGTAAGAATTGTGGAGCTCCTTTGACCCTGGATTCTCCTGTCTGTCCAAACTGCGGCACTCCGAATCCGGAAGCCCAGGAACACCTGAAGAAACTGGCTCAGCTGGATAAGCAGTATCAGAACACCCGTTACGAAGTCGTAAACGAAGTCAGGAAGACGAAGAAGGGGTATAACGTCCTGACCTTCCTGGTCGTCATCCTGCTGGCAAACATGGCTCTGATCCCGATCCATGGTGCCTCCTATGAGATCGCCGATCGGATCATCGCTTCCCGCAAAGGCAAGGAACAGATCCAGGCGGAGATGGACGGCTGGCTGGATGAGAAGAACTACGACGCCTTCGTAGTGACCTATGACAAGTATTCAGTCGACTATCGTGACTATGAAGAATACAATCCGATCTACTATATGGCTAGTACTCTGGTGAATATCAAACAGAACCTCAGCGACTATCTCTACGGAAAGAACCTGTATTCCGATCCGCTGGTGAGGGGGTGTCAGTATATCAAGGAATTCAAAGAGGACTATGACCGCTACATCCGGCGCGATTTCAGCGAGTTCACGATGAAACATCTTGAACAGATCTATGAAGAATACGATGCCTGTCTGAAGACGTTCCTGAAACTGACGGATGAAGATATCGAATCCCTGGGATCTTTGACCAATTCTGAGGTCCTGCTGTTAGTGAACAGGAGGCTGAACAATGAAGAATAATAACTGGATCCGTTTAGGGAAAGTACTGATCGTGATCTTTTCACTCATCCTGTTTATAAACGCTCTGGGTGCCTTCCTGGAGATCAAGAGAGATCTCACTTACGGAAATCGGGCTTACGGTCTGAGTTCCATGGACGATCACTTCGAGAACGGGGAATACTACGCGATCTATACCGATACGGTCAAGAACAGTATCGCCGATGAGGAACCGGCCGTGGATGTGAGTCAGTATGAAGCCTTCGGACGTTTCTATCACGCCTACATGATGGCACGGATCGATGACGATCCGATCTACCGTCAGCAGATGGCAGAGGAGAAAACAAAGATCTCCTGGAAAAAGATCCTGACTGTCGTCGATCAGCTGGAGAGAGAATTGAATGAAAGTAAAGACTGACATGAGTCAGTCTTTTTCTTGAAAATTTTTCCATAGTTCTGTAAACCGGAGTCAAAAGGTGGTAAAATTGAAAGAGTTGTGAGGTTCAAAAGCATATGGAAGAAAATATCATCAAAACGATAGCGGAAGAGCTTCAGATCGGTACGAAACAGGTCGATACCGTCCTGAAGATGCTTTCAGAAGGGGATACCGTTCCGTTCATTGCGCGTTACCGCAAGGAAGCGACCGGCGCACTGGATGAAGAAAAGATCCTTTATATCGACAAACAGTATAAATATCAGCTGAATCTGGCAGAGAGGAAGGAAAGCGTCCTGAACCTGATCGAAACGCAGGGGAAGCTGACAGACGAACTGAGAAGTCAGATCGAAGCCTGTACGAAACTTTCACAGGTCGAGGATCTGTACAAGCCATACAAACAGAAAAAGAAGACCAGAGCGGCCGTTGCGATCAAAAACGGTCTGGAACCTTTAAGCCAGTATCTGCTTTCTCTGCCGAAGAAGGCCGAGATCGAGACCGAAGCTGCGAAGTATCTGAACGATGAAGTCAAGACCGTCAAGGATGCGATCCAAGGCGCCAAAGACATCATCGCCGAGAACGTATCGGATAACGCAAAGCTCAGATGGAGGTTCAAGGATCTGGTCGTCAAAGCCGGTTCGATCACATCCAAGTTGAAGAAAGATGCAGTCGATGAGAAAAAGGTATACGAGATGTACTATGACTTCTCAGAGAAGATCTCTGCGATCGCCGATCACCGAGTGATGGCTCTGGACCGTGCCGAGAAAGAAAAAGTGATCACGGTGGCTTTCTCCTACGATCTCGATCATATCAAACAGATCGCCCATGAGACTTATCTCAGAGATTCGATCTCCGATGTCGAAGAGATCGTGAAAGAAGCGATCGATGACGGTATCGACCGTCTTCTGATGCCTTCGATCGAAAACGAGATCCGCGGCGATCTGTCTCAGAAGGCACATGACACTTCCATCGAAGTATTCTCTCTCAACCTGGAAAAGCTCCTTTCTCAGGCTCCGTTAAAGGGAAGAGTCGTACTGGGCTTTGACCCGGGTTACTATAACGGCTGCAAGCTGGCTGTCCTGGATGCGACCGGAAAGATGCTGGCAGTGGACAAGGTGTTCCCGTTCCGCAAGGACGGCGATATCCCTCGCAGCAAGCAGAAGCTGCTTTCCCTGATCCGCAAATACGACGTGAAGATCGTCGCTATCGGTAACGGAACGGCATCCAGAGAATCGGAAAAACTGGTCGCCGAACTGATCCGGGAAAACGGTCTGGATGTCTCCTACGCGATCGTATCGGAAGCAGGTGCTTCCGTGTGGTCGGCACAGGAAGAGGCGAGAAAGGAATTCCCTGATCTGGCTGTCGAAGAAAGATCGGCAGTCTCGATCGGCAGAAGGCTTCTGGATCCTCTGGCAGAACTGATCAAGATCGATCCGAAGTCCATCGGTGTCGGACAGTATCAGCACGACCTGCCGGAAAAGGCATTGAACGAGCGTCTGGATGAAGCGATCATGAAAGTCGTCAACCGTGTCGGTGCCGACGCCAATACCGCATCCGCCCAGCTTCTGGAACATATCTCCGGTCTGAATAAAGGCATCGCTGCCGAGATCGTCGCCTATCGGAATGAGAACGGACGCTTCACGAACCGGAAACAGCTGCTGAAAGTAAAGAAGCTCGGAACCAAAGCCTTCGAACAGTGTGCCGGATTTATCCGCATCATCGACGGAGACGAACCTCTGGATGCGACCAATATCCATCCGGAATCCTACGATATCGCCAGAAAGATCATGGAGGTCTCCGGTATCAGCAAGCTGGGAGATCCGGATATCGTATTCGCGGACGACAGGATCAAGGAACTGGGGATCGATCCGTATACTCTTGAAGATATCAAGGAATGCATCAAAGCACCTCTGCGTGACTATCGTGAACAGTTCGACGGCGCTATCCTGAAATCGGATGTTCTGGAACTGAAGGATCTGAAAGTCGGAGATGAACTCTCCGGAACGGTACGCAATGTCGTCGACTTCGGTGCCTTCGTGGATATCGGTCTGCACGATGACGGACTGGTCCATATCTCCAGGATGTCGAAGAAGAGGATCTCTCATCCGAGTGAAGTCGTCTCAGTCGCAGACATCGTCAAGGTCTATGTCTATGATGTCGATGAGGCAAAACAGCGCGTTCAGCTTTCACTGCTGCCTCTGGATGAGCTCGCAAAGAGGGATGCGGACCGCAAACAGTTCCGTTCCCGCAAGAAGGCGCAGAACCGTCCTTATCATAAGGAAAAAGAAAAGGAAGAAGTGAAGGAGATCTCGGAAGAGGAAGCGATGAAGAGACTTCTGGAACGCTTCGGAAGCAGACACTAAAAAAAGCCCGATCGGGCTTTTTCTTTTAAGAATGGTGCCTTCACCGTGAATCGGACACGGGATTCATCCTTACCATGGATGCGTATTGCCACTATACTATGAAGGCCTCTATCTCAATTCTACTATATTAAATCCGTCTGTCAAAGATATTTTTTCAGACGGTGATAGAGCTCCGCGACCGGAAGGCCGACGATCGTATAGAAATCGCCTTTGATCGATCTGACGAATTTCGCTCCGTCTCCCTGGATGGCATAGGAACCGGCCTTGTCCATCGGTTCGTTGGTGTGGATGTAGTCTTCGATCTCTTCTTCACTCAGAGGATAGAAGGTGACTTCCGCAATACTGGAGAAGGTCTCTCTCTGACCCTGATTCAGGATCGTGACAGCTGTGACGACTTCATGCGTGTTATCGGAGAGCAGTTCCAGCATCTGCCTGGCTTCTTCAAGGGAATGAGGCTTGCCCAATGCCTTGTTTCCGATCTTGACGATCGTATCGGATCCGATGACCAGTGCATCGGAATGTGTCCTGTATACCGCTTCTGCCTTCTGATAGGAGAGCTTTTCGATCTCTTTGACCAGATCATTGCTGTGATCGATCTGTTCATCGATATCGGAGACGATCACTTCGAAGGGGACCTTCAGCAGTTCCATCAGTTCTCTGCGGCGGGGAGACTTGCTTGCGAGGATCACTCTAGTCATTTCCGTACCTCTGACAGATATAGTTGAGTCCCTTGGTGACGAAATCCGGATCGTATTCATCGAAGATGTTCAGATAAGGCGCGATCATCTTGCCCAGTCCGCCGCAACCGATGATATAGAGGTCTTCTCCGATCTCTTTCCGGATGCCTTCGACCAGTGATTTCAGCATGCCGATATAGCCGTTATAGATACCGACATTCATCGCATCGACCGTATTGTCGGCCAGATAGGTGTCAGTATGTTTCAGTTCGAATTCCGGCAGCTGTGCCGCGTTCTTCCAGAGCGTTTCAGCGATCTTGGAGAAACCCGGAGCGATGATGCAGTGCTCGAATTCACCGTTCTTGTTGACGTGACAGATGACGGTCGCTGTACCCATGGATACGATCAGAAGTTCTCTGTGATAGAGATTGTAGGCATAGGAACACATGACGATCAGATCATCTCCCGTATCCTGCGGACTCGGCATGACCAGTTTGATACCGTAATCGCGGTAAGGATTGATGTCGACGATATTTTCTTCTCCGACGATCCCTGCCAAAGCATCAAAGATACTGTTGTAGGCATGCGGTACGACACAGGAAAGGATCGCCTTGTCGATGGCGTCTTCTCTCTGATTGGACTTATAGATAAATGAAAGGATCAGACTGCGGTAATTGTCGATGGCTCCGTCAACACAGATGAATCCTTTCTGTACATCTCCGTCGAAGAGACCTAATTTTGTGCTGGTATTTCCCAGATCTACTGTCAGTAACATACCTTACTATTATAGCGGTTTGAATTTGCTTTTTCCAGTCGCATATTATAATATATAGACACGCCCGGGCTTGGCGGAACTGGTAGACGCGCCAGACTTAGAATCTGGTGGGCGACCGTGGGGGTTCGAGTCCCTTAGCCCGGACCAATCGAAAAATGACCCGTATCCGCAGCGATACGGTTTTCTTTTATCTGCAGTGGCTTTCCCTTTGATAGAATGAAAGAAGATATGGAACGTAAATCGAGATTCGAACATACGGACAGAAAGGGCTTCCTGCTGGGGGCGATCGATTTCTGTACGGCAGGTCTGTTCTTTCTGTATTATATGGAACACGGACTTCAGGATGAGATCGATGAGGTCCTGGGAAGAAAGACCCAGAGATACTGGAAGGCTTATCTTCTGGGGATCCCGAATCTGTTTCTCTATACGCTCGTATGGATGGCGAAGATCGCGGAAGAACTGAAGGAAAAGGCGATCGCTCTCGGGATCGAAGGACCTTATACATCCTATCGGCACATGTTCAACTGGAACGTATTCGGGATCCTGGTCCTGGTGGGACCGGCAGTTGCGACCGAGAGGTTCTTCGATACGCTGAACAGGGTGGAGATCGAACTGAACCGAAGGGGGGGAGAATGATGAAGAAACTGGATCTTGAAAACTGGAAGAGAAGGGAAGCATATGAGTTCTTTTCGAATCTGTCCGATCCTTTCTATATGGTCACGTTCCGTCAGGAAGTGACAGAGCTCTATGAGTATGTGAAGAAACATTCCTTATCCTTCTATTACGGGATGATTTGGCTGTGCACGAAAGCCCTGAACGATATCGAAGCCTTCCGGATCGGGATCAAGGATGATGAACTTGTCGTCTATCCGTACAGAAGACCGAGTTTTACCGATCTGAGAAAAGGGGAGGAACAGTTCTATATCGTTACGACCGATATGAGCGATGACATCGACGGATACTGCCGGATGGCTGCGGAACAGTCTGTGAAACAGGACTGTTTCATCGAACTGAACAAGGAGACGGATGATCTGATCTATTTCTCCTGTCTGCCGTGGATCGAACTGACAGCTCTGACCAACGAAAGGGACTTGAACGATCCGAAGATGAAAGACGGCAGTATTCCGCATGTCGCCTGGGGCAAATATATTGAGGAGAATGACAGGATCTTCCTTTCGATCTCGCTGGAAGTGAACCACCGTTTCATCGACGGGTTCCATATCGGAATGTTCAAGGAACGGATGGATCAGTATCTCAGGTCACTGGCGGATGTGGAGATTGTCTGAATAAATCGTGTACGATATAATGAATCTATGAGCGAGATCAAAGACAGATACGAACCGATCCGTTTACGCAACCAGCTGTGCTTTCCGTTGTATGCGGTCTCCAACAAGATCATCCGCAACTACAAGCCGCTTCTGGATAAACTGGATCTGACCTATACACAATACATCGTCATGATGGTCCTCTGGGAAGAAGAAGACATCAATGAGAAGAAACTGGGGGAGAGACTGTTCCTGAAACCGAACACTCTGACTCCGCTTCTGAAGAAACTGGAAGAGAAGGGATATGTACGGATGATCCGGAACCGCTCCGACGAGAGGAACCTTGTGATCTCTCTGACGGAAGCTGGAAGCGCCTTAAAAGACAAGGCGGTGGATGTCCCCGCATCGATCGCCCAGACGATCCGTCTGGAACCGGAAGAAGCCATGTATCTGTATTCCATCCTGTACAGGATCCTGGAAGAAGAATAAAGAAAAGCAGAACCGTGAAGTTCTGCTTTTTGTTCATAAAGTGAACGGTTAACAGGAATCGGATGAGTCCTATTGTTTCTTGTTGACCAGATCGGCCGGGATCGTTGCGGTACCCTGACCGTAGAACTTGAAGACATCGACCATGGTCTGGATCTGTTCATCGGTCATTCCGTTGATCTTTCCGTCCGGGCAGCAGGCTCTCGCTGCCAGATATGCCTTTGCGGTCTCTTCGAGATAGACTGCCGCATACATCGCATCCTTCAGGGAAGGCCCGATCGTCATGACACCGTGGTTGGACAGGATGACGGCACGGGAGCTTCCGGCGTTGTTTACGACATCGATACCCATATCGACGGAACCCGCATTGGAATACGGAGTGATCGGGACGTTGCCGCAGCATGCGTTCGCCATACCGGTGAAGCAGACTCTGAATTCATTCATGCCCGGGATCAGGGACAGCGCAGTCGCATACGGCTGATGCGTATGGATGACACCGTTGACATCCGGTCTGTGCTTGAAGATGTAGAGGATAGCCGGTGTATCGGAAGAAGGCTTCTTGTCTCCTTCGATGATGTTGCCGTCGATATCACAGACGATGACATCATCTTCGACCATCTTTTCATACATCATTCCGGAAGGAGTGATCAGGATCTCTCCTGTCGGCATACGGATCGCCAGATTTCCGCAGGTCAGAGAGACGAGCTCATATCTGTCCAGCAGCATGCCGTATTCAATGATTTGTCGTTTCTGTTCAGAAAACATCTTTTTTCTCCTTAATGATTCTTACGATTTCTTCGGGACGTTCGATGAGATAGTCCGGATGATAGGATTCCAGTACATCTCTCAGCTGATAGCCCCAGGTCACGGCGGCGCAGTCGACGTGATTGTTGCGGGCCGTGAGGATATCGACTTCGGTATCTCCGATATAGAGGACTCTCTCGGATGGGATCCCGGTCTCTTTCAGAAGTTTGTCCAGGCTTCCGGGCTTCGGTTTGGAAGGGTGATCGTCCGACTGACCGCAGATATAAACGATCTCATCTTCAAAGAACGTCTTTACGATCTTCTTCGAGATGCTGTCGAACTTGTTGGAATGGACCGCGTTGACGATCTTCATCTCATTCAGCTTTCGGACTGTTTCTTTCACTCCGGTGAATTCTTCGATCATCCGGGTACAGTCGGCACTGTATAGAGAGAAATCGTATGCGGTCACTTCCGGCGCAAGTTCATCGATCTTTTCTTCCGGGCAGCCGCCCTTCAGAAGCATGTTTTCATAATACTGACCGAGCGGATACTTGATCAGTTCAAAACTGTCTTCCGGGGTGATCTGCCGAAATCCGAAGTGTTCGAGTGTCTTGTTATCGAAATACCTCAGTCCGGGAAGAGTGTGCAGGAGGGTACCGTCCAGGTCCCAGACGCACATCTCGTATCGCATTAGACTTCCAGGAAGTCGACGAAACGAACTTCTTCCAGGTCTTCTTTCTTGATGTTGAGTTCTTTGCCGGTCAGGTTTTCGACAGCCTTGACCAGGTTCATGGCGTTGATGCCGTATTTTTCCATCAGATACATCTTGGATGCGCCGTGTGCGTAGCCTTCCAGACCGATCTTGATCAGTCTCTTGCCGAGACCGTGTTCAGCCATCAGGTCTGCTGTCGCAGAACCGAGACCGCCGATGTTCAGATGGTTCTCGATCGTAACGACACCGTATTTTGCCTTTGCGATCGCATCTACGATCGTCGGATCGGTGAACGGTTTCAGGGTCGTGACATGCATATGCTGGACAGAGATGCCTCTTTCCTTCAGCACAGCGGTTGCACGCATCGCTTCTTCCGTACAGATGGAAGAAGATAACAGGACGACATCGTCTCCTTCGGAAAGGACTCTCGCTCTGTTGAAGACGACCGGTTCATCCGCCGGGAACAGACGCGGAACTTCCTTGCGCAGCTGTCTGATGTAGACAGGACCGTTGTAGTTGTAAGCGAGGTCAAGGACATAGTCGATATCTGTTGCATCACCGACATCGAAGACCGCCATGTTCGGAACGGAACGCATGACAGCGACGTCGTTGATGGACTGATGGGAGACACCGCCCGGTGTCGTGATGCCCGGCACGAAGCCGACGAAGACGACCGGAAGGTTAGGGTAGGCAACGGACATTTCGACCTGGTCCAGCACTCTTCTGTATTCGAATACGGCGAAGGTGTGGATGAAAGGTCTGTATCCTTCTCTGGCCAGACCGGCAGCCCATGAGACCATGTTCTGTTCAGCGATACCCATGGTGAAGTAGCGGTCAGGATACATAGCCCTGAACTTCTTTACTTCACAGGATGTACCCAGATCAGCAGACAGGACGACGAGTTCCGGATGTTCCTCCGCAAGACGGAGAATATTCTTTTCATGTGTATTAACTTCGATTTTCATTCTTTTTCTCCTTCTTACATTGCATCGTAGATCTTCTGGAATTCTTCCTTCTCGGCAGCTGAGATCCTTACAAAGTGCAGGAACGGCCAGCGCTTCTCAAGAGGCGGAATACCGGTAGTGCCGCGTGTCCTTCCGATGACGACCAGCGGTTTTCCTTCGTGAGGTGTTTCGAATGCCTTGCAGAAAGCTTCGATATCGTGACCGTTGACTTCGACACATTCCGCACCGAATGATTTGAAACGGTCGACCAGCGGTTCTTCCGTCATCTGATTCTCGATCTGACCTTCGACCTGCTGGTCGTTGGCATCGATGACGACGATCATATTGTCAAGTTTGTAGTGGCCGGCAGCCTGGATGCATTCCCAGGTCTGACCTTCCTGCAGTTCACCGTCACCGAGCATGACGAAGCATCTTCCGGTGTCGCCTCTTCTCTTTCTGGCATGGCAGGTACCTCCGGCGATGGAGATGGTCTGACCGAGCGAGCCGGCAGTGTTCTCAAAACCAGGAGAATGTTCGGCACCGATCATTTCCATGTTCCAGCCGTCGACATTGAACTTGTCGACCCATTCAGGAGTGAGTCTTCCTACGGCAGCCAATGCGGAGTAGATCACAGATGCGTAGTGGCAGCAGGAAACGAAGAAACGGTCCTTGTCAGGTGCAGGTGCACCGTTGTACATGGCACCTTTCGGATAGTCCATGTTGTCCGGACCCGGTACTCCCGGGAACGGGATCGGCTCCCATAAGCCTTCAGACGGACCGAGATTCATTACGTTCGTGTACAGAGAAGCCACGATCTCGGCGGAAGAGCATGCCTGGGCCAGGTAACAGCCGCCTGTTTTCAAAGCGATCCCGAGGATCTGCTTACGGATGCTGTTGGCAATGGCCTGGATCTCTTCGGTAGAGTAGATTTTTTTGTCCATTGTTACCTCCTTTTTTATATATTTTAGTAATACTTAAAGCTTAATTTCATTATTCTTTTTTTGTGAACAAATGTCAACATGCACATTACAAAAGTAAAAAGAAAAGGCTTACATTTTTTGTTGACGCTGAAATATGGAGGTCTTATAATGATTGTAAGAGCATATATATCAACGTGAAATAATGTAGAAGAAGGCGGGAAAATGAAAGCTGTTGTAAAAACTGAAGTTGGCTATGACCATATGGAATATATGGATGTTCCGGAACCGGAAGCGACAGGAGATCTGGTCAAGATCAAGATCGCTTATTCCGGTATTTGCGGTACCGATCTGCATGCGTTCAACGGAACGTATGCCAGCACGAAGCCGCCGGTCATCCTGGGACATGAATTCTCCGGCATCGTCGTCGATGTCGGACCGGACGTCAAGAAGATCAAGGTCGGAGACCGTGTCACATCCGAGACTACATTCAAGACATGCGGTGTCTGTCCGATGTGTTTAAGCAAAGACTATAACCTCTGCGGAAACCGTCAGGGTATCGGTACGCAGATCAACGGTTCCATGGCGGAATATCTGGTCTCCAGAGAAGAATCCGTCCATGTGCTTCCGGATAACGTCAGCCTGCTCAGCGCCAGCCTGACGGAGCCGCTCGCCTGCGGTGTCCATTCCGTGATCGAAAAGGGCAATGTCCAGCCGGGCGATATCGTCGTCGTATTCGGCGCCGGTGCCATCGGTCAGATGGTTTCTCAGGTCGCAAAATCACAGGGTGCAACTGTCATCGTCGCCGGTCTTACGCAGGATGAACACCGTTTCGAGCTTGCGCTTGCTGCCGGTGCAGACCGCTGTGTCGACCAGCAGAAGGAAGACCTCAAGGCGATCGTCATGGAGATGACGAACAACGTCGGTGCAGACAAGTGCTTCGAATGTTCCGGAGCTGTTCCTGCTTTGAACAAGGCCCTGGAGATCGTCAGACGCAAGGGTACGGTTGTACAGATGGGCGTCTTCTCCAATACACATGAAACGATCTGGACCGATCTGATCCTTCACAGAGAGATCGTATATGTCGGTTCCCGTTCCCAGAAACCTTCTTCCTGGGTCAAAGCCCTGGAACTGATGAGAGACGGCGTCGTCGTCCCGGAAAAGATCGCCACTTATCTCACACCGCTTGAGAATTGGCGTGAAGGTTTCGAGAAGATGATCAAGGGTGAAGTCACCAAGGGCATCATCGTCCTGGACGATACCCTGAAATAAAAAAAGAGAGTTTTATCTCTCTTTGAATTCAAGAAGTCTTTGAGCCAGCGGCTCATCGACGACCAGGATATCGGCGTATCCGCCGTTGAGTGCCGCCAGAGTAGCCGTTGCCTTCTCCGCCGTCGCATTGACGACGATCGAGATCGGTGCGTTACGCACGACATCGAGCGGAGCGGAAATGGTATAGATATTCTCGACATCGACCTGTCTGCCGTTGATGTCGATGAATCTTCCGGCAAACGAAGCGACAGCTCCTTTCTCCCGATAACGGTCCAGATTGTAGCTCTCGAAGTAGCCGGACTGATGGATGGAATTCTTCCGGTCGTCGAAGGCACCGACACCGTTGATACAGATATCGACTGCAGCAGCCTTGGCGAGAGCGTCGTGGATCATCGGTTCGTTGATCAGATAACGGTATACTTCCTTCCCTTCGACGAAGAGAGGGGTATTGATGGAAGAATAGGTCCCGTGCATCTTGCGGGCCAGGCGCTGTGCCGTTGAGAATCCGTCAATGGTGGGGTTGCCCATACTGATACAGCCTACCATCTGGGCGACGTTGACATCGTAGAAGGCACTGTCATCGATCGCATCTACGACGGCATTTACGGATCTGCCCCAGGTGACTCCCAGAGTCATGCCCGGCTGCAGATAGGTAGACAGGATCGCCGCGACTGCCTTGCCGCAGACATCGATGGATTTGTCGAAGTCAAAAGCAGCGTTTACGACGATCGCATCGCGCAGGCCGAAAGCCTTGCGCAGTTTGTTGGAAAGCTTATTGTTCTTGCTGACAGGCGTCTCGATGATGATCTTGACGATCCCCTGACGCTTGGCATCCTCGATGAGACGGGAAACGGTCGGACGGGAAGACCCGATGATCGAACCGATCTCCTGCTGAGAAAGGCCGCGTTCGTAGTACAGTTCAGCAACATAGGCCAATAGATTATCGTTCTTGCTCATACTTAAATTATATATGATTGAAAAGGAGATAGCATTATGGTTAGCCAGGAATTCGTTGTAAAGAACCCGACGGGGATCCATGCCAGACCGGCATCGATGCTCACGCAGCTGTGTTCAGGTCTGAAGGACAACATCACGATCATCACTGAGAAGGGTCTCTCCATAAATCCGAAGTCCATCCTTTCCGTGCTGATGGGTGCCATGGTCAAGGGCATGCACATCACGGTCCAGGTCGAAGGAGAACATGAAGAGGAATCTCTGAAGAAGATCATGGATCTTCTGGAGAGCTTCGAGGAGTAGGAGGAGCATATGGAACACGCGATTCACAGAGAACTGATCATGTACGGTGTCGATGCGAAGGACAGTGAAGATGCGATCAGACAGGTCGGACAGCTGTTCTTGAAGGAAGGGTATGTCAAGGATACCTATATCGATGCGGTCGTTGCCAGAGAGAAGGTCTTTGCGACCGGACTGGAACTTCCGGGGATCTCCATTGCCATGCCGCACACCGATATCATCCATGTCAACAAGCCGGGCGTGACTGTCGCAAAACTGGCTCATCCGGTCGAATTCGAACACATGGGCGAACCGGGACACAAGGTCCAGGCTGAGATGCTGTTCATGATGGCGATCACCAACCCTGAAGATCAGATCGGTACGATCACCAGAGTTCTGGGCGTATTCCAGAACACGGAAGCTTTGGAAGCGTTCAAGGCAGCTGCTTCCGAAGAAGAAGTCTATGAAGCTGCCATGAAGTACATTGGTTAATACCTTGGATACAAGGCGTTAATAGAAGCATAAGGAGGAAAATCATATGAAAACATGCACAGTCGTTACTGTATGCGGATCCGGAGTCGTAACATCTTCGATGATCGCACTGAAGATCAAGGATCAGCTGAGAGACAAAGGTTGGGATGCAACGATGTATGAAGCCAGCCCTGTCAGCCTGAACTCGGTCATCACCGGCAAGGATATCGACGTTATCGTCTGCGCTTCTCCGGTCACTGAAGACGTGGGCATTCCTAAGGTCAAAGGAATGGGCATGGTCACAGGCATGGGCGAAGAAAAGGTTATCAATGAGATAATCGCTGTTCTCGAAGAAAAACATAAATAAACTTGGTATTGTTCTTGTTGTTTACCGCAAAGAATCAATAAGTTTGTTTACTTTTATTTCTTGATTTAGAAATTAGAGGGGGAAATCTATTTTGGAAGCGTTTTTAAACACGTTATCTAATATTTTCGGTGCTTTCGGTTCCGGTGTCATCATCCCTATCATCCTGTTCATTCTGTCCAAGGCGATGGGTGTTGAGACCAAGAAGGCGTTCAACTCCGCATTACTGTGTGGTGTAGGTCTGACAGGCTTCAACCTTGTCATCAACTCCTACTCCGGCGTTATCGCTCCGATCGTACAGTCCATGGTCGACAACACGGGCGTTCAGCTGTCTACAATCGATACCGGCTGGCAGTCCACTTCGATCATCGCTTACTCTACTACCGTAGGTGTCCTGTTCATCGGTGTTGCTATCGCTTTACAGCTGATCCTGTTCTTCGTTGGATACACTGATGTATTCATGGCATCCGACCTCTGGAACAACTACTCCTTCATGGTCTGGGGTTCCATGCTGTATGCTTTAACAAAGAACATGTGGCTCGCTATGGCTTTGATGGTCTGCCAGCTCTTATACATCCTGCTGTTCTCTGAAATGTGCGCATTACGTTGGGGCACATACTACGAGTACGACGGCTGCTGTATGACAGCTCCTCACCACCTCGAGTCCTTCCCGTTCGCAGTCCTGATGGACTGGATCCTCACGAAGATCGGTTTCAACAAGATCAAGATCAACGCTGCTGCTCTGCAGAAGAAATTAGGTCTGCTTGGTGAACCAATGATGATCGGTCTGATCGTCGGTCTTCTGATCGGTTTGATCGGTGAAGCTCCGTTCCTGTTCGGCGAAAACGCGCTGACTGCTTGGGGTACTGCTCTTGGTGCAGCAATCAACACTGCTGCTATCATGGCTGTCTTCCCGAAGGTCGCAGCTATCTTCGCATCTGCATTCACTTCAATGTCTGATGCTTACAAGTCAAAAGCTGCTGCTTCCGCTAAGAACAGAAGATGGTTCCTGTCCGTCAACGATGCTTGTGGATATGGTGAAACGAACACGCTGGTTACCGGTATCGTCCTGATCCCGATCATGCTGGCATTATCCTTCGTTCTTCCTGGAAACAAGATCCTTCCGATGGCTGACCTCTGCGCTCTTCCATACATGGTCGAAGTATTCGTATGTATCTCTAACGGTAACATCGCTAAGTCCATCGTCATGGGTGCTCTGTGGTTCGGCATTGGTCTGGTCATGTTCTCACAGCTCGCTCCTACATTCACAGAAGTTGCAATCGGTGCTGGCTTCGTTCTGCCGCAGGCTGGTGTTTACATCTGCTCATTCGGTATCGTCTGCCATCCGCTGATCTGCGGTCTGTTCTATGTATTCTACTCACAGAACATCATCCTCATCGCAGTGATCGTTGTTCTCTACGTTGTTCTTTACCTCTGGTTCAGAAACAACAAGCAGAAAGTCTACGACTATCTGGAAAATAACGCTGCTGCTTACAAGGCATAGCATCTACTGAAAGGTAAACACAAGAGTAATATATAGGGCTATTGCTATGAAAATAGCGATAGCCCTTTAAAAAAGGAAAGGTATTCCTATGCTGAATGAATTATCAAGAGATCCTCAGAAGATCCTGCTGATCACTGATGCGAACGTCGACATCGAAGTCATGATCGATGCCGTAAAGAAGAGCAAGATCAACTGCGGAGAGATCCGCACACTGTTTTTCGGGCCTGCCAGCAAGGAGGATTTCCCGGAACTGCAGCTGAATATCGAACGCCACGGTCCGGAGGGGATCGAGATCCCGGAAAAAGCCTATGAACTGATCAGCGACGCCAATGTGCTGATGGTCCATTTCTGTCCGGTATCTTCCAGACTGATCGAAGCCGCAAAAGATCTCAAACTGATTATGACAAATCGCGGCGGTGTCGAACATATCAATGTCGAAGCCGCTACTTCAAGAAACATTCCGGTCGTCAACTGTGTCCGCAATGCGGATGCGGTCGGAGAATTCGTGATCGGAATGATGATAGATCTGACCAGAGACATCACACTGTCTCACAATTTCCTGCATCAGGGCCAGTGGAAGAGGACTTACTACAACTCTTCCTTCCAGAAGACCTTATGCAACTCCCGTGTCGGTCTCATCGGCATGGGCAATATCGGCTGCGTCCTGGCGAAAAAACTGTTGGGACTCGGTGTACACACTGTCGTTTATGATACTTTCGTCACGAAGGAATCCCTGGAGAAGAAGGGACTCGGTGCCGTGGAATATACGACCGATCTGGACTATCTGCTTTCTACGTCCGATATCGTATCCCTGCATCTGAGACTGGTTCCGGAGACGGAACAGTGGTTCACGATCGAACAGTTCCGCAAGATGAAAAAGGACGCCTACTTCATCAATTCCGCAAGGGGCGGTATCCTGAACTATGACGACCTGCGTCAGGCGCTGAAGGAAGGCCTGATCGCCGGTGCGGCACTGGATGTGTTCGACAAAGAACCGATCGCGGAAGATGATCCGCTCCTGCAGATGGAGAACGTCCTCGTGGCTTCCCATCTCGCCGGAACGACGCTCGATTCGATTGCACTGTCACCTTACATCGTGGCCAGGGATGTCGATGAGATCATCGAAAAAGACATCACGGACAGGATCGTAAACTATAAAAAGATCAGTATTTAAGGGGGAAAAGAAATGTTACTGAGAGAAGAAAGAGAAGAGATCGTAAAGTACGGCAAGATCATGGTCGACCGCCATCTGACAGTCGGCACGTTCGGAAACATCTCTGTATACAACAGAGAACTGGATCTGTTCGCGATCACGCCGTCCGGATTTGACTACTACAAGACCTCACCGGAAGACTGCGTCATTCTGAGACCGGACGGAACGATCGTGGAAGGGGACAGAAAACCTTCCAGTGAAGTCGATATGCACAGGATCTTCTACCAGAGAAAAAACAATATCAACGCTGTCGTACATACACATTCCGTCTATGCGACGACACTGGCCTGCCTGGGCTGGAAAGTTCCGCAGCTCCACTACCTCGTTGCCTATTCCGGAAGTGAAGTTCCGTATATTCCTTACGTTCAGTTCGGGACCTATGAACTGGCTGAGGCGGCATATGACGCCATGGGTGACAACCGTGCCTGCATCTTGGGCAACCACGGCCTGCTGTCGACCGGAAAATCTCTGGCCTATGCGATGGATGTCGCAGAACAGATCGAATTCTGCTGCCATCTGTACTATAACTGCCGTCTGACCGGTCAGGAACCGATCCTGCTGACAGACGAACAGATGGATGTCGTCAGAAGCGGATTCGGAGATTACAGGAAGAAATAGACATGAAGTGCGTCTATTGCGGTAAGGAGTATTCGGAAGGAGGCATCAAGATCAATGTCTCCAACGGTACTTTTGATGTGTGTTCGAATGAATGCAGGAAGCTGACGGTCGATTATCTGAACAAGGATAAGGAATACAAGAGCCGTTCCTACATCATGATCTTCTGCGGAAGTATCGGCTTTATCCTTTCCTCCTTCATCTTCACCGGCAGGATCAAACTGGTGCCGATGTATCTCGGAATGATCATCATGGGCTTGGCCTTATTGATCTATCCGTACATCTTTTCCAGTTTCATCACCTTCACCAGACATCCGATCAAGAAACTGACAAAGGTCGTCAGGATCCTCGGAGCCATCATCATCGCGATCTCCGCGGTCTTTCTGGTCCTGACATTGAGGCAGCCCGTATGAACAAAGATGTATTGGTCCTGATCGGTGTAATCGTAGCGGATGCGCTCCTTCTGGTCGAACTGCTGTATTTCATCCTGCGCAGGAATACTTCCAACAAGCTGTTTCAGGCGGCCTTTCAGGGCGATGATGCGAGATTCGAAGCGATCGCGGGATCCTTCGGCGGCAAGACCCTCAGCGCTTTCGATAAGGAACTGATCCGTTTCAATGTTGCGGAGGCCCGCAAGGAACAAAGCAATATCGAAGCATCGATCCGGAATTTCGAACAGATGAATCTTAAAGATTCGCAGAAGAAAAAGATCTATCAGAGGATCTTCTACTACTACGTCGATCGCAACAAGAAGAGCGAGGCGAAGAAGTACTATCAGGAACTGGAGTCCCTGAACGTCTATAAAAACAAGAAAGACGTGGAAGTGACCTACGATACCTTCATCAACGGTGGACACAAGTATCTGAATGAGACTCTGGAACGCCTGAAGAAGGCGAAAGTGGAAGAACTTCCTTCTCTGGAAAGAAATATCTCCCGGATGTATGAAAACAAGGGAGTCCATTCCGAAGCGAAAAAATACGCCAGACTGGCGGAACGTCATCAGCGGGAACTGGAAGAAAGATCCGGATCCCGCAGGACAAACTGAGAAGAAAAGAGAGACCTGAAAAGAGCCTCTCTTTTTTATGCCTGGTGTATACTTATAGCGTGAGGTGACGGTATGAACGCTTATACTCTGAAGATCGTCGGATTAACACGGCAGCTTCCTTATGTGGATATCAGTGATGAACTGGCTTTTGCGAGCTTCGTGGTGATCTCCGATACCGAACTGGTCAGTGCGGCTGCGCCGCTGCTGGCGAAGCGGATCGGGGAATGCGACATGATCGTGACGGCGGAAGCCAAAGGCATCGCGCTCGCCTATGAAGTCAGCAGATGCCTCGGTCAGAAGGAATTCATCGTCGCCAGAAAATCCGAGAAGAGCTACATGAAAGATACACTGGAAGTCTCCGTAAAATCCATCACGACAGCGGTCCCCCAGCATCTCTATCTGGACGGAACGGACAAAGAGAAACTGAAGGGAAAGAAGATCTGCCTTCTGGACGATGTGGTATCGACCGGAGATTCCCTGGCGGCTTTACAGGCACTGACTGAACAGGCCGATGCGATCGTCACGAAAAAGGCCTGCCTTCTGGCAGAGGGAGAGGCAGCGGACAGGGACGATTTGATCTATCTGGAAAAACTGCCGCTGTTCAGAAAGACGGAAGAAGGATATGAGGTGATCGAATGACGGACATCTTTGAATACCTGCGAAACAACAGCTACCCCGGAAGGGGACTGATCATCGGAAGATACGATGGAGAGCCCGTGATCGCCTATTTCATCATGGGACGCAGCGAAAACAGCCGCAACCGCATCTTCTGCAAGGATCGGGAAACTGTCTATACAAAAGCCTATGATGAGATGAAGGTGAAAGATCCTTCCCTGATCATCTACAATGCCATCCGTCACATCGATGGGATGATCGTCGTCACCAACGGAGACCAGACGGATACGATCTGTGAATTCATTGAAAAAGGACTGAACTTTCAGGATGCGCTGGAGACAAGGGAATACGAACCGGATGCCCCGAACTATACACCGAGGATCTCAGGGATCGTGGAAAGAGACGGATCCTATCAGATCGAGATCCTGAAAAAGGAAGACGATCACTGCCGTCGGGATCACTACCGTTATCTCCCGGAAGAAGGAAGGGGACATTTCATCTCGACTTACGATCATAACGGCGATCCTTTGCCGTCGTTCTCTAAAGAACCGATCGAGATCGAGATCGCAGAAGGTCTTGAGTCCTTTGCGGAAAAACTGTGGGACAGTCTGGATCACGATAACCGGATCAGTCTGAATGTGCGATTCGGGAACGCAGATCTGTTATTCAACAAACACGGAGGTCAGTTATGAATGAGATCTTTCTGAAATACGGATGCAATCCGAACCAGAAGCCATCGAGGATCTATATGGCAGACGGAAGCGATCTTCCGGTCGAAGTCCTCAACGGCAGACCCGGGTATATCAATTTCCTGGATGCGCTGAATTCCTGGCAACTGGTCAAGGAACTGAAAGAAGCGACAGGGATGCCTGCAGCCGCCAGTTTCAAGCATGTCTCACCGACCTCTGCCGCACTCGGTCTGAAACTGAGCGATACACTGAAAAAAGTCTGCTTCGTCGATGACATCGAAGGCCTGGACGATTCACCGCTGGCCTGTGCCTACGCACGCGCCAGAGGAACGGACCGTTTGAGTTCCTACGGAGACTTTGCGGCTCTTTCCGATATCTGCGATCTCACGACAGCCAGGATCCTGGCCAGAGAGGTCTCGGACGGCGTCATCGCTCCGGGATATACGGAAGAAGCTCTGGATGTCCTGAAACAGAAGAAGAAGGGCTCCTACAACATCATCCGCATCGATCCGGACTATGAATGTGCGCCGATCGAGACGAAACAGGTCTACGGAGTCAGTTTCGAACAGAGACATAATGATTTCAGGATCGGAAACGAACTTCTCAATGAGATCGTCACGAAAGAGAAGGAACTTCCCGAATCTGCGAAAAGAGATCTGATCGTTGCGCTGATCACTCTGAAATATACACAGTCCAATTCCGTGGCCTACAGTTACGACGGGCAGGCGATCGGCGTCGGTGCGGGCCAGCAGTCGAGGATCCACTGTACCAGACTGGCCGGTTCCAAGGCGGATACCTGGTTCCTGCGTCAGCACGAAAAGGTACTGAATCTGCCGTTCCGCAAGGAACTCTCCCGCGCTCAGCGTGACAACGTCATCGATGCCTATATCAACGAGAATGAAGAGGATGTCACGGAAGAGGGAAGATGGCAGAAATACTTCACGGAAAGGCCGGAACCTCTCACAAGAGAAGAAAAGAAGGCTTATCTTTCTTCGCTCAGGGGCGTCTCACTGGCTTCCGATGCGTTCTTCCCGTTCGGTGACAATATCGAGAGAGCTCACCGCAGCGGTGTACAGTATGTCGCACAGCCGGGCGGATCGATCCGGGATGATGACGTGATCTCCGTCTGCGATGAATACGGGATCGTCATGTGTTTCACGGGAATGAGGCTGTTCCATCATTAGAAAGAAAAAAGAACACTCAGTGTTCTTTTTGTATGTTTGCGCAGAAATCGTCGATGGTGTGACTGTTTACTTCAGATCTCTTTTCTTTGGGATCGATCAGGACCATCCGTTCCATGAACGGATCGCTCTCCAGAAAGCGTTCCATCCGTGTGAGTGCTTTCTCACCGCCCGATCCGCTGCAGCAGCAGTAGGCTGCGATCTTCTTTTTCTGCAGAGAGTTACGTTCTCTGCTTAGAAAGGTCCTTAACGGCGGGGCGAACGTTCCTGCCCAGACCGGAGTGCCGAGGATGATCAGGTCATAACGGTCCGGATCGAATCCACAGGGTTCCAGTTCCGGCTCTTCAGATCTTACGGCATCTTTGCCGCCGAGGTAGAATTTCTTCAGTCCTCTGTCCGGGTATTCCTTCTTCGGACGGATCCGGATGAGGTCCGCATCCAGCCTGTCTTTCAGGATCTCGGCGATATAGGCGGTATTACCGGACAATGAATAGAAAATGACTGCAGTTTTCATGGATTTTTTCCTTTTGTTGATAAGTTCAAACTGATACTATCACATTTTTAAAAAAATGTGCTATAATCGATATGCATCTGAACGTAGCTCAGCTTGGTAGAGTGCTCGGTTCGGGACCGAGAGGCCGAGAGTTCAAATCTCTTCGTTCAGACCATGAAAAAGATACGCCGTCTATGATGGCGTTTTCTTTTATTCCCGTTTTGTAAGATAATAAAGATAGAAACATACAGGAGGAACACAATGAAATGTCCTAACTGTTCCGGAACACTGGTCTTTGACATTAAGGAGCAGAATCTGAAATGTCGCCACTGTTCCCAGACTTTCGATGTGAAAGACTTCAAGGTAGATGCTTCCGCAGAGGAACTTGTTTTCGAAGACGCACGTTTCTATACCTGCAAGAGCTGCGGTGCGCAGCTGATCAGCGGGGATGACAGAGCGGTCGAATACTGTACCTATTGCGGATCACAGGCGATCCTTGAAAGCAATCTCAGCGGGATCAAGAATCCGAAATACATCATTCCGTTCAAGATCACGAAGACCAAATGCAAGGACATCTACAGAAGACAGCTGAAAAGCAAGCTGTACATCCCCAAGGAATTCAAAGATCCGGATTTCATCGACCGTTTCCGTCCTTTTTACATCCCTTACTGGATGTATCAGATCGGCTTCAATATCGATCCGATCGACGTCAAGGGACACAAATACTACACCAGAGCCGGATACGACTACAGCGAGACGTACGATGTCTCTGTTGCGATGAGTTACAAAGGGATCGAAGGGCTTCCGCACGATGCGTCAAGGAACTTCGATGATTCCATCGCGGAAAAGATCGCTCCGTTCAAACGGAACGAACTGAGAAGATACAATCCGGCATTCCTGGCGGGGATGTATGCGGACAGTCCGAATGTGGATCCGGAGATCTACAGGGAGGAAGTACTGGATGAAGCGACCGATGCCGCAGTCCAGAGTATCCGTGACAATGTAGGGACCGATATCCATCTGAACCTTCCGCGAAACCGCAAGATGCGCAAGATCCTGGATACGAGATACGAAGGAAACAGCGCGGTCTTCCTGCCGGTATGGTTCCTGACCTGGAAGAAGAACGACAGAGTCGCCTATGCGATCGTAAACGGTCAGACCGGGAAGATCCATATCGACCTGCCTACGGATATGAATCGGTTCATGTTATATACTTTGGCTGCCGCTGCAGTCCTGTTTGTACTGCTTTCCCTGTTCGTGACGGTCACATCGCGTTTCGTCCTGTGGTTCGCTGCTTTACTGACGTATCTGGTCGGTATCCGTTACCGGAAGGAACTGAAGGAGATCCGCGACCGGGAGAACCACGTCTTCGATAAAGGATACCTGCTTAAGGACGAGAAAGAACTGCCGATGTCGGAAAGAAGGAGAAACTGGGAAAGAAAGAAGTCCCGTCTCGGGTTCTTCCGTGTCAACAGGATCGTTCTTGCGGTCTTCGGATCGATCCTGGCGTTCCTCCTGTTTGTGATCATGGGAGCGATGTACGATGAACTGGTGACCCAGCGGGGTGCGATCGCTATGACCAGTATCGTGCTTTTCCTTGAGATCTTCAGTTTCCTGAGGACCTTCCCGGTCGCTGTCTATCTGAAGAAGAAACGTTCACTGCTGTTTGCGTTCCTGGGACTGCTGGCGATCGGCTACAGTTTCTGGGTGGCAGCGGAAGAACCGGTCCAGGACTGGTGGTACTACCTCGGTGCTTTGGCGACATTGGCTGCATCTTCGATCATGTGCGCCGATATGATCGCCCGTTACAATGAGACCGCGACCCGTCCGTTGCCGTCTTTCTATGAGAGGAAGGGAGGAAACGACAGTGCCAAAGAGATTTAAGGTATTCCTGCTTCTGCTGTTCCTGATGGTCCCGATCTTCTCGTACAACGTCAAGGCAGAAGGAACTTATCAGGTGGTGATCGAAGACGAAGAGGATCTTCTGACAGACCGGGAAGAGAAAGACCTGGCTTTGAAAATGCAGGCCATCACTTCCTACGGAAATGCGGCTTTCGTGACCGTGAGCCAGCATTCCGAGACTGATGTCTACGCCAAACGTAAATACCGGGAACTGTTCGGCACGGACAGCGGGATCCTGTTCCTGATCGACATGGGTCGCAGGAACATCTGGATCTTCAGTGACGGAGCAGTCTACCGCGTCATAAACAAGGCCTACGCCAATACGATCACGGACAATGTCTACCGCAAAGCCAGTGCAGCTGATTATTACGGATGTGCTGCCGATGTCTTCGACCAGGCACTCATCCTTCTGAAAGGCGGAAAGATCGCTCAGCCGATGAAATATATCTCCAATGTGCTGATCGCTTCCGTTTCAGCTCTGTTACTGAACTTCGTATTCCTGACAGTACACAGGAAAAAAGAGGATGCGGAGGTAAACGTGACCGGTCCTGCCATGACATCGAATGCGGCGGTACGCGTCCTGTCGAAGAAGATGCTGAAACGGAAGGTCAGCGCTCATTATGAGTCGAGTTCAAGCGGCGGAGGCGGAGGCGGTTACTCCGGCGGCGGAGGCGGCGGTTACTCCGGAGGCGGAGGCGGAGGTTCATCCGGCGGTGGCGGCGGACACAGCTTCTGATAAAAGGAACGATATAGTATAATTGAGTTGGAGGAAAAAAAGAATGGAAGTCAGAATTTATCGTTGTAAACACTGCGGTCAGATGGTGGCTATGGTGGACAAGAAGAAATGTCCGGTCATGTGCTGCGGCGAACCGATGGAAGAACTGGTACCTTGTTCAACGGATGCGGCAGTCGAAAAACACGTTCCGGTCTATGAAGTCAAGGACAATCTGGTCACTGTGACTGTCGGTTCTATCGAACATCCGATGAGTGAAGAACACTATATCGAGTGGGTCTTGCTGAAGACGAAACAGGGCAATCAGCGCAAAGCTCTGAAACCGGGAGAAGCACCTAAGACATGCTTCGCGATCTGCGAAGGCGATGAAGTGGAAGCAGTCTATGCCTACTGCAATCTCCACGGTCTCTGGAAAGCATAAGCAATTATTTTAAAAAGAAGTATTTTCATGGCTCTGCATCATGCAGAGCCTTATAATATATTTTGGTGATAATTATGAGTGGTATTTTAAAGTTATTTCATTTCGATATGAAGACAAGAAAAGGAACGATCTCTGGGGTCTCCTTTCTCAATATCGCAGTCAATCTGATCATCGCGTTGTTCAAGGTCGTCGTCGGAGTCCTCGCTTCTTCGATCGCCATCATTTCCGAAGGTGTCAACAATGCGACGGATGCGATGTCTTCCGTTCTGACTTTCGTCGGAAACAAGCTCGCAAACCGAAAGAGAGATGCGAAACATCCGTTCGGTTACGGCAGAGTCGAATATCTGACGAGCCTGGCTGTTTCGATCATTATCCTGGTCTCCGGTGCGGAACTGCTGATGAATGCGGTCAAGCTGGTCTTTGAACCGGAAGAACTGAACATCTCCTATCTCTCTCTGATCGTCGTCGCAGTGACGGCTGTGATCAAGTTCATGATGGGAAACTATACGATCGCACAGGGAAAACGCGTCGGATCGGACGGACTTGAAGCGATCGGAACGGACTGCCGCAACGATTCATTCATCTCTCTGACGACCATCCTTTCAGCCCTTGTCTTTCTGCTCTTCGGGATCTCGATCGATGCCTTTGCGGGTATCTTCACTTCTGTCATGGTCCTGAAAGCGGGCTTTGAGATCCTGTCGCGTACGATCTCCGAACTGCTCGGTCAGCCGGCAGACCGTGAACTCGCGAACACGCTCTATCATGAGATCCGCAGTACGAAAGGGGTTATCAATGCGGTAGATCTGATCCTGCACAACTACGGTCCGGAGACCTATTCCGGTTCCTGCAACCTGGAGATCGACCATAACTATACGATCGGTGAGATCTATGACGTCCTGCACGCCTTGCAGATCAGGATCTATGAGGAATATCATATCGCGATGGTCTTCGGCATCTATGCCGTCGACAAGGACAGCGAGATCTCCAAGAAACTGCATCAGCAGATCGCTGATTACGTGAAAAAGCATGAACACATCCGCAGCTACCATGCGGTGTATTTCGATAAACAGACCGACCGTATCTATTGCGATCTCGTCGTCGATTTTGAAACGTATGATTTCGAATCGGTCATCTGTGATTTTGTCGCATATTTAAAACAGTTCTACCCGGATAATGAGATCCTGGTAAACGTCGATACAGAGTTCGTTTCCTGATCTTTTCATCTGTCTTTTTTGTTCTTAATCAAATAAAATAATATTAAGAAAGTTTTTATAATGCATATAAGCGGGGAGAAGATTGCGTATGGTCAAGATCTATATCACAAAAAACGGTGTCCTGGAAAGTATCGATGAACCTCAGAAGGGATGCTGGATCAACATGATCCATCCGACAGAGAAAGAACTCGTCGAGATCGAAACAAAATATCAGATCGAACCGGATGATCTGCGTGCCGCACTCGATGAAGAAGAGGCATCCCGTATCACGAAAGAAGACAATTATACCCTGGTCCTGGTGGATATTCCGGCAACGGAAGACAAGAACGGAAAGAGCCGCTTTACGACGATCCCTATGGGCATCATCATCGCGAAATCCGCACTGATCACCGTCTGTCTGGAATCGACGCCTGTTCTGAGCTTTGCCGGAAAGGGAAAGAAGACCACGGTCGATACGACCCTGAAGACCAGGATGCTGCTGCTGATCCTGCTGGAAAATGCGAAACTCTATCTCAAGAGCCTTCGTCAGATCAATAAACAGTCCGAACAGCTGGAAGTTGTCCTGCACCGTTCCGTTGAAAATCCGGCTCTTCTGGAAATGATGGAACTGGGCCGAAGCCTTCTGTATTTCACAACTTCACTGAAGGGCAACAATGCCGTCCTGGAAAAACTGACCAAATCCGCTGCGATCACCCGCTATGAAGAGGATGAGGACCTTCTGGAAGATGTCATCATCGAAAACAAACAGGCTTCCGAGATGGCGGACACCTACAGCGGCGTCATCAACGGTATGATGGATGCCTATTCTTCCATCATCTCCAACAACATGAACGTCATCCAGAAGTTCATCGCGATCGCTGCGGTCGTCATCTCGATCCCGAGCATGGTGTTCGATGCCTACGGTATGAATATCGACGGCGTTCCGTTCGAGAAATCCCCGTTTGCTTTTCCGATCATCGTCATCGTCGCCTTGCTGGCATCCGGTGTGGTGTATCAGTATTTCAAACATAAAAGGATGTTTTAGGAGGGCCTATGTCACTGCTGTTTAAGAACGCCGACATCCTCGTCCGCAAAGACGGGAACTACGAGACACTGCATCACGCCTGTCTGGGCATCGAAGGCAAGCATATCGATTATATCGGTACGCAACTGCCTGAGAAGAAGTATACGGAAGAACGCGATTTTTCCGATAAACTGCTGATGCCGGGACTGGTCAATTCCCACACGCATACACCGATGGTCTTTTTAAGAGGCATCGCCGACGGTCTTCCTCTGGACCGCTGGCTCAATGAATGCGTCTTTCCGATCGAAGCGAAACTGACCCCGGAACAGATCCGCATCTCGAGCTATTATGCGATCCTGGAACTGCTTGCATCCGGTGTCACCAGTTTCACCGATATGTATTTCTTTCCGGAAGAGACCGCAAAGGCGGTAGCGGATTCCGGGATCAAGGCAAATCTGAACAAGTATATCCTCTGTTTCAATAAAGATCAGAAGGTCGAGGAAAGCATGATCCCTGCCTCCCTTGACTTCTATCAGAAATACCACAATACCTGTGACGGCAGGCTGAAGGTCGATTTCTCCATCCATGCGGAATATACCAATCAGCCGCATATCGTAAAAGAGTATTCCCGCCTGTGCAAAGAAAACGGCGGTCGTATGCATATCCATCTGAGCGAAACGAAGAAGGAAGTCGACGAATGTATCCAGAGATACGGAAAGACTCCGGTGGAATGGTTCGAGGAGATGGGAACGTTCGAGAATCCGACCTGTGCCGCCCATGTGGTATGGCCGTACGGAAACGATCTGGAGATCCTGAAGAGGCACGATGTCTCCGTGATGCACAATCCTTCCAGCAACCTGATGATCGGCAGCGGTATCGCCCCGATCCGGAAGATGCTGGATCTGGGCATCAATGTCGGGATCGGTACGGACGGCACCGCTTCCAACAACAACCTGAACATGTTCGAAGAGATGCATCTGGCAGCCATCGTTCATAACGGCTATCATCTGGATGCCACCAATATCAGGAGCCGTGAGGTGATCGATATGGCGACCATCAACGGCGCCAGACTGCAGGGCAGGGAAGATACCGGTGTCCTGGAAGTCGGAAAGTGTGCGGATATCATCGCGATCGATCTGAAGAAGATCCACCTGTATCCGATCTTCGATACACTTTCCATCCTGACCAAATCGGTGCAGGGATCGGATGTCTGCATGACGATGGTCGACGGAAAGATCCTGTATGAAAACGGAAACTATCTGACTTTGAATAAGGAACAGATCGTCAATGATTTCCGTAAGACAGTCAAGGAGTTCTATGAAAAGCGCTGACTTCAGTCAGCGCTTTTTCTTGCGACGAGGACATCCATGCAATGGATATGAGGAGTCCCTCCCGAGTGACATTCGAAGATCGTCTCATCGATCCGTTCGAATTTCCAATCCGGATAATAGGTAAACAGTTTTGCGGTAGGCCACATCTTCTCTCCGACATCCCAGTCCGGAGGTAAAGGAATGAACGGCTTGTCTACGAAGACATTGAACCAGTTGATGCCCTGAGGCTTTGTCATCCGTTTGACTTTCTCAAAGAATCCGTCGATCCTGTCATCATCAAGATACTGGATCGTACCGGTCGAATAGATGATATCGAAGGTCTCGTCGATGGAAAAATCATTCACGTCCGCAATGAAAGCGTTGATCTCCACGCCGTTTTCTTTCGCCATGCGTTTCGTCTTGGCGATCCCGTTCTCCGTGATATCGAAGGCATAGACCTCGTATCCCTGCTTTGCCATGAAGACGGCGTCCTTTCCTTCCCCGCAGCCGATGTCGAGGACTTTGACACCTTTCCCCGGCGGAACGAGTTTGATCAGTTCATAACACAGTTCTGCGGGTTCTGTACCCCAGAAATAATCATCTCCCGCATACCAGCTTTCATAATTCGTCTTTAATGTCATGGCTCCATTATAACGTATGATTCATGTTTTCTTCAGGTTCAGTTCAGTTAGAGTTCACATTTTTCCCATAAGATGTAGCCATAAGGAGGACCTGAAGATGGAAACGTTTCAGAGATTTGAAAAGAAATACCTGCTGAATGAAGAACAGTTTCAGCAACTGAACGAAATGATCAGACCGTATGTCGAACCTGACAAGTATTACCAGACCGATATCAGGTCCGTCTACTACGACACGAAGACGTTCCAGCTGATCCGCCGTTCACTCGAAAAACCGGAATACAAAGAGAAGCTTCGTGTGAGATCGTACGGAGATGCGAAGGAAGAAGACAGAGTCTTCGTGGAACTGAAAAAGAAATTTGATGGTATCGTCTACAAGAGAAGGACAAAAGGCAACTGCGAAGAAGTGATGAAGGACATCCGACATTCCGATCTCAAAGATCCGCAGGTCGCAAAGGAGATCCAATATGTCCTGGATCTCTATCCCGATCTGCATCCGGCAGTGTATATCGGCTGTGACCGAACATCCTATGTAGGAAAGGAAGATGAACACCTGCGGATCACCTTCGATCGAAACATCTCCTACCGGATGAAGGACCTGTCCCTGCACAGCAGCGGGAAAGACAAGGTCCTGACGGACGATACGGTAATGGAACTGAAGATCGCAGATGCGATGCCTCTGTGGCTGAGCCGGATCCTGGATGAAGTAAAAGCCTATCCGAGAGGATTCTCCAAGGTGGGTACAGCCTTTTTGAAGGAAGTGGAAGGAGTAAGATCATGACAAGTTTATTCGGAAGCATATTCAACGGAACACTGACGCTCGGAACGTTCCTGCTGGCGGTATGTGCCAGCATGATCCTGGGACTGATCCTGGCGGTGGTATTCATGTATAAGAACACCTATACAAAGTCATTCATCAGTTCGCTGGTACTGATCCCGGCAGTAGAGACCGTCGTCATCATGCTGGTAAACGACAATCTCGGCGTCGGACTCTCGGTCGCCGGATCCTTTGCCCTCATCCGTTTCCGTTCCGTCAAAGGCAACGCCAAGGAACTGGCAGCGGTATTCATCGCAATGACGATCGGTATCATCTGCGGAACGGGCTATGTGGCGATCGCGGGGATCTTCACACTGCTGCTGTGTGTGGCGATGTTCCTGATGACACTGTTCGATTTCGGAAGACAGTCCGACGATGAGAAGTATCTCAAGATCACTGTCCCGGAATCTCTGAATTATGACGAGGTCTTCGATGAGATCCTGCAGAAGTATACAAAGAGCTGTGAACTGGAATCAGTCAAGACTCTGACACTGGGTTCCCTGTTCCGGGTGGAATACAGGATCATCATGAAGGACGCAGGAAAGACGAAGAAGATGATCGATGAGATCCGTACCAGAAACGGAAATCTGGAGATCATGTGCGGAAGGAATGCGACGAACAGAGAGGAATTATGATGAAGAAGATATTAATGATGATGGCGGTCCTGTTTCTGCTTTGCGGATGCAGCACCGTCATCTCGGTCAATGAGGCCGAAGAAGACAATACAACTTCCAACCTGAGCTTTTCGGAAAAGGACCTCGATGCTTCCTATTCCGTCAACGGTTCGACCTATATCGAACTGGGAAATGAAGATGTCCGTATCACCAAGGCAGGGACTTATATCCTGGAAGGGACTTTGAAGGATGCGAGCATCATCGTGGAAGTTTCCGAGAACGACAAGGTCCAGCTGGTCTTGGACGGAGTCACGATCGAATCAGGGGATTTTGCAGGCATCTATATCGCGGAAGCCGATGAAGTCACGATCACATTGGCGGAAGGGACTGTGAATACGATCGGCGATTCCGGTTCCTATACCCAGATCGACAGCAACAGTGTCGATGCTCTGATATTTTCCAAGGCGGATCTCGTGATCAACGGAAGCGGGACTCTGAATCTCGGCTCCGATGTCAATCACGGTATCGTATCCAAGGATGATCTGATCATCGCCGGAGGTACCTACAACATCGATGTCGCCGGACAGGGGCTTTCCGGCAAGGACTGCCTGAAGATCTCTGACGGTGAATTCCATATCGTTTCCGGAAAGGATGCGCTGAAATCCGACAACAGTGAAGACGAAGACCGCGGCTATATCTACATCACCGGCGGCACCTTCGATATCAGTTCCGGTGCAGACGGTATCTACGGATACAGACTGGTAAGGATCGAAGACGGCGATCTTACGATCAGGACGACCGGTTCCTCTTCCGAAGATTCCTATAAAGCGATCAAATCCGATCTGAAGATCGAGATCAGCGGAGGTAACTTTGTGATCGACAGCGCAGACGACGGGATCCACAGCGATGCGGACATCCTGATCAGCGGCGGAACGATGAAGATCAGCTCTTCCGACGATGCGATCCATGCGGACGGAATGGTACAGATCGATGCAGGTACGATTGAGATCGATGCACACGAAGGGATCGAAGGGACCTATATTCAGATCAACGACGGTACTGTTTCGATCACCGCGACCGATGACGGCATCAACGCCGGACAGAAATCGGATCTCTATACTCCGACCATTGAGATCAACGGCGGGACCCTGACTGTCGTCATGGGACAGGGCGATACCGATGCGATCGATTCCAACGGTGTCATCATCGTCAACGGCGGTACGATCGATATCACAGCACAGTCCGCATTCGACTATGACCAGTCTGCACAGTACAACGGCGGCACGATCATCATCAACGGCACTCAGGTCGATGAGATCACGAACCAGATGATGGGCGGCATGGGCGGCTTCGGAGGACAGATGTCTCAGCCCGGAACGGACGGTTCCGGGCAATGGGGCGGTCCGATGGGCGGCAACGGTTCCTTTGGACCGAGACATTAGACTCATATGCATGACATATGAGTTTTTTCTTTAAAACGCGATAAATACAGTTTATAATTAGGGTAAGAAATGAGCGAATTAAAAGAATTCAAATGCCCGAACTGCGGCGGCCGACTGGAGTTTGACGCACAGACACAGAAACTGAAATGCCCGTTCTGTGAAGGTACGTTCGATCCCGATCTTTTCGAAGAAGAGACGGATTTTGTCGTGAACAACGAACAGTGGAACGACAGCGATCTTCTGGTCTATACCTGCAATTCCTGCGGCGGTACGATCGTAGCGGATGAGACGACGGCAGCCAGCAGCTGTCCGTATTGCGGAAATCCGATCGTCGTGACCGGCAATGTCTCGGGAATGTATAAGCCGAAGAAAGTCATTCCGTTTGCGTTCGACAAGAAACAGGCAAAGGAGAAATACCGGGAGTTCCTGAAAGGGAAACCGCTTTTGCCTGCAGCGTTCCGTTCCGATGCGGTGATCGATGAGATCAAAGGCATCTATGTCCCGTACTGGATCTTTGATGGAAAGGCTTCTGCCAGGATGTGGTTCGATGCGACAAAGAGCCATTCCTGGAGCGACGGGGAATACAATTATCACGAGACCAGCTACTATAAGGTCTTCCGTTCCGGGAACGTTGATTTCAGCGATATCCCGGTCGACGCATCTTCCAAGATCGCCGATGATCTGACGGAATCCATAGAACCATTCGATGCTTCCCAGGCCAAGCCTTTTTCCAGCAATTATCTTCCGGGCTATTATGCGGATAAATACGATGTCGATGCAGAGGAATCCAAGGATATCGCCAACAAGCGTATCTCCAACTCTACCGCATCTCTTTTCAGTTCGACGACAGCCAGATACGATACCTGCGTTCCTTCAGCGACGCAGATCGCCGTCCGTAACGGCAAGCAGGAATACGTCATGTATCCGGTCTGGCTTCTGAATGTGAAATACGAGGGAAAGATCTATCCGTTCGCCATGAACGGACAGACCGGAAAGTTCGTCGGGGAACTTCCGACGGACAAGGGACGCTATCTCTCGATCCTGCTTGGAATCTTCCTGGGTGGCACGGCACTGCTGAGCGCGATCCAGTTCGTACTTTATCTTTTGAGGTGATCATGAAGAAGATCCTGACGTTCCTGCTGACGCTGATCATCGCAATGATCCCGTTCAGCATCAAAGCCGAAGACGAACATGTCATCGTTGATGATATCAACGATTATTTTTCATCCGCATCGGAATACAGACAGCTGGAAAGCGAACTGCAGCAGATCGAAGCGGATTATTCCACCGGTATCTACATCATCCTGGACCGTTCGATCACAGACGTCACTTCCTATGCGAAGGACTTCCTGTCATCTTTAAACGGGGACAGCGTGGTCCTTGCGGTCTCGGAAGACGGATATTCCCTGCAGGCAAGCGGATCCCATGCGGGTCCGGTATTAAGTGCAGAGACGTCTCTATGGAATTCCTACAACGATGCCAGGACCTACAGTGACGGCATCCGCGCCTTCTATCGGAGCGTCGTTCAGATCATCGCAAAAGACAATGTGGTCGAGGGTGCAACGGAATACCGCTACATCGTAGACGATGCCTATCTTCTCAGCGGTGACGAAAGAGGAAGGCTGGAAGAGAAACTGTCCGCACTTTCCGCAAAATACGGGATCGACTTTGTGGTCCACACCACCGATTCCACCGGCGGTGTATCTCAGGAAGCCTATGCGGACGACTATTACGACTACAACGGTTACAGAGACGACGGTGTGCTCCTGCTTGTGGATATGGGAGACAGATATATCTACATCTCCACCAAAGGAGAGGGGATCGATCTTCTGACCGATTATGGACTCAACCTGATCCTGGATGAAGTCGAAGAAGGCATGATCGACGGAGATTACTATCAGGCCTTCAGCGATTTTGCGGACAAGACGGAAGAACTCATCATATCCGGAAGGAAAGGCGATATCGTCGATGTGGATCCGGATGCGGGTGAGAAGGAACAGAAACGCTTCGGACTGGGGAATGTAGGGATCTCGGCCCTGATCTCGGCGATCGCATCCCTGATCACGACCGGTTCGATGAAGGGAAAGATGAAGACGGTCAGCCGTCAGAGATATGCGCGCAATTATGTGGTCAACGACAGTTTTGTTTTGACCGGCGCTTCGGATATGCTGGTGGACAAGCATGTCAGCCGCAGCAGGATCGTCCATGATGACGATCACCGTTCGCACGGAGGCGGCGGAGGTTCCACGATACACGTTTCTTCAAGTGGCTCGACCCACGGAGGTCAGGGAAGACACTTTTAGAAAATAGATTAAATCAAAGGAGGAATTGTTATGGGTTTAATTAAAGCTTTGGTCGGTTCGGTTGCCGGAACATTGTCTGAAAGCTGGAAGGACTATTTTGTCTGCGATTCAATGGACAATGATACTCTGATGGTCAAAGGGACCAAGAGAGGCTACAGCGGTTCAAACGAAGTGATCACCAACGGTTCCGGGATCGTCGTCAACGAAGGTCAGTGTGCACTGGTCGTAGAAGAGGGCAATATCCTCGAAGTTGCGGCAGAACCGGGCAATTATACGTTCGATTCCAGCATGTCTCCGAGCATCTTCGACGGCGGACTGGCAGGGATCAAGAAGACATTTGAAGATGCTTTGGGACGTTTCACCTACGGCGGTGATGTCAACAAGTCTCAGCGTGTCTACTATGTCAACACCAAGGAGATCATGGGCAATCTGTTTGGAACACCGACTCCGATTCCTTTCAGAGTGATAGATCATAACATCGGTCTTGATGTCGATGTGAAAGTCAGATGCAACGGTGAATACACCTTCAGGATCACCGATCCGATCACGTTCTATCAGAAAGTCGCCGGAAACAAGGCAGACAGATATGAAAAGGACGAGATCATCTCCATCATGAAGGCCGAACTGCTCAACGCACTCAATCCGGCATTCTCCAAGATCTCTTCACAGGGCATCCGTTATTCCGAACTCCCTGGTCACACTGCTGAACTGACAAGCGCAGCTGCCGAAGCTCTCCATAAGTGCTGGGCAGAAGACAGAGGTATCACTTTAGGCAGTATCGCGATCAACTCCGTCAGCATTCCGGAAGAAGACGAGAAGAAGATCAGAGACCTGCAGATGGCTGCTGTCAACAAAGACAGTTCCATGGCAAACGCAACCGTGATCTCCGCTCTGGCAGATGCGATGAGAGATGCTGCAAAGAATGAGAACGGCGCAGGAACAGGCTTCGTGAACGTCAACATGGCTCAGAACCTTGCAGGTTCCATCCTGTCACAGACGCAGCAGAACCAGCCGGCAGCGAATTACTGTCCGTTCTGCGGACAGGCAGTTCCGGCAGGAGCCAAGTTCTGTCCGTTCTGCGGAAAAGAACTGTAAGCCGATCCAAAAAAAGAACGAAAAGCGGGCATGTCCCGCTTTTTCTTTTCTTTGTATATTTTTTTACAGTCTGATTCTGTTATTATTTATTTAGATGCAATTCAAGGATATTCTTTCAGTTTTATCCGGTCTGGCAATTTTCCTCTATGGCATGGAGGTCATGGGAAATGGTTTTAAGCATATGGCCGGAGGCAAGCTCCAGGATATTCTGGAGAAGCTCACAAAGAAACCGTTCGTCGCTCTGCTTGCAGGGACTTTGATCACGGCACTTGTGCAGTCATCCGGTGCTACGACCAGTATGCTGGTCAGTTTCGTCAATGCAGGGATCATGCGGGTAGCACAGACAGTATTCGTTATTATGGGCGCGAATATCGGTACGACGATCACCGGCCATCTGATGGCTCTCGATGTCGGACTGGTAGCGCCTTTTATTGCGTTTATCGGTGTCTGCTGCATCATGTTTGTGAAACAGGACAGGATCAATGCGATCGGTGAGATCATGATGGGTCTCGGATTCGTCTTCATCGGTATGGACACCATGTCAGGCGGTCTGCAGCCTCTGGGACAGTCACAGTTCTTCCTGAGGATCCTCACCACCCTGCAGAATCCTCTGATCGGTATCATCGTCGGTTTTGCTCTGACGACGATCGTTCAGTCTTCTTCCGCATCCCTGGGTATCGTGCAGTCTCTTGCCAAGAGCGGACTGATCCAGATCAAGGATGTCATGTTCTTCAACCTCGGCCAGAAGATCGGCGCATGTACGACGGCTATGCTGGCATCACTCAGTTTCAACCGGGATGCCAAGCGTGTATCCATCATCAACTTCGTCTACAACGTCTTCGGAGCTATCCTGTTCGTGATCCTTTATACATTGCTGCCGTTTGACCGTTTCTATCAGTCAATGGCTCCGGACAATGTCGTCAGGCAGATCGCTTTGATGCATACGATCGTCAGCGTCATAACGACTCTGTTTGCCTTCCCGCTGGCTCAGCTGTTCGTCAGGATCGCCTACATGATCATTCCTGATCAGGGAAGCAAGAAGTATCTGCATCCGGAGATCGAACAGCCTGCAAAGATCGAAAACAACTCCGTATTCAATATGTACGGTATCAGTATTGAGATCGCCAATATGCTTGACCTCGTCGAGACCAATATCCAGAAGAGTCTGATCGCGATCCTCGAACACCATTCCGTCCTTCCGGAAGTAAATCAGAACGAGGAAGTCGTCAATACGATCAACGAAGGTATCTCCAAGAACCTGATGCTGCTGATGGCCTCCAACATCAATATGGAAGAAGCCAAAAAGGCTGCCGCCATGTTCTCCATCAACGTCGATCTGGAGCGTATGTCCGATCACGCAGTCAACCTGGCAGAAGCAGGGGAGGACCTCGTAAACGGCGATCTTTCCTTCTCGGTCAACACCTATGATGAGATCCGGGATGTCGCGAGGATCGTTATGGAAAGCCTCAATCATCTGAATTCCATCCTAGAATCGGAAGATACTTCCCGTTTCGAACAGATCCGGAAGAATGAAGATCTGATCGATGAACTGTGCGACAAATACCGGGATGTCGAGATCGAGCGGATGAAGAAAGACAACACCGATACGGCGACCGGGATCATCTATTCCGAAATGCTGATCGATATCGAACGGATCGGCGATCATATCATGAACGTCGCTGAAAGCGTCGTTTCCAACTACAAGAAAGACTGAGACCGGCCCGGCTGCAGACAATATCGATCTATGGTTCCTTATTGGTTCTGCCTCGGACTTGTGCTTTTATCCGTATTCAGTAACGATGATGATTCCCAATCCGATGAGAAATAGTAACAGATCGAAACCTGCGGGTCGGCAGGATGCATACCATAATGGATGATCTTTTTTGAACTGACAGAAAAAGGGGGCGAAGGATGCTGGTGACTGTACTTTCCGTTATCGCGAATATCGTATATCTTGTTGTCCTGAATACAGAACTCTATACGGACCGGGTAAAGATGCCGACAGGGGATGTTCGGGAATGGCACCGCAGTCCTGTTACAAGGCTGAACATTTCCGGTCAGTCATTCCTGTTTTATCTGCAGATCGTTCTTGCTGCAGTCAGTATCATTACCAATGTCCTTCTTCTGTTCGGAGTTCGAAACAATATCGTCAAGACGATCCGGCTGGTCAGTACGATCGGATCCACGGTCATGTTCATTATCATCATGATCGTGACAGCCGATTCAAATGCCAGATATGTCTGATAGATACACGATCTGAGATCCCTGGAGGTGCTCTATGAAACTGGTGTTTATGATCGGTGATACCGCGGTCGGGAAAATGACCGTTGGCCAGGAACTGATGAAGATCACAGATCTGAGGCTGTTCCACAACCACATGACGATCGAACCTGTGATCGAGATATTCGGCAGATTCGATGGAAAAACGATCTCGGAACTGCGGGACGTCGTTTTCAGAAACTTCGCAGCTTCCGATAACTACGGGATGATCTATACATATATGATGGATTTTGATCTGCCTTCGGAATGGGAGTATCTGGAACACGTCAGGAGTATATTTGAACCCTATGGGACGGATTTCTACTACGTTGAACTGATCGCTCCGCAGGAGATCAGACTGAAGAGGAACGTTTCGGAAAACAGGCTGAAACACAAGGCATCCAAAAGAGACATAGAAGTCTCGAACCGGCGTCTGATCGATGATGACAGAAACCACAGATGTGTCAGTTATGAAGGAGAGATCACCTTTGACAACTATCTCAGGATCGACAATTCAGATAAAGAACCTGCCGAAGTCGCGAAAATGATCAAGGAGACCTTTGATCTGTAGCCTGTCGGTCCGATCCTTCGAATAAACACATAAAAAGTACAGCCTGAGCTGTACTTTTTTAAACTAAATGGGGCGAACGATGGGGCTCGAACCCACGAAATGCCAGAGCCACAATCTGGTGTGTTAACCAACTTCACCACGTCCGCCATGTGCTTTATAATTCTATCATAATACTATTTTTCTTTTCAATGTTAAAATGAGAATATGGTTGAAATCAAAGGGATCCGCTTCGATGTGAAGATCGTTCATAAACGCATCAAAAACCTCTATCTGCGTCTTGACGGGAAGACGATCGTCGCAAGTGCTCCGATCCTGATGCCGGATTTTGCGGTATACCGTTTTATCGACAGTAAACGGGACTGGATCTATCGGGCTTACGACAGGATGACCTATCGCGAGCGTACGACGATGAAATATCACGGAGGAGATGTCTTCTATCTGTTCGGAGAACCGTACCGTCTTGTACGGACGGTCGGAAAGAAGAGCGCTTCCGTTTCCGGAGACAGGATCTACCTGAGCTACGGAGATGACAGCGAAGACGGGATCCGTTATCTGTACAAGTATCTGGATAAGATCCTGCTGGAAAGAGCGGAGAAGTATCTGAACGAGTATCGGAGCTTCCTGATCGATTACGGATATACGATGAGACCGGAACTGAAGAGCCGGGTCATGACTTCAAAATGGGGCGTCTGTTTTACCAGGAAAAACCGGATCACGATCAGTTCCTACCTGATTCACTATCCATTGGAATGTCTGGAATACATCATGGTCCATGAGATGACCCATTTCATCGTTCCGAACCATTCCAAGCGCTTTTATGACATCGTCCGGACAAACATGCCGGACTATAAAAAAGCGGTGGAGATGCTGAAACGATAAAAAACGCTTTTTAACTTGAAACAGTTCCTGTTAGAAGGTAAAATGAGATGTATAAGGAACAGAGAATAATATGAAGGCATTGGTAAAAAGGGAGAATACTGTCTTAGGGGTCGATAACTCTTTACTTGTGCTTCATCTAAAACCGTTTTTTTGAAGTGGACGTAGAATGACGTTCACTTTTTTATAATCTGTTTGACAAGGAGGTTATGGAAATGGATCAAACATTGAACGATGCACTTCTGGCTGCATGCAGTACAGGAAATCTGGACGAAGTCAACCGTCTGATCGGTGAAGGCGCAGATGTCAACTGCAAGAACGGTGACGGACGCACGGGCCTGATGAGAGCATCCAAACGCGGCTATGAAGAGATCGTAAAGAAACTGATCGAGCACGGCGTCGATGTCCGGGCAAGAGATAAGAACAACGATACGGCACTGATGGGCGCTGCCAAGCACGGCTATCGGGGGATCTGCCAGATGCTTCTGGATGCGGGATGTGAAGTGAATTCTCACGACAACAACGGAAGGACTGCTTTGATGAGAGCGGCTTTCCAGGGAGAGCTTTCAGTTGTAGAATGTCTGGTAGAGGCCGGAGCTGATATGAATGCCTATGATGCCAAAGGCCGGACTGCTTTGATGGAAGCCGTCACAGCCTTCAAGGTAGATGTGATCCACTACCTTCTGGCGAAGGGCGCAGACGTCAACCGCAGAGATAACGAGGGCTGCACCTGCCTTATGAGAGCCTGCTACGGCGGTTATACCGACCTGGCGATCTTCCTGCTGAACCGCGGAGCGGACAAGTCAGTGAAGGACAACGCTGGCAGAACAGCTTTGGAATATGTTAGAAACAACGACAGCGAACTGATCGAATTACTGAAATAAAGAGGGGAAACATTTATGAAAGAGTATTTATCGAAAGACATCAGAAACGTAGTCCTGCTTGGACACTCCGGTTCAGGTAAGACTGCTTTGGTCGAATCTGCACTGTTCAAGACAAAAGCGATCGACCGTATGGGAAAGACTTCCGACGGTACAGCCGCAATGGACTATGATCCGGAAGAAGTAAAGAGAGGACTGTCTGTATTCACAGCTGTCGCTCCGATCGAATGGAAGAATACGAAGATCAATCTGCTCGATACACCGGGCTATCTGGACTATGTAGGCGAGAAGGTCTCCGGTGCAGCTGTAGCTGACCTGGCTGTCGTCGTCGTATCTGCAAAGGACGGCATCGAATCCGGTACGGAAAGCTCAGTCAAACTGTGCAAGAAGAACAACCTTCCGATCGTCTTCTTCATCAACAAGATCGATGACGACAACGCGAACTTTGAAAAGACAGTCGATGAACTGCGCGCAAAATTCGGCGCTTCCGTCGTTCCGTTTGAAGTTCCTGTCATGGACGGACACAAGATGACCGGTTCCACGAAGGTCCTGGAAGACAGCGGAAACATCCATTACGATCAGATCGCTGAAGCGATCGCTTCCGCAGACGATGAACTGATGGAAAAGTTCTTCGAAGGTGAACCGTTCACTCCGGAAGAGACTGCAAAGGGCCTGAGACTCGCTCTGCTGTCCGGTGATGTGAAGCCGGTTTTCGCAGGCAGTGCTGTCAATTCCCAGGGTATCGATCAGCTGCTCGACTTCCTCAAGGACAACGCTCCTTCCTACAGCCATCTGGGAACAGTCAAGGATGCGGCAGGAACTGAACTGAAGACAGACGATTCCGAAGCATTCTCCGCACTCGTATACAAGACAGTCGTAGATGCTTTCGTCGGAAAGATCAGCTATATCAAGGTCATGTCAGGAAACCTGACTCCGGCCACTCAGTTATACAACTCCAAGAAGGAACAGGCAGAAAAGGCCGGCGGTTTGTTCGTGATCTCCGGCAAGCAGCAGCTTCCGATCAACAAGCTGTCCTGCGGTGACCTCGGTGCTTTAACGAAACTGGCAGTTACCGAGACCAACGATACACTCTGCACCAAGGAAAAGAAAGTCGTATTCAAGGATATCGAATACCCTCGTCCGATGCTGGGAATGGCCGTCTCTCCGAAGACGAAGGACGATGAAGACAAGATGTCCGATGCATTAAAGAAAGTATTGATCGAAGACAAGTCTCTGAACTTCGTCAGAAACGCTGAAACAGGCGAGCAGGTCCTCTACGCAGTCGGCGATCAGCAGCTCGATGTCGTTACCAGCAAGCTCAAGAACAGATACAAGGTCGAGATCCAGCTGAAGGAACCGAAGGTCCAGTATCGTGAGACGATCAGAGGCAAGTCTGAAGTTCAGGGTAAATACAAGAAGCAGAACGGCGGTGCCGGCCAGTACGGTGACGTCTGGGTCAGATTCGAACCGAATCCGGATTCCGAAGAAATGGTATTCGCAGAAGAAGTATTCGGCGGTGCCGTACCGAAGAACTACTTCCCATCTGTCGAAGCAGGTCTGAGAAGCTGCATGGCCAAGGGTCCTTTAGCAGGATGCAAGGTCGTCAATGTCAAGGCTACGCTGTATGATGGATCCTACCATCCGGTAGATTCCAAACCGAACTCCTTCGAAGCAGCCGCAAGACTGGCATTCAAGGCAGGTATCCCTAAGGCTAACCCGATCCTTCTCGAACCGATCGGAAAGGTCACAGTCATCTGTCCGGAAGAATACACCGGCGATATCATCGGCGATTTCAACAAGAGACGTGGCATGATCATGGATACGGGATCCGCAGATTCCGGTGAAGCCAAGATCGATGCGGAAGTACCGATGGCTGAAATGCTGAAATACGCAACTGAACTCCGTTCCATGACAAAGGGCAGAGGCTCCTATGTCATCGACTTCGACCGTTATGAACCGGCTCCGCAGAACGTTACCGACAAGGTCGTTGCTGCTACAGCTGCTCAGAGAAAAGACGAAGACGATGACTGATCAAAGAGATGAAAAATGGTTTCCCAAACGGGAAACCATTTTTTTATTCTGTTTTATTTTTTTATGGTTTAGTTATTTGTAGCTGCCTGCAGTTTCACCTGGAAATTGAGGGTCTCTTCTCCGCGAAGGACTGTTACCGTTACGGTATCTCCGATCGCATAGGAATCCAGGACCTTCGACAGATCGGCATAGGAAGATACAGACGTACCGTCGACAGCAGTGATCAGGTCATTGGCTTTCAGACCGGCTGCTTCGGCGCTGCTTCCTTCCAGGACTTCCGAGATACCGACACCGTTTGCGGAGAGATAGGAATATGTCGTGTAGACTTTCACGCCCAGTGTCGCTCTGTCTTTGACATATCCGTTTTCGATCAGGTCTCTGACGATCCTTACGACCGTGTTGGAAGGGATCGCATAGTTCATTCCTTCGACTGCGGTGTAGGATGAAGAGATATTTTTCGCATTGACGATACCGACCAGTTCACCGTTGATATCGAAGAGTCCGCCTCCGGAGTTTCCTTCGTTGACAGCCGCATTGGTCTGAATGACAGACATGTATACGTTGTTGACGTAGATCTCTTTCTCCAGAGCGGATACGATACCGTTGGAACAGGAGATCCCCAGTCCGAGCGGATTGCCGATGGCGATGACATCCTGACCGAGAGTCAGTTTGGATGAATCGACGAATGACGCATAAGGCAGACCGTTCTCTTCGATCTTCAGGACTGCCAGATCCGTTCTGGTATCAGAACCGATCACTTTCGCCGGATAGACTTTACCGTTATAGAGCTTGACCTGCAGCGTATCTTCACTGACCAGACCGTTGATGACATGCGCGTTCGTCACGATATATCCGTCACTTGAGAAGATGACACCGGATCCGTTCGACGTAGCGTTCGTCGTACCGCCGGAGAAGAAGAAATAGCCCTGCGTGTTCGCTTTTACTTCACAGGAGATCTCTACGACGGTATTGATCGCCTTGTCGATCGCCTTGGAATAATCGCTTTTCTCTACATTGGTGTATTGGACTTCATTGATAACGACATCACTTGTTTTGGCATTACCATCTTTTGTATTGTAATAGGACATCACACCGAAGGTGCCGAGTCCCGAGCCCAGAAGAGCTACCAGAAAGATGATAATGATGTTTCTAAAACTCATTTTCATACTTTATCACCTCACTACTATCACTATAGTCGGGGAATGTGAAGTTTATCTGAATTTTACTAATGAGGGATTAGAAGATATAATTTTAGGTATGAGCAGGAAGGAACGCCGAGTCAGTCAGAAGTACGTCAAGAGACAGTTCAGTGCCGTTGGACTGTTTTTGATCCTGTATGCGCTCTTTGTGCTGATCGTTCCTTATTCTTTCAATACCTATATGCAACTGACGGATTCTCCGATCATGAAGGATCATTTTCTTTATTTCGGTATTTATCTGATCATCATCCTGTTCGGCACTCTGATCCCTTTCTATCTGATGCGCCGTTATTTCAGGATCACTCACAGGCATATGAATCGCAATATCAGTGCGACTTTCCTGGAACTCTATGTCCAGGCGATCGTCTGTTTCAGTCTGTGCATCCTGCTGACCTATGTATCCAATATCCTTTTTTCTCATGTAGGGATGGAAGGCAGGCTGATCTGCAGTATCGGACTTTCTTTCAATGAATCGGAACTGCGGGATCCTTTGTATGTATTCCTTTTGCTGATCGTCACGCCGATCATCGAAGAATACGCCTTCCGCGGTGTCCTGATCAATACGCTTGGCAGATACGGCAAGTATTTTGCGATGATTGCCAGCGCCGTCATCTTTGCGGTCGCACACGTTCATTTTTCGGAATTCATTCCGGCATTTGCGATGGGCATCCTCTTGGGAAAGATCTCCCTTCGCTACAAGAGTATCCGTCCGACGATCATCATCCACATCCTGTTCAACGCTCTGCTGTACGTGCTCTGCATCGTGCCGTCTTCGATCGCCAGATACATGTCCTATTTCCTGGCAGTCGTCTTCATCCTGACGGTCTACCTGGTACTTTCCGGAAAATATGAACGGATCAGTGTCCAAAGGTCCCGATCCGAACGTATCACGAACCTGCTTTTCTATACGCGTCCGACCGTGATCATCGCCGTTGCTCTGATGATCACCTATACGGTGCTGTTTACGATCCTGAGCTGATCGGGATCTATATAAGAAAGGATCGACGCAGATCATGAAGTTTATCGATGAAAACTACCTTTTGAACGATGAGACCGCGAGAAGGCTGTATTCCTATGCGAAGCAGATGCCGATCATCGACTATCACTGTCACCTGTCTCCGAAAGAGATCTACGAAGACAGACATTTCAATAATATCAGCGAACTGTGGCTCGGCAGCGATCACTACAAATGGAGACTGATGCGTTCCGCCGGGATCGAAGAGAGATATATTACCGGCGATGCATCCGACAAGGAAAAATTCCTCGCCTGGGCGAAGACACTTTCCCTGGCGATCGGAAATCCTCTTTTTGAATGGTCCCATCTGGAACTGAAGAACTATTTCGGATTCGACGGTGTCCTCGATGAGTCGACAGCGGAAGAAGTATGGGATCTGACTTCCGAAAAACTGAAAGAGGTCAGCGCCAGATCTCTGATCCGCAGTTCCAATGTCAAAGTCATCTGTACGACAGACGATGTGACCGACGACCTCTGGTATCACAAGGAGATGGCGAAGGAAGACCTCGGTTTCATGGTCTGTCCGACCTGGCGTCCGGACCGTGTCCTCTACATCGAGAGGGCGGACTGGGATGTCTGTATCGGACAGCTGGAGGATCTTTCCGGGAAACATATCGAAAGCTTCAAAGATCTTCTGAGTGTTCTGGATGAACGGATCGAATATTTCGCTCAGGCCGGATGCAAAGGCGCAGACCAGGGCTTGCCGCACATTCCTTGCGAGACATATACGGAAGAAGAGCTTGAAACACTGTTCCGCTATCGCCGCAACGGCGGAAAATTGGACGAGAAACAGATCGATCAGTTCCGTATGGCGTTGCTCTGTCACATGATGAGAGAATATCACAGACGCGGATGGGTCGCTCAGATCCATTACGGCGTGATCCGAAACAACAGTACCTATCTGATGAAGACCTTCGGACCGGATGCGGGCGGAGACAATATCGGACTGAGCGGAAGCATTGATTCTCTTGCGGGCTTCCTGGATGAACTGGACAGGACGGACGAACTTCCGAAACTGATCCTGTATTCTCTGAACCCAAACGACAATACGGCGATCGATACCGTCATCGCTTCCTTCCAGAGAGGGCCGACCCGTTCCCGGATCCAGCACGGTTCCGCCTGGTGGTTCTCAGACAATTATGACGGAATGCGCGATCAGATGAGATCGCTGGCTTCCCAGGGCTATCTGGCCGGATTCGTAGGGATGTTGACAGACTCCAGAAGTTTCATTTCCTATGCCAGACACGAATATTTCCGTCGCGTCCTGTGCGGACTCCTGGCAGAATACGTGAATGCAGGAAGATTCCCGAATGACGAACAGAAGCTGAAGAAGATCGTCGAAGATATCTCATATTACAATGTGAAGGAATATTTCGGATTCTAAAGAAGAACGCAATGTGTTCTTTTTAGATCCTGCCGTTTTTCTTTGATTCCTTGACAGTGAAACTTCCGCCGATCCTGCAGCCGATCTTCGATGCGAAAGTCCTGTTTCAGGGAGAGAGCCGATACGTGGTCGACGGTGTCGTGACCTGGGGTTACGTCCTTCCGCTCTTCCTTTCCAATTTCATCGGGAATCTCTACGGCTATTTCGCAAACATGAAGGTGACTTTCGACGGAGAGGGTTCTTCCCGCAGTTTAAGCATCTACTGTGCTGTGGCATTTGTACTGATCCTGATCTCTACCTGGCTGCAGGGAAGGATCACGTCTTTATTGACAGGGGGACCACTGTCTTTCCTGGCAAGGACCATTGCGGCCTGTGCTGCCGGCATGTTTCAGTTTGCGGTCATCTTCCCTCTGGAGAAATTCGTACTGTTCAGGAAACACTGATGAGGAAGAGAAAGAGATTTCAAAGAGGACCGAGTTTCATTTCGATGATATTTATTTTTAGATTGTGTTAATATTGTTTTGTGAAAAATAAAAAAACTGTTATTGTTGCATTAATTCTTATCAGTGCACTTCTGATACCCGTATTCTTCCATTATCGAAGCAAATATCTTGAAGCTCTGGAGATCCAGGAACAGGAAAGGATCAAAGAAGAGGAGAGGATCGCAAGAGAACAGGAACAGGCCCGCATCGAAAGCCTGCCTGTCTCAAAGAGTATTTATATCTGTCTCGACGAGACGAGAGACTATTCCGTCACATTCCTTTCAGGTGACGAAGTACTCGAGATCGGCGACAGCTCTTTCAAAGGAAAGGCAGTCGGTGATTGTATCGTATACTGCCCTGAGACTGACGAAAAGATGGAGGTCTCTGTATCCGATCTGTATTCGCCGGCTCACATCGACAATTACAAAGAAAACATCTTTGAATATGCCTATACGCCGGAAGAAGCGGCTTATCTGGACAAGGCTCTGGAAGCAAGGATCAATGAAGTCGGCTATCAGACCAGAGCAGCAGTGGCGGAAGCAGCGAGATTCCTTTCGATGTGTTTCAACTATAAGATCCCTTATTTCTGTGAAAACGGAAGGATGACCGGCGGGGTCTACTGTGACGGGGAAGGAAGATTCTATCATAAAGGTCTGTATTTAAGTGAAGACAAATATTCTCTGATCGACCCGTCAGGGATCATCGAAGGACCGGGCATGTGGGGTGCTATGATGCATATGTCATGCGGTGTCAACCTCCATCCGAACGGGCTGGACTGCAGCGGCTTTGTGACCTGGTGTCTGGTACAGGCCGGATTTGACCCGGGAGACTACGGAGCCGGAAGCAATTCGGAAGGGGACGCCTTCTGTGTTCCTGACCTTTCCGCAGGTGACGCGGGTGCCATCTGGTTAGACGAGATCGATCCGGACGTGATCCAGTGCGGAGATCTGATCGCCTGGGACGGCACGACTGCAGTCGTCGTCGGTGTAGATGAAGAGAACGTCTATATCGCCCATCAGTATTGGGATAACGGATTGGAAGTCATCACTTCCAAAAAATCCGAACTGAAGAACTATCTGCCGGGTTCAAACGATTCCTGGTCAGATAACTGGCAGTATGTCTCTTTGATGGATGACTATTACAAAGCAAAGGGAAACGGTACGGGGAAATATACCGCAATGTGGAACTGATCCTAAAGACCTTATATACCCGTATCTTCAGATATCGTGATCAATCGTTCCTATGGAACGATTTTTTTACGGCATCCAATGGAAAGCCGGAAGAAAGAGCGACTGAGAAGGGAACTGAAAGACATCCGCATCCTGTATAATTAATTTAAAGAATATATATTAAAGATCATGTACGAATGTCGAAAGACGGTTTTCTATGATCGTGAATTTGAGGGCTTGAAAAATCACCGTTTGCGTAGGAAGAATTATGGGAATAGTTGAATCGGAATCAAAGAGACAGGAATTAGCGGTCACAGGAACAAACAGTTACGTGGACATTCAATACGGAAACAGAACAGCTCGTTTCTGGGGCGATTTGTGTACAGACGGATTTGCCGCTATTGAAAGCACGATGGAATGGCTTTCTCCGGAAGGAGGGATCCTCCCTGACAGTGAAGATAGAGCACAGTTTATTTCAGCAGTACGTCGACATTTCCGGTGGAAGAGATTTAAGGTATTCTTCGTGGATGAAAAAGGAAGGAAGATTAAGTAAACTTCTTTTTAATGAAATAAACAGATCGAAGTTTATAGAGATGTTACTAAATTGGACTCAAATACCGGGAGATAATAACATGAAGCTGTCAATTATATTTGAAGAAAAACCGGAAAGATGGGGATTCAGAGGAGATCCCTACTTTTGGGATTATCTGAAAGAACACGCAGAGAATATGGAGATCATTTCTCCTGAGGAACTGGAAAAGTGGATCAAAGAGGAATATCTTTCCCTTTCAGGCAAACCCCTGACAGATGAATATATGGATTTTGCCGTCATAAAACAGTTTGCGCATGGAGGAATGAGTTCAGGTGGCGTTGATAACAGATGGTGGATGGAGAAAGGGATTCCCCTGCTGAAGAACAGGCTGACAACACTTAACTAAATCGGGATTTGTTGAGGAATAATCATGAATTATGGAAATAAAATCATTGTGCTTGGATGTTCAGGAAGCGGGAAAAGTACTTTTTCAAAAAAACTTCATGAAGTTACACAATTGCCTTTGATTCATCTGGATAATATCTGGTGGAAAAAGGACAGATCACATATTTCAAGAGAAGAATTTGACAGGAAATTGGGTGAAATACTTCAGGGAGATAAGTGGATTATCGATGGTGATTACAGCAGAACTTATGAAGTGAGATTTAAGGCATGTGATACAGTGATATTTCTTGATTTGAACTTTGAGGAGTGCATGAGCGGAATTAAAGAACGTGTCGGAAAAAAACGCTCGGATATTCCCTGGACAGAACAGGAACTTGATCCGGAATTGGTAAAGCTGGTAGATAATTATGATTCGGACAATCGTCCTGTTATTCTATCTCTGATGGAAAAGTATTCAAATAAAAACCGATTCATATTTCAATCACGTTCTGCAGCAGATGAGTGGCTGAACAAACTTAAACAGATTCCGGTTTGTGGAGGTGAAAGAAATGAATGAATTCAATGAATTTGTATGTGAACGTTTTTCTGCAGCGGGTGATATTGTCATAAGATCCATGATGGGCGGATATCTTGTGTACTTTAACGGCAAACTGATCGGCGATATCGGAGACAGGGTGCTGTATTTAAAAAGGACTCCGACATCGGACAGACTTCTTTCTGAATCAGAACTCTGTTATCCGTATGAAGGTTCAAAGACGCTGATGCATGTATTTGACAGATTTGATGATCCGGATCTGATCAAAGAATTGCTGGAAGGCATGTATGCAGAACTTCCGGAAAAGAGATCCAGGAAAATCAAATGAGACGATAGATCGGGATTTGTGGAGACAAATATGTTAGATAGTAAAGGCTTTGATTTATGGGCGAATGGATATGATGAATCGGTCAGTGTATCCGATGAAGATAATACTTATCCGTTCGCCGGTTATAAAAGAATCCTCGGCAGGATTTATGAACTGATCATGCAGAAGCCGAACGCATCGGTCCTTGATGTAGGCTTTGGAACAGCCACGTTGACAACGAAACTGTACGAGAACGGATGTGTTATTTATGGGCAGGATTTTTCATCAAGAATGATTGAACTGGCTTCAGAGAAGATGCCGTATCTGAAACAAATCTTAAAGATATTGAACAGTTTTAAAGAACAGATTGAAATCTATTATGAAATGTAATACAATGTAATACACAAGGAGACTTGATTATGACTATATCATTGAGACTTTCCGAAGAGGATGCAAAACTGATCAAAGACTATGCCAAGATCAATAATATAAGCGTTTCAGATCTGATCCGTCAGGCCGTGATCGAGAAGATAGAAGATGAGATCGACCTTGCGGCTTATAATAGAGCGGCAGAAGAATTCAAAAAGGACCCGAAGACATATACATTAGACGAAGTTGAAAAGGAGCTTGGTCAATAGATGTTCCATGTCGGATTATCAGATCAGGCAAGAAAAGAACTGAAAAAGATGGATAGACATGTCTCATCGCTTATTCTTGGCT
>Ga0256405_10001882_pt1 | contig 53183 bp, 56 predicted proteins | sample RumenRJG_02DNA_FD_189096 | JGI IMG/M metagenome (GOLD analysis project Ga0256405, IMG submission 189096) | Bovine rumen microbial communities from Lethbridge, Alberta, Canada - RJG_02 | ecosystem: Host-associated > Mammals > Digestive system > Stomach > Rumen | place: Canada: Alberta... | reverse complement strand
AATCCCGCCACTTCGACACAAAATCCCGGATGCCCCTTGTGGGTATCCGGGATTTTGCATGTCGAGGCGAGGATTCGGACACGCGGCCTGTAAGGCCGTGGGTGAGCGAGCCGAACGTCGCCCCAGTGGGGCGTCGCCATAGGCGAAGAGAGGCGAACGAATCAATCGAAACGAGCGGCGAGCGCGCTCCAAGCGCGAGCAGCGACGATTGAGATTGCGGGCAAGCGAAGCGCGAAAATCCCGCCACTTCGACACAAAATCCCGGATGCCCCTTGTGGGTATCCGGGATTTTGCATGTCGAGGCGAGGATTCGGACACGCGGCCTGTAAGGCCGTGGGTGAGCGAGCCGAACGTCGCCCCAGTGGGGCGTCGCCATAGGCGAAGAGAGGCGAACGAATCAATCGAAACGAGCGGCGAGCGCGCTCCAAGCGCGAGCAGCGACGATTGAGCGAACGGTATCGAATCCCGCCACGAGACACTGTCCAGTGGACAGTCGCGACGATTGAGGTTGCGGCGCGGAGCGGAATCCCGCCACTTCGACCGCTCCAAGCGCGAGCAGCGACGATTGAGCGAACGGTATCGAATCCCGTCACTTCGACACGCCGAAGGCGTTTGTACTCAAACAAAGCACGAAAAGCCTTCTAACACATACCATCAGTATGGCCAATCACCCCAATAACTATAACAACAATCTCTTGTCCGTCCCATTCTTCTATCATATAATACTATAGTTAAGATTCTTGTCGCCGAGGATATTGAAATAGTTGAAATTGTCAAGGAGATCAATGCTAATATAACAATGGAGTAAACCATGACAGAAGAACTTGATATCCAGCAGTGCCTGACCCGATATATCGGTCAGGAGACAGAATACTGGGATTTCTGGGGAGCTATCCGTATCATAAAAAACGGTGAAATCCTTTGGGAGACCAGCCGCGGTTATGCCTGCGCTGAGTTCGGCGTGAAGAACAGCATGTCTACCCGGTTTACCATCGCATCGGTTACAAAGCAGTTTACCGCTTTTGCGGTGATGCTTCTGTATGACAGGGGCCTTTTATCCCTGGACGCGGATGCGAATACATATCTTCCGGAAGACATGCAGATTTCTTCCGGGATTACCGTTCATGATCTTCTTGCCCATACCTCAGGACTGTATAACTTTTACAACTTCGAAGACAACTTCTACATCGGCGAGGACAGACTGCCCTATGACCGGAAAGTATTCCTTAACAAATGGATTCTGAAACAGCCGATGAACGCCCCGGGAGAATTGTTCAATTACAACAATTCAAACTACAATCTGCTGGCCTGGATCATTGAATATGTATCCAAACAGTCCTACGCGGAATTCTTGTATGATAACATATTCCTTCCGCTGGGGATGACCGGCACCGCATTTGACGACGGCCTGGCTGTCCTGGAAAACAAAGCAGACAATTATATGCATGATTACGGGCAGACTGTTCGTGTGCCGTATGTCAACAATATGTTCCTGATGGGTGCAGGGGCGCTGGTTTCGAATTGTGACGACCTGCAGAAGTGGTATGAGTGCCTGAAGCAAAGGAAGCTGCTGTCCGCACCGGCGTATGAAAGGTTCCTTACTGAAAACATGAATCATTACTGCTACGGGCTGGAACGGCATGACCGAAACGGTGTAACGATGTATGCCCATGGCGGTGACGCCAACGGGATTGCCGCGTATACGCAGTACTTCTTTGAGGACGATATCTGTATTATCATTCTTTCCAACAATGAATCGCTGAACCAGTACCGCCTGGGAGAAGGCATCGCCGGCATACTGTATGGGAAAGAACCGAAATATGCCATGAAACCGGACGAGATACCTGTCTCCGGGGAAGATCTCCGGAAGTTCACCGGTACATATCTTCCCGGTAAAATCCATATGGAAGTAAAAAACGGAAAACTGTATCTGGTACGTGTCAATCAGAATATCCACATTGAACTGTACTGCATCGGTCCCAATACATTTATCCGCAGGCATGAGGAGCAGAGCTATACGCACAATCTGCTGCCGGAAGGCGCTGAAAAACCAACGGTATGGGGATATGAACTGATCAGTAAAGAATTAATATAGGAGGAGATCAGGCATGGGTTTGTCCGATAAAACAGGATATATCCTGATTGATATGTACGGGGTAATTATAGAGGAAAGCAAGGGATTTTTTATCCCGTATACATACCAGCACTTTGATGAGACGGAATAAAAATCTCTTTTCCGGCACCCTTCTTCTGTCATATAATATTCTGAAAAGGAATAATCCTGAGCAAAAATAAACTGTAAGGCGCAGAAACCATTCCTTTTCCACAGGGAGGAAGCATGGAAGAAAACATATATTATCATGTAATATCGGACACCCCGGAGAAAACCGGAGAGGATAAGGTATGGACGGCCTGTTTCTGAGTGCGTTTTATTTTCCGGGGGCAGAAGCGGAATCCGACTTTATGTTCGGACTGAAGACCACATATGACCAGACCGTGTATCCGTATGGTGTTCTGCCAAAGGCCGGGCTGAATGAGATCATTTTCCGTCCGGTGACGATTCTTTACGGCGGGAACGGCAGCGGAAAAAGCACGGCCCTGAACGTGATCGCGGAAAAGCTCCGGCTGATCCGGAACAGTGCATACAACCGTTCACGCTTTTTTGAGAATTATGTGGACCGGTGCCGCGCAACGGTGGACGAAGCAATCCCCGGAGGGAGCCGGATCATTACCAGCGACGATGTGTTTGATATGATGCTGGATATCCGTTCCATCAATGAAGGTATTGACCGCAGGAGGGAAAAGCTTGCGGAGGATTATTATGATCTGAAGCATGAGAAGTTTCAGCTCCGATCCCTGGAGGACTTGGACCATCTGCACCGGATCAATCAGGCAAGAAGCAAAACAAAGAGCCGGTTTATTGAGAACGAATCCGGGAAAAGCCTTCGGGAGCGGTCGAATGGGGAAAGCGCGCTGATGTATTTCCAGAGCAAGATCGAAATGGACACGCTGTGCCTGCTGGATGAGCCGGAGAACAGCCTGAGCCCTGAAAACCAGTTGATCCTCGCGGATTTCCTGGCTGAATCCGTCAGGTACTGCGGAAACCAGCTGGTAATCAGTACCCATTCACCATTTCTGCTGGCCCTGCCGGGGGCGAAGATCATCAACCTGGATGAGCAGTCCCGGGTGGTAGACAGCTGGACGGAACTGAAAAACCCCAGGGTATATTATGACTTTTTCAAAACGCATGCTGATGAATTTGAGGAAACCTGATAAAACCGGCATTCGCGGAGGATATGATGCTTCAGCTGATCAAGAGGTGCCCTGAATACGCGGAGGGATATAAAGCATATTGCCAGGAATACTATGATCACAATATTGTGTTCTTCAGACCTTCAAATCCCAGGTATCTGGTGGGCGACTGGTTTATGAACACAAAGGACTGGTATGACCGGAAGGAAAAGGGACTTGTGGAGGGCCAGCCTGTCAGCTTTCATAACTGGGCGGTGGATAACGGCAGGTTCATCGGAGAATTCCAGCTGAGGACAGAGTTTCCCCCGAAAGTGATGCTGGATATCGGAAGCGTTGGCTACGCGGTAAGAGTATCGGAATGGAACAAAGGATACGGTACGCAGATTCTGCGGCGCGGGTTGGAAATTGCAAGAGAACACGGCATGGAAAAGGTACTGCTGATCATCAACGAAAAGAATGCGGCGTCCATTCATGTCTGCGAAAAGCTGGGCGGAAAGCTTTGGGATACCATTGAGAGGGATAACGAAGCAGAAGGCCATCATCTTGTCAGACGATACTGGATCATGCTGTAAACAGTAAAAAAATATGACAGACAGAGTACAGAGGATAGTAAATGACGATCGGCGAAGTATGCTTAATGACAAATGACGTGCCAAGGCTTGCGGCGTTTTACAAGCAGCTGCTGGGCGTGGAAAACGGAAGCAATGATGAGACCCATCAGTTTATCATCTCAGAAGGAACAACCCTGACCGTCTATAATGACGGGACCGTAAAGAATAACCGGAATCAGAATATCTGTCTGGCATTTACGGTGGATGATATTGACAGGGAATATGAAAAGATCCTGGCCCTGGGAGCGAAAATCATAGAACCTCCGACAAAGCGCCCCTGGGGCGCGGTCAACATGAGTTTCTATGACCCGGATAACAATATGGTTTTCTTCAGGAGTTTTCCGGAAAATGAGCAATAATCTCTGAAACGGAGGAAAAGACAGTGAAACACACCAAATGGGGGATATCGTTAGCCGCAGATGTTCCGGCTCCGCGCAAGGTCTGATCTGGGACGAAACCTGCACGGAGCGATCGGAATATTTCGTCCGGTCAGGCTTTGCACTACATGAAAATATAAACATGTAAGGAGCAAAGTCATGAATAAACATTCTTTTAAACAACTTCACAGTTTTCTTTTGCTATGGGGATCACAGACCGTATCCCAGCTTGGGACGGCCATGACGGATTATGCGGTGATTATCTGGGTATACAGCCAGAGAGGTACCGCGTCCAGCGTGACCCTGCTGACGGTATGCACCTTTCTGCCGACCATCTTTTTCCGCTTCCTGGCCGGAAGCATGGTGGACCGGCAGAACAAAAAGCGGATCATGCTGATTGCGGACCTGGTGGCAGCGTGCGGAACGCTGGCTGTGTTTGTACTGCATTCCGCGGAGGTTCTGCAGATCTGGCACCTGTATGTGATCAATTTCCTGCTCAGCCTCATGAACGCCTTCCAGGAGCCGGCTTCCTTTGTTGCTGTCAGCCTGCTGGTACCGAAGGAACATTATGCCCGGGCCGGCGGCCTGCAGGGGTTCAGCGGAGCCGCCGTATCCATTCTGGCTCCGGCGCTGGGCGCGCTGCTGCTGGCAGCAGGCGGACTGGACCTGGTGCTGATGATCGATCTGGCGACTTTTGCCGTTGCCTTCCTGGTGCTGCTGTTCCTGATCCGGATTCCGGAGCCAGAACAGCAGGCGGCGAAAGAGGAATCTTTTTCAAAGACCTGCCTGGAAGGGATCCGCTATCTGAAGGAGCATACGGCTATTCTGCGGATCACGCTGTTCCTGGCGGTAATCAATTTCCTGGCGAAGCTGGGTAACGACGGAATGCTTTCTCCCTTTATCCTGGGCCGGACGGGCAATAACCAGTCCGTTCTGGGTATGGTGGAAAGCTTTACGGCACTGGGCGTGCTGGCCGGGAGCCTGCTGGCAACAACGATGAAACCGGTCAAGAAACGGACCCGGTTAATCTTTATTGCGACAGGCCTGGTTTTTGCCGGAAACATTTTCCAGAGCCTGACTTCCCGCCCATGGCTGTGGTGCGCTGCGGCGTTCGGAAGCTATCTGATGGCAGCTGTGATGAACGTAAATATGGATATCCTGATGCGGGAGAAGGTTCCCATGGAGATGCAGGGCCGGGTGTTCTCCGCAAAGAGTACCCTGCAGAATTTCACGATTCCGCCGGCTCTCCTGCTGGGCGGCCTGCTGGCTGACACGGTGTTTGAACCGTTTATGGGAACGGATTTACCGGCACAGCGGGTGCTGTCCGGACTCTTTGGCACAGGCAAGGGAGCAGGCATCGGCCTGATGTTCTTTGCTGTCGGGCTTGCCGGTATGGCGGTCAGCTTTACAAGGCTGCGAAAACCGGGCTACAGGGAACTGGACCGGAAGGAAAAGGAAACAACCGAAAAGAACTGATCAAATGCTCCCGGGTATCGAAATCTAAGCGCAACCTGTAGTTGCACAATTTCCTGAAACAGCACCTGTGAGTTGGTTGGAAAGATTTCTGCCCCATGTTAATCTGTCCTTGCGACGCGGAGCAAGGAACTGTCAGGAAGATCAATAAAGTGAAAAGGAGAAACAACATGAGTTTCGGCAAAAATCTTCAGTACCTGCGTCAGCTCAGCGCAGGCATGACACAGGAAACGCTGGCGGAGAAGCTTAACGTAAGCCGCCAGACCATCTCAAAGTGGGAAATGGACGCAGCGAATCCGGAAATGGACAAAGCGCTTGAAATCTGCAAAATCTTTAACTGCACCCTGGATAATCTTTTCAGGGAAGAAATAGATAAGCGCAGTGACGCCTATTCAGATCTCCGTACGGAGGAAGTCAAAGGGTTCCGTTATGTGGAGTACACAGTGATCAGCCGGGAGCCGGAAGCGGACGCCATCGGCAGGATGTGCAAATGCGCGGAAGAAAACGGAATTGCGAATCCGAAGGTGATCGGATGGGATTTCCCGAAGGTGTCACAGGAACAGGTGAATGTGTTCAATATGCACGGATATACAGCGGCGCTGATCCTGCCGGAGGGTGTTACGCCTGAAGGGTATGAAATCAAAGAACAGGCTGCGCATAAATATGCCGCGATCCATATTGACCGGCCCTTCGACAATCCATTTTCCACAATTTCCGGAGCCTATCACACCCTGGGGGATTATATGCGGACGAACGGGCTGGCCTTTGTGGAAAATGAAGTGATTCCATGCTTTGAAACGGATGGAGAAAGCATGGATATCTATATGGCCTGCAAGTGATGGAAAGCCGGAAAAAAGATAAAACGATGAGCTTACAGTTCATGAAAGCCGGTACTGCTGACGCTTTGGTCCTCAATGCCATATCAAAGCGTGCTTTTGACAGCGACGTGCAGGTTGGAGCTCCTTCCGCGGGCGGTCCACCCGGGTATATGTCGCTGAAATACCATATGAAAATGGCAAGATCGGGCTATTTGTTCAAACTGACGGAGAATGGCCTGATCATGGGCGGTGCAATCCTTTTCCGGAAGGGAGACACACTGAATATCGGGAGAGTGTTCATCGATCCGCAGCACTTTCGGAAGGGGTACGGCATCCTGATGATGCGGGAAATCGAGGCTATGTTCCCGGATGTAAAGGCTTTTACGCTTGACACTCCCGTCTGGAATACCCGGACAAACACCTTCTACACCGGACTGGGATACTCGGAAGTGGAACGGGATACCGACTTTGTTTACTATGCCAAAAAACGTTAAGGGCGGTGCAGAAAACGCAGTCACTTTATCTTTTCCCGGGACATTGAAAATCAATGCTCCCGGTTTTTGCTGTCCGGGACGCTGCAGGTTCCGGCTGCGATTGATGAATGCCCGTCCGGCGGCCTGCGCCTGACAGCAGTGTTGATGGAAATGATTGGATATTGTATAATCGTTTTACTTGGAAAACTATATGAACAGATGAATGGGTTCTTTTATGCCAGGGATCATTTGCTGAAGAAAAAGTGCATCATGAAAGGAATGCTTTTTCCTCGGACATTATTGCTGGCAGCAGTGTTTCTGTGCATGGCGCCAGAGGTTGGCTGCCGGACATTTTCACGAAGGAGGAAAGGCTATGAAAAACACTTCCATTAAGAAAATCTGTACCTTATGCTGCCTGATCACGATGATCGCATTATTCATTCCTTGCGCAGGGATGGGAGAAGCTTCCGCGTTCGCATATCCCTATGGCGTATTTCTTGGGATCACTGACAACCTGGCCCAGTTCGGGGACTATGAGATCGTGGTCATTGACGCCCAGTATTTCTCCGGGGAGGAGATCGAGCGTTTCCGGAACGAAGGGCATCAGGTTTATACATATCTCAATATCGGATCCCTGGAGGATTTCCGGGATTATTATGAAGAATACAAGGACCTCTCCCTGGGTGAATATGAACACTGGGAAGAGGAAGTCTGGGTGGATGTTTCCAGCCGGAAGTGGCAGGACCTGATCCTGCAGGAACTTGTGCCCGGACTGCTGGAGAAACAGGTGGACGGTTTCTTCGTCGATAACTGCGATGTGTATTATGAATATCCGGAGCAGAAGATTTTGGACGGTCTGGGCGTCATCATGCAGGAACTGGTCGCGACCGGGAAGGAAGTCATCATCAACAGCGGCGACTGCTTCATGGACGCCTGGTGCGAGCAGGGCGGCATGTGGGACCAGGTCATTACCGGCATTAATCAGGAATCCGTATTCTCCTCGATCCTTTGGGACGAGAACGCATTCGGCAGGCAGGAAGAAGAGGACCATGAATACTTCGTGTCCTACATTACCCGCTACGGTGAGATGGGCGCACGTATCTTCCTGCTGGAATACACCCTCGACGAGGAGCTGGTCAGGGAGATCGACCGGTACTGCAGGGAGCATGGCTTCATCTACTTCGTATCGCATACCCTGGAACTGGTCGGCTGATTCCGGAGAAAGGAAAGAATGTGAACAGGCCGCGGCCCAAGCTGGTGCCGGCTGCTGTCTGCTGTCATTTTATATCCGGAAACAGTACATTGGCACATGAATGATCTTTTAGCATCAGAAATCATTTGCTGGAGGGAAAGTGCAACATGAAAGGAAAGCTTTTTCTTGTGACAGTATTGCTGGCGGCGGCAGTGTTCCTGTGCAGTGCGGCACAGGCGGAAATACGGGTAAATGAGTTTCCCGGATTTGACGCGATCCCGGAGCATTTTGATCTCCTGGCCGATGGAATACCGTCCCTGCCTTCGGCAAAGATTGAGGAGGACGGCACGATTATCGTGACCGGGCTGAAGGCCTGGGGAATTGACCAGGAGATGATGACCGACTTGGAATGGTACCGTGCGGGAGGACTGTATTCCGCTTCAACTGAAACATATTATGACGATAAAATGGTTATCAGGGTGGATAAACGGGAATCGAATGAACAAATAGGCTTCCCGGTGGCGGAAACAGAAGACTGCCCGACGGTGATGAGTTTCAGGGTCGGCAACAAGTATTACAGCGATGATCCGACAGAAGGGGAAGTAACTGTCATATTCCGGTATAAAGCGGACGGAACGGAAGCAACCTGCGAGCCGGACGGGAGAGTCATGATTGAAAAGGATGACGAGCCGGGGGTTATATCGGTCTGTTACAATGAATCCGGGGAGTTTATATCCGCCACGGAAAATCGCAGGCCTCCTGAAGGGTACGGCCTCCTCGGCAGCTATGAGCTGGTGCGTGTTACGGACTGCCTGACCGGGGAACGGTTTGACAATATTACCGTGACGGGAGAAGTGGAACCGGACGCCATGCAGATTCGTATGGCAGGGGAAGCCATCCCGCGCAAGGTGAGGATACAGACAGGGGAAAAGTGGGCCTTTAAGGAAGAAGATCCCGCGCTTCCTGTGCTGGATCCGCTTCCGGAGAATGCCCTGCCGGAGGTGTGGCCGGCAGAGTATCCGGACGCTTTCCCGGAGTTCTCCTGCGAGGTAAAGGACGGGAAAACCGTCTGGACGGTGGAAAGCCTGACCGGATGGGGCGCGCGGGTGAACATCCCGGGAGAAACATATCTGATGGGTGATAACAGCCGCATCAATTATTACTGGCACGCCTATACGATGGACGAAGTGCCGGAAGACCGGTTCAGGATTGTTTCCGAAGCCCCGGGCGGATTCTTTGAAGCGGACGTTGAGGCGGAGAAGGGGCCTTACTGGATGCATATCGGGGGAGAAGTGGATACGGACAGTGACGGGAATCCGGATCCCTGGCTGGGGTTGATCCTGAACATCCATGAAAACCGGGAGATCGAGGTGAGGTATGTCACTAACGGAAAAACAGGCTGGAAGGAGATCACCATGCCGGTGGACGGCAAGATGGTTTGCGGCGTATACGGGGAGGACAACCGGTTGCAGCAGATTGTACCATGAACAGAGTCAGCGTTTCTGTTCAGTATAAACGTTTATCAAACCAAGGGCTTTTTCCCCGGAACGAATTCACTTTTGTGTCAAAAACAATTACAGGTGAACGCGGTATATCATTGCAGCTGTATATACACTACAATCCTGCGTGAAAGGAGGCGCGGAGCCATGGGTTACCGAAACGCGCAGGAGATTTTTCCGGAAGGTCTCCTGAAACAGATCCAGCGGTATGTGTCAGGAGAAACGATCTACATACCGGCAAGGGAAGAGCGAAAAGGCTGGGGTGAAACATCCGGATATCAGCGCTATATCCGGGAACGGAATGAAGAAATCCGATCCGCTTTCGCGAAGGGTCAGTCCATTGAGGAACTGATGGAAAAGTACGCGCTCTCCTATGATTCCATCAAACGAATCGTATACAACAGGAGGGAGACCGCAATGCTGAAATACAGCGCAACATTATCTTCCGCCAAAGCCTATGCCGAGGCGGGAAAACTGGACGCATGGATTCACCTGTATCTGAATGAGGAAGGCCGCAACATTCCTTTTTCCGACGGCCTGAAACTGTTTGACCGGTATTATTTCAGCCCGGCACAGTTTCCGATCCGCCTGTTCACCAGATGTACAGGGCCGGAACCGGAGATGAAATACAGGGTCGACAAGGACTGGTGGGAACACCGTATTGCTGAACTTGAAAAAAGCGTAAAAGCAGATGACGATATGCCGCCGCTGATCGTACACTATGCAGACGGAGCCTTTGAACTGAATGACGGCAACCACCGCCACAAGGTGTATGAGAATCTCGGAATCGAAAAGGCCTGGGTGATTATCTGGATCACGGAGGAAGCGGAACGGGATGATTTCATGGAAAAATACGGCGAATATGTGAAGGAATGCAAGGTTATCCGCCGGTAAGACGAGAGAGGAAAAAGATGAGACTGTTTGTGATCACCGGGACCTGCGGAGCCGGTAAATCCACTATGCGGGACAGCCTGGGAGAGATCCTGGATCCGGAAAAGTACGCCTGCGTCGATTCGGATGAAGTCGGCCTGAACTGGTGGGATTACGCCGGAACCGAGCGGGAGGAAAAGTACGGGGAGGATACCCTTAAAGGGGCGGTCAGGATGGCGGGCGGAAAGAACCTTGTGTTCGTGTCCTGCCTGAATCCGCAGGATTACTTCGCGAAGGTAGCAGCCCCGGAAGAAATTGAGGCGACTTATTTTGTTGCCCTGTGTCCTTCGGACAAAACTATTGAACAGCGGCTGAAAGCCAGACCCGCGGAACGGGGATTTACATCGGATGAGATCATCCGGCCGCACCTGGAATACAACCGATGGTTCCGGAAAAATAAAGGGAAGTTTTCACTCTTTATTGACAACGGAAACGAAACAGTTGAGGAAACCACAAAGAAAATCGCGGCCTTTATCACATCCATGCCCGGCTGAAGAAAAGCCGTGACCTTACCCGGATTCGGTGCCCGGAAACGCTGATGATGCGTTTCCGGGTTTTCTGTCTCCGGCGATGTTTATCAGCAAGGCTGCGTGATGTATGATAGAATAGCCGCGAAGGCAGTATTTACGGAAAACATCCCTGAAAAAACCAGTTGTTATATGACCAAGGAGGAACAGCGGAATGGAGACGCCCAAGAGAAGATCCGTCGATCCGATCTATTCGATGTGTGTACAGCCCTCTTTTATCATCGGAACAAACAATGAAGACGGCACGGCCAACTTCGCGCCGATCACATGGGTCAGCGTCACTCACGGGGAGGGCGATGGATATCTGCTGGTGATCAGTATGTCCGGGACGAAAAGGACAAAGCAGAATGTTCTTCGCACAAAGATTTTCAGCGCCAATCTTGTGAGTACGGATATGCTGCCGCTGATGGATTACTTTGGTACCCGGCACGCGGAAAACGGCCGGAAGGATGGAATGGACTATGCTGTCAGCCGCGGGGCGGCAGTGGATGTTCCAGTGCTGGATCAGAGCCGGTGGGTCTATGAATGCGAAGTGTTACAAACCGTGGAAACGGGAGACTCCACAACGTTCTTCTGCGCGATCCGGAATATCCAGATGGATGAGCGGCTGGAATGCAGGAATATATTTGATGTGGATTTAACCGTTCTTGATCCCGTGATTTATTCCGGCAAGTATCACAGCCTTGGGAAACTGCTCGGAAACATCGGGGATTTCCTGTGATCCCGAAACGGGAGGATCATTGCTTTATGGCATGACTGCGGAAGAAACAGGACCGCCGGGAATAAAAGCCCGGCGGCTTTTTCTTTTTTGGCGGGGCGGACTGTTTTCCTGCCCTGCCGGGGCTTGTATATGTAATTACGAATAATATTTATCGCAAAACGATAAAAAATTGTTGACTTACACATAAACGTGGTGTATGATATGCCTGAAATTGAACCGGGAGGAAACGTATATGAACCAGAAAAAGCTGTCCCTCTGGCTGAAGGCCATTATGATCGGCGTCGGTATCTGCGGACTGATTGTTTATCTGGGCATTTTACCCAATATCGGCTCATACCTGAAAGACAGTTATCCGGAATTCTCCGCCTGGCACTGGCCGTGGATGATTTTCCTCTGGCTGACTGCCGTTCCCTGCTACGCTGTGCTGGTCCTGGGATGGAAGATCGCGGTCAACATCGGGAACGATCATTCTTTTTCCACGGAGAACGCCGGGCTTCTGCAGCATATTGCCTGGCTGATCGCCGGGGATATTCTGTTTTTCTTCCTGGGGAACGCAGTGCTTTTCTTCCTGGGCATGAATCATCCCGCTATTATCCTGATAGCCCTGCTGATCTGCGCAATCGGCATTGCGGTTTCAGTTGCGGCCGCCTGCCTTTCCCATCTCGTCCGCAAGGCGGCAGATCTGCAGGAACAGAGTGACTTCACGGTGTAAGGAGGGCATAGCATGGAAGGCGAAATCATCTTCAACATTGACGTCATGCTGGCCAAACGCAAGATGAGTGTGACCGAACTTGCGGACCGTGTAGGCATTACCCTGGCAAACATGTCTATCCTGAAAACCGGAAAAGCAAAAGCGGTCAAGGTTTCCACCCTGGCCAGCCTCTGCGAAGCCCTGGACTGTCAGCCGGGAGATCTGCTCGAATACCGGAAACCGGACACCTGATCCTGAACAAAACAGCAAAACCGGTTAACCTCTGAACAATCGAAAACAAATCTGCCCCTGTGTTTCCTGTACCCTGAAACGGATCGCCGAACCGATCCCTGTGTTTGCTGATGCCGAAAGGAGAATCATTCATGACCGAAATCAATGAACACACCGTCCCGGGAACTGACGCTGCGGGAAAAGAAAACGTCCCGGTAACTGTGAAACCGGAGACGGCCGTTTCGGATCCGAAGCCTGTTACCTGGGAAATCTTTACCCTGCTGACGCTTTCTTTCATCGCCGCCGCCTGGTACGGATTCGGCCACACATCCATTCTGGAAGTGGTTGACCCTTATCACGGACCGGGAATCGGTCTGACAGTCACGCACTGGACGCTGACAGCCGCGGTGCTTCTCTTTGCCCGGATCCGGAAAACCCTGAAGATTACCCGAGACGGCGCTTTTCTGCTGATACTGTCCCTGCTGCTCAGCACGGTTTACGGGATCTATGCCAACACTGTCATGAAAGCACTGAATCTTCCGGTCCTCCTGCTGTCCTCGGGTCAGGCCCTTTTTACCCTGACCGGACATAACGGCTTTTCTCCTCTTTCCGGCCAGGGACTGTGGGAAGGCTTCCGGCGGTATTTCGCAAGCCTGGCGAACAGCTGGGATGTTCCCGTTCGCTGCATGATCCGGCGAAAGAAGAACGGGGAGGAAAGACAGGCCAAAACCGGGCAGGTGATCTTTGGAATCTTTGCTGCCGGTATCGTCGCTGTCCTGGCAGTGAATATGCTCTCCAGCGCGGATGAGATTTTCTCCGGTATGCTGGAAAGTATGGCTGAGCAGGTTCAGCACATTGACGGCATATTTGTGGCCCGGCTGCTTTTAACCTTCCTGCTGGGTATGCTGATTTTCTCCCATCGGGCCGGGATGCTCCGGGAGCCGGTAAAGATCAGCCCCGTGAATCCCGGCAAGAAAAATCCGACGGTCATCCGTATGGTGCTGGCTGCTCTGGCGGTGGTATACGGTCTGTTTGCCTATGTACAGATCCGGTATCTGTTTGCCGGGGCAGAAAGTGTAAAAATGAGCGGCGGTTATGCGGCCTATGCCCGCAGCGGCTTTTTCCAGCTGGTGATGGTTGCGCTGCTGACCCTGTGCCTGATTATGCCGGCGCTGGTTCTGTGCAAAGAGGATAAACCTGTCAGGATTCTCAGCGTCCTGGTCGCGGTACTGACAACGGTGATTGATGTTTCCGCCTTTTTCCGGATGCATCTCTACATTGACGTTTACGGACTGACCACCCTGCGCATTGTCACACTGTGGGGAATCGGAATGATCCTGCTGGCGCTCATTGCCGCAGCGGTGAAAGCCTTGCTTCCGCATGTCAGAGTCTGTCCTGCACTGGCAGCTGTCATTCTGACTACCTGGATCGGTATGAACATTATGAATATTGACCGCGTTGTGGCGGAAAACCAGGTGGCACGCCTTAACGCAGAAATACGGCAGGACGCCGGGCAAATCAGGGAGAGTTCCGGGTGGAGCGTACAGATCGCCGCCCTTGCTTCCGACCAGTACTGGAGTCCGGATTATTATGCTGCCTTTGAAAAGATTGAGGACGGCCAGGCCCGTTCAGACGCCCTGGGACTCCTGGAAAAACGGGCTGAGGAGAAAAGAATTCCACATATTGCCCGGGACATCCGATACCAGGAGCGCAAACGCAGGGAGATCACGCTTTACGACTGGAATACGGGCTGGCTGAGAATCCCGGGAAATAAGTGACAGAGCTTTTTCCGGCGTGGAAGTGATGCAGGAAGGCAGCACTGCAGCAGCATGGTACAGACGGAAATGTAAAATGTTTTTGTTCCCCTTTCCTTCTGCTGAACGGTCTGATAGTATGCAGGCAGAACAGAGAGCATGAAGAGGAGGAGAAGACTATGCGGCTGATGCTGACATCCTGCGGACTGGAAACCGAAAAGATCAGGGATCACTTTCTGAAAATGCTGGGGAAAGATCCCCGTGACACCCGGGCGCTTTTTATCCCGACGGCGGCCATCGACGCGGACGCCATCGACGTGCTTCCGAAATGCATGGAGGATCTGCTGAAATGCGGCATTCCCAAAGAAAACATCCGGGTGTTTGATCTTCATGCCGATATACCGGAAGAAGTGATGAAGACTATAGATGTGATCTATTTCTGCGGCGGGAGAACCGCCTACCTGCTGGAGAGGATCAATGATTCCGGTTTCCGGGAAACGCTTCTGTCCTATATCCGGGAAAACGGGTTTGTGATCGGCGTCAGCGCGGGAAGTATCATTTTTGCGAATAATCTGCCCGGAAATCTGGGCATTGTGGATACGAAGCTGGACGTTCACTGTGAAAAGAGCAGTTTTACCGGCAGGGCTGACTTTCCGTTAATCAGCAATCTGAAACTGTCGAATACGGCGGCCATGCTGATTAGAGATATGCCTGAGGACGCGGAAGTCATAGACGACTGAGGGATAAAGGTTTAACGGGAAATGCTGACAGGAATCCTCCGTTTTGTGCCGAAATAATACTACAGGGAGAAAACGGAGGAACATATGGATAAAGAATATGATCCTTTGTTGGAAGAGGAAAGCAGTTGTTCCGATCAGGACTGTCCGAAAGAAACAGTTCTGATTTCTGTTGAGGATTTTTATGATCTGCTGATGGAACAGCAGGAGCAGATGTGACAATACCCGGCTGCCGTGACGGCGGCCGGGTGTTTCATCCCGAAGACGCTGAAACAACAAAACAGACCAGGACAGCATGCGGAGTGCATGTAAAGTCCCCCGAAGGAGGAACCCATGGAGAAGAACGCTGTTCGCGCTGAAATGATCGCCCCCTGCGGGCTGGACTGCAGCATCTGTTCACGGGCGCTGGCGGAGAAGGATCCGTGCCCGGGTTGCCTCGGTCCGGACGAAAACAAGCCTGAATTCTGCTCGAAAAGGTGCGGGATTATCCTGTGCCGGAAACGGCAGGAAAACGGATACACATATTGCGATGAATGCCCGGACTATCCGTGCGCGGACGTGGAAGAGAAAGAAAGCCGCTATACGTCAAAATATCCCCTTTATGAATCTCCCGGGAAAAACCTGCGGGAGATCCGGAAAAACGGAATGGAGAAATTCCTGGAAAAAGAACGGAATGAGTGGACATGCGGGGAATGCGGCCATATTGTCTCCGTCCACACGGGGATTTGCAGCGGCTGCGGAAAACAGTACGGCGCGCAGGTGATTCCCGTCAGCGAGGATACGTGGCGGATTGAGAACGGTATGGTACGGTTCTTCCTGCTGAAGGGGACGGAAAAAGCGCTGCTGATCGATACCGGGATGACGGTACGCCATGCGCGGAAGATCGCCGAAGCGCTGACCGGATTGCCTGTCCTGCTGCTGAACACCCATGCAGACAGGGATCATACCGGAAGCAACGGAGAGTTTGATGCCTTCTTTATGCATCCGGATGACGAGGCACATTACAGGGCATCCGGACAGGACGGCCGGATCGTGCCAGTGAGGGACGGGGATGAGATTGACCTTGGAAACAGGGTGCTGAAGATCATTCATCTGCCGGGACATACGCCCGGGAGCATTGCGGTGCTGGATGTCAGCCGGCGGGTGCTGATCAGCGGAGATCCCATCCAGGAGCACGGACATATTTTTATGTTCGGTGAGCGCCGGAATATGCAGGATTATATCAGCAGCCTGGAAAAGCTGGAGGAACGGATTCCGGAGTTCGATGAAATCTGGCCTTCCCACTCGGATATCCCGCTTCATCCGGACTGTATCCGGAGACTGCGGGACGGGGCGGAGAAGATCGCGAACGGAGAGGCTGAAGGAAAGGAAACGGATTTCTTCGGACAGAAGATCAAGGTATATGATCTCGGATTCACCGCCTTCCTCTGCAACCGATAAGAGCCGGGCAAAGGGCGGAACCGCGGACGTTTCCATAAGCCAAAAACACCGAACAGACCGGAGCGGGAACAGGTTCTTCAGGGATCTGTTCCTTTTTCTGCGCAAGGGGGAAACAAGAGAAAACCGATAAAACCTATTGACTTGATAGGCAAATGTTTCTATAATGAACGGCATACAGAATGCGGAAGGAGAGGATAACCATGGCGAACAGTATTGTACAGACTCCCCTGGCACCGGCGGCGGTTGGCCCCTATTCCCAGGCAGTCCGCGCGGGAGCACTGCTGCTGACTTCAGGCCAGCTGGGACTGGATCCGGAAACCGGCGTCCTGCCGGAGAACCTGGAGGAACAGACAGAGCAGAGCCTGAAAAATATAGACGCGATCCTGACGGCGGCCGGGTACGCCCGGACGGATGTGGTGAAAACAACAGTCTTTATCCGGAACATGAACGATTTCGGCACCGTAAACCGGATCTATGAAGCCTATTTCGGCGAGCATAAACCCGCCCGCTCCTGCGTTGAGGTATCCGCGCTTCCCAAGGGCGGCCTGGTGGAGATTGAAGCGATTGCTTCCAGATAAAGAAATCCAGAGAGAACAGAAACAAGGACGGAATGACAGAATGAAACCGATCATTTCCCTGGTTGAGCCGGAAAACGCTTCGGAAACGGCCCGCGCGGCGGCGGAGGCCCATCTGGCCAAAGGATACCGCCTGACCAATGAAAAGAGAACCCTGCTGCACAATGCGGTGGCGTTCAACGCCCTGGAAGATATGAGCTACGCGGTCAGTGCGGAGATGAAAAAGTTTACCGGCAGCCGGGCGGCCAACCTGTTTGAATACGCGATTTCCCTGGAGAACGACTGCCTGGTTTGCTCCACCTACTACAGGAAAACCATGGCGGCCCTGGGTATTGAAGACCTGGACGCGGTGGAACTGACGGAGGATGAGGAACTCCTGGTGGAGTATGCCCGGGCGATTGTCCGGGACCGGAAGCATATTCCGGACGAGCTGTTTGAACGGCTGCTGGCGCGGTATGGGGAAGAAGGAATCGTGGTCATCACCACGATGGGCATGTTCATGATCGGGAACAACTACTTCAATGATATTCTGCGGGTACAGTCCGAGTTCCTGACGCCGTCCGGCGACAGTACGGGCGGGGAGAAGGCCTGAGAGATCATAACACCGGATCCGGATGAATCCGGTGTATTTTTATACCGTTTATTGACAGGTTTTTTATGGGATTATCCTTATGTTCGCCTTTCTATCCCGGAGGACACATGGTAAAATGGGAACAGTTATCTGCATCCGAAGGAGGAAGAGACAACAACATGGAACTTGCAAAAAACCTGGAGACGCCGAGACTGATGATCCGGTCCTGTCGGAAAACGGATACAGACTTTATCCTTTCGATCTGGGGAGACCGGGAGAACGGGAAGTTTATGACTACCGCGGCCAGTGAAAACGTGGATGAGAAATACCTGGAGGCGATAGAGGGTCTGTCAGATGATCCGGACGGGTACAATATGATCATAGAACTGAAGGAAAGCGGTGCGCCTGTGGGAACGTGCTGTGCCTATCCGGAAAACGGCAACTATGATATCGGCTACAGCATTGCCAAAGAACACTGGAAGGAAGGCCTGGGAACCGAGATGATCGGAGCGCTGCTCCAATGGATCAGGGCGGAAGGCGGGAAATCCGTTTCGGGCGAAGTGGCGGACGACAACAAAGCGTCCGTGGCGCTGCTGCATAAATTCGGATTTACGGAAGGCCGGAAAACCCGGTATAAAAAAGTGGGAGAAGAGACCTGGTTTGACGCCCATATCCTGCAGCTTGAGCTGGAATGAACGCAATCGGATGGACGGGGCAAAGAAGGATGCGGCAGAAAAACAAAACGCAGGAATACGCGGAGATTGAGGAGACAGGCTGATGAAAATTGTGCTTTAGCGGATCTTCACGGGAATATGACCGCCACCGAGGCAATGGAACGCGAACTGGATCAAATCAAACCGGACGATATCTGGTTTCTGGGAGACGCCGTGGGGAAGGGACCTGAAAGCGATAAAACCTGCGACTGGGTCAGGAATCACTGCCGGCACTGGATCGCCGGGAACTGGGACCGGGGACTGAGCATGTACCCGGAGTACAACGAATTCTATAACAGACAGGTCGGACCGGAACGCCGGGAATGGCTGGATTCGCTGCCGCTGGAAGATGAACTGGAAATCAGCGGTTTCCGTTTCCGGCTTGTTCACGGCCGTTTTCTGGATCCGCTGTACCTGAGTTTTGATCCGGATGAAAAGCTTCGGGAAGGGTTCCGTTTTCATGACGGCAGGCCTGACGCAACCGGCCTGATCTGCGCGGACAGCCACAGGCCTTTTATCCGGCCGCTGGTAGGCGGATATGCCCTGAATACGGGCAGCGTCGGCAATAACCTGAGCCTGGCGAGGGCACACGCGCTGCTGCTGGAAGGTGAAGCCGGGACAGAACCCGCGCCGCTGCGTATTACGACACTGTCCGTTCCCTACGATAACCGTAAAGCAGCCGAACGGGCGGAGCTTTATCCTGATCTGCCCAACAAGGAAGCCTATCAGAGAGAAGTGCTGACAGGTGAATACTCCCGGTAAAGGGCAGGCATGAGTATTCCGCTCCGGCGGAAAGAAAGGGCACTGATATGCATTTTACGGAAGTAAAAGGGATTCTGACCGGCGGAAAAGGCCGTTACGGGATGAACCTCTACCGCGGATGTTCCCATGGCTGTATATATTGTGACAGCCGGAGCAAATGCTATCAGTTTACTCACGCGTTTGAAGACATTGAAGTGAAGCAGAATGCGCCGGAACTGCTGGAGCAGGCCCTGAAATCAAAACGGCAGAAGGCGATGATCGGAACCGGATCCATGTCGGATCCCTATATGCACTGTGAGGAACAGCTGGGGCTGACCCGGAAATGCCTGGAGATTATCTGCAAATACGGTTTCGGCGCGGCGGTGCAGACCAAGTCCGACCGGATTCTGCGGGATATGGACCTGCTGGAGGAAATTAACCGGAAGGCAAAATGCGTAGTCCAGATGACGCTGACCACCTGGGACGAAAAACTGTGCGGAATCCTGGAACCGAACGTGTGCAATACCCAGAGGCGCGTGGAAGTACTGGAGGAAATGCGGAAGCGGGGAATTCCCACGGTTGTCTGGATGACGCCGATCCTGCCGTTTATCAATGACACAGAAGAAAACATCCGGGCGATCCTGGAAGCCTGCGCACGGGTGAAGGTGAAAGGGATCATTTGCTTTGATATGGGGCTTACGCTCCGCGAGGGAGACAGGGAATACTATTATGCTGCGCTGGACAGGCATTTTCCGGGACTGAAGGAAAAGTATATCAGGACATACGGGAATGCTTACGAAGTTCCCAGCCCGAACCGGGAACCGCTGATGCGCCTGTTCCGGACATTCTGCAGGGAAAACGGGATGATGTACAGACCGGATGAGTGCTTCGATTATATGAGCACGCTTCCGGACAGGTTTCAGCAGATGACTTTCCTGGAAGCTTAAGCGGAAAAGTACAACGAGGAGCAGTATTGATGAATAAAGCGGAAATGACGGCAAAACTGAAAGCGTTCCCGTATGATCCGGCGGAATACTGGGTGATTACCGGCGGTGCAATGGTCCTGTACGGAATCCGGGAGGAGACCGCTGATATCGACCTGGGCTGTACAACAGCCCTGGCGGAACGTCTGGAACAGGAAGGATACTTGTACAAGGTCACATCCGACGGGAACCGGTGGTTCAAAATCGGAGAAGATATTGAAGTCTTTGAAAACTGGCTGTATGACACAACCGAACAGATCTGCGGCATTCCGGTGATTTCGCTGCAGGGCCTGATTGAAATGAAAAAACAGATCGGCAGAGAAAAGGATTTCCGGGATATCCGCCTGATCAGGGATTATCTTGCCCGCAACGGAAAACCCGGGGAAAGGAATGAGAAAAATCCCTGGGAAGAGATCAGCCTGGATGATTATGAAAACCATATGAGCCTGGATTCCGTGAGACAGCTTCAGACGATGAACGCCATGATGAAGGAACAGTTTGAAGCTTATCCGGTGCAAACGGCCATGGTACTGGGTGTGGCCGGAGGCAACGGTATCGAACATGCCCGGCCGGAGAAATACCGGACCGTATACTGCGTGGATATCAACGAAGTGTATCTGCAGGCGGTGAGGGAACGGTTTGCCCGCCAGCCTGTCGTGCAGTGCCTGCGGGCCGACCTGACGGAAGAGGCGGACAGGCTGCCCCGGGCGGAGCTGGTGATTGCCAATCTGCTGATTGAATACATCGGCTATCCGGCTTTTACGAAAGTGATCCGGAAGGTTGATCCGGACTGTGTGTCCTGCGTCATTCAGATCAATACGGACGGAAAAAACTGGGTTTCCGATTCTCCCTATCTTCACGCGTTTGACGGCCTGGACCGGATCCATCACCAGATGGAAGAAGGCGCGCTGACGGCCGAAATGAAGCAGGCCGGTTACGAACCGGTTCTGCGGAAGGCGGAGGCTTTGCCGAACGGGAAGGCGCTGGTCCGGCTGGATTACCGGAAGACGGGCAGGTGGAAATGGTAAAAAACGATCCGGATGTATTTTTTTGTATTTCCCCTTGACGGGAAAAAAGAAAATGATAATATAGTGCCAGTGCTTTCCTGAGAGAGGCAGGAAAGAAGGAATATTAAGACAAGGTGATCCAGTCATCAGCGTCTTAAGCAATTTACGGGACCACTCCGATGAGGAGTCGAGGCCATACGGACAGCCGGGTCCACTGCCGATGGGCGGTTTCCGCCCCTATTGATTGAGTTAAAAGCTCAGTTTTATAAGTTGGTTACTTTATAACCGAAATGCGTAATTCGCGCAAACTTGTGAAATGGTCAATAAGAGTAGTAAAAGTAAGTATTGCTATATAGACTCTGTATACCGAGCACCACAGATATTCCGTTCCAGCCCTCTTTACCGCTGCGGAGGCGGCGGGCAGAAATGCCTGCATGCCGCGTGAACGGTACAGGAACCAGACTGCATGTGGACAATAACGCAAGTTGTGTGATTACAGCTTGCGTTTTTTGTTTGAGGTGGAGTATGGGCAAGTACTTGTACGACCAGTCCCGGGCACCCATTTATGAGGCGCTGGAGCGCTTCCGCGAAATGCGGGTGGTGCCCTTTGACGTGCCGGGACACAAACACGGGAAAGGCAATCCTGAACTGACCGCGTTCCTTGGGGAAAAGTGCGTGGGCGTGGACGTGAACAGCATGAAACCGCTGGATAACCTGTGCCATCCCGTGTCCGTGATCCGGGAAGCGGAAATCCTGGCGGCGGACGCCTTCGGCGCGGCCAACGCGTTCCTGATGGTGGGCGGAACCACCAGCTCCGTGCAGAGCATGGTGCTTTCTTGCTGCAAGCGGGGCGAGAAGATCATCCTGCCGCGCAATGTGCACCGGAGCGTGATCAACGCGCTGGTGCTGTGCGGCGCGGTGCCGGTCTATGTGAACCCGGATGTGGACAGGAAGCTGGGGATCTCCCTGGGCATGAGCGTGGAACAGGTACGGAAGGCAATCCTGGAGAACCCGGACGCGGTGGCGGTGCTGGTGAACAACCCTACCTATTACGGGGTGTGCAGCGACCTGCGCACGATTGTGAAGCTGGCCCACGAGGCCGGGATGCTGTGCCTGGCGGACGAGGCTCACGGCACCCACTTCTACTTCGGCGACGGCATGCCGGTGACCGCCATGGAAGCCGGCGCGGATATGGCGGCAGTTTCCATGCACAAGAGCGGCGGAAGCCTGACCCAGTCCAGCCTGCTGCTGACCGGGGAACGGGTGAATGCCGGCCATGTGCGCCAGATCATCAACCTGACCCAGACCACCTCCGGCAGCTACCTGCTGATGTCCAGCCTGGATATCAGCCGACGGAACCTGGCCCAGCGCGGAAAAACCGTGTTCTGCAAAGTGTCGGAAATGGCGGAGTACGCCCGGGAAGAGATTAACGCGGTCGGCGGATACTATGCTTACGGCCGGGAACTGATCAACGGAGACTCCATCTATGATTTCGATCCGACCAAGCTGAGCGTGCATACCCGTGATATCGGCCTGGCGGGCATTGAGGTGTATGACATCCTGCGGGATGAATATGATATCCAGATTGAGTTCGGGGACATCGGCAATATCCTGGCCTATCTGTCCATCGGCGACCGGATGCAGGAGCTGGAACGCCTGGTGAGTGCCCTGGCGGAGATCAAACGGCGGTACATGAAGGATCCCTACGGCCTGCTGAGCCAGGAATACATTGCCCCCGAAGTGGTATACAGCCCGCAGGAGGCTTTCTACGCGGACAAGAAGAGCGTGCCGCTGAGTGAAAGCGAGGGCTATATCTGCAGTGAGTTTGTGATGTGCTATCCTCCGGGAATCCCGATCCTGGCTCCCGGAGAGCGGATTACCAAGGAAATCCTTGACTATATCGTCTATGCCAAGGCGAAGGGATGTTCCGTGACGGGACCGGAAGACCCGATGATCGAACACATCAACATCATCAGGGAGGAGGAGAAGTTTTCATGGAACTCTGGTTCAGCGAATGCCATGCCCCGGATGTTAAGCACAGCCTGCGTGTAAACAGGCACCTGTATTCCGGACGGAGCGAATACCAGCAGATTGACATCTTCGACACCCCTGAGTTCGGAAGGGTGCTGGCCCTGGACGGAAACGTGATGCTGACGGAACGGGATGAATTCATCTACGACGAGATGATCACCCACATTCCCATGTCCGTGCACAAGAACGTAAAGGATATCCTGGTGATCGGCGCCGGGGACGGCGGCGTGGTGAAGGAGCTTACCCGCTACGATACCGTGGAACGCATCGACCTGGTGGAAATGGACGGACAGGTGATAGAAGCCTGCCGGACCTGGCTGCCGGAGAATGCCTGCAAGCTGGATGACAGCCGCGTACATATTTATTTTGACAACGCGCTGCGGTTTATCCGCAGATGCACGGATGAATATGACCTGATCATTGTGGACTCCAACGATCCCTTCGGTCCCTCCGAGGGCTACTTCACCCGGGAGTTTTACGGCATCTGCTACAACGCCCTGCATGAGGACGGGATCATGGTGAACCAGCAGGGCAGCCCGTTCTACAAGCATGACGCGGAGGCCATGCAGCGGAGCCACAAGCGGATCGTGAACACGTTCCCGATCAGCCGGGTATACCAGGCGCATATCCCGACCTACGCGGCGGGCTACTGGCTGTTCGGCTTTGCGAGCAAAAAGTATCACCCGATTGAGGATTTTGACGAGGAACACTGGAAGAGCCTGCACCTGAGTACGAAGTACTATACGACCAAGCTGCACATTGGCTCGTTCTATCTGCCGGCTTACCTGGAGAAAATGCTTGAGGAGGTGGAGGCATGAACCGGAATATTGAGACCTTTATCGGATGCGACGGGGATTATGATTACGCGCGAATCGTCCTGTTCGGCGCCCCGTTTGATTCCACGACGAGCTTCCGGCCGGGCGCACGGTTCGGTTCTTCCGCCATCCGCCATGAAAGCTTCGGGCTGGAAACCTACAGCCCCTACCAGGATAAGGACCTGACGGATATCAAGGTGTTTGACTGCGGGGATCTGGAGCTTTGCTTCGGCTCTGCGGAAGCGGCCCTGAAGGACATTGAGGAAAAAGCCGGGGAGATCCTGTTTGACGGCAAAATGCCCTTCCTGATCGGGGGCGAGCATCTGGTGACCCTGGGCGCTGTCCGGGCAGTGGCCGAAAGGTATCCGGGCCTGCATATCATCCATTTTGACGCCCACGCGGACCTGCGGGACGATTACCTGGGCGCACAGCTGAGCCATGCCTGCGTGATGCGGCGCTGCCACGAGCTGACGGGCGACGGGAAGATCCACCAGTTCTGCATTCGCAGCGGGGACAAGACGGAATTCGCCTTCGCCAGAGCGCATACGGACATGCATAAGTTCAACTTTGACGGACTGAAGGAACTGACGGCGAGGCTGGCTGAGGAGCATACACCGGTTTACCTGACGGTGGACCTGGATTGCCTGGATCCGGCGCTGTTCTGCGGAACGGGCACGCCGGAGGCGGGAGGCGTGAGCTTTACGGAACTGCTGGACGCGATCCTGACAGTGGGCAAGTGCAATATCGTGGGAGCAGATGTGAATGAACTGGCTCCCATGCTGGACGCCAGCGGTGCGTCCACAGCGGCAGCCTGCAAGATTGTGCGGGAAATGCTGCTGGCTATCTATCGATAAAAGGAAAAACAGGAGGATTCAGAAATGAGCAGAGTACTGGTGATCGGATGCGGCGGGGTGGCCAATGTGGCTATCCGGAAATGCTGCCAGCAGGATGAGGTGTTTACGGAGCTGTGCATTGCCAGCCGGACAAAGGCCAAGTGCGACGCCCTGGCCGAAGCCCTGAAGGGCAAAACCCGGACAAAGATTACCACAGCGCAGGTGGACGCGGACGACGTGGAACAGCTGAAGCAGCTGATCAATGACTATAAACCGGATCTGGTGATGAATATTGCCCTGCCGTATCAGGACCTGACTATCATGGACGCCTGCCTGGCCTGCGGCGTGAACTATATGGATACCGCAAACTATGAGCCGGAGGATACAGACGATCCGGAATGGCGGAAGATCTACGAGAAGCGGTGCAGGGAGCAGGGCTTCTCCGCCTATTTTGACTACAGCTGGCAATGGGCCTACCGTGAAAAGTTCGAAAAAGCCGGACTGACCGCCCTGCTGGGCTGCGGCTTTGATCCCGGCGTGACCCAGGCCTACTGCGCCTACGCGAAGAAGCATGAGTTCGACACCATCGATACCATCGATATCCTGGACTGCAACGGCGGTGATCACGGCTATGCCTTCGCCACCAATTTCAACCCGGAGGTCAACCTGCGGGAGGTTTCCGCGCCGGGAAGCTATATGGAAAACGGCAAATGGGTGGAAATTCCCGCGATGAGCATCAAGCGGGAGTACAATTTTGAAGACGTGGGCCAGAAGGATATGTACCTGCTGCACCATGAGGAGATTGAGTCCCTGGCGCAGACTATTCCGGAAGTAAAACGGATCCGTTTCTTCATGACCTTCGGCCAGAGCTACCTGACCCATATGAAGTGCCTGGAGAACGTGGGCATGCTGTCCACCACGCCGGTAATGTTTGAGGGACACGAGATTGTACCGATCAAGTTCCTGAAGGCGCTGCTGCCGGATCCCGCCAGCCTGGGCCCCCGGACCCACGGGAAGACCAACATCGGCTGCATCTTCACGGGGAAGAAGGACGGGAAGGAAAAAACCTATTATATCTATAACGTCTGCGACCACCAGGAATGCTACAAAGAGGTGGAAAGCCAGGCAATCAGCTATACCACGGGCGTTCCGGCCATGTGCGGCGCCATGATGCTGCTGACGGGCAAGTGGAACAAGCCCGGCGTATACACGGTGGAAGAGTTCGATCCCGATCCCTTCCTGGACGCGCTGGACCGCTGCGGCCTGCCCCGCAGGGAGAACCACAATCCGGTGCTGGTGGACTGATGAAAAAGAGTGAAGTATTCAAGGGACTTGACGGCAGGAACGCGCCGGAGTGCTTTGCTGCGCTCCGGACGCCCTGCTATGTGATCGATGAGGAACAGCTGAAGGATAACGGGCGGATCCTGGCCTCGGTGGCGGAAAACACCGGGTGCCGGATCCTGCTGGCCCAGAAGGCGTTTTCCAACTACGATTTTTATCCGGCGCTGGCAACGTACCTGGCCGGAACTGAAGCCAGCGGCCTGTATGAGGCCAGGCTGGGCGCAGAGGAAATGCCGGGGAAAGAGGTGCATGTTTTCTGCGCCGCTTACCGGGCGGACGAGTTTGACGAACTGCTGAAATACGCGGATCACATTGTGTTCAATTCCGTGCGCCAGCTGAAACAGTTCGGAAAGACGGCGAAGGAATCCGGAAAAAGCGTCGGTCTGCGGATCAATCCGGAGTGCTCTACCCAGGAAGGTCACGCGATCTACGATCCCTGCGCCCCGGGCAGCCGCCTGGGCGTGACGAGGGAGATCTGGAACCGGGAAATGACGGATGACCTGATCTGCCTGCTGGACGGCCTGCACTTCCATACGCTCTGCGAACAGGACGCTGACGCGCTGGCCGCCACACTGGAGACCGTGGAGCAGGGTTTCGGCAATGTGCTGCCCCGGATGAAATGGCTGAACATGGGCGGAGGACATCATATAACCCGGGAGGATTATGACCGGCCACTGCTGGAAAAGCTGATCCGCCGGACGCAGGACCGGTGGAACCTGCAGGTTTATCTGGAACCGGGGGAAGCGGTGGCGCTGAACGTGGGTTACCTGGTAACAACGGTGCTGGACGTGACGGAAAACGGCGGCATCCGGACCGCCGTCCTGGACGTCAGCGCGGCCTGCCATATGCCGGACGTGATTGAAATGCCCTATACTCCGCCGCTGCTGAACGGGGAAGCAGACGGGAATCCGGAAAACCCGTACCGCCTGGCAGGCCCAACCTGCCTGGCCGGCGACGTGATCGGCGAATACAGCCTGGACAGGGATCCGGTGCCGGGAGACCGGCTGGTATTCGGCGATATGGCGATTTATACCACCTGCAAAAACAATACATTCAACGGGATGCCGCTGCCGGATATTTACAGCATGGACCGGGAAGGCCGGTTCGGGAAGCTGACAGACTTTGGCTATGCGGATTTCAAAGGCAGGCTTGGAAAGAGAAAAGCCTGAACGACCGGTTATCCTGTATACAATTCAATAAACGAATGACTGGATCATGGTTTTTATGTTACAATCCGGGGAGATATTACAATCCCCTGCGGAACGGAGGCATAAAAACCATGATTACTTTTCCGGAAATGCCCTATGAACGCCCGGATCCCGAGGCGCTGAAAGAAAAGCTGAGAGAACTGACGAGCCGCCTGCAGGCCGCCAATACCTACGAGAAAGCCAGGGCAGTATTCCTGGAGAAGGATCGGCTGGACCGCCATGTGGATACGCTGGGTACGCTGGCCAGCGTCCGTCATTCCATTGATACCCGGGATGAATTCTATGATGAAGAGAATAAATTCTGGAACAAGACCTGGCCCGAACTGCAGGAATATGACCAGACCTGGACCGCGGCCATGCTGGCCTCACCTTTCCGGGCGGATTTTGCCGCGGAATACGGTGACCTGATGTTTATCAAGGCGGAGATGGAACTGAAGACCTTCTCCCCGAATATTATCCCGGAGCTGCAGCAGGAAAACGACCTGCGCAATGAATACCAGAAGCTGATTGCTTCCGCCCAGATTCCGTTTGAAGGCGGGATCTATACCATTTCCCAGATGTCTCCCTTCAAGACTGACGCGGACGATGAGCGGCGGCTGGCGGCCTGGAAGGCTGAAGGACAATGGTACAAGGATCACCAGGACAAGCTGGATGAGATCTACGATAAACTGACGAAGCTGCGGGACAGCATGGGCCGGAAGATGGGCTATGAAGGCTTTACCCAGCTGGGCTACTACCGCATGGGCCGCAACTGCTATACCAAAGAAGACGTGGAGAAGTTCCGGGCGGCCGTGAGAACCTATCTGGTACCTGTGGCAGAAAGCATTTACCGGGCGCACGCAAAGCGCCTGGGCAAGGAATACCCCATGAGCTATGCTGACAACGCGCTGGAATTCCGCTCCGGCAATCCGAGGCCCCAGGGGACGGCGGATGATATCCTGGCAGCCGGCAAAAAGTTCTATGACGAGCTGTCCCCGGAAACCAGCGAATTCTTCCGCATGATGCTGGAAGGAAAGCTGATGGACGTGCTTTCCACCGAAGGAAAGGAAGGGGGCGGATACTGCACCGGCATCATGGATTACGGCGTACCGTTTATCTTTGCCAACTTCAACGGAACCCAGCATGACGTGGAAGTGGTGACCCATGAAGCGGGCCACGCGTTCGCGGCCTACATGAACCGGGACCGCGTGCCCATGGGTTACATCTGGCCCAGCATGGAATCCTGCGAGGTGCACTCCATGTCCATGGAATTCCTGGCCTGGCCGTGGGCGGAAAACTTCTTCGGTCCGGATACCCGGAAGTTCCTCTACAGCCATCTGGCCGGCGCTCTGACTTTCATTCCCTACGGAACGATGGTGGATCATTTCCAGCACCTGGTGTATGAACACCCCGGCTGGTCACCCCGCGAACGGCATAATGCCTGGAAGGAGCTTTCCGCGATCTACACTCCCTGGGCCCGGCTGGACGGGGACATCCCCTTCTTCGGGGACGGGGAAGCCTGGCAGCGGCAGAGCCACATTTATGCCAGCCCGTTCTATTACATTGACTACTGCCTGGCGCAGACCGTTTCGCTGGAGATCTGGGCTATGCTGCAGGAAAGCCGGGAGAAGGCCTGGGAACACTATATGGCCTATACAAAACAGGGCGGAAGCCGTACCTTTACAGAACTGCTGGCGAACGCCGGACTGGTCAGCCCCTTCGACGAGGAGTGCCTGAAGACTGTCTGCAGCACAGCGAAGAAGTGGCTGGAAAACTATGACATGACCGGGATTGAATAATTCAACTGAAAGCAGGATACAGGAATGAAAACCATTCGGGTGGTGGCGGCACTGATTTTCCATGAAGGAAAACTATTTGCCACGCAGCGGGGATACGGTGCCTGGCGGGACTACTGGGAGTTTCCCGGCGGGAAGATTGAATCGGGAGAAACGCCGGAGGAGGCGCTGGTACGGGAAATACGGGAGGAACTGGATACCGGGATCGCTGTGCTTTCCCATGTCTGCGACGTGGAGTATGACTATCCTGAATTTCACCTTTCCATGCAGTGCTTCCGATGCGAAATCACGTCCGGGGAGCCGAAACTGCTGGAACATGAAGCCGCGAAATGGCTGGGCAGGGAGGAACTGGACACTGTGGACTGGCTGCCCGCAGACTGGAACATCCTGCCGGATATCAAGAAAAACTGGCCGGCTGAATAAAAGATCGGCCCGGAAATAAGAGAAACAAACTACAGGAGTAAACTGATATGGAAGTACGTCTGCTGAAACCTGAAGAACATTTTGAAGCAAACCTGATTTCCACGGTGGCTTTTCATATGAAAATGGAGGATCCGGCGAAGAACCGGGAGGAAAGCCTGCAGAGCACGGATGAAGACTGGGGCGCGTTTTCCGAAGACGGAAAAATCATGGCGCGGATCATCAACAACCACTATACGACCCGGCTGGACGGCCAGCTGATTTCCAACGGCGGAATCGGCGCGGTATCCACCCTGCCGGAATACCGGAATACCGGCGCGGTCAGAGCTATTTTTGACAAGCTGATCCCGGAAGCCTACAGCCGGGGAGAGATTATTTCCACCCTGTATCCCTTCAACCACGCGTTCTACCGCAAGTTCGGCTATGAAACTGTGCGGTGGCTGGATCACTATGAGTTCGCGCCTGCCGTGCTGAGCGGCTACCGCTTTTCCGGAGACGCGGAACTGTGGAAAACCGGAGATCCGGTGAGCGAATATACAGCGCTGTACAACCGGTTCGCGGACAGTTTCAACCTGGCCATGGTCCGGGACGATAAAATGATGCTGGATCTCATCAAGGGCGAATACTACAAGGACCGGAAGTTCAGCTACCTGCTCCGTGAGAACGGAAAGCCCGTGGCATATCTGATCTTCCAGGACGTGCGGAATGATCCGGCGGCAATCCTGACCGTGAAGGATCTGGCCTGGGACGGCAGAACCGGCTTCAACGCGATTCTGGGTTTCCTGGCCCGGTTTAGCGCGGACTACGGCACCATCCGGCTGTTTCTGCCCTCCTGCCTGGAACTGCTTTCCCTGATCCAGACGGCCCGGGCTTACGATATCCAGCAGACGGCTTCCCAGAGCTATATGATCCGGGCGGTCAACGTGCAGCGGCTGCTGGAAATCATCAAAAAACCGGACGACAGCTGTTTTGTCATCCGGGTGGAAGGCGACGCGCAGATTTCTGAAAACAACGGTACCTGGGAGGTGTCCGGAAAAGGTGCGGTTCCGACGGAAAAAGCGCCGGACCTGACAGTGTCCATCCAGGCCCTGGGTCAGATGGCAGCCGGCGCAGTGAGCCTTTTTGAAGCCATGTACCGGCCGGACGTAACAGTGTCCGGAAACGAAGCGGTGCTCGAAAAGGTGTTTGTGCGCAAGCCCATCCTGGTGGAGGATCATTTCTGATCCGCCGGGATCAGTCTTTCAGGACAGCCCAGGCGGCCGTCAGCTTCTCCAGGGACCACTGGGCATTGGCCGGACTGGTGGAGGGCAGACAGAAAGCCTCCCGTCCGAGCGTCGGAAAAATATACTTATTATACATTTCGTGAGATTTCCGTCCGTTGCAGTAAATGCGTTCAATCGGGCAGGAATCCAGAATGATCCTGAGATCATTGGCCCGGACCTCCCGGATGCTGGCATCCGAGGAGCCGGTGATGACGCAGCTGGCGATGGAATCCCAGAGCGCCAGGCCGTGACTCAGGATCAGTTCTTTTTTCTCGGGAATCGTCAGCGGAACCGGCAGGTCAAAAAGCCCGGCGATCACTTTCCAGAACCGGTTCTGCGGATGACCGTAAAAGAATTGCTGTTCCCTGGACTTTACGGACGGAAAGGAACCCAGGATCAGGATCCGGCTTTCCGGTCCGAAGAGCGGGCCAAAGGGGTGGCTGATCCGCTGAGCTGCTGCGTTCATCTGTTTTTACCTGCTTTCCGGCATGATTTGCGGAAAAAGTATAGCACACCGGAAAGAAAATCAACAAGCGCGGGCGGACGGCCTGCTTGCTTTTTGGCAGGATGCTCCCTATAATGTATACAAAACACACAGATCCCCGGACGACAGAGAAACATACGCTTTTGCGCGGACGTTTGCTTTTCCCGGAAAAACAATTTGTTTTATTTTGAGGGAGGGGACCATATGAAAAAACTGACGGCTTTCCTGCTTGCGGTGCTGATGATCCTGGGGACAGTCTCCGCGCTGGCTGATTCCGGAACCAATATCCGGATCGGCGACTATGTGTATCTGGGACACTGGGAACAGAATGACAATAAAGGCGACGGCGCGGAAAGCATCCGCTGGCTGGTCATTGATACGGACGGCAGCAATCTTCTCCTGCTCAGCGATAAAGCACTGGAAAATCTGCCTTTCAATAAAAAGAGCGACGGCACAGCCTGGGCAGGATCCTACCTGCGCCAGTGGCTGAACGGAAGCTTCTTCACAACGGCGTTTTCAGCCGAGGAAGCTTCTGCCATCCAGACAACGCAGGTGGAAGATACCGCGGAGCATTCTTACAGCGAGTGGAACACGGCCAGCCGTTTCTCGGGCGTCACGGAGGATAAGGTTTTCCTCCTGAGCTTTCTGGAGGCGTGCAACCTGCTGACCGTACAATGGGCTTGCTGCGAACCGACGGCTGTGGTCGCAAAAAGCAAGAACAAGATTCTGACGGACAAGAGCAGCGGACAGGCATATTGCTACTGGTGGCTGCGTACCAGTTCCTACAAGAACAACGCGATGATGATTGCGGGCGGCAGTTTCTCCAGCGCTTATGAGCATCATCACCAGATCTGCGTCCGTCCGGCGCTTTGGGTGGACGCGTCCGCGGTGACCCAATAAAACGGAACGGGCTGCCGCAGGGGAAATATCAGTATTTTACAGAGGGGGGCAGAGCAATGCCGGAAATCACCTGGGAACTGTTTGACAAACAGGTAGCGGAGTGCAGGCTCTGTCCCCTTTGCCAGCATATTCTCAATAAGGTTCCCGGGCAGGGAGACCGGCAGTCCCCGCTGATGTTCATCGGAGAGGGACCCGGACAGACAGAAGACGAGGAAGGCCTTGCCTTTGTCGGGGCGGCAGGACAGCTGCTGACGAAAATGCTGGAGGCCATTCAGCTGCCGCGGGACCGGGTGTATATCTGCAACATTGTGAAATGCCGCCCGCCGCACAACCGGGTGCCGACGCCGGAGGAGGCGGAGGCTTGCCGGATCCACCTGCGGATGCAGACCTGGCTGGTCCGGCCGAAGGTGATTGTGCTGCTGGGCAGCACCGCCGCGAAGAACGTGCTGGATCCGGAAATCCGGATTACCCGGGAAAGGGGTAAGTGGACGGAAAGAAAGGGCGTGTGGATGATGCCTACCTATCATCCATCCGCACTGCTCCGGGATCCGGACAAAAAGCGGGAAGCCTGGGAAGATATGAAAAGCCTCCGGAATAAGCTGACGGAACTGGGTTTATACCAGGACATCTATTCCGGAGGGGAGTAAACAGATTATACGGGATATCCGGGAATGAATTACCGGATATCCTTTTTATTGTACTTCCAGTAGGCTGCCGCAACACCGATGACCGAAACGGCCAGACCGATCAGAAGCTTGCAGGCGTCCAGGGCGCCTTTACTGAAGATTTCAGAACCGTCGGCATAGCCGAAGGGGGTAATGTACTTCAGCACATCCGCCTTACTGGTCAGGTTGCCGATGATATTCATGAAATACAGGGCGATGGCCAGTCCAAGACCGATGCCGATTCCGCCCCGCCAAAGGAAGGCGGAGATGCCGAAGCAGACGCAGGCCAGTTCCACCTGGAGCAGGAAGTAGGCGGTGTGCAGCAGCGTGACTTCTTTCCAGGGCACCGGTTCACCGATGACAGCAATGGAACCGACAGCCATGAGCCAGACAGCCAGGTTCAGGATCAGGACCTGAAGCAGGACGGAGGCCAGTTTGGCGGTGATGATTTCAGTCCGTTTCAGGGGATGGGTCAGCAGGAATTCGGCTGTTCCGTTTTTTTCCTCATTGGCCAGGGCGCCGATTCCGATCAGCGCCGCAAACAGCGCGCCGCCGATGCCCAGGATGTTTCCGCACTCAATGCCGTAGAAGCCTTTCAGGGAACCGAAATCCAGCGTATCCAGTCCGAAGGCGGAGGAAAACGCGCCCATGGAGGCAAAGATGGAGCTGATGCTGTTCATCTGGCTCTTCATCTCGGGGTACATAAACATGCAGATCACAACAAACGCACCGATGGACAGCGTCCAGATCAGGAGCGCTTTCCACGCCTGCTTCAGTTCATGACGGATCAGGGTCATGCCTGGTCACCGCCTTTCTCATAAAAATGCAGGACAATTTCTTCCAGATCCGGTTCCGTAACGGTCAGTTCGTGGACGTCCAGACCGGAAAGCGTCCGGATCAGTTTGTTTGTTTCTCCGTTATACAGGAAGCTGACGATCCCGTCCGATTCCGTCCAGTCCCGGATATCGGGCAGGGCGTCAGGCTGCAGGTTTCCCCGGAAGGTAACGCGGCGGGCGCCGGTTTTGACCAGCCTGTCGACGCTGTCGCAGGCGATGATTTTTCCTTCCCGGATGATGGCAGCCTTGCTGCAGTACCGCTGGATTTCAGACAGTACATGGCTGGAGAGAAATACGGTAACGCCTTCCTGGTTCCTTTCCTGCAGGATGCTGAAGAACTCATGCTGCATGAGAGGGTCCAGGCCGCCGGTGGGTTCATCCAGCACCAGCAGCTCCGGATTGTGCTGCAGGGCGCAGACGATACCGACCTTTTTACGGTTGCCGAAGGACAGATCCTCCACTTTCCGTTCCCGGTCCAGCTGCAGCCGGTCGCACAGCTCCGCGGCGGCAGCGTCGCAGTTTTTCCGGTGCAGATCGGCGGACAGTTTCAGCATATCCCGCACCTTCATACCGCTGTAGAAAGCGGTATCGGAAGGCAGGTAACCGACCCGTTCCAGAATAGCTTTTTTGTTCTTCACAATATCCATACCGAAAACCCGGCTTTTGCCGGCAGTCGGCGAAATCAGGCCCAGCAGGGTGCGGATGGTGGTGGATTTCCCGGCACCGTTGGGTCCGATGAACCCAAAGAATTCACCGGAGGCTACTTCCAGATTCAACCCGTCAATACCCCGGGCTTTGCCGTAAAACTTTGTCAGGTTTTCGGCGAAGATCGCTTTGTTTTCCAAGTGACTCCCTCTTTTCATACGGTTCATCCGGCTGATTGCAGCCTGAAACCGTGTTTAATCCTTTTTCTTGTAATTGTTTTTCCAGAAAGCCATCAGCTTCCGGAAATCCTTTTCAACCCGGTCAATGTCCAGATCGCCGGCCTGCAGCATTTCCCAGAGGTATCCTTCCGCGGCCCAGTACATTTCACGGTACATCATCGGAATATCCAGCCCGGGGATAAACTGGTCCGGTTCCAGATTGAGCCGGATCCGGTCAACCTTCAGGTTGAAATGCCGGTGATAGCTTTCCTGGATCTCTGAGCATACTTCCGGATCTTTTTCATAAAATGCTTTCACGGTGAAATTGCTCATATCCGGGTACAGCCGCATGATTTCCATTTTGGCAATGGTTCCCAGTTCCATGGCGTCAAACAGGTCCGTCCGGTCATAGCAGCCGAAACGGGTCATATACTCAATGGTGGTTTCGGCGCTTTTTTCCCAGAGATACAGGTACAGCTCCTTCTTGTTGTGAAAATAATGGAACAGCAGGGCTTTGCTGATACCTGCCGCTTCGGCGATCTCACTCATCGGGCTGTTCTTGTAGGCGTTCCGGGAAAAGACCCGGTATCCCGCGTTCAGGATCGCCTGCTGCTTTTCCGCCGGCAGGGAAAAGAACTTTTCATTCATGGATGGTGCACCTCCGTTGACCGATCCGGTCAATGGCATCATAATTCCGTTGACCGATTTTGAGAAGACCCCGTAATCCTTTTTTTTCAGATTCCGGTTTTTTTATATATCCCGAAGGAACACCTCTTTTCCGCGGCTTTCCGGAAATGATTATACGGAAACCGGACGCCGGATACAGGTTCAATCCGACAGAAAAAAACGCCCTATTTTTCCGGAACAGGAAAAATAGGGCGTTAATGAAAGACCGGGAGCTTTCAGACCTGCTGTTTATACAGCAGCCAGGCCAGCGCGTGGACTGATTGCTGAAAGCCGCCGTTCGCAAGCATTTTGTCGATTTCCTCCGCGGAATGCGTCTGTATACGGAGCAGCTCCATGGGATCCAGGTCCTGCTCTGTGACCTTCCGGCAGTTCCGGGCGGCAAAAAGCCAGGCGTAGTTATCCGAAATGGTGGCGCTGGAGGGAATGGTCAGCAACGGCGTCCAGTCATCCGAGACATAGCCGGTTTCCTCCCGAAGCTCCCGCTGCGCCGCCTGTAAGGCTGCGTCCTTCGGATCCGTTCCGTCCTTTTCCTCAATGGCGCCGGCAGGGAACTCGGTAGTAACCTGCCGGATACCCTGCCGGAACTGGCGGACGCAGATAAAGCGGCCTTCCTCATCCGAAGCGACGACCACCGCGTAATTCCGGCGTGTAAAACTGTAATAGGGCTGCCAGATTTCCCCGTTCGGGAACCGGTAGGCGGATTTCCGGAAGTCAATCCACTGATCCTGAATAATATGTTCGGTGGAGATTTCCTCCCAGGCCAGGTTTTCCTCTTTCATATACAGGTCCTTTCTGTTTAACCGGTGCGGATGTTTCCGCACCGGATTTTATTGTAGCGGTGTTGTCCGGAAACTTCAAGGGGAGGAAACGGCACTTGACGGGTCCGGCAGGGGCGGGTATGCTATGGATAATCCTCTGAAACGGAGAAACGGAAAAGATGAAAGTGAAAAGATGGGCGGCATTGCTTTCAGTGCTGGTACTGCTCTGCGTGACGGCCGCGACGGGAGAGACAAAGCAGACAATGTTTGAGAAGGAATGGTACCTTCAGGGATTGAAGGATTCCGTCATGAGCCGGGGGAACAACGCGAGACTGAAGAATGTAATTGCCCGGGCGCAAAGCGGCGAAGAAATCACGCTGGCAACCATCGGCGGCTCCATTACGGAGGGTGCCGGGGCAACCACATACAAGGACTGCTGGGCGGCCCGGTTCCAGAGAGAATTTCAGAAGGCATACGGAACAGAAGCAGGAAGCAACATATACCTGGTCAATGCCGGTGTGGGCGGCACACCTTCTCCGTTCGGGTATATGCGGTATCAGCGGGAGATTGTGGACCGGGTGCCTGCCCGGGACGCGGACGGACTGCCGGATATTGTGGTGATCGAGTTTTCAGTGAATGACTGGCAGGAACCGACAAATCACCGGTGCTATGAATCCATGGTGAAGGAAATCCTGGACGCGCCGAATGAACCGGCGGTGATCCTGTTGTTCGCGGTCTTCCGGAACGGATTCAACCTGCAGGATGAACTGAAAAGAATCGGAAAGAACTATGACCTGATGATGGTTTCCGTCAAAGACGGGTTCTATGACCTGTTTGACAAAAAAATCAAGAAGGACGGATTCTTCTCTGACGAATACCATCCCACCTCCCTGGGACACCGGATTTACATGGAATGCCTGATGCAGGGGATCAGGGACGCGGCGGAGGCCGAAACGGACGCAATGCCGGAAGTGGATGTGAAACCGGTATACGGAACGGATTTCCTGGGCCTGAAGACGATATTCGGCGACACGGAGAATTCAGCGTTTACGGTGGACCGCGGCGGTTTCACGGGCTCGGATTCCGGCAGCTACCGGAACGGGCCGGTGGGTCAGGTCTGCGGGAAGAATTTCTATCATGATGTGAAAGATCCGATGGATCCGCTGACAGTAAAGGGTGTTTTCCGGAAATGCCTGGTTGCCTGGAAAGCCACAAACAACAAAGCTTTCGGCGCGGCGGAGATCCTGATCGACGGCAAGGTGGTCCGGAAGGTCCGGGGCGGCAATGATAAATGGGGCCAGAGCGAAGTAGCGCTGGTTCTGGATGGAAAAGAGGCCGCGGAGCATACGCTGGAAATCAGGGTGACGGAAGAAGGAAAGAAATTCACTGTTACAGCCATCAGCCTGCAATAATAAACAAAGGGAGATAGAAGGAATGAAAAAGGCCGGGATAACACTTCATCCGGAATTTAAAATCGGGGAAATCTCCGGACGGCTGTTCGGCGCGTTTCTGGAACCGATCGGATCCATGGTAAACGGAAGCATGTACAACCCGAAGCATCCCGAGGCGGATGAACAGGGACTGCGGAAGGATTTCTACGAAGCGCTGAAGGAAACCGGGCTTCCGGCGGTGCGCTTGCCGGGCGGAAACTTTGTATCCGGCTGGCAGTGGAAGGATTCCATCGGCCCGAAAGAACAGCGGAAAACCCATCTGGATATGGCGTGGTTCCAGTATATCCCCAACGACGTGGGCCATGACGAGTACCTGCAGTGGGCGGAAAAGGCCGGAACGGAAGCAATCTATACCGTGAACCTGGGAACGGGGACGCTGCAGGACGCGGCGGACTGCGTGGAATATACCAATTTTGAAGGCGGAACCTGGTGGTCCGACCTGCGGAAAAAGAACGGGCACGAGAAACCCTACGGGGTGAAGACCTGGTGTCTCGGTAATGAAATGGACGGACCGTGGCAAATCGCGTCGTGGGAAAAGGATCCCCGGGGATACGGCGTGCTGGCCCATGAAACCAGCAAGGCCATGAAGTGGGTGGATCCTTCCATTGAGACGATTGCCTGCGTCTCCAGCTCTCCCTTCCTGAATCATTATCCGGACTGGGACCTGCAGGTGCTGGAGCAGTGCTACGCGGCGGTGGATTATATCTCCCTGCACCATTATCATCCGGCACCGCCGGAAATGCCGCAGGCGCTGCTGGCAGGATACCAGGCGTTCGAGGATTATATCCGGACGGAGATTGCCCTGTGTGATTTCGTCAAAACGAAGATCCGCTCCACGCGGAAGATGATGCTGGCGCTGGATGAGTACGGCAGCATGATCCGGCCGAAGGGGGAAATGCACCTGGGCCTGGCGGGGAGGCAGAACGCGGATATGTTCGGCGTCTTTGTACCCGGCAGGACCTATATCCGGCATGATCCGGACGACTGGTCCACCCGCCGCAACCCGCCCCGGGATCATGAAATGCTGCAGGCGCTGGGCATGGCCAGCACCATGCTGGTGATGCTCCGCCACGCGGACAGGATCAAAATCGGCTGCGCCACCGGCGGACTGGGCGCACTGTGCGCCACGGACCGGGAGCATGTATGGAAGGGCGCGGCTCATTATCCCTTTGCCCAGATGATCCGCTGGGCCAAAGGCGAGTCCCTGCGGTGCGAGGTCAGCTGCGACACCTATGACGTTCCCGGCTATGCGATTGACGATATGAACCAGTATGGCGGCTTTACGGGCGTGCAGACCGTGCAGGCAGCCGCGGCACTGAACGCGGAAGCCGGCGAATTGACGGTGTTTGTGATCAACGCGGATCCGGCGGAGGAACAGGAACTGAAACTGGATGTCCGCGGCTTTGAGGGATGGCAGTTCGCAGAGCATATCGAAATGTTCAGCGAGGATCCCGCGGCCATGAACACCTGGGATCATCCGGACAGGATCCTGCCCCGGCAGAATACCGTTACCAGAATGGAGAAGGGAATCCTGACCGCGGTGCTGAAGAAGGAATCCTGGAACGTGATCCGCTTCAAGGCTGTGACTTAATGCAAAAGTGATCTGTTCGTCCGCCGGGCGAAAGGGAAGTTTGTGGAACTAATATCCGGAAAGTTTTTCCGGATATTTTTATTTTTGGTATTGACATACGGAGTGTTATGTGTTACATATTAGACACCAGATATTATTTCAGTAATAATATATCAGAAAGATGACCGAAAGGAGCATGTGACAATGAAAAAGCAGAGCGCAGAAACAAAACGGCCTTTTACTGTGGAGGAACACAAGGAACTGGGCAGAATTCACGCGGAAAAGAAGATTTCCGCCGTCAATGACGCGCTGGGTTTTCCGACGGGAGACGCGTTTGACGAGGAACTGGACAGCATTCTGAACTCTGACGCGGAAGCGAACGGGGAATTGGTAGCCATCGCCCTGATTGACTGCGACCGGTTTGACCACATCAACAAGGATTTCAGCCGGGAAGAAGGGGACCGCGTCCTGATTGAAGCCGGGAAATATATCCAGGCAGGCCTGCCGGAAGGCGCAAAGATTTTTCGGATCGGCGGAGATGAGTTCGGTATTATCTTCCGGGGAATCCTGGAACGGGAGGAAATCTTCCTGCTGCTGAACGAAATGAAAAACGGCTATGCCGTTCAAACGCCGGACGGGGTGCGGCAGACCATTACCATTGGTATGGCGACCGCTTTTGAAGACGCTAACCGCTGCGCGGAACTGATCCGGAAGGCGGACGGGGCCCTGTTCCGGGCCAAGACGGCGGGTGGAAACAAAGTGACCATGGCCAAGGAAGAGAAAATGGTTCCCAAGACCAGCCACTTTACCCAGGATCAGCTGCAGCGGCTGGCCAAGCTGGCCAAGCGGGAAGGCGTCGGGGAAGCTATCCTGCTGCGGGAAGGACTGGACCTGCTGCTGAAAAAGTATGATATCTGAAAAAACAATTGAAAAGGATCAGGCCTCAGGCCTGATCCTTTTCCGTTTTAAGTTTTTCCAGGGTATCTGCAAGGATCTCTTTTCGCAGATCCATCAGCCAGTCCGAAAACGCCACGGTATCAAAGGCGTAGGTTTTATTCAGCTCATATTCGTTTTCCGACCAGGTGCTTAAAGGAGACTCGTTGTGCTGGATGACGGCTTCCAGCTTATCCATTGCTTTGTATACTTTGGATTCAGCAGTCTCCTGGGCTTCCATCTCCCGGTACAGGGCTGTCAGATCGGAGGATATTTCGGCCGGCAGGGAGCGGATCCACTGCTCCAGCAGGGAATCTTCCGTCTGCCTGTCCGTATCGGTCTTCAGGAAGGTCGGAATATCTCCGGTGAAGCATTCACCCAGATCGTGGATCAGGCACATGTCCACCACTTTGTCCATGTCAAGATCCGGAAATTCATGCCGCAGGAGAAATGCCATGAGGGAGATTCTCCAGCTGTGTTCGGCAACGCTTTCTGTTTTTCCCTTCGATGTGGTGCAGTGCCGCGGGGTATCCTTCAGCCGTTCGGCCACATGCAGAATATTCAGAAATTCTCTCGCGTTCATGTTCTTCTCCTGCCGTTTTTCTGTATGTGTCAGATGACGTTATTATACGACAGATCCGGCCAAACTGCCACAGCATATCATGACAAAGGGGACGGTTTTCAACCGTCCCCCTGCTTTTTGTCTGTTCAGGATTAATCCGGGCAGGCGATTTCCGCTACATGCTCGATGACATGATGAAGCTCTTCAGCCTGGATATTATCCGCGGCGCGGTAATAGACTTCCTTGCCCTCCCGGCGGCTGGTGATAAGCCCGCAGGTTTTCAGCAGCTTCAGGTGATGGGAGAGGGCGGGGCTGGACATATTCATCATCACGGAAAGGTTGAGCACGCATTCCTCGCAGTGGCAGAGCAGCCAGAAAAGCCTGACGCGGGTGGGATCGCCCAGAAGCTTGAACAGTTCCGCAGTGGCCCCAAAGGCTTCCGGGGCGGGCATATGGTCAAACCGCTGTTCCATACCGCTATGGTGATCATGAGGCAGCTTTTGCTGATCCATGTTGCTTTCTCCTTTCATCAATTACAGTTTCTGAACGAACAGGGCGCGGATGGCGTTGAGCACGGCCAGGATCATGACGCCCACATCCGCAAAGACCGCCAGCCACATGTTGGCGATGCCCAGCGCGCCGAGGACCAGACAAGCCAGCTTGACGCCGAGGGCGAAAACAATGTTTTCCCGTACGATGCGCATACATTTGCGGGCAATCCGGATTGCCTTGGAAACCTTCAGGGGATCATCGTCCATCAGGACTACGTCGGCAGCTTCGATAGCGGCGTCTGAACCCATGGCGCCCATGGCGATACCCAGATCCGCCCGGCTGAGCACCGGCGCGTCATTGATGCCGTCGCCCACAAAGGCCAGGGTTTCACCGGCTTTTTTCGCACTGAGCAGTTCTTCCACCTTATCCACTTTATCGCCCGGCAGCAGGTCGCTGTGGACCCGGTCAATCCCCAGGACTTCCGCAACCTGGGCGGCAGCGGAGGGACCGTCGCCGGTGAGCATGACAGTGGAACGGACGCCGGTGCGCTTCAGCGCGGCGATGGCTTCCACAGCATCCGGCTTGATCACGTCGGAGATGACGATATGGCCGGCGTATTTGCTGCCGATGGCCATATGGACAATGGTTCCGGCACTGTGGCATTCAATGGGTTCGATACCCAGGTGGCGCATCAGCCGGCTGTTTCCGGCGGCCACCTGTTTTCCGTCGATCTCCACCACAACGCCGTTGCCGCCTATTTCCTCCACTTTACTCACCCGGGCCATATCAATAGGCTTTCCCCAGGCTTTCCGGATGCTGACGGCGATGGGATGGGAGGAAGCGCTTTCCGCCAGGGCGGCATACTCCAGCATGGTTTCCCGGTCCAGCTCACTATGGTGAATATCCACCACATCGAAGACGCCCATGGTCAGGGTGCCGGTTTTGTCAAACACCACAGTCCCGGTATTGGCCAGGGCTTCCAGATAGTTGGAACCCTTGATCAGGATCCCGGCTTTGCCCGCTCCGCCGATCCCGGCGAAGAAACTGAGCGGAATACTGATTACCAGCGCGCAGGGGCAGCTGATGACGAGGAAGGTCAGGGCACGGTAAATCCAGTCTCCCCAGTCCGGCGCCTGTCCGAGCACAAGGCGGACCAGCGGCGGCAGAAGCGCCAGCGCGGCGGCGCTGAAAACAACCACAGGGGTATAATACCGGGCAAAGCGGGCGATAAAGTTCTCAGAACGGGATTTTCGGGAGGAGGCGTTTTCCACCAGATCCAGCACCTTGCTGACGGTGGATTCGCCGAAGACTTTCGTGGTCCGGATGAGCAGCAGGCCGCTCATGTTGATGCAACCGCTGATCACCTCGTCTCCGGGCCGGACATCCCGCGGAACGCTTTCTCCGGTCAGGGCGCTGGTGTTCAGGCTGGATTCACCGTCCTCCACAATGCCGTCGATCGGGATTTTCTCGCCGGGCTTCACGGTGATGAGGGTGCCGGGTTCCACTTCGTCCGGGTCCACCCGGACCAGTTCCCCGTCCTGTTCAATGTTGGCGTAATCCGGACGGATGTCCATGAGTTCGCTGATGTTCCGGCGGCTTTTGCCGACAGCATAGCTCTGGAACAGTTCGCCGATCTGGTAGAAAAGCATGACGGCGACAGCTTCATCATAGTCTCCGGTCTTCAGCAGGCCGATGGCCAGGGCGCCGAGGGTGGCAACGGCCATCAGGAAATTCTCATCAAAGACCTGCCGGTTCAGGATGCCTTTCCAGGCTTTGCGGAGAATGTCATGGCCGATGATCAGATAGGATATCAGCCAGAGCAGGAACATCGGAATTCCGGAAAGCGGCAGCGGCACAAACCGCAGGATCAGCATCAGCGCTGCGGCAACGAGGATCCGGACCAGCATTTTTTTCTGCTTCTTTGTCATGAACATTCTCCTTCAACCGTGGATTGAACCTGACCGTTTATCTCAGAGGTATATTTCGCAGTCTTCCTCCACCTTTTTACAGGCGGAAAGCACGTTCTTCATGACGGCGGCCGCGTCAGCGCCTTCCTCAAAATCAACAATCATCTTCTGGGTCATAAAATTAACGGTGACTTCCTTCACGCCGGAAGTACCCCGGGCCGCATCTTCCATCTTATTGGCGCAGTTGGCGCAGTCCACTTCGATTTTGTAGGTTTTCTTCATTGAAAAAGCACCTCTCTTTCATTACGATTAAACAATCTTTTAATCGTTTAACTGAATAATAGCAGAAGTTTTCCGGACTGTCAACTGCCTGTCAGAAATCAGGCAAAAACGGGCAAGAGTGGCATAAACTCCCACTTACAGACAGTAATAAGCTCTTCAACAGATCTAAAAGTGACACTGATATAGGATAATAAAAGGCACAATGCACACAAAAACACACATAGATCCCACTCAGGCAGAAGACCAGGTTATAAATCAAACTCCTGTATACAGTATATATTATAGACACAGACTATAACTACGTATTGTTTACAGGTATTGGACAGGAAAAAGACAGGTGGCTATAATACGTACCATCAACGAACGAGGGAGGGAGACGCTGTGAAAGGAAAAACAACCTGGCGGGACGATCGAATGTTGCGGAGCCATCTGTGCTTCAGCACAGCGAATGGCTCCTATGCTACAGACGTCCATCGTTGCGAGTACAGCGAAGCAAAGATGGATAACGGCGATCGCAGCCGATGTTGCCTGAACCGAATGCGTCGCCCCGATTAAACTGATTCAAACGATGTTTTGTAAATATGAAAGGAGATATCCCCCCATGAAAAAGATCATTGCTCTGCTGGTTGCCCTGGTACTGACCCTGTCCCTGACCGCCGCTTTCGCGGATGGCATTACAATCGCTGTTCCCAACGATCCCACCAACGAAGGCCGCGCGCTGCTGCTGCTCCAGGCTTACGGACTGATCACCGTTGATGAAAACGCCGGCATCACTGCCACGGTTGCTGACATTACAGAGAATCCCCTGAACATTGAGTTCGTTGAAGTGGAAGCCGCTCTGGTTCCCAACGCTCTGCCGGATGTGGATTACGCTGCCATCAACGGCAACTATGCTCTGGCTGCCGAGCTGCCTGCCGCCCTGCTGTATGAAAATGCCGCTTCTCCCTATGTGAACGTGGTCAGCGTGAACGAAGCGGACAAGGACAGCGACAAGGCCAAGGTTCTGGCTGCCGCCATCCTGAGCCAGCAGGTTGTGGATTACTTTGCCACCTATGAAGGACAAGCCATCTCCGTGATCGAAAACCCCACCGACGGCTATGACGCCACCGTGGACTATGACGCGCTGAAGGGCGAGACCATCAAAGTGGTCGCGACACTGGATCCCCACTCCTTCGTGCTGGAGAAGGTTGTCAAGGACATCCTGGCTGCGAAGGGTATCACCCTGGAAGTGATCGTGGTGGATGACTATGTGACCCCCAACACCGCTGTGAATGACGGAGACGCTTTCGCGAACTACTTCGCTCATCAGCCCTATCAGGACAACTTCAACGCCGAAAAGGGCACCAACCTGGTGACCATTGCCGGTGTGCACGTTGAGCCCATGGGCCTCTACGCCGGCAAGCAGGCCGATCTGGCTGCCCTGGGACTGGCGGAATAATCTTCAGACATTGAAGACAAAAGGCATCCGGGAAATCCCCGGATGCCTTTTCCGTCAGAAAAGGGGATTGCGTTCGGAAGCGGTTTCTTACTATAATAGGTTGTATTTCGGGAAGACGGAGGCTTTGACATGATTGAGCTGAAAAATCTGTCCAAGCAGTTTGAGACGCTGGACGGATCGGTGGACGCGCTGCGCAACATCAACCTGACGATCCGGGATGGAGACGTTTACGGAATTATCGGTATGAGCGGCGCGGGCAAGAGTACGCTGGTCCGCTGCATCAATATGCTGGAGCGGCCTACGGAAGGTTCTGTGCTGGTGAACGGCAAGGATATGGCTTCCATGAGCCAGAAGGAGCTGCGTGCCATGCGGCGGAAGATCACCATGATCTTCCAGGGCTTTAATCTGCTGATGCAGCGCACCTGCCTGAATAATATTATGCTGCCCCTCCGGCTGGGCGGGGCGGACCGGAAGACGGCGGAGGCGAAGGCCCGGGAGCTCCTGGAACTGGTGGACCTGCCGGACAAGGCAAACAGTTATCCGGCACAGCTGTCCGGCGGACAGCAGCAGCGGGTGGCCATCGCCCGGGCACTGGTTACGGAACCGGACGTACTCCTGTGTGACGAGGCAACTTCCGCCCTGGACCCCAAGACAACGCATTCTATCCTGGAGCTGATCCGGGATATCAATAAGAAACTGGGCATTACCGTCATTGTGATTACCCACCAGATGAGCGTGGTCCAGGAAGTCTGCAACCGCGTAGCCATCCTGGAAAACGGCGAAGTGGTGGAGGAAGGCGGCGTGGCGGAGGTTTTCTCCAATCCCCGCGCCAACGCGACCCGGAACCTGATTTATCCGGAAAGCGCGGACGGCGGCTCTGTTTTCCCGGACGGCGGACAGCGTATCCGGGTGATCTTCAACGGGGCTGTGGCGTCCCGGGAGCCGCTTATCGCGAAAATGGCAGTGGACTGCGGCATCATGGCCAGCATCCTGGGCGCTTCCACCCGCTCGGTGGGTGACCGGGCATACGGCTATATGCTGCTGGACATTCCGGGCTCGCCGGAGGAGATGGCCAAAGCGGTAACCTACCTGAGCGCCACCCCGGACATTACGGTACAGGTTGAGGCGGAATACGCCGCGAAGGAGGTGGAAGCATGAACTTTGGCAATGCTTTTACTCCGGAACGGCTGCAGGAAGCCTGGGAATGCCTGCTGAACGAATTTCCTTTTGCTATCTGGGAAACGGTTTATTCCACATTGCTGGCCACGCTGTTCGCGGTGATCATCGGCCTGCCGCTGGGCGTACTGCTGGTGACGGGTGAAAAGAAGGGCATCCGGCCCCTGCCGGCGCCGCTGATGGGTTTCCTGAATGTGCTGATCAATCTGCTGCGCTCCATTCCGTTTATTATCCTGATGGTCATGATCATCCCGCTGACCCGGGTAATCGTCGGCACCTCCCTGGGCACCGTAGCTTCCATTGTCCCGCTGACGGTCGCGGCTTTCCCGTTCATCGCGCGGCTGGTGGAAAGCAGTTTGCGGGAAGTGAACCCGAATATCATCGAGACAGCCCAGTCCATGGGAGCGTCTCCCATGCAGATCGTGCTGCATGTGATGCTGCCGGAAAGCGTGCCCAGCCTGGTGACAAACATTACCCTGGCGATCACAACCATCATGGGCTATACGGCCATGTCCGGCGCGGTCGGCGGCGGCGGCCTGGGCAAGCTGGCGCTGGCATACGGATACCAGCGGTACCGCTACGCGGTGCTGTACCTGGCGGTTATTGTGCTGGTGGTGATTACCCAGATTATCCAGTCCTTCGGCACCTGGCTGGCGGCGAAACTGGACAAGAGACTGAAAAACAAATAAAAAATGAACCGGAGCAGCGTAAACTGTTCCGGTTTTGTTTCGGTACCGTGAATCAGGCATTCGGAATGAGTTCAAGCTCCTTCAGGTTTTCTCTGGAGGGCTTTCTTTTGCCTTCCTGGATTTCGTGGATGATTTTCACAATCCGGTCGTTGACGGGAGTACTGATTCCTTCCTTCCGGCCCCATTCGCAGACTACACCGTTGATGGCGTCGATTTCGCAGGGCTTATCCTTTTTCAGGTCCTGCAGCATGGAGGGCTCGATGGAGGCGTGCTTCTTCATGGCAATGGGCATGATCAGCTTGGCGAGGGCTTTCTTGAACGGGTTGGACCAGTAAAAGAGATTGACGAGGTCCTTGCCCTGCACCGGAGCGAAGGTCACGCCGGCCGCGCGGCCTACGTCAATGACTTCCTTCATACAGGAAGCGGCAAGGTTCCGGGCTTCCGGATCCCTGGCGACGTCTCCGAAGGTGCCGCCCATGACGGTGCCGAGACCGGAGAAGGTGGCGTTGATCAGCAGCTTGGACCAGCGGGCGCCGGGCAGGTTGTTTTCAATCACCACGGGACACATCTTTTCCAGAACGGCTTTCACCTGTTCCAGCTTGTTTTCCGGGATGCCGGGCATGCTGCCCATGTGGAAGGAAAGACTGTCCGGATCAGAGGTCAGCCGGCTGTTGCCGGGAGCGTCCATTGTTGCACCCCACTCCACGGTGACGCCGATGGTGTGATCCGGTCCGACGATTTCTGCAATGCCGTCCTCCGGAATGCCGTTCTGCAGGGTGACGATGACGCCGTCCTCAGCCAGGTAGTTTTTCAGGAAAGCAACCGTTTCACGGTTGTTCAGCTGCTTGGTCATCAGGAAAATGATATCGTACCGGCCGGTCATATCCTCCGGCAGCAGGGCGTTGACCGGGACAGTCATATTGACAGTTCCGGTGATATGGGCACCGGAGCGGTTCAGGGCGTTCACATGGGCGTGATTCCTGTTGATCAGGTCGATCTGTACGCCTTCACGGGCGAGATAGGCCCCCATAACCGTTCCGAGAGAGCCGGCTCCGTATATCGCGCATCTCATTTGTATTGTTCACTCCTTACCTTTGTGCGTTTTTGCGCACACGGCTGCCATTATAGCACAAAACAGGACGCGGGCAAGGACAAAAATTGTTTTAAATGAGTTGTCAGCAAAAATCTTTTGCTGCCTGACGGCCTGACGCTTTGCCTGATTCCGGAAACCGGGGCATACCCCGGACGGCAAAGATTCAGACAAATCCGTTTGTTCGCCTTGCATTGGCCGGATGTTACTTTTATAATGAAGGCAATCAGTGAAGCATGAAAAGCAGAGAAAGAGGGAGGCTGGAAAAATGAACGTGGCGCAGCTTGCGGACCAGCTCCGGCGTGACAACCAGTTCATGAAGGACGTCACCCGGTGGGAGGTTATTCCCGCCAGGCCGGCACAGACGGCCCCCTTCCCGGACAGCCTGGATCCCAGGCTGATTCCCGTGCTTGCGCAGCGGGGAATCCACAGCCTCTATACCCATCAGGCCCGGAGCCTGGAGGCTACCGCCCGCGGGGAGGACGTGACCGTTGTTACGCCTACCGCTTCCGGCAAGACCATGTGCTATAACCTGCCGGTGCTGTCCGCCATCCTGCAGAATGAGGACGCCCGCGCGCTTTATCTTTTCCCGACCAAAGCCCTTTCCGCGGATCAGGTCAGCGAACTGTATGACATGATCGAGGGAATGGGTGTGGATATCAAGACCTACACCTATGACGGAGACACACCGGCGGCCGCACGGCGGGCGGTCCGGCAGGCGGGCCACATTGTGGTAACCAATCCGGATATGCTGCATTCCGGTATCCTGCCGCATCATACCAAATGGGTCAAGCTGTTTGAGAACCTGCGGTATATCGTGATCGATGAAATTCATACCTACCGCGGCGTTTTCGGCAGCAACCTGGCCAATGTGCTCCGCCGGCTGATGCGCCTGTGCGAATTCTACGGAAGCCATCCGCAGTTCATCCTGTGCAGCGCCACGATTGCCAATCCGCAGGAACTGGCCGAAACGCTGATCGGTCGGCCGGTGACGCTGGTGGATGAAAACGGCGCGCCGATGGGCGAGCGCCACTTTGTGTTCTATAATCCGCCGGTGGTGAACCGGCAGCTGGGGATCCGCCAGGGCGCCATTCCGATTACCCGGGCGATCAGCGGCATGCTGCTCAAGAACGGGATCCAGGCTATCACCTTTGCCCGTTCCCGACTGACGGTGGAGGTGCTGACCCGCTACCTGAAGGATATGGTCCGGGATCCGCTGGGCAATGCCGGCCGGGTCCGGGGTTACCGGGGCGGCTATCTGCCGGGGGAACGGCGCGAGATTGAGAGGGGCCTGCGCAACGGACAGGTGGACGCGGTGGTGTCCACCAACGCGCTGGAACTGGGAATCGATATCGGCGCCCTGGACGCCTGCGTGATGTGCGGTTATCCGGGCACCATTGCCAGCGCCTGGCAGCAGGCGGGACGCGCCGGAAGGCGGCAGGGAACCAGCATTGTGTTTTTCATCGCCTCTTCCGCGGCGATTGACCAGTATATCGTGAATCACCCGGACTATCTGCTGACGAAGAGTCCGGAAAACGCCCTGCTGAATCCGGACAACCTGTATATCCTGCTGAGCCACTTCAAATGCGCCGCTTTTGAACTGCCGTTTGCCGACGGGGATCAGTTCGGCAATACAGCGTCCACACAGGAACTGCTGGACTACATGGACGAACAGGGAATTATCCATCACGCGGAAGGCCGGTACCACTGGTCCGCGGAGGATTTCCCTGCCAGCGAAATCTCCCTTCGCAGCGCGGCGGCGGAGAATTTCATCATCATCGATATTTCCGATCCCGCGCATCACCGGGTGGTGGGCGAGATGGACCGCTTCACCGCGCCGATGCTGCTGCACGAGAACGCGATCTATATGCATGAAGGCCGTCAGTTCCAGGTGGAAAAGCTGGATTTTGACGCCTGCAAGGCCTATATCCGGAGCGTGGACGTCGGTTACTACACGGACGCAGACCTGAACATCAACCTGAGCCTGCTGGACATTGAAAAGGAAGAACCGACGCCGCAGGGCGGGATCGCCGGCCTGGGTGAAATCAAGGTAACGGCGCTGGTGACGATGTTCAAGAAAATCAAATTCGACACCCATGAGACGCTGGGCTTCGGCCACGTGCAGCTGCCGGAGACGGATATGCACACCACCTCCATGTGGTGGACCCTGCCGGAACAGCTGGCGGCGAAGATTCCGAGCGACCAGCTGAAAAACGGGATGATGGGCATCGCGAACCTGCTTCGGATTGTGTGCCCGCTGTATCTGATGTGCGCGCCGCAGGATATCGCGGTGGTGTACCAGGTCAAGAGCCCGATTACGGGTGAACCGACAATCCTGCTGTATGACAATACTCCCGGCGGTATCGGCCTGAGCCATAAGGCCTTCGGAATGAAGGAACTGCTGCTGGGCAAAGCCCTGCAGGTGGCGGAAGACTGCCCCTGCGCCTACGGCTGTCCCTCCTGCGTGGGACCGGTGGGCGAGGTCGGGGAGGACGGAAAGCGTACGGCGATCCGCCTGCTGAAGGAGCTGACAAAATGAACCTTCGGGATAAGCTCAGGGCAGTGGGCGGTACCGGCGGGAACCGGCAGCCGGCCGCGGAACCGGCGGAACGGGACTGCCGGCATTTTGCCGTCTACCGGCCGGCGGAGGAGTTCCCCGGCGCGCTGGAGCTGTCCCGGGAAACCCTGGCACTGATGAGCGATAAGGAAATGCCGGAGAATTTTGATCCCCGGCGGATCCTGTACCTGGATACGGAAACCACCGGCCTGGGAGGAAGCGGCACGGTGGCTTTTCTCGTCGGGATGGGATTCCTGACGGACAACGGGTTTGAAGTGCATCAGTTCCTGATGCGGGATTATCCGGAGGAACCGTATCTGCTGAAGCATGTGGCCGCCGGCCTGGGAAAGTTTGACGTGCTGTGCACCTTTAACGGCACCACTTTTGACGTGCCGCTGCTGGAGGGCCGTTTCCTGATGAACCGGATGAGCCGGACCTGCCTGGACCTGCCGCACCTGGACCTGCTGCACATGTGCAGAAGACTGTGGAAGCTCCGGCTGGGGCGCTGCAATCTGGGCAGGCTGGAGGAAGTGATTCTGGGAAAACCCAGAAAAGATGACCTGCCGGGAAGCGAGGTACCCCAACGGTACTTTACCTATCTGAAAACAAAGCAGATGTCCCTGCTGGAGGATATCCTGAAGCATAACGCGCAGGATATCGCCAGCCTGTGCGTACTGCTGAACCATATGGCGGATCTGTACCTGCATCCGGAAAAGATCCGGTTCAGCGAGGATGTCTACTCCATGGGACGGGCACTGGAAAAAGTGAACCAGACGGAACCCGCGCGCCGGTGCTACCGGCTGGCCAGCCGGGGACGGATGGGAGATCTGGCGTCCGCAGCGCTGGCGGTCAGCTACCGTCGGGGCGGACAGCGGGAGGAAGCGGCCGAAGTCTGGCGGGAAATGATCCGGGAAAACCGGGGAGGCGTGGCCCCCTACGTGGAACTGGCCAAGTATGAGGAGCACATCCGGCGGAACATCCCGGAAGCGCTCCGGCTGACAGAACAGGCGATCATCCGGCTCAGCGAACCGGGATTCGGGCAGGACAATGCTGTACAAGAGAATCAAAATGAGTTACAATACCGCTGGCAAAGACTGAAACGGAAACTGAAGGAGCAGAACGAACATGGGTTTTCTGACACAGATTAAGGCCAACAAGGCATACAGGCTTCAGCAGAAAGGCCAGAACGAAGAGGCCAGGAAGCTGTATGAAGAGGCTTTTGCAGAGGGAATGAACGATCCCCGGTATAATCTGGCCTACGCCCTGATGATCATCCGGGAGGGTGAGTACCAGAAGGCGAAGGAATTCCTGGTCAAACACCAGAAGGCGCCCGGCATGACGCCGAGCCAGCGGGTTACGCTGCTGGTGGACTACGCGGCCTGCTGCTTCCGGCTGGGAGACGTGGACAAGGGCATCAACACGCTGGAACAGCAGTTCCGGAAGGGTGAAACCGGCCTGCTGTATCAGACGCTGGGTTATCTGTATGTGGAGAAATACGACGCCGCCAAACGGCCGGATTTTGAGGAACAGACGGAAGCACCCGGGGAGCCGGAGGAAACTGCCGTAACCGAAGAGACGGCCGCGGCCGAAGACACAGAGGAAACGGAAAAGACTCTTTCTCCGCGGGAAGCCTGGGAGGAAGGCCGGAAAAAAGCAGAGGATTTCATCCGCAAATCCGTGGAATATGACGATGAAGATCCGATCTGCCTGGACAATATGGGGCAGTTCATCTACCGGGTGCTGGAGGACAAGGCGGGAGCCAGGGAATGGTTCGACAAAGCCTATGCGCTGAAAGACAGCCAGATTGACACACTGTATTTCCTGAGCCGGTACGATGAGGAAGCCGGGGACCGGAAGGCCGCGCTGGAGAAACTGGAAAAAGCGGCCGGCGGCCGGTTCTCCCCGCTGAACTACTGCAGCCGGGAAACAGTTCAGAAAGAAATTGAAAGACTGAAGGGAGCAAACTGAGATGAGCGAGACCAATCAGGCGGTAGATACGGCAGCCGTTGAGAATAAAACGAAAAAGGGAAAGAAGAAGGAAAAGAAAACCGTGGGACAGGAAATTCTCAGCTGGGTGCTGACGATTCTGGTGGCAGTTGTTGCCGCGCTGGTGATCCGTTCCCTGGTCTTCGAACCTGTACGGGTGGACGGCGAGTCCATGGATGATACGCTGGCCAACGGCGAAATCATGTTTGTCTCCAAGTTCGATTATTCCAGTACCTGGCTTAGCCTGCCCTGGCAGGATAACGAAAAGAAGGAGAATGCGCCCCGGTTTACCTTCGGCGGCAATCCGAACCGCTTTGACGTTGTGATCTGCCGGTATCCCGGCCGCGGAGATACCAACTTTGTCAAACGGGTGGTGGGACTGCCCGGAGATACGGTCAGGCTGGAAAACGGTTATCTGTATGTAAAGGAAAAGGGCCAGACCGAAGAGGTCCGGTATGAGGAGCCCTACATCAACGATGAGTACCGCGTCGGCGGCCGGAACGAATTCGGCCCCTATGAGGTGCCGGACGGCGAATACTTTGTCATGGGCGACCACCGGAACAATTCCAATGACAGCCGTTATGTGGGTTCCATCGGCCGGGACATGATCGTCGGTCATGTACGCCAGGTGGTGTATCCTTTTGATAAATGGAGAGGCGTACAGAACGGACTGGACGTCAAGGCGGAATAAATTTCATAAAGGACAAGAAAACACCGGACTGTTTACAGTGATATGCTCCCTTCATGAAAGACAGTAAAAGAAAAAACTGTCTCATGAAGGGAGCATTATTTGTGAGCAGAATAAAACACACGCCAGAAGAGAAAGTATTAATAGCAAAGGCAGTCCTAAGCGGCG
>Ga0256405_10001879_pt1 | contig 53216 bp, 55 predicted proteins | sample RumenRJG_02DNA_FD_189096 | JGI IMG/M metagenome (GOLD analysis project Ga0256405, IMG submission 189096) | Bovine rumen microbial communities from Lethbridge, Alberta, Canada - RJG_02 | ecosystem: Host-associated > Mammals > Digestive system > Stomach > Rumen | place: Canada: Alberta... | reverse complement strand
GGGGCTGCGACGAGTCAATCTGCAATAGACTTGAACGTCAGTGAAAGCCGGGACTTAAGTCTCAGCTTGGGAACCGAGCCTTATAGGCTGTGTTCAAACCACCCGTTTGACGGGTGGTTTGTGATTATCTCTAACAGAGACTTCAAAGTAGTTTAAGTTTGAACACAGAGAAAAACATGCGTGTTCTACTCATTTCCTGTAAAAAAAATAAGATTTTTCTTGCTTTTCTTACATTTTTCTTTTAAAAATAGAGATTATGGAGAAATTAATTTATATTTTTGAGTCAGAGCCAATTGTCATGGAAGGAATCTGTTCCTGGCTCTCCTCACGGAAGGATTTTACAATTCGAGGCAAGGCAAGTTCAGTCGAAGAAGCAATTGAGCTCATAAATTATGCAAACATCGAAGAAGGCGAAAGGGCCGTTGCAATCGTCGGAATCAATTTCCGTAAACTCGGGGAACTCAAAAACGAAAACGGCATGAGAATTCTTTCGGCAATCAAAAATTCCGGTCTTAATATAAAAAGTCTTGTCTTCACTGACTTAGACAGAGGAAGTTTTGTGCTCAAAGCAATTTCCGAAAAGTATGGAGCTGCGGGGTTCATCTCAAAAACCGCCGAAAAGCACATTCTGCTCGAAGCAATTGATTCTCTTATGTCTGGCGAAACTTACATTCAGCCATACCTTCAGGAACAGGCGGACGAAATCAAAACAATTTACAAGCGATTCACAAGACGCGAGCGGGTTGTCTTCGATAATATTCAGAGCGGTCTCTCAAATCTGGACATTGCCAAAAAACTCGGCCTCTCCGTGCGTACAATCGAAAACCATATCGCGCATATTTACAACAAGGCAAAAGTCTGCGCAAGAAATGAACTATTATTAAAAATAGGCACTGGGGGGGGGGCAGATGTATAGTACTTTTAAGAAGTGGATTTTCAGAATTTTACATAAAGAGGAAAAACTTCGAGTTTAAATAGCCGATAAATCACAAATCATGCGGAAGCAAGGTTCGGCCCTGAATCCACTTTGTGCGGGCGAGCGGAGCGAGTCCAATTTCCAAATTCGCACAACCGTGGATTCCTAAGGGATGGTTCTTGCTGGGAGCATGATTTGTGCATATCCCGTTAATTAAAAACTCGAAGTTTGTACTTTTATTTTACTGCCGCAAAACCATTTTCCAAATCTGCAATGATGTCATCAATATGCTCGGTGCCGATTGAAAGACGGATTGTGCTCTGAGTGATTCCCTGGTCAGCAAGCTCGGCTTCCGTGAGCTGAGAATGAGTTGTTGTGGCCGGGTGAATTACAAGCGATTTAACGTCCGCAACGTTTGCGAGCAGGCTGAAAATCTTGAGGTTATCGATAAAAGCCCATGCCGCGTCCTTTCCGCCCTTAATCTCGAACGTAAAGATTGAGGCACCGCCATTCGGGAAATACTTCTGGTAAAGAGCATGGTCTGGATGGTCAGCGAGCGACGGATGATTAACTTTCTGAACTTTCGGATGATTCTTCAAGAATTCAACGACTTTCTTAGTGTTCTCAACGTGTCGGTCAAGTCGGAGTGACAAAGTTTCAACGCCCTGCAAAAGAAGGAATGCATTGAACGGGCTGATTGTCGCGCCCTGGTCTCGGAGCAGAATTGCACGGATATAAGTAACAAAAGCCGCAGGTCCAACAGCATCCGCAAAAGAAATTCCGTGATAGCTTGGGTTCGGTGCAGCAATCGGAGCATATTTTCCGCTCTTTTTCCAGTCAAATTTGCCAGAATCCACGATAATTCCGCCCAAAGTCGTTCCGTGTCCGCCCAGGAATTTTGTCGCTGAATGAACAACGATGTCTGCTCCATGCTCAATCGGGCGAATCAAGTACGGTGTTCCAAAAGTGTTGTCGATTACGAGCGGAAGACCATGTTTGTGTGCGATTTCAGCAATTTTATCGATGTCCGGGATGTCGGAGTTTGGATTGCCCAAAGTTTCAAGATAAACTGCTTTTGTGTTCGGTTTGATTGCTGATTCAACTTCCGAAAGATTGTGAGCATCCACGAAAGTTGTTTCAATTCCGTAGCCTTTCAAAGTGTGAGCGAGCAAGTTGTATGTGCCACCATAGATTGTTTTCTGAGCAACGATGTGGTCTCCGGCCTGAGCCAGTGCCTCAATTGTGTATGTAATTGCAGCCGCACCCGAAGCAACCGCAAGAGCCGCAACGCCGCCTTCCAAAGCCGCAACTCTCTTTTCAAGCACGTCCTGTGTTGAATTTGTCAAGCGTCCGTAAATATTTCCTGCGTCTGCCAGACCAAAGCGATCCGCCGCATGTTTTGAATTGTGGAAAACATACGAAGTTGTCTGATAAATAGGAACTGCACGTGCGTCCGTTGCCGGATCTGCCTGTTCCTGTCCAACGTGAAGCTGTAATGTCTCGAAATGAAGTTTATTTGCCATAATTTTTCTCCTTTTGGCCTCAAGGAGGGGAAAGCCTTCCCCTGCGCGTCCACTTCGTTGGCCGCTACCCCTTCTGCGGGAACACCCCGCAACGCCCTTTTTTTTAATTCCTACTAAGCTAGTAGGTATCTTTAATATACATTCTATTACCTACTATGTCAATGGGTAGCGAGCCGTTTTCGAAGAAAAAAAACTTCCGAGGGAAGTTTTTAGGCGAGTCTCGACGAAGGCTACGCCTGAGTCGCGGAAGGGAGCCGATTTTCGAAGAAAAAAAAACTTCCGAGGGAAGTTGGTCACTTTGTTCCAAGGCGAGTCTCGGCGAAGGCTATGCCTGAGCCGCGGAAGGGAGCCGTTTTTCAAAAAAAAAGCCGCCCCATGCATTAAGGAGCGGCTTAGTTATGATTCTTTTATACCCTGAACTGGTCAATCTGACCGCCAATTTCCTGAATTGAATCTTCCATTTGATTTGCAATTCCACGCAAGGCTTCGCCGGTCTCGTTGATTTTTCGGGCACCAACCCGCATTTCATTCATGCTGTCCTGCATAACACCAGTTGCATCCTGCAAATTACGGACTTCTTCAAGAATCGCCTTGTTTCCCTCGGACATCTCCTGACCAGCCGTTCGAACTTCAAGAGTTGAGTCATTCATCGCATGAAGAACTTCATTTATCTGCTGAGAACCTTCATTCTGTTCTTCCATAGCAGCCTTAATCTGACGTACAAGCTCATCAGTTTCTTTAATTTGCTCCGTGACAGCCCCAAAAGCTTCACTCGACTGAACCGAAGCCGATACAACACCAGAAATTGAATTCTGAATATTTGTCAGCTGCTCACCAATTGTTTTTGACTGCTGCCCAGAAGTCTCAGAAAGCTTACGAATTTAATCAGCTACTACTGCAAAACCTTTACCAGCATCGCCCGCATGAGCCGCCTCAATTGCCGCATTCATCGCAAGAAGATTTGTTTGTTCTGCAATCGCAGCGATAGCAACGTTCGCTTCCTGCAAAGTCTCGCTTTGATTTTTAATCTGTTCAATTTTGTCATTCACTTCATGCTGAATTTGCGCGCCATTCTGAGCATTCTGACTCAATCTCATGAAAGAACTTGACATTTTTTCCATTGAGGCATTGACCGACCGAATATTTCCAATCATCTCCTCAACTGCCGCACTTGCTTCCGTTACACCCGAACTCTGCTTCTCAATCATCCGTTCCAAAGATTCAATATTTGACGCAATCTGATTGACAGCACCAGCCGTCTGATGAACACTGTTCGCCTGATTGTTAATTTGTGTATAAACTGACTCGATATTTGCAAGAATTTGAGTAATCGAACTAGAAGTATCTTCCGTGCTTGCCTTAAGATTTTGGCCTGCAATTCCAAGATTGCTTTTTGAGCCTTTGACCTGAGAAATTATCTCCTGAAGTTTAACCATGAACGAATTGAAGCCTTTGACGACATCGGAAACTTCATCATTTCCGTGATTTTCAATTCGTTTTGTCAAATCTGCATCGCCAGATGCAACATCCTCAATTGCATTTTTGACATTTTTGAGAGGTTTTAAACTAATTGACATCGTAGCGCCAACGCAAACAAAAGCAACGACAATCATTAAAATGGAAATCCATCCGATAATTGAACTCATGCGTGTCAGTTCGTGATAAAAATCCTGATAATCACAAACGCCCAAAACAGACCAGTCTGTATTAGGAATTGGCCGATAAGCCGCAAGCATCTTTTCACCATCAGCCTGATTTATGAAAGTGTCGCTTCCAACCTCGCCCGCCATAAGTTTTTTAAGGATCGGCGCAATGCCAGAGTCAGCATTTTTAGTTATATCAGCAAATTCAAGGACATTATCAAATACAGTCGAAGCCACAGTGTGACCAGTCTTTCGGCTTACAACACGGACATGTGAATCTGAAACACCGAAACTGATTTTCTCAATCTGCTTTGAAAGCTCCTCACCCAAAACATTTGCCGTGACACAACCTACTGGCTTTCTATTTGAATCAAAAACTGGAACCGAATAAATCTGAAAAAGTACATTAGTTACTGGATTGACTGCAGGATCTGCGACATACATTTCCCCCCGCCCGGCCGCATCAATATACGCACGTTTCAACGAAATTTTCTGACCTGCTGCCGTATAACCATTTCCATCAAGGTCATAAAAACCAATATTTTCATATTCACTGCTCATTTTTGAGACACGAGTAAGCTGCTGACATTTCTCCAAAAGCGGGACTTCATCACTTTTGAGCATGTCCATTTCTGCAATTGCCTGTAACATTCTGAATTGCTTTTCTGTCTGACCGCTGATTTTCCCAGCAGCAGCATCAGTTACAGAATCCAGCAAACGGGCAACTGTTTTCGATGTCGAATTTGTGGAAAGATTTAATGTTGTCGATACGATAACGACATTTGAAACTATAAAAATTGCCAAAACGATAGCAATTAAACGGAATTGTAAAGTTTGAAAAAACTTAGAAAGTTTCATAGTACACCTCGAAAATTTTAGTATTCAGATCACTAAAAAAAGTGAACACCAGCTAACCATTATATACTATTTCAATTTTTTTTGCAATTTTATTTTAAGTTCTTTTAGAAAGACATTTAAATATTTAAAAAAAATAAAGCCGCCCCTGTATCAAGGAGCGGCTGCGCATAACGATATAAAATTATGCTTCTGCTGGAGCTTCTTCTGTTGCTGGTGCGGCAGCGGCTGCTGCAGCTTTGCTGGCTCTAGCTTCTTTTCGTGCAATGTTCTTCAACTGAGCGTTGCAGAATTTGCAGATTTTTATAGTGTTTCCATCAATTTCTTTCTCATAAAGAACTTTGATGTTTTCGTTTCCACAGCGTGGGCATTTTCCACGACCGTGATTAGGTTCAGTGCGAACTCCAGTTCCACGATGTGCCTTAGACATACTTAACTCCTTATTTTGCTTCTTCAGCAGGAGCTGCTTTCTCTGCAGTCTTAGCTTTTGATGCAGCTTTTTTTGCAGGAGCTTTTTTAGCAGCTGGTTTCTTTTCTTCAGCTTTATCAGCTTTCTTAGCCTTTGCAGGTGCTTCGTCTTCGCTTGATGGCAACTTGTAGTCAACCAATTCGAGGATTACTACATCAGCGGCATCACCCTGACGGAAACCGAGTTTAAGAATGCGTGTATAGCCACCATTGCGATCCTTCATGCGAGGACCAATTTCTGTAAAGAGTTTGTTCAAGATTTTCTCGTCCTGAATAAACTTTGCAGCAGTACGGCGGTTGTGTACAGAATCTACTTTACTGCGTGTAATCAACTTTTCAGCAGCCTTACGAACTTCCTTAGCCTTTGCTTTTGTTGTTGTAATGCGCTCAAATCTGAAAAGTGAAGTTACCATGTTTCGCGACATTGCACGCTGATGAGCGGCAGTTCGTGAAAGTGGATTAAATCCCGTCTTATTTCTCATTGGATTCTTCCTTTTGTGCTGGCTTTGTCAAATTAACTGAATTTTTCAAATGGCTGTAATCAGTCATTCCCAAGTTCAAGTTCCATTCGAGGAGCTTTTCCTTGATTTCTGTAAGTGATTTTTTACCAAAGTTTCTTGTTTTGGCAATATCATCTTCAGTTTTTCGTGTCAATTCGCCGATTGTGCGAATATTCGCGTTTTTGAGACAATTTGATGAACGAACTGAAAGCTCAAGCTCCTCTACAGGAGTGTTAAGCAACTGACGAATCTTTTCATCGCCTTCATCAAAATCATCACCACCAGAAATATCACTGTCGTTGAAGTTAACAAAAACAGAGAAGTGATCTTTTGCAATTTTTGCAGCTTCAGCCAATGCATCTTCTGGAGCTATAGTTCCATCAGTCCATACTTCAAGAACAAGCTTGTCATAATCGTTACGCTGACCTACTCGGCAAGGTTCGATCATGTATTTAACTTTTGTTACAGGTGTAAAAATTGCATCCATCGGAATTGTACCAACAACTTCGATATAATGCTCATTTACTTCTGCTGGGACATAACCTCTTCCCAAATCAACCTGAATTTCAATTTCAACATGAGCACCGTCCATCATTGTGAAAACCGGTACGTCTTTTGTAAGAACTTCAAGCTGACCCTCTTTTGCGAAATCATCAGTCTTTACTGTGCCAGGGCCTTTGAAATCAAAGAGGATTGTATCCTGCTCTACGTCTTCCGGCAATCTCAAACGCATAAGTTTAAGACTGTTCAAGATTTCCAAAGTGTCTTCTGAAACGTTAGGAATTGTTTCAAATTCACTTGAAATAACATGCGGAACACCGTCAGGATCGTAAGATGTAATTCTTACTGAGGAAATTGCGTATCCTTGAATAGAAGAAAGAAGTACACGACGGAGTGTATTTCCAATTGTAGTACCAAATCCTGTCTCAAAAGGATAAGCTGTAAACTTTCCGTAATTCGGGTTTGTTTCAAGAGGATCGAACTGAACGGTTTTTGGTTTCTTAAAACCTTTCAGCAAGTTTTTTCGAGCCATCTGAACTCCTTTTTCAAACTTAGAGCTCATACAGGAGCTACTGTTTCATTCAGAAGATTTTCACCCTCTGACCTCACAACTATCAGATAGTAACTATGCTTTTAAAGCACAATAATTCACTAAGACAGGAATGACTCCTGCCTCGGTGAAATAAAGTTACATACGGCGTGTTTTGCGAGGACGACATCCGTTGTGTGGAATTGGTGTTGTATCAGCGATTGATTTTACTTTCAATCCCAAAGCACCAAGAGCACGAACAGCGTTCTCTCGACCCATTCCTGGACCTTTAACAAAAACATGGACTTCACGAAGACCATAGCTTACAGCCTTCTGAACTGCTGACTCAGCAACTGTCTGAGCAGCGAATGGAGTTGATTTTTTTGCTCCACGGAATCCGAGTCCACCTGAAGATGCCCATGAAAGAGCATTTCCGTTCAAATCTGTAATAGTTACGATAGTATTGTTGAACGTAGCCTGGATATATACATTTCCCTCGTATACGCTCTTCTTTTCCTTTCGCTTTTTTGCGGTTGCCATTAACTATTCCTCCGTCTAATTAGACTGCCTTTTTCTTGTTAGCAACAGTCTTCTTCTTACCTTTTCGTGTGCGTGCATTTGTGCGTGTACGCTGACCACGGCATGGCAAACCTTTTCGATGACGAAGACCACGGTAACAACCGATGTCCATCAGACGTTTAATGTTAAGACCGATTTCTGAGCGAAGATGACCCTCAACCTTGTACTCTGTGTCAATCAAAGTACGGATTTTAGCCAATTCGTCCTGATCCAAATCATTCATCATTTTGTTTGGATCAATCTTTGTCTTTTCACAAATTGTCATTGCTGATGAACGACCAATACCGTAAATGTAGGTCAATGCAACAAAGACATGTTTATTTGGGAGGTCAACTCCCGCAATTCGAGCCATCTGTTACTCCTTAACCCTGCTTCTGCTTATGTTTTGGGTTTGAACAAATGATACGGATGATTCCGTTTCGTTTGATAACCTTACACTTATCGCAGATGGGCTTTACGCTGGTTCGTACTTTCATAAAAGTCCCCCTGGGGATATAGTATACTTCACTTGAATCATGGCAGTTCGCAATGAACTACAATCCAAGTCCGATGAGTATACCATAAAATCCCTATCTTATTCTACAGGAAAACCAAGAAAATTCGGAAAATTCTTGCAAATTCTTTAGAATTTATTTTACAAATTTCTTGATCTTAATTTGCCTTTCTTAACAAGACCATCTGCATGGTGCATTTTAAGAAGTGCTTCAACCTGACTCATTGTATCCAAATCAACACCGACCAAAATCAAGAGCGAGGTGCCACCCATCAACATTGAGATTGACTGCGGGAAGCCAAAAAGATTCTGGATGATTGTTGGTAAAACTGCGATTGCAGCGAGATAAAGTGAGCCTGGCAATACAAGTCTATTCAGAACTTTCTGCATATACTCTTCTGTTTTGTCTGTTCTGATTCCAGGGATAGAACCACCGTTTTCACGGATATTCTTTGCGATTTCAGTAGGGTTCAGTGTTACCTGAGTGTAGAAGTAAGCAAAGAAGATAATCAACAGAACAAGAAGGATATTGTAGAGCCAACCTGTTGGATTGAGCTTTGCAGAGAGCGAAGCAATCCAGCGAGCTGAATTCTGATTATTACCAAGACTAGAAACAATCTGCAACGGGAAAGTCAAGAACGATGATGCGAAAATTACTGGAATAACTCCCGAAGGATTGATTTTAAATGGAATGTATGTGCTCTGACCGCCATACATTTTTCGACCAACTACACGCTTTGCATAATGCACAGGAATTTTTCGTTCGCCAGACTGTTCATAAACAACAAAAGCGATAATTCCAATGAACATAAGCAAAACAATGATTACGAATACTGGGTTAAGAGAACCGTCTGAAACTCTGTTTCGGAGCTCAAGAACGGCGTGTGGCAATCGTGCAACGATACCTGCAAAGATGAGCATTGAAATGCCGTTTCCGATACCGTGTGCTGTAATCTGATCACCAAGCCAGATTGTAATCATTGCGCCTGTTGTGACAGTGAGCATTGCAAGCAACTTAAATGCAAGCTGATTCTCAAGTGCGATTGCATTCGGAATACTTGCCGCATAAACAGTTACAGCCAGGGACTGAATCAAACATACAAAAACTGTACCGATTCGAGTCCAAGCTGCAACTTTGCGCTGACCGCCATCTTCCTGAGCTGCACGCTTAAGAGATGGGAAGATAATCAACGCAAGCTGCAATATAATCTGTGTTGATACATACGGCATGACACCGAGCATAAACACAGAAAAGTTAGAGAATGCACCACCGGCAAAAAAGTCCATGTAGCTGGCAAACGCGTTTTTATTATGCTTTGCAAGCTCCTCGAAGTAATTTACGAGAACCTGAGCATTAATTCCCGGAATTGTAAGAACGCATCCGAGACGGAAAACTACGAGTACAACAAAAGTAAAGAAAAGGCGATCGCGCAATTCTTTAATTCTGAACATATTTGCAACTGGATTGTTTGCCATGAGTGTCTCCAAAGCCTACTTTTTTTATTTTGCTTCTTCAGCAGACTTTACAGAACCACCAGCCTTTTCGATTTTGGCTTTTGCAGAAGCAGAAACCTTATCTACATCAACTGTGAGGCTCTTAGTCAAGTCACCGTTTCCGAGGACTTTAACCAAGCTTTTTGCTGATCTAATCAACCCCTTTGAAAGGAGTGAAGCTTTGTCTACTGTTTCTCCAGCAGCGTATTTCTGCTCAAGAACTTCGACATTAATTACATCATACTCTTTCTTGAAAGGGTAGTTAGAGAAACCACGGTGAGCGATGCGGCGGTAAAGTGGCATCTGACCACCTTCGAAGCCAACATACGGAACAGCAGAGCCTGAGCGTGACTGCTGACCTTTGTTTCCCTTACCAGCTGTTGTACCGAGTCCAGAAGAAGAACCACGTCCTACTCTCTTCGGCTTTTTGTTTGCGCCCTCTGGTGCGTGCAAAAGAAAATCAGACATTATTCAGCCTCCTCTACTTTAACAAGGTGTGCAACAGCATTAACCATACCAAGAACGGCAGGTGTTGCTTCATGAACAACTGAAGAGCTAATCTTTTTAAGACCAAGACTGCGGACAGTTGCCTTTTTCTCAGGTTTCTGACCAATAACGCTCTTTACGAGAGTAACTTTAATTTTCTTAGCCATAATTAACCCCACATATCCTGCAGAGATTTACCTCTGTTAGATGCAATCTCTTTAGCATCCATAAGATTCTCAAGAGCGTTGAATGTAGCGCGAACTACGTTAACTGGGCTTGAAGATCCCAAAGACTTAGAAATAACATCAGTAGCTCCAATTGCATCCATGATAGCACGAACTGTACCACCAGCGATAATTCCAGTACCTGGACAAGCTGGTTTAAGAAGAATTGAAGAACTCTTATAGTTACCAAGCATCTCGTGTGGCAAAGTGCCGTTCTTTACAGGAACGAACATCAAGCTTCTCTTTGCCTTGTCAATGCTCTTTCGAATTGCCTCAGATACATCGTTTGCTTTACCAAATCCGTATCCGACGCGGCCTTTTCCGTCGCCTACAACTGTAAGAGCTGAGAAAGACATACGGCGTCCACCTTTTACAGTTTTAGCAGTACGATTCAGTCTTACGAGTTTTTCAACGAACTCTTTCTGTTCTTTTTCAAACTTATTCTGGCGTTCCATAGACTCTCCTAGAAAATGATACCTGCTTTGCGGGTTCCATCGGCAAGGGCCTTTACAACACCATGATACAGATAACCGTTGCGATCGAAGACTACTGTTGTAATCTTTTTGTCCTGCAAGCGTTTTCCGAATGCTTCACCAAGCTTTGCTGCTCCCTCAGTGTTTGGTTTGAGGTCAGCAAATTCTTTTTCCAATGTAGAAATTGAAGCAAGGGTGTGTCCCTTATCATCATCAATAACCTGCATATAAAGATTTGTGTTGCTTCGGTACACAGTCAGGCGTGGACGAGCAGCAGTTCCGTAGATTGACTTACGGATGTGAATCTTACGATGCATGCGTTTTCTTGCTTTTTCATTCATCTTTTTAATGAACATTGTGTTACACCGCCTTATTTAACGCCGGTTTTACCGACTTTGCGTCTGATGACTTCAGTTTCATAGCGGATTCCTTTGCCTTTGTATGGCTCTGGAGCTCGCAATTTACGAATCTGAGCGCTAAATTCACCTACCAACTGTTTTGAAGTACCAGTGATAGTTACTTTACCGTTTGCATCTGCTGTAACAGTAAGACCTTCAGGAATAACTGCGATGAAGTCAGATGAATATCCGAGGTTCATTACAAGTTCTTTACCTTTAACTTCTGCACGGTAACCAACACCTGTGATAACAAGTGTTTTTGTGAATCCAGTTGTAACACCTACGACCATGTTATGAATGAGGTTGCGGTACAAGCCGTGAGCTGCACCAGCATTCTTTGACTCATCAACTGGTTTTACCAACAACTCTGAACCGTTAACTTCAACAGTTACGAGGTTGTTGATTTTCTCTTTGAGTTCGCCTTTTGGACCTTTTACAGTAACAAGGCCCGGGTTTACAGTGATTGTAACTCCCGCTGGAATAGCAACAGGAAGCTTACCAATTTTTGACATACCTTCCTCCTATTACCAGACTTTGCAAACCAATTCGCCGCCGACCATCTTCTCGCTTGCTTTCTTACCAGTTGTAACACCAGCAGAAGTAGAAACAATCAAAGTTCCCAAGCCATTGTAGATACGTGGCAAATCTTTGTAACCAGAATAAACACGGCGACCTGGTGTTGAAATCTTCTCAACTCCGTGGATAACCGGATTATTTGAATCATCATACTTCAAGAAGATACGGATAATGTTTTTTCCTTCTTCCTGAACTTTCTTGAAATTTTTAATGTAACCTTCTGTTTTCAGGATCTTAACAATTTCCAGCTTAAGTTTTGATGTTGGAACATCAACCTTTTCGTGGCGAGCCTGAACAGCGTTACGAACCTTAGTCAGCATGTCTGCGATTGGGTCTGATACACTCATTTCTATTCCTCCACTACCAGCTAGATTTTGTTACGCCTGGCAACAGGCCTTCACTTGCCATTTTGCGGAAGCAAATACGGCACATCTTAAACTTGCGCAAATAACCGCGAGGGCGACCGCAAATCTGACAGCGATTGTATTCTCGTGTCTTATATTTTGGTGTGCGGGCAGCCTTGATAACCATTGATTTCTTAGCCATGATTCCTCACTACTTTCTGAACGGCATGTTGAACTTAGTAAGAAGTGCTTTAGCCTCAGCGTCAGTTTTTGCACTAGTTACGATAGAAATATTCATACCAGCAATCTTAGTGATTTTATCAAAGTCGATTTCTGGGAAGATAATCTGTTCAGTAATACCAAGAGAGAAATTTCCGTGTCCGTCAAAACCAGTAGCTTTGATTCCGCGGAAATCCTTAACACGAGGCAATGCAACATTGATGAGGCGGTCCAAGAATTCATACATGTTGTTACCGCGCAATGTTACCATTACACCTACTTCGTTGCCCTCACGAAGTTTGAAGTTAGCAATACTCTTTCTCGCTCTAGTCTTTACAGCATGCTGTCCAGTAATCTGAGTAATATCAGCTACTGCGGCGTCAAGGAGTTTCTTGTTAGTGAGAGCTTCGCCAACACCCATGCTTACCACAACTTTTACAAGTTTTGGAATCTGCATTACGGATGTGTAACCGAGTTCTTTGAAGAGCTCTGGGGCGATTGTGTCCTTATAGACTTTCTTAAGCCGTGGTACGTAATTATCCATTACAGTGCTTCTCCACATTTGCGGCAGACACGAATCTTTTTGTCGCCGTCGATTTTATAACCAACTCTAGTAGGTCCACATTTTTTGCAAACGAGGGCCACATTAGAGATGTGCAACGGAGCCTCAACCTCGACGATTCCGCCCTGGTCCTGCTGGCTTCGCTTTTTCATTGCCTTTTTGACAATGTTGATTCCTGAAACGATAACTGCATCTTTCTTAGTAACAACGCGAACGATTGTACCGCGTTTACCTTTATCTTTTCCTGCAATTACCTGGACGGTATCGTCCTTATGGATTTTGAATTTTTTATTCATGATTCAATTCTCCTTACAGAACTTCCGGCGCAAGTGATACGATTTTCATACAATCCATATCACGAAGCTCGCGGGCTACCGGTCCAAAAATACGTTTTCCCTTTGGGTTTTTGTCTGCATCGACGATAACGCAAGCATTGTCATCGAAGCGGATGTATGTTCCGTCTGGGCGGCGGTATTCTTTCGCAACACGAACGATTACAGCCTTTTCTACTGAACCTTCTTTAATTGTAGAAGTAGGAATTGCTTCCTTAATAGCTACTACAACAACATCACCGATTCCGGCATATCGGCGGTGTGAGCCACCGAGTACCTTGATTACCTGAGCTCTTTTAGCTCCGGAGTTATCGGCAACTGTCAAATTTGATTGCATCTGAAGCATGTCTTTAACTCCTTAAGCTTATTTAGCTCTCTCGATGATTTCTGCAAGTCTCCAGCACTTATCTTTGCTGATTGGACTGCATTCTACGATGCGAACTGTGTCTCCAATGTGAGCTTCGTTCTGCTCATCGTGTGCCTTACACTTCTTTGTTCGTGTAACATATTTTTTGTAAAGGGTATCCATTTTTTTGGTGTTGATTGAAACAACAATGGTTTTATCCATTTTGTCGCTTGTTACAATCCCAACAAAAGCTCGTTTACCACCCTTTGTCTTAACCTGTTCTGCCACGGGTCAGCTCCTATTTGTTTTCTCCGGCAATTTCTTTTGCACGGATGAAAGTGTTCAAGCGGGCAATGTCGCGACGCATTGTGCGCTTCTGCATAGGGTTATCTACATGACCGATTACCATCTGGAATCGGAGATCCATGTATTTCTGTTTAAGTTCATTTCGCTGTGCAACCAACTCAGCGTAAGAGAGTTCTTTGAAATTCTTCTTAGATGTTTTCTTTTCAGCCATTTCTTACTCCTTAGTCTTTAGTTGGTTTGAAAGCGATTTTTGTTTTGATAGGAAGTTTGCTAGCAGCAAGCTCAAGAGCGCGCTCAGCAAGCTTAATATCAATTCCACCGATCTCAAACAAAATTACGCCTGGCTTAATAACAGCTGCCCAGAACTCTGGAGCACCCTTACCTTTACCCATTCGAGTATCAGCAGGCTTTTTTGTTATCGGTTTGTCTGGATATACACGAAGCCAAACGTTACCTTTTCGTTCAAGCTTACGATTGATTGCGACACGAGCAGCCTCGATGTGCTTTGCGCTCAACCAAACTGGCTCAAGAGCTACGAGAGCAATTTCGCCGAAGTCGATTGTATTGGCACGTGTTGCGTTACCTTTAATTCTACCGCGCTGTACCTTGCGGTGAATAACTCTTTTAGGACTAAGCATTTACTTTACTCCTTTGAAGCATTTGCCGCACGGGCAGGCTTTTTAGCTCTTGGTTTCTCACCATCACCAGAAGCCTGTGAGCGCTCATGGCGTGGCTTGCGAACAAGCTGACCAGCATCTTCGTTCTGCTCATGACCGTATTTCATGCCATTGAAAACCCATACTTTGATACCGATTTTACCGTATGTTGTATGTGCCTCGAATGTGCCATAGTCGATGTCTGCACGAAGAGTGTGGAGAGGAACTCGTCCCTCTTTGTGTTCTTCAGAGCGTTTCATATCTGCTCCGCCGAGACGACCTGACAAGCGAATCTTGATTCCCTGTGCGCCGCCTTTCATAGCGTTTGCAGAAGCCTGCTTGAGAGCCTTACGGAATGAACCGCGGCCAGAAAGCTGGCGTCCAATATTCTGTGCGATGAGTGAAGCATTGATGTCAGCGCGTTTGATTTCCTTAATCTTAATCTGAACCTTTTTGGTCAATTTAGACTGGATCTCAGCACTAATTTTCTCAATGTTAGCACCTTTTACACCAATAATTACACCTGGGCGTGCTGTATGAATTACAATTGTAACACGCTGCGGATGACGAACAATTTCGATTTCTGCAATGTCAGCATTCTGACATTCTGGCAGAGCTTTTACCATATTGCGGATTTTCAAATCCTCAATAACGAGGTCTGCATACTCACGAGGATTAGCATACCAGCGTGACTGCCATGTCTTGTTAATTCCAAGACGCAAACCGATTGGATTTACTTTCTGACCCACTTTATTCCCCCGCCTTCTCGTCAACAATGACGGTGATATGACACATGCGTTTCAAGAGTTGATCAGCACGACCGCGAGCGCGGAACCAAACTCTCTTGAGTCTCGGACCTTCGTCGATACGAATTTCTTTGACATAGAGCATATCTTCATCAAGTTTCTTGTTTGCGAACAGAGCATTTGCGACAGCTGATTTAAGAGTTCCTTTAATCAACTTTGCACCTTTCTGTGGCATATTTTCAAGAATCGCCATAGCTTCTGAGCATGACTTCTGATTGATTACACGAGCAACTGGACGAACCTTTGTTGGTGATGCAATCAGGAATTTAGTAGTGGCTACATAACCTTTCTTTTCAGCCATAATATCCACCCTTACTTACCAGCTTTTTTGTCTGAACCGCCATGTCCCTTGAAGGTACGTGTCGGAGCAAACTCGCCAAGCTTGTGGCCTACGAGGTTCTCTGTTACGTAAACAGGAATCCATGACTTACCGTTGTAAACACTAATCGTGTTACCAACCATCTCTGGAATGATTGTAGAGCAGCGAGAATATGTTTTGATCATCTTCTTGTCTGACTCTTTATTCATTTCAATAACTTTCTTGTAAAGACTCTTTTCAATGAAAGGTCCTTTTTTAACAGATCTTGACACCGTTAACTCCTATGCAACTACTTCTTGCGGCGTGAAATAATGAACCGACTAGAAGTCTTTCTTCTGTTGCGGGTTTTGTAACCACGACATGGCTGACCCCAAGGAGTAACAGGAACGTGTCCTTTACCAGCGCCTTCACCACCACCAAGTGGATGATCGACTGGGTTCATTGCCATACCACGAACTGTTGGACGAATACCGAGCCATCGTTTGCGACCAGCTTTACCAAGCTGAGTATTCATGCGCTCTTCGTTGCCGACAATACCGATTGTTGCATAGCATTTGCCATGGATACGGCGTGTCTCGCCAGAAGGAAGGCGAATGATTACGTAGTCACCGTCTTTACCCTGAACGGTTGCACCTGCACCAGCAGAGCGAACAAGCTGTCCGCCGCGACCAAGAGTAAGCTCGATGTTATGAATAGTGAAACCTGCAGGAATTACTTCGAGAGGAAGTGCATTTCCAACTGTTGGAGCTGCATTCTCACCAGCCATAATTTTCTGTCCTACGATAAGTCCTTTAGGAGCAATAATATAGCGTTTTTCGCCATCTGCATAAGCAATCAAAGCAATGTTTGCGCTGCGGTTTGGATCATATTCAATTGTCTTGACTGTTCCAGGAATACCATGCTTATTGCGTTTGAAATCGATTACGCGATATTTTCGTTTGTGTCCGCCACCCTGATGTCGTACTGTGATACGACCAGCAGAATTGCGTCCAGCTCGAGATTTTTGACCTGATACCAGTGTTTTCTCGGGTTTATCTGTTGTCAGTTCATCTCTTACCAAATCAATGCGAGTACGAGTACCTGCTGAATATGGTTTAAAAACTTTAAGAGCCATCTGGTTCCCCTTAATTCACGAAGGCTTAAACGCCCTCGAATACCTTAATGGTTTCGCCAGGAGCAAGGCGTACAATAGCCTTCTTCCAGCTGGCAGTTTTACCAGGTTTACCACGAACCCGTTTTTCCTTGCCACGAACATTAATAGTTGTGCAGTTCACAACTTTTACATTGAAAAGCTTAGCTACAGCATCTTTAATCTGAAGCTTAGTAGCTGCAGGTGCAACTCTGAAAACATATTTACCCTGCTCACGCAAAGCAGTAGCACTCTCAGAGAGCACAGGCTCAATAAGAATATCATGTAAATCGATCATTATTTAGCCTCCGCAGTTTTCTCTTCAACTTTATAGAAGTCTGAAAGATTCTTTGCAGCACCCTCAAGGAGGATAACCTTTCTTCCGTAGAAGAGGTCATGTGCGCGAAGACGATTGAATGCCAAGAAGTGCAAGTTTGGAATATTTCGTCCAGCCTGGCGAAGCTTTTTGTCATCGTCTTTCAAAATAAGAACTGTTCGTTCATCTTTCGCAAAATTTGAAAGAATCTTAATCAAGTCCTTTGTTTTTCCGCTTTCTACAGTGAAATCTTCAACAACTGTAAGACGGTCGCTCTGAGCCTGAAGGCTCAAGATTGATTTCATTGCAAGGCGTTTTTCTTTCTTTGGAATTGAGTAGCTGTAATCGCGTGGTTTTGGTCCAAAGATTGTGCCGCCGCCAACATTGATTGGTGATTTTTTATCACCACGGCGAGCATGACCAGTACCCTTCTGTTTGTACGGCTTTGCATTTGAACCATGAACTTCAGCACGAGTTTTTGTACAAGCAGTTCCAACGCGCTTATTTGCTAATTCATTTGTGATGGCGTAGTAAATGACATCTTCGTTTACAGGAAGTCCGAACACTTTATCATCAAGATTGATTGTGCGGAGTTCTTTACCATCGATTGAATAGACTTTCTTTTCCATCTTATCCCTCGACCTTATTTCTTAACCGCATTCTTGATAATAAGAGTTGCGTTTTTATTTCCTGGCACTGCGCCACGAACCAATACAACTTTGAGTTCCGGATCGATTTTAACAACTTTGAGGTTCTGTACCGTAACTCTTTCAGATCCCATTCGACCAGCCATTTTGATATTCTTCATGCTGTGTCCAGGTGTAGTACAATTTCCTGTACCACCAGCTTCTCGATGGAATTTTGAACCGTGTGATGCACGTCCACCATGGAAGCCCCAGCGTTTCATAACACCCTGGAATCCTTTACCTTTTGAAGTTGCTGTAACATCAAGGAATGCAGTTTTTTCAAACAATTCAAGACCAATCTGGTCTCCAACTGCAACTTCTTTCTCGAAGTCTCTGAACTCTTTCAGATGACGTTTCGGTGAAACATTTTCTGGAAACTGACCTTTGTATGCTTTGTTGACTTTTGATTCTTTCAAATCTTCAAGACCAAGAACAACAGCATCATAACCGTGAGTTTCCTTTGTCTTTGTAGCAATAACTGTATTCGGCTCAACTTGGATCACGGTTACTGGTGTCAGATTACCGTTTTCATCGAATACCTGTGTCATTCCTACTTTTTTTGCAATCAGACCTTTCATTCTGATATAACTCCTATAGAAGAAAAACTCAGTTTTCTTCCTTTCGGCCGCCATCCTGGATCCACAGGACCGTTACCGTTTTTTAACAGTAATCCAGCTGCAACGCAGTTTAAGACTTACTGTTTGATTTCTACATCTACACCGGCTGGCAATTCAAGCTTCATCAATGAATCCATAACATCTGTTGATGGATCGATGATGTCGATAAGGCGTTTGTGTGTTCTCATCTCAAACTGCTCACGTGACTTTTTGTTAACGTGTGGTGAGCGAAGAACTGTTACCTTATTGATTCTTGTAGGAAGAGGAATTGGTCCTGAAACCTTTGCCCCTGCCTTCTGAACAGTCTGCACGATGGCTTTTGCACTCTGGTCAATCAACTCTACATCAAATGCACGAAGTCTGACACGAATTTTGCTGTTAGCCATTTTAATTTTACTCCATTAGAAGTTTTGTAAAAGAACTTTTGACAGAGAGCCATATAAATGACCCTCTGCTATTGAATCGCTAGCCTAATAAAAGACTATTCGATGATTTTTGTAACCTGACCAGAAGCGATTGTGTGACCACCTTCGCGGATAGCAAGTTTAAGACCCTCGTCCATAGCGATTGGGTGGATAAGCTCACCAATGATCTTTGTGTTGTCGCCTGGTTTTACCATGTCTGTTCCTGCTGGCAACTCAACAGTACCTGTGATGTCAGTTGTTCGGAAGTAGAACTGTGGGCGATATCCTGTGAAGAATGGAGAGTGACGTCCACCTTCTTCCTTAGAAAGAACGTAGATCTGAGCCTCGAATTTTGTATGTGGGTGGATTGAGCCAGGAGCTGCAAGAACCTGTCCACGAACAACGTCTTTCTTCTCAACACCACGGAGAAGGATACCAACGTTGTCACCAGCCTGTCCCTGATCAAGAGTTTTCTGGAACATCTCGATACCAGTTACAGTTGAAGAAGCTGTTGGGCGGATACCAACGATTTCTACTGGGTCGTTCATGTTGACTACACCACGCTCGATACGACCAGTAACTACAGTACCACGACCAGAAATTGTGAAGATATCCTCGATTGGCATCAAGAATGGTTTATCAGCGTCGCGAACTGGATCGTCGAACCATGTATCCATAGCCTCAAGGAGCTCATCGATACATTTTGTATCCTCTGCAGAAGCACCGTCAGCCAAAGCTTTGAATGCTGAACCTTTGATGATTGGTGTGTCTTCTGAGAAGCCATACTCTTTAATTGTATCTTTTACCTCTTCAACAACGAGCTCGAGAAGATCTGGATCATCAACGAGGTCAACTTTGTTCAAGAATACGATAATCTTTGGTACACCAACCTGGCGAGCGAGCAAGAGGTGCTCACGAGTCTGTGGCATAACTGAGTCTGGAGCAGAAACAACGAGAACAGCACCGTCCATCTGAGCAGCACCAGTAATCATGTTCTTAATGTAGTCAGCATGTCCTGGGCAGTCGATGTGAGCATAGTGACGTTTGTCTGACTGATACTCCAAGTGACGTGTGTTGATTGTGATACCACGCTCTTTTTCCTCTGGAGCGTTATCGATTTCATCATACTTGAGAGCCTTATCACCATACTTTTTAGCACAGTGCATAGTGATAGCTGCAGACAATGTTGTCTTACCATGGTCAACGTGACCGATAGTACCAACGTTCATGTGAGGTTTAGTTCGGACGAACTTCTCCTTTGCCATGTTTTTCTCCTTTGCCGTTCCTTTTACGGCAGATTAAAATTTATGTGTTGCACTTTAAGCCAGAATATGAACATTTTCAACTGAAAAAGCCACATTCGCAGACACACTAATTACCTATAATAATGATTTTGATTGAAGATAAAACGGAAGAAATCAACTAAAACACTCCATACTTTCGAAATGCTTTTACCGGAACCACCGAATCATCATCAAACAAACTCGACAACTGGTCTGGAATCCAGAAACTTTTGGGAAAACCTCCGGAACCAGAACGTTCTTTTTGACAGAGGCACGATAACCTGAAAGCGACCCGCGCTAACTTTACGGCACCGTCAGACTTAACAAGAAAAATTGAAGTCTGCCCAACAATCTCAAAGAACCTGTTATACATCTGCAAATATGCAGATTGCAAGTTCTTTATTTATATAATATTTAAGATTTTTATTCAAGGGTATTGAAAGAAATTTTGCAGGAAAAGCAAAGTTTTTCTAAAGTTTTCAGATAAAATAGATTAAAATCATGCTGCTGTTTATTCATTCTGTTATATAGAAGAATTAAACAAAAAAGCTCCCGAATAACCGAGAGCTTTGTAAGGATGCCGGGCAAACAACCCGACATGACACATTCTACCAGCGGTAGTGAGCAAAAGCTTTGTTTGCCTCTGCCATCTTGTGTGTATCTTCCTTCTTTTTGTAAGCAGAACCTGTGTTGTTGAATGCATCGAGCAATTCTGAAGCAAGTGTATCTGCCATACCGTGACCGCTTCGTGAGCGAGCAGCAGCGATAACCCAACGCATAGCGAGAGCCTCTTTGCGTGCATCACGGATTTCACAAGGAACCTGATATGTAGCACCACCAACGCGGCGAGATTTAACCTCAACCATTGGTTTTACATTGTCAAGAGCTTTGAGGAATACCTCGAGTGGATCTTTGTCAGTTTTTGCTTTGAGCTGATCCATTGCTTTGTACACGATTTTTGTACAAGCATCTTTTTTTCCGTCCAACATCATGCGTGAGACGAATTTTGTAACAACCGGGCTATTGTATTTTACATCAGGCACAATAGGACGATTTACTGATTTCTTATGTCTTCCCATAGTAATTCTCCTTTATTAAATTATGCCTTTGGTCGTTTTGCACCGTACTTAGAACGAGCACGTTTGCGTCCGTCTACACCGAGAGTATCTTTTGTACCACGGATGATGTGATAACGAACACCTGGAAGATCCTTTACACGACCGCCACGGATAAGAACAACTGAGTGTTCCTGCAAGTTGTGTCCAATACCTGGAATGTATGCAGTAACTTCAATTCCATTTGACAAACGAACACGAGCTACCTTTCGAAGAGCTGAGTTCGGTTTTTTTGGTGTAACAGTCATAACACGTGTACAAACACCGCGTTTCTGTGGGCAAGACTCAAGAGCAGGAGCTTTTGTAGTGTTTGCCAAAGACTGTCGACCCTTTCGAATAAGTTGGTTAATTGTAGGCATCGCCTATTCTCCTATTAGTTTGCCGGTCAGCACTCCGGACAAAATTCTCGCATTAAAACCCAAAATGCGATAGGTCTATATAGTTTATAGAATTCAGAAAATGAATTCAAGGGAATTTGCAAGAAAATTTGAAAAAAAATAGGCTGTCTGAAAGTTTCAGACAGCCGTGCGCTAGGGTATGGAACCATGGCGAAGCCAGTGCGTTAGCACCGAGGGTACCGAGTGGTGGAACACCCGACCTGCCTCTCAGGCAGGTAGCGCCCTATTCTTGCTGAAGAATACTTGAGTAGTCGTCTGATGACGGCTCAACGACAGCATGCGCCATCGCCATTTCAAGCTCTTTTTCTTCTTTGCGACGCTGCAAGATTTCTTCCATTTGAACGTCCAAATCCTGATCAGAATCGTCGAAGAGCTTAACATTACGGTAATCACGGATACCTGTTCCGGCTGGAATCATGTGACCGATGATTACGTTTTCTTTCAAGCCGTGCAATGTATCTGTTGAACCAGAAATTGCGGCATTTGTAAGAACGCGTGTTGTCTCCTGGAATGAAGAAGCCGAAATGAATGAGTCTGTTGCCAAAGCTGCTTTTGTAATACCCTGGAACATCGGGCGGGCAACTGCTGGCTGACCACCTTCTGCAACGACACGTTTGTTTTCTTCGTGGAAGTGATATTTATCAACCTGCTGACCGAAGATGAATCGTGTATCGCCAACTGAAACGACCTCAACTTTGCGGAGCATCTGGCGGACAATAACACCGATGTGCTTGTCATCGATTGCTACACCCTGTGCAGAGTAAACCGACTGGATTTCTGACATGAGGTAATCCATGAGCGCATTTTCACCGAGGATTGCAAGAATGTCATGTGCACTTGGTGCGCCGTCACAAAGCTGCTCACCTGCCTCAACAACGTCTCCGTCACGAACCAGCATGCGGCGAGTCATTGGAACGAGGTGCTCGTAAGTTTTGCCATAAGCGTCTTCTACGATGACAATTCGTTTGCCTTTTGTAACACCGTTGAATTTTACGACACCTGAAATCTGTGCGAGAACGCACGGAATCTTTGGTTTGCGGGCCTCGAACAATTCAGAAACTCGTGGCAAACCACCAGTAATATCGTTTGTCTTAGCAGCTGCAACTGGAAGACGTGCAAGTGTATCACCAGCCTTAACCTGCTGTTTATCATCAACATCAAGGACTGCATCAGCAGGCAAGAAGTATGAACCAAGCTCGTTACCAGCCTCATCAGTGATAAGGATTCGTGGCTGCTTGACATCAAGGTGAAGGTCAGAAATATGTCGCTCGATGTTACCGTTGTCGAGGATTTTCTCAACGAGAGTAGAACCGAGGATAATATCTTCGTAGTGAACGTATCCTGAAACTTCGGCAATAATCGGCTCTTTTGAAGGATCGAATGTACCCAAAACCTTTCCGGCTTCGACGATGTCACCTTCTTTTACGACGATTGTTGAACCGTTCGAAATCTCAACTTTCTGCTCGTTACCAGCGAGATAGAGTGTGTCGCCAAGGATGATAATTCGGCCGTTTTCTTTTGCAAGAACCGGTTTTTTACCTTCGATAAGAACACCACCCTTAAGGATTCGTCCGCCGTCCTGAACAGCAAGCTTGTCGCTTTTTGAAACTTTGAAAGAATCAATGATACGAGTAACCATCATTGCACCCTTACGAGTGAAGAGCATGTTGCCGTCATCAGTAGGAACGTTTGTACCTGTGATTTTGCCGACGATAACCGGGTATTTAAGTACGATTCGGTTATCTTCTGTTGCTTTAGACGCTGTACCACCGACGTGGAATGTACGCATGGTAAGCTGTGTACCAGGCTGACCGATTGACTGAGCTGCGATAACGCCGACAGCCTCACCGATTTCAACAAGTTTGTTGCGAGCCAGGTTTTTGCCGTAACATTTAACACAAACGCCGTGCTCAGCCTCACAAGTAAGAACTGTGCGGAGCTTAACTTTTTCAACGCCAGCTTCTTCGATCTTTTTAGCGAGCTCGTCTGTGATGTAGTCATTTACGTCGCAGAGCAATTCTCCTGTAACAGGGTGAATTACGCGCTCGATTGTGAAGTGACCCGCAATTCGTGCAGAGAGCGGAGTGATGATTTCGTCACCATTTTTGATAGCTGTGTAATCAATACCGTTGATTGTACCACAGTCATCTTCATTTACTACGACATCCTGAGCGACATCAACCAATCGTCGGGTCATGTAACCAGCATCCGCAGTTTTCAAAGCGGTATCAGTAAGACCCTTTCGGGCACCGTTTGAAGAAATGAAGTATTCGATAACCGAAAGGCCCTCTTTGAAGTTTGAGCGTACAGGGAGCTCGATGATGTCGCCGTTTGGTTTAGCCATCAAACCACGCATAGCTGCAAGCTGAGAAATCTGTTTTTTAGAACCTCGCGCACCAGAGTCAGCCATCATGTAGATTGTGTTGAATCCGTCTTTATCAGCTTTGAACTGATCCATCATGATGTCGGTAAGTTTTTCGTTTGTTCGCTGCCAAACGTCGGTTACTTTATTGTAGCGTTCGTCTGCAGTGATGACACCCTTAGAGTACTGAGAAACAATTTCCTCAACGATTTTGTTTGACTCGTCAACCATTGCCTTCTTTTCTTCTGGAATGATGATATCATCCATAGAAAGTGTCGCACCGAAGAATGTAGCGTTTTTGTAACCTACATCTTTGATTGCGTCGAGCATTTTGATTGTAATCCATGGGCCTTTTACCTGATAAACAGTGGCAATCATCTTTTTGAGATCTTTGTCACCCATACCAGTTGTAACTTTCTTTGCCAAGTCTGCTTCTGTGACATGAGGATTGATGTATCCAACTTCTTCTGGCATAGCCGCATTGAATCGGATTCGTCCTGCAGAAGTTTTAATCAAATCGCCCTCGGCAAAATCTCCATCTTTGAAAGAAGCTTTTGGAGCCGGAACAGAAACAAGTGCCTGCCAGTCAACAAAGCCGTTTTCTGCAGCCATTGTAGCTTCATCTGCGCTAGAGAATCGTTTGCCAGTTCCCTTTGCGTTCGGCTTGATTGAAGTCATGTAGTAAATACCCAAAACCATATCCTGTGACGGAAGAACGATTGGGTTTCCGTTTGCAGGGTCAAGAAGGTTGCGGGCTGAAAGCATGAGTGTCCAACATTCCATCTGAGCAGCCTGTGTCAAAGGAACGTGAATAGCCATCTGGTCACCATCGAAGTCGGCATTGAAAGCCTTACAAGCGAGCGGGTGAAGTTTGAGGGCTTTTCCTTCGACCAAAACTGGCTCGAATGCCTGGATACCCAAGCGGTGCAAAGTAGGAGCTCGGTTGAGCATAACCGGGTGCTCACGAACTACTTCGTCGAGAATTGCGTAAACTTCCGGAGCTTCCTGCTCAACAAGAAGTTTTGCTTTTTTAATATTGAAAACAACGTCTTTATCAACAAGCTTTTTCATGATGAAAGGCTTGAAGAGCTCAAGAGCCATTTTTGTAGGAAGACCGCACTGCCAGAGTTTGAGCTCTGGACCAACAACGATTACAGAACGGCCTGAGTAGTCAACACGTTTACCGAGCAAGTTCTGTCGGAATCGTCCCTGCTTACCTTTGAGCATGTCAGAGATAGATTTGAGCGGTCGGTTAGATGCACCCTTTACAACACGCTTACGCTTAGAGTTGTCGAAGAGAGCGTCTACGGCTTCCTGCAACATTCGTTTTTCGTTTCGGATGATGATGTCCGGAGCTGAAAGCTGCATCAATCTCTTGAGACGGTTGTTTCGGTTGATAACACGGCGATACAAGTCGTTCAAGTCAGAAGTTGCAAAGCGGCCACCGTCAAGCTGAACCATTGGTCGCAAATCAGGCGGAATAACAGGAATTACATCAAGGATCATCCAAGATGCTTTGTTTCCTGAAGAACGGAAATCCTCGACAATCTGAATGCGTTTGAGCAATCGTTTGTCAGATTTTGCGCCCTTTTCAATCATTTTTGCGCGGAGTTCAGCTGCAAGCTCGTCGAGGTTGAGGTTTTCAAGAAGTGTCTTGACTGCTTCAGCACCCATGCCTGCAGTGAAAGACTGACCGTATCGGTCTTCTGCTTCCATATACTCGTCTTCTGAGAGGAGCTGGAGTTTTTTAAGGTCAGTGTCGCCCGGATCAATTACGATGTACTTTTCGTAGTACAAAACTGAGCGGAGAGCGGCAACCTGAAGGTCAAGCAAGAGACCCATTCGGCTTGGAACTGAGCGGTAGTACCAGATGTGGCTTACCGGAGCTGCAAGCTCGATGTGACCTGTTCGCTCACGGCGTACTTTGAAGTGTGTTACCTCAACGCCACAGCGGTCACAGATTACGCCCTTGTAACGGATAGACTTGAATTTACCGCAATAACATTCCCATTCCTTTGTGGTACCGAAAATGCGTTCACAGAAAAGACCGTCTTTCTCCGGACGAAGAGTACGATAGTTGATTGTCTCTGGCTTTTTAACCTCGCCGTAAGACCAGGCACGGATATTATCCGGTGAAGCCAGTTTTATTTTAATTGAATCGAAATCCTGAATATCACGCATCTTCATTCTCCTTGTCGAAACCAGAATTTGCCTTATCAATCAATTCCTGGTCGCGTTCGGTAAGAGCAATTCGTTTGCCCTTTGCGTCATAAATTGTGAAGTCCAAAGCAAGACCACGCAATTCCTGAACCATAACATTGAATGATTCTGGAACGCCAGCCGGAGCAGCCGGATCACCCTTAACGATAGACTCGTAAATCTTTGAACGACCGTTCATATCGTCAGACTTGATTGTCATCATTTCCTGCAATGTGTTTGCAGCACCGTAAGCCTCGAGTGCCCAAACCTCCATCTCACCAAGACGCTGGCCACCGAACTGAGCTTTACCACCGAGTGGCTGCTGAGTAACAAGTGAGTAAGGACCTGTTGAGCGGGCATGCATCTTATCATCAACCAAGTGGTGAAGTTTGAGGTAGTAGATGACACCTACGAAAATCGGATTTACGAACGGCTCACCAGTGCGTCCGTCGCGTACAATCTGTTTACAGTCTGGTGAAAGACCTGCTTCCTTGAGTTTTTCTGCAATCATTTCCTGGCTAGGAGTCTGGAATGCAGGACACTCGAAATACTGATTGAGGTAGCGGCCGGCGATACCAAGCTCAGATTCCATAATCTGACCGATGTTCATTCGAGAAGGAACACCAAGCGGGTTCAAACATACATCGAGAGGAGTTCCGTCCTCAAGGTATGGCATATCTTCTTCTGGAAGGATGCGGGCAACGACACCTTTGTTTCCGTGTCGACCAGCCATTTTGTCACCTTCACGAAGTTTTCGTTTGTTAGCGATGAGAACTTTTACGACCTCATCAACACCTGGGTTCAAATCGTCACCTTCGCTTCTCTTGAGACGCTGAACGTCAATTACAACGCCCTCAACACCATGTGGAACGCGGAGTGAAGAATCGCGGACTTCCTTAGCCTTTTCACCGAAGATTGAGTTAAGGAGCTTGAACTCTGGAGTTGTTTCAGTCTCTGATTTTGGAGTTACTTTTCCGACGAGAATATCGCCAGAGCGGACTTTTGCACCTACGCGGATGATACCTTCGGCATCAAGATTGTCCAAAGTCTTCTCTGCTGTGTTAGGAACGTCACGAGTGATTTTCTCTGGACCAAGCTTAGTCTCACGAATCTCAACCTGGAACTCTTTAATATGGATAGAAGTGTACATGTCTTCTTTGACTACGCGGCGGCTGATAAGAACAGCGTCCTCATAGTTGTATCCGTTCCAAGGTACGAATCCTACGAGCAAGTTGCGGCCAAGTGAAAGTTCACCGTTGAATGTTGCTGGGCCGTCTGCAAGGACAGCTCCTTTTTTAACCTTTTCGCCGCACTGTACAGTTGGGCGCTGGTGATAACAAGTATCCTGGTTTGTTCTCTGATATTTGAGCAATGGATATTCATCAAGCAATCCGTCTTCATCACGCTTGATTTTTACCATGTCGCTTGTAACCCAAACTACCTCACCGTCATGCTTAGCTTTAACGAGAACGCCTGAGTCATAAGCAGCCTTCTGCTCCATACCGGTTCCTACATAAGGTGGCTCCGGGAAGAGCAAAGGAACGCCCTGACGCTGCATGTTACAACCCATGAGCGCACGGTTAGCGTCATCATGCTCCAGGAACGGAACGAGAGAAGCTGAAACCGAAATAACCTGTCGTGGAGAAACGTCCATGTACTGAATGTCTTTTGCAGCACGAGTGGTATAGTCACCCTGATGGCGGACAGAAACCATTGTGTCCGGACCGTTTGCAAAAGAACCATCCTCTTTCATGCCCTCTGCAACCTGACCGATGTAGTAGCGGTCTTCGTCCATAGCAGAAAGATATTCAACTTTATCGGTTGCCTTTCCGTTCTCAACCTTGCGGTATGGAGTTTCAAGGAAACCGTAGTCATTGATTTTTGTGTAAATAGCGAGAGAAACGATAAGACCGATGTTCGGACCTTCAGGAGTCTCGATAGGACACATTCGACCATAGTGAGTGTAGTGTACATCACGAACTTCGAAGCCAGCGCGGTCACGAGAAAGACCACCAGGTCCCAAAGCGTTAAGTCGTCGTTTGTGAGTAAGTTCTGCAAGAGGGTTTACCTGATCCATGAACTGAGAGAGCTGTGAAGAACCGAAGAACTCTTTAATAGCCGCAACGATCGGTTTGATAGAAATCAAATCCTGTGGCTTCATTGTCTCAGTCTCTTTGAGGCTCATGCGCTCTTTTGCGATTCGCTCCATACGAGAGAATGCAGTTTTGAGCTGGTTTGTCATCAACTCACCAACAGATCGGATTCGACGATTGCCCAAGTGGTCAATATCGTCGATTTTTTCGTTTCCGTTGTAAACGTTGATGAGGTGCTTCATTGTCTGGATGATATCGTCTTTTACAAGAGTGAAATCCTCGTACTCAGAACCATTCAATTCTTTGTAGTTGAATTTTTTGTTGAGCTTGTAACGACCAACACGGCCCAAATCGTAGCGGCGGATTGAGAAGAACATGCTTGTCAAATCTTTCTCAGCGTTCTCCACAGTCATTGGCTCGCCAGGCATAAGAACTGCATAAACTGCGCTAAGAGCATCTTCTTTTGTTGGCTCTTCGTTCTCTGCACCTTCTTTTGTGTATTTGATGTCCTCGCGCTCGAAACAGTTGATAATCATCTCGCTGTCGAGTGAAGGATTCCATTCATCTTTGTCGCCGGCATTTTTGCGTGCGTCAAATTTGATTACGCAGATTTCTTTGATGTTCTGAGCAAGCAAATCATCGATGTCATGCGGATGAAGTTTTGTACCTGCACGGAACAATTTCTTTTCTTCGTCGCCGTCTTTAATGATGACAGCTGAAGCAAGAACTTTGTCAACCAAAGAATCTTTTTTTGCTTCGTCAACAGTGATGTTTTCTGTCTGATAGAAGCAGCGGATAATTTCTTCGCGGCTAGAATATCCCAAAGCACGAAGAAAAATTGTGCCGAGGATTTTCTTTTTGCGGTCGATTTTTGCATAAATGAGTTCTTTTTTCTGATCGATTTCGAACTCAAGCCAAGAACCACGATACGGAATGATTCGGCTTGAATAAACGCCTTTTTCGTGGTTGAAAATTACGCCTGGAGAACGGTGAATCTGTGAAACAACGACTCGCTCTGCACCATTGATGATAAAAGTTCCCCGGTCAGTCATGAGCGGAATATCGCCCATGTAAATGTCTTTCTGCAAGATTGCGCCTGATTTGAGGAAATTGAGGTTAATTCTTGCTTTGAGAGGAACTGCGTAAGTCTGTCCTTTCTGCTTGCACTCAAGCTCTGTGAATTTGATGTTTTCTTCGTCGAGCTCGTAGAACTCATATTCGAGAGTCATCTCGCCGTCCGGGCTTTCAATTGGGAAAGTTGACTGGAATGCTTCCTGCAAACCTTCGTTAAGCAACGGCTGCTTGTGGTCTAATCTGTCTTTCTGAAGGAATGTTTCGTAAGACGATGTCTGGATGTCGATGAGGTTAGGAATCTCCATGAAGTTCTGGATATCCTTACCATAATACTGACGATTGATTGTTCTGCTTTTAGCGAACATTCATCACTCCTGGGTGGGGATTTGCCTTGCCTACCTGCTACATCACAATTCTATCTGTATAACATACAAAGAGATAAGGACAGCACAGAATAAGAAAGCGATTATGTAAAAACATTGTAGTTTAAAATGCACAAAAAGCCTACTCATACGAAATATTTTCGTACAAGTAAGCTTATTAACCATCACAAGGATTTTGTGTAACAAAATCTAATCTGTGTGGCATCTTTTTATGCCGCTTCAAACGGCAATAAGTTATTTCTTAGAAGCTTTTCCGCCTGCTTCTTCGATCTTCTTGATGATCTCATCAGCATCAGCTTTAGAAACACCCTCTTTGAGTACTTTTGGAGCACCTTCAACGAGAGCTTTTGCTTCACCAAGGCCGAGACCTGTGATTTCGCGAACAACTTTGATAACTGGGATCTTTTTAGCTGCATCGAATGACTCGAGAGAAACTGTGAACTCAGTCTGCTCCTCGCCACCTGCTGCTGCACCACCTGCTGCTGGACCTGCTGCAACTGCAACTGCTGCTGTTACGCCGAATTTCTCTTCCATTGCTTTAACGAGTTCTGAAGCTTCGAGAACTGTCATAGAAGCGATTGCGTCAAGAATCTGATCATTTGTGAGAGCTGCCATATTATCTTCTCCTAAATAGGCATGTTCAATCATTTGAATTTTTTGATTGAACCAAAATTTTTACACGGGCGGAACAAACTGAACCGATTTTCCGTGTTTTATATTGTTGCAGAGACAGTCGACAGCACATGAAGCCTGACTCTGCTCAGATTAAGATGCTAAATTAGTTAGCGCCTTCCTCTGTTTTTTTATCAACATATGCCTGCAAAGTAGCAGCGAGCTTCTGTACAGGACCATTGATTGTAGACATGAGCATAGCGATAAGCTGTTTTTTGCCAGGAACTTTTGAATAAGCCTCGATTTTAGCCTGATCGTAAATCTCATTCTGGATATATCCGCCCTTGATAACAAGAGCCTGATTGTCTTTTGCGAAGTCAAAAAGAACTTTTGCAGCTTCGTTAGAATCCTCTTTAGCCATTACAACAGCTGTAGGTCCTTTGAGATAGTCTGCAACATTCTCAATTTTGAGTTCTTCAAAAGCAACACGAGCAAAGTTGTTTTTTACAACCTTGAGTGGAGCTTCATGCTCACGGAGTTTGTTTCGGAGAGCTGTAATCTGCTCTACTGTCAAACCACGGTACTCAGTGAAGATGAAGTCATTGTATTCAGAAAATACTTTCTTTGTTTCTTCGATAGCCTGAGTTTTAGCAGGCTGGAGTGCTTTAGCCAAGATAGCCATAGATTATGCCTCCTCCTTTGTTTCTACCCAAACACCAGGGCCCATTGAAGAGCTTACTGATACTGAGCGTACGAAATCAGCTTTTGCGTCAGCAGGCTTTTTGCGATCCAACTCTGTGAGAAGAGTTTTTACGTTCTCTGCAACTTTTGCAGCGTCCATAGAAACTTTACCTACAGCAATGTGGATGATACCTGTTTTGTCTGCGCGGAATTCTGTACGACCCTTTTTGAGCTCGTTGATTGCAGAAACGATGTCATTTGTTACAGTGCCTGTTTTTGGGTTTGGCATGAGACCTTTGCGGCCCAAAACCATACCAAGACGACCAACATCTTTCATCATATCTGGAGTAGCAACTGCGATATCGAAATCAAGCCAGCCACCCTTTACTTTGTCGATGTACTCTGCTGCACCTGCATAAGCTGCACCTGCGTCGAGAGCCTCTTTAGCACGCTCTTCTGGACAGAATACGAGAACTTTCTTCTCTGCTGTGAACTGATTTGGGAAAACCAATGTATCACGAACAGTCTGGCTCTTGCCGAGTTTGAGAGCAACGTGAAGCTCAACAGTCTCGTCAAATTTTGCAAAATGAACGTCTTTTACAATCTGGCAAGCTTTCTCAACATCATAAGCCTGTGTAGAATCAAACTTTTTGAGAGCGTCAGTATATTTCTTACCGTGTTTCATTAGTTAGCCTCCACTTCTACGCCCATTGAACGAGCAGTTCCGGCGATGATTTTTTTAGCTGCCTCAAGGTCGTTAGCGTTAACATCAGGCATCTTTGTCTTTGCAATTTCTTCAAGCTGAGCCTGTGTGAGTTTACCAACCTTGTCGCGGAGAGGATTTCCAGAACCCTTCTCGAGTTTAAGTGCTTTCTTGATAAGAACAGCAGCTGGTGGAGTTTTGAGGATGAAAGTGAATGATTTATCCTGATAAACTGTAATTACAGCTGGGATAACCAAACCTTTTTCCATGTTCTTTGTTCGTTCATTGAACTGCTGACAGAACTGTGGTGCAGAAACACCTTTAGGTCCGAGAGCTGGTCCAATCGGTGGAGCAGGAGTAGCAGCTCCAGCTGGCGCCTGAATTTTGAACACTTCAACAATTTTTTTTGTAGCCATTTTTATAGCTCCTATATTGGTATGAAAACTGAATCAGTTTTCTAGCGGAATACAGAGATCCAACGGATTTATATTCCTCCCAAAATTAAAAAGCGCATCAAGAATTTGATGCAGCTCAATTTTACTAAGAAATCAATTTTTCAACTTGTGTGATGTCAACTTCAACTGGTGTTGCACGGCCGAAAATCTGAACCATAACACGAAGCTTGCTCTTATCCGGATAGATTTCCTCAACAGAACCACTGAATGAAGCGAATGGTCCTTCGTTGATTTTAACCTGATCACCGATGACGTAAGCCTGCTTGATTCGAACCGACTTTTCACCTTTGATGTCACCAGATTTCATGAGGATGTTTCGGGCTTCATCATTTGAAATTGGACGCGGACGCTGATTAGGATTTGTTCCAACAAAACCTGTTACACCCTGAATGCTTCGGATTGCAGAACAGATTGCCTTCCAGCCAATATCTGGAAGATCCATTTCAAGCATAATATAACCAGGAAGGAATTTATTTTTTCGTGAACGTTTTTTGCCGTCTTTAATTTCGATAAGCTCTTCAACAGGAACTTTTACATCCGAAATGACAGAAGAATCAATTTCACCTTCTTCAAGTTTTGTCCGGATTGTTCTTTCAATCTTGTTTTCGTAACCAGTATATGTATGAACGATGTACCAGCCTTTTGCCATACAACGCCCCTATGCCTTAAAAATGAGACTCATTCCGGCGCTGAACAAGAAATCAAGAGCGCCAAGGATAATAGCAATAACAATTGTAGAAACGAGAACAACTTTTACAGATGCAACTACATCGTCGCGTGTTGGCCAAGTAACCTTCTTGAGCTCTACACCGCATTCTTTGAAAAATCCGAAAACTTTTGCCATGACAAAACCCCAATAAACAAAAGGCTTTTCAATGAAAGCCTTCGACTTAAAATATCAGGCCCGGCAGGACTCGAACCCGCGACACTCGGTTTTGGAGACCGATGCTCTACCAACTGAACTACAGGCCTATTTATATCAAGCTGTCTGAAAAGACAGCCTAATTAACTTATTTGACAAGGCTTATTTTGCCTTTGTTTCTTTGTGCAAAATCTCTTTGCGACAGAAAGGACAATACTTGTTTTTCTCAAGTTTTCCCTGAATATTCTTGCGGTTCTTTGTAGTTGTGTAATTCTTGCGTTTGCACTCTGTACACTGAAGAGCAATAATATCAATCGATGTCTTTTTCTTGCTACCCATTCTATTTACTCCTAAATTATTTTAGAATTTACAGCTCCCGAGCGGAATCGGACCGCTGACCTCAGCACTACCAATGCTGTGCTCTACCAACTGAGCTACAAGAGCACACAAAGATGTGTTTGAAAAATATATCTAACTAGATAATTTGTGTCAATAGTGAAGAGCAATAAATTAAATAAATTGTAGTATTTTCTTTTATTTTATGCTAGTCTTTTTGAACAAAAAAGGAAGAAAAAAAATGGCAGAAAATATGTGCATCGACTCACTCGTAAACAATATTCTCGAATCTTACGAAAAAGACGGTGGAATCAACAAGGCCGGGAACGAAAATTTCCCCAACAGAGAGAACGTCGTATCAATATTGAACGATATTCAGAGCCTGATTTTCCCTGGATACAAAACAGCTGAAGAACTCGACAACATGAACCTGCGCTATGTAACCGGGCAGAGAGTCAACAGAATAATCTCAATGCTCACAAAAGAGATTCAAAAGGCACTCACCTACAAGTCAATCCAGCATGACGAAAACTCTCAGGTCAAGGAATCACATTGCTACGGGCTTGCCGAAAAGGCAGCTTTCGCGATGATTGAGGCTATTCCTGACATCCGAAAAATGGCAAAACTCGATGCGATTGCGGCATTCAACGGGGATCCGGCTGCAAAAAGCAACGATGAGGTAATCGTCTCTTATCCTGGGCTTCAGGCTATTATCGTCTACAGAATCGCACATTTCCTGCACGAATGTGGCGTTCCTGTAATTCCAAGGATCATGAGTGAGCACATTCACTCAAGGACAGGCATCGATATTCATCCTGGTGCAAAAATCGGCGAAAGCTTTTTCATTGATCACGGAACAGGCGTTGTCATCGGCGAAACCTGCATAATCGGAAACAATGTTAAAATTTATCAGGGAGTTACCCTGGGTGCTCTCAGCGTCAAAAAATCACTTCAAAATAAAAAACGCCATCCTACAATCGAAGATGACGTTACTATTTACGCAAACGCAACAATTCTTGGTGGCGAAACTGTAATCGGTAAAGGCTCGGTAATCGGCGGCAACTCATGGATTACAGAATCAGTAAGCAACGCCCGGACATAAAAAACAAGGCTTCCTTGAAGTGACACTTTAAGGAAGCCTTGCCGTCCAGCAAGCTGGACATCGGAGAGAGTTTATCAGCTTTTTACAAGCTGAGATTAATATAATATCTTGTGAAAAATTTGTCAAGTTTTTTCGTCGGAAATATCTAAAAAACTCTAAAATCTCCAATTTTTAACGTAAAATTTTATCAGGCAAAATGCATTATAATTGCTTTTATATTGAAAATGGCGCGAAGGAATGAAACGGCTTACGGAAACACTCGTTTTGTGCTGCCGCGTAAGCGGCAAACGTATATAGTTACAAGCACAAAACGCGTGTAGCATGCTAGCATGCGTTTCCGATAAGCCGTTTTCATGACTGGGAGCCATTTTTGACATAGACTCCAGCGAATGCCTTTCCCCTAATCAAAAATAAATTCGACTTTTTGAGGAAAATTGGTTATTTTTATTGCATGGCAAAAACTAAGTCAAAAACAACGGTCTTCAAATGTACGGAATGCGGATATACTCAACCTCGCTGGCTCGGCAGATGCCCGCAATGCGGCGCATGGAACACGCTTGAAGAGGCTATTTTAGACCCGAATTCAACGGCGGCGGCTTTTGGAAATGCTACAACCGAAAAAATAAAGCCGATTCCTCTTGCGCAAGTTTCTGCACAGGAAAATGCCAGAATCAGAACTGAAATCTCTGAATTTGACCGGGTTCTTGGCGGCGGAGCAATGAAAAGGAGCGCGATTCTGCTTGGCGGTGAACCAGGAATCGGAAAATCGACGCTGATGATTCAGGCTTGTGCGGCAATTCACAAAAACACGAACGGGAAAATTTTATATGTCTCCGGCGAGGAAAGCGCAGGGCAGATAAAAGGCCGGGCAGACAGGCTTGGTCTGGACACAAACGGAATCGAAATTCTTTGCACGATGAGGCTTGAGGATATAAAAGATGCCCTTGTTGCCCTCAATCCGATTTTTGTTATCATTGATTCTATCCAAACGGTTTATTCGGTTGAGGCCGGAATTGTGCCGGGAACGGTAAATCAGCTCAAATACTGCGCGAACGAGCTGATTGGTTGGGTAAAGGAACGCGATTCAGTTCTGGTGATGAGCGCGCATGTCACAAAGGAAGGTACGATAGCGGGTCCTAAAAGCCTTGAACACATGGTAGATACCGTCGTATCTTTTGAACGAAATGATGATGAAGTAAGATTTTTACGTGCAATCAAAAACCGTTTCGGAAGCGTGGACGAACTTGGAATTTTTGCGATGACAGAAAAAGGACTGGAAGGTGTGGGCGACCCAAGCACGATGTTCATCACAAAAAGAACCGGTGACATTCCTTCCGGGATTGCAAACTCCTGCGTTTTTGAAGGAAGCAGGGCTTTTCTGGTCGAGATTCAGGCTTTGACAGTGCCAGCAAAAGCAAGCATCAGCCGGGTTTACTCCGAAAAAATTGACTCAAACAGGGTTGCACGTGTGGCGGCCGTTCTCGAAAAGAAGACTCATCTTAAATTTTCTGATCAGGACTTGTATGTAAATGTTGCAGGCGGCGTAAAACTCACAGAAAGTGCAATCGACGCGGCCCTTGCGGCAGCCCTCTACTCTGCCCGCACGGATGTGCCGCTTTCAAACAGCAACGTGATTCTTGGCGAAATGAGCCTTGCAGGGGAAATACGCCCGGTACCACGCCTGAAACAGCGAATAAAAACAGCAAAAGAACTGGGATTCAATCAAATCGCAGCCCCGGAAAAAGAAGACGGTGCCGAAAGAATCAGCACCGTCAACGAAATGGTAAAAGTTGTATTCGGAAAGTAAACGGGCTAGGGATTGTAGCCCCGAAGTTGCGGAACGTAGTGCAGCAATGGAGCGGCAGCGGAAGGGCGAAAAGCCCGGCCGTTGTGCTGGTTGAGCTTGCCGAAACCTGCACAACGGTAGCCCCCAATAACTGCTCATTCTTCTAAGTTTTTATACCTTAAACTGATCAATCTGTGTGCCAATTCGGTAAATTGAGCCATTGATTGACGTTGTGATATTGAGAAGAGAATTGTCGGAATCTTCCATTTTTTGAATGTTGCCCGACATATCTTCAATCTGGATTTGAACAATATCAGAAGAAGCCTTTAGAGCACCGATGTTGCCGATAATACCCATTCGAGACTGATCAACACCATCGCTTGCAGTACGAACCTGAGAAGTGGCATCGTTCATGAAGCTGAGCGCGTCTCCGATCTGCTTAGAACCTTCACTCTGCTCCTCCATTGCGAGTTTGATTTCACGGACAAGATTTCCTGTGCCCTGAATCTTTTCGGCAACGGCCGTAAATGAACGGTCTGAAAGACTTGAAGCCTCAACGACACCGGAAATTGCTCCCAAAATGCCTTTGAGCTGAGCGGAAATCTTTTTTGACTCGGCAGCAGATGTTTCGGAAAGCTTACGGATTTCATCTGCGACAACGGCGAAACCTTTGCCCGCGTCACCCGCGTGAGCCGCCTCAATTGCCGCGTTCATAGCAAGAAGGTTTGTCTCGGAAGCGATTGACGAAATGACTTTGTTTGCTTCGTTAAGCATCTTTGACTGGGACTCAATTTCCTGAATCTGATTGTTAACTTCCCGCTGCTGGGAAATACCTTTATCGACATCTACCTGCAAGCGCTCAAATTCACCAGCCATTTTTTCGACGGAATTTGAAACGGAGCCGATATTTCCAATCATCTGAGTGACGGCTGCACTAGCCTGCTCAACACCCTGCTCCTGCTTTTGGAGAACTCCTCGCAAAGTTTCTACGGAACGTGAAATTTCATCGGCGGCTGCAACGGAATCATCAACCTTGGCATGCTGATTTGCAATCTCACCGTTCACGCCCTTGATTGAATTGACCATCTGCCCGAGGAAATCCGCATTGTCCTGAACCATTTTGCCAAGCTGCTCACCGTAAACGTGGAGGTCTTCTTTTGAGCCCTTAAGCTCAGAAACGATTGAGTTGAGTTTTTCGGTGAACGAGTTGAAGCCCGAAGAAAGGCGACCGATTTCATCTTTTGAGCCGACAGGCAATCGCTTTGTGAGATCTGCGTCTCCGCTGGCAATTTCTTTGATTGCCGAGCCAACCTTGTTGAGCGGCTTGATTGCCATGTTCACGACAAAGAAACCGACGATAAACGCAATAACAAGAGTGATAAGCGCGATACCAATCATGCTGTGGAAAAGGAGCGTGATTCCGCCATAGAAATCTGAATATGGAGCACGACAAATTACAACCCAGTCAGAATCGTAGACAGGATAATATGCTACAGAGAATTTTTGACCAAGAATTTCATCGTAGTAAACATCAGTTCCAACGTCCTCGCCGTTACAAATTCGGTCGACAATCTCTTTGAAACCATCGGAAATGCCGTCATAAACAGATTTTCCTTCGATAACGGGGTCAACGTCGTGAGTGGCGACGTATTTTCCTGTGCGGACGTTGATTACAAAAGGATGGTCGTAAACGCCGACAGTAATATTCTCAACGGTGCGGCAAAGCTCAGTGGAATCAAGAACAGAGACAACCTCTGCAATCTGCATTCCGTCATCATCATAAACTGGAGCGGCATAAAAAGTAGAAAGCTGGCCGTTAATTTTTGACCAGTTCGGATCCATGATAGCCTGCTCGCCGCCCATGGAAATTTCGAGATATTCACGTTCATGCAAGTCTTTGTATTCTTCGGTGGTAGTCCAGCCCACACCGTTCTCATCATAAATTGCCATGCCGATATAGCCTTCGACATCCCTGATACAACTGTTGATGAGCTCCCATTTGTCGTGCAAATCAACTTCCGGGTCACGGATGACGGACAGCTTGCTCAAAGCCTGCAATTGCTTGAATTCGCGGTCGTTTACGTTGAAGACATCAGAAGCAGTGGCACGGGCCAGAGCCATGTTACCTGTATCAACGGCTGTTTTTAACTCGCTGGAAGATTTTCGATATGAAAAAAGAACAATTCCTGCAGAAGCAAGAAAAATTACGCTCAAGAACGCAAGATTGATTTTTCCTTTTATACCCAACATTTTTTATCCCCTTTTTTACTTTTCCGCAGCCCTGAATGCGGCCTGCAGTTTTTCTGTGTTTTCGTTCAACACAATCTGATAGATTTTTTGATTAAGCTTTTTTTCTGCTTCTTTTTCAAGATCCGGCGTTCCATTGCTCTTTATGAACATAAAAATACAGAGAGTTTTACCGTTCATTATTCGCTTCATGATGAGAACCGCATCGGATACAAATACAGCTCCATTTACATTAATGCTGACGTTACGGACCTTTTCGAAAATTTCGATTGATTCGGTGTTTGTCTGCAAGTCACAGCGGAAATAAGAAATATTTATATCCAGAAGATTTGCGGTGCAGCTTTTGCCGTTTCGCTCGAATTTTACGCAGCTTGATGAATCACAAAAAGCACGGACATGATTTCGGCGGCCACGCGCACCCGCCTTCTCCAAGACTTTAAGAATTGAATCAAAATTGTCGTGATTGTGTGCGGACAAGGCGAAACACCCGGCCTGAACATGAATATCATCAACGTATAGTTTTTTGATTTTTTCTTCGTCCTGAGGATTTTGTCGCGAAAGATAGAAAATTCCAATAAGGATTTCGTGACCGATGAATTCCTGAAGCTCAGAAATGTAGCTCTTCCAATCGATGCCTTCGATTGATGCGTCGATATTAAAGTATAGAATTGATTCGGGATAGAGCCGGACTATTTCCCGGACCTTCGTTTGCATGGGACAAACATAATCATCATTGATTACGTAAGCCTGATACCCTAAAAGCATGAATTCTTCCAAATATGACTTGGGAATCAATGAGGTGTCAGGAGCGATGAAAAATGTCTTCCGTCCATAAAGTTCAACTTCTGTCGATGCCATAAACGGTATTATAACCCGAAAGTTCTGGAAAAGCGAGAAAAAATTGCTGTTTTCTTTTTTAAATTTCTGTCAGTTCCCTGGCTTTTGTCTCGACCTTTTCGGCAAGTTTTGCAGCGTCGTCCTTGTTTTCGGTGATGATTCGAACGAAGACTGAACCTGCGACGATTGCCTCAACGGAACTTGCAAGAGCTTTTGCCTGCCCGCCGTTTGAGATTCCGAATCCGCCGTAGACTTTTGAGCCGCCTGCGCTTACTTTTTTGAGGAAGTCGAGCGTGTTCTGGTCGATTTTTGTGTCCGTGCCGGTGATTCCAACCCGGAGAGCCGCGTAAATGTAGGGGAAGCCGGCGTGTGCCATTTTTTCAAGACGTTCTGCGCTCATGCTCGGAGCCGCGACAGGAATGTTAATCATGCCGTTTGCTTTGCAGGCAGCGGTCAAGCCTTCGTCAAAATCGAATGGCAAATCCGGGATAATCATGCCTTTTACACCAGCCTCAGCCGCTTTTTTGCAGAAATTTTCGACTCCCGGCGTGTAAATCAGGCTTCCGTAGCTCATGAGATAGATTGTAGTCTCAGGAAATTCTTTGTGAATCTGGGCAATGAAAGCAAGACCGTCAGAGGTTTTATAGCCACGCTCCAGGACTTTTGTGCAGGCAGTCTGAATTGCAGGGCCATCCGCGCTCGGGTCGCTAAATGGAAGTTGGATTTCAAGAATATCAGCACCGCCTTTTATGAGAGAGCGTGCTGCTGTAAGGGCAAGTTCGTTTGTCGGGTAGCCGGCAACTAAATGGCTCATCAGTTTTATTTTGTTCATCTTATTTCTCCATTGATTTAGCGTCATGTATATCTTTTTTGTCTTCAAGTCGTTCAATTTCGGCGTGGAGGAAGTTAATCCATTCGGCTGGGCGGAAAACCGGGCTTGTGATGAAAACGTCTTTGTCACCGCTGCCGCTCATGTTGATGATGATTGCCTGATCAGCAGGTATTTCCTTTGCGAGCTTGATTGCGGCGGCTCCTGCGTGAGCACTTTCAAGCGCGAACAGGATTCCTTCGTTTTTGGCGAAGAAACTCACGGCTTCAAGCGCATCTTTGTCCAGGATTGAAGTGAATTCGATTCGCCCGCTACGGCCAAGGGCTGCGAGCTGAGGGCCGATTCCGCAATAGTCAAGGCCAGCTGAAATTGAGCGGGTCGGAAGAGCCTGTCCGTCCTCGTCGAGAAGGAAGCGGCTCTTGTAGCCCTGCATGATTCCGTCGCGGGCAGCGTTTCCTGTCATGCGGCTTGCATTTTCGCCCACATTGGGGCCGATTCCGCCGGCCTCAGCTCCGATTAAACGGGGAGATTTTTCGTTGATGAAGGGCTCGAAAAAGCCGATTGAGTTTGAGCCGCCGCCAACGCATGCGACCATTGCACCGATTTTGATTCCGCGCTCGGCGGCCTGTTTTTTGACTTCGCGACCGATTACGCTCTGGAATTCACGAACGATATCTGGGAAGGGAGCCGGACCAAGTGCCGAACCGAGGACATAATGAGTTGTGTCAGGGTTTGCGGCCCAGTCTCGCATTGCTTCGTTTACGGCATCTTTGAGAGTGCGGCTTCCGCTTGTTACAGGATGAACTTTGGCTCCATAAAGCTCCATTGCGGCAACGTTCGGCTGCTGACGGCGCACATCGACTTCACCCATGTAAATCGTGCAGTCCAGGCCGAGCTTTGCACAGGCTGCGGCAGTTGCCAGGCCGTGCTGACCAGCTCCGGTCTCCGCGATGATTCGCTTTTTGCCCATTCGTTTTGCAAGCAGGCACTGTCCGATTGCGTTGTTGATTTTGTGCGCGCCCGTGTTTGCCAAGCCTTCAAGCTTGATGTAAATCTGCGCGCCACCGAGCAATTTCGTAGCCGTGGGGGCAAAATAAAGCGGTGTTTCCCGGCCGATGTAGTCACGGCGGATGATTTCAAGCTCGTCAGTAAAGGCTTTGTCGGCCATTGCCTCTTTGAAAGCAACCTCAAGCTCGTCAAGCGGGCGGCGAAGGACTTCCGCCACATATTTTCCGCCGAAATTATCAAAAAATCCATTATCACTCATAAAAGACTCCTGCGTTTGTTAGTTTGCCAGCTAAATCTAAAAATGGCTCCCAGTCATGAAAACGTCTTATCGAAACCGCAGGCTCGCCTGCTACACTCTGTTTGTGCTTGTAATTATATACATTTGCCGCTTGTGCGGCAGCACAAACAGAGTGTTTTCGTAAGCCGTTTCATTCCATCGCGCCATTTTTGCTTTTATTTAATAAGTTTTTAAACTTGCATTTGCTCTATTAATTTTTTAATTTTATCTTCGTTTTTAATTCCGATTTTGTCTTTGTCCTCGACTCCGCCCGAAACGTCAACCAGCTCAGGCTGATATTTTTGGACAAGTTCTGCGGCATTTTGGGGAGTGATTCCGCCTGCAAGCCATTTTGCTTCATAAACAAAGCCGCTTGTGCGCGCATCTCCCTTTATTTTAGAGAAATCTTCGTCTCCGTGCAAATCAAGAAGGACTCGCATTTCGCCTTTTGATACAAGCTTTTCGTATTCTTCAAGGCTGTTCGTGGCAAAATAGTGTGGCAATTCCAGAAGTTCCGCACTCACATTCTCATACGGAATTTTATGGAACTGAATCAAATCGAGCACGCCTTCTTTTACAAGCTGAATTGCCTTTTTTGCCTCGGCTGAAGATGTATCCACGATTACGGCGACTTTTTTGGCCTTGATTTCGGAAAAACGTGGCAAAAGTTTTTCAAGCCGACCGTCTTTTGTAAGGCTGCGCGGGAAAGCGTCGGCAAAGACAAAGCCTGTGAAAAACGCCCCCAGATTTTGTGCAAGGAGAGCGTCTTCAATCCGGGTAAGACCGCAGATTTTGACCTTTGGAGCAACTTCCAGAGGGTACGCTTCGCTCACAGAACCTTTAGAACAGCCTTTTTCTGTGATGCCTTGAGCATATTCCTGCCAAAACTGAGAATTTTTTGTTTCTTTTGCGGCCATAAAAGAATCTACAAAGCTCTTCCGCATATCAGGATTTTTTGCGGCAGCCTCGCCAAGCAAAAGCCCCGAAAATCCCATTGCACCAACGGAAGCGGCACATTCTGTGTTCGTGACTCCGCTTTCAAAAACAATCCGGGCATTACCGCCAACGGCCTCACGGATTTTTTTTGTCATCATGCTCGGGCGGAGCAAGTCGATTTTAAAATTGGCAAGGTCACGGCTGTTAACACCAAAAACGAAATTTCCATGAACGCCTGCCTGCCCCGCAAAATCCGACTGGGAAAAAACAAAGGAAAGCTTTTCCAAGTCTTCTTCGGCACGGACTTCGACCAGGGCCGACATGCCGCAATCAACGACAGCCCGGGCCATATCAAGCAAAACTTCTTTTTCAAGGATGCGGGCAATCAAAAGAACAGCGTCCGCGCCAGCACGGTAAGCGACTTCAACTTCATCCGCACTCAAAAGAAAATCCTTTCGGAGGACGGCCGGTGAAGGTTTCCCTGTTTTGGCCTCAAAATCATCGGCTGCACGGCAAACATTCATCAAATCTGCGAGAGTGCCTTTGAAATAATTTGTCTCGGTAAGGCAGGAAATTGCACGCGCCCCGCTTTCGGCATAAGAAAACGCCGTTTTATAGGAATCAAGGTCTGGAGAAATGTCGCCCTTGCTTGGAGAAGCACGCTTAACTTCGAGAATCACACCTTTTTGAGCAAGAAATGGATGCATGGCGCGCCCTCGCCTTGCAGGAAAAGAAAATCCAAAATCAAAACCGAGCCGGGAAATGTCAGCGCGGCGTTTTTCTATAATTGTATCAAGAATGTTCATATCAATCTCGCTGGGGTTTTGGGGACTTAAACCATCCCCTTTTTATGTTTCTATTTATAGTATCAAAATCACAGTGTTTCTGTCAATAGTAACACTGTGATTTTGTTGCAGAAAAATCACAGATTTTGCCAAAGTTGGGATTTTAAGGGCTTGCCCTTAGGAGATGGGGGTGTGTGAGCAATGAAATGCGAACCAGGGGGAAGGCTTTTCCCCTCTTTATTTAAAAGCGAAAATCCTACCAGAATAAAGCGGATATACGCCAAGCACTAAAATCAAGTTCCGTTTAAAATAGTCTTGCTATACAAAGAAATATATTTAAATCGGTTCTTTTAGTTTCGTTTGCTTTTTTTTCTGCATGTACGCTTCCTTCCAATGAAAATGAAAAATCAAAAGAATCTCAGTCTGACTATTACGAATGGACCGGCGACAAAAACTACAAAAGCCCGGTCGCTCTTCCCGAAATCACAAATCAAAGTGAAAATCTAAGCGCAAACTGGTGGAAAACTTCTGCATTTTACCACATCTGGATTAAGTCTTTCAAAGATTCTGATTTGGACGACTGCTCAAAAAACTGCGGCGACTTCAGGGGAATCGAAGACAGCCTCGACTACATTCAGAACGATTTGGGCTGCGATGCAATCTGGCTCAGTCCGTTCTGGGATTGCTGGTACAAAGGCGGATCAAATGCCGAAAGTGCCGGAATCAACATGCACGGCTATGACGTCAACGACTTTTACAAGGTCAATAAATTCTTCGGAACTGGAGACGGCTCGAATGCCGAAGCAGAACTTGAATTGCTCATTGAAGCTTGTCACGCACGAGGAATGAAAATCATATTCGACTTCGTTCCTAATCACACTTCACATGAAAATCAGTGGTTTCTGGACAGCTCGAACGGCAAAAACGGAAAGTCAAACTGGTATTTGTGGAGCAACAGCCCGAACAACTGGAAAAACACCTGGGGCGCAGACGCATGGCACAATAAGAACGGCAGGTATTACTATGCGGCATTTGCAGATACTCAGCCCGATTTGAACTACCGGAATTACGAAGTCCGCGAAGAAATGAAAAACGTGGTGCGTTACTGGCTAAACAAAGGTTTTGACGGCTTGCGAATTGACGCGGTGAGGTATCTGGTCGAGACAAAAATCTCACAAATGGACACAACTGAAACTCATGCATGGTTCGCCGAGCTTCGAAAAGTGATTGATGAATACAAAAGCCCGAAATTTATGGTCTGCGAGGCCTGGATTGAAGGAAACCGCTCGACATTGAACAAATATTTTGGCACGGACGACAAACCCGAATTCAATATGGTGCTTGATTTTGACCAGGGAAAACCTATAATTGAACAAGTTTGGGCTGGCGGAACGGATATTTATTACAACGAAGTTTTCCAATACGATGCGACAAAAAAAATCTTTGCAAATCCGAACGAATCACAAAGCTACGGAACTTTTTTAGGAAATCATGACGAATATTTCAGTCGAATCGGAGATTATGAAAGCAATCTCACAAATAAAGGCGTTCATCAGGCTACAGCACTTTCACTTTTGCGCCCAACAGTTCCTTTCATATATTATGGAAATGAAATCGCACAAAAATCAGGGAATGAGAACGGAGATTTCAGACTAAGACAACCTTTTGACTGGACAAGGGCAACTTCCCAAAAGAATGACGAATCTTCACTACTGAACATGAACAAAGCTTTGCTGACTTTACGAAAATCCGCTGAGTACAAGGATTTGTTTGCAAATGGAAAGTTAAATGTCCTAAACTGCAATATGGTCGTAACAACCACACAAAAGCCGTGGAAAGGAGCTGTAGCTTACACAATTTCCAACGCGAGCCAAAAACTTCTTGTCGTGGCAAACCTAACAAACAATATTCAGTCTGCATTATGGTTCTCGGATTTCGGCTTTTCTGAATCAAACGGATATTCTCTGATTGTGGGAAACAAAGACACGGATAAATCAATATATTTCAAAGATTACAATACGATTTTTCATAATTTCGCACCGCATGAAATCCGTATTTATGATTTGAAGGATTCCACTAAGTCTTGTGCTTTTGATATTTGGGACTGGAGCACCGCAACAATGTATCTTCGTGGCACAATGAACAACTGGGGAACTACAGTAATGACTTTATCAGGAAATGAATTCAAAGCCGATGTGGAACTAACGACCGGAACTGTGTACGAATTCAAATTCGATGAATTCAATGACTGGACACACTCGTATGGAAAACCTGCCGACAGCGATGGAACTGTCACACAAAACACAGAATTTGACACAAGTGACAATCCAGGAGAAGGCACAAATTTCAAATTCACGCCAGCAGAAAGCGGAACTTACATCTTCATTTTCAACAAAGAGACCTTAAAGGCAAAAATAAGCAAGTAAAAGCCGAGTCTCCCTACCAAAAGCAGGCGTTGAAAGACAAGTTTTTCATTTTTTCACAAATTAAGGAATAAAAAACTTGCGGGCGGCGTTTGAGCCCGCAGAAGGGGTAGCGGAAAACCGAAGGTTTGGAGCGCGGTTCAGGCACAGCCTTCACCGAGACTCACCTAGAAACTCACCTCGTGAGTTTCTTCGCCTTCGGCGAACGGTTCCCTAGGGGGAGGCTTTCCCCTCTGCTTACTTATGCGCTCAATGCCTGGCTTACCTTTTGAATTTCTTTCAGTTTGGCAAGGGTTTTGCCGGAATCTATTGCGTCCAGTGCCATTGCGTAGCCGTCTTTGAGGGTGCGCGCCTTTCCGCAAAGGTAGAGGACTGCTCCCGCGTTCAGACCCACGGCGTAGCGGATTGTCTTTCGTCCACCACCGTTCAGAACTTCCATTGCAAGCTTGGCGTTGTCCGGGCCGTTTCCGCCGTAAAGCTCGTTTTCGTCAGCGTCAGTGATTCCGAAGTTTGCAGGATCAATCACATACTGATTTTCGTTGCCCTTCTCATCAATCTGATAGACGAATGTTTTTGCGCATGGGGAAATTTCGTCGTAGCCGTCTTCTGAATTGACGACCATGACTCTTTTTGCTCCGAGTGATTTTGCCGCATGAGCGTAATCTTTGAGCAGGTCTTTTGAATAGACTCCAAGAACCTCGTATTCAGCGTTGGCAGGATTCAAAAGAGGTCCGAGCACGTTGAAAATCGTTTTGATTCCGAGTGCTTTTCGGATTGGAGCGGCAAATCTCATAGCTGAGTGATAAACAGGTGCCATGAGGAAGCCGAAGCCGGTTTTTTTGACAAGTTCGGCAGTTTTCTCTGGTTTTGCCATGATGTTGACTCCAAGGGCCTCAAAGAAGTCCGCAGCGCCAGATTTTGAAGAGACCGCACGGTTTCCGTGCTTTGCCATGACCTGACCGCAGCTTGAAGCCACAAGTGCCGACATAGAAGAAATATTGAAGCTGCCCTTTCCGTCGCCGCCAGTTCCGACGATTTCTGCCAGTCCTAAGGAGCTTGCTCCGACATTTTCCAGCGGAAATTTTGTCTTTTTGGCAAGCATTACACCCGCAGCTCCTGCCATTTCGTCCGCAGTCGGTAAGCCCCGCGCTGCCATTGCAGTAAGGACTGAAGAGGCAACTTTTTCGTCCATCGTGCCGTCAGTAAGCTCACTGATAAAACTTGCGGTCTGCTCTCGTGAAAGAGGTTGTTTTTTGTCGATAAGCTGATTCAAAATCAAAACCGAAGAAATGTTTTCGCGGCTGTAGTTCAAAAATGCCTTGAAAAGATTGTCGCCTTTTTCGCTTGCAATTGATTCCGGGTGGAACTGAACGCCTTCGATTACAAGCTCTTTGTGGCGGATTCCCATGATGTCGCCGTCTTTTGCACGTGCTGAAACTTCAAATTTAGCAGGAAGGCTTGCCTCGTCAACGACCAGCGAGTGATAGCGTGTAAAAGAACCTTTAAGTCCGATGTTTCGGAAAATTCCCCGGCCGTCAGTTTTGATTTCTTCGACGATTCCGTGGCGGATGTATTTTGCGCCCACGATTTTTGCCCCGAAGCTAGCTGCGATTGCCTGATGCCCAAGGCAGATTCCCAAAATCGGCAATTTTCCTGCAAAATATTTAATTGCTTCTATAGAAATGCCTGCCTCTGCCGGAGTTCCAGGCCCCGGTCCCACGACAATGTGACTTGGTTTTGCCGCCTCAATTTCAGCGACACTAGCCTCCTCTGAGCGGAAAACACAAACTTTGTCCCCGGAAACCCGCTCCAAACTCTGAACTATATTAAATGTAAAACTGTCTTTGTTATCAATAAATGCAATCATAAATTTTCTCCATACACAAATTCTATTACCACACGGATTTGAAATTTTTATTTTTCATGATTTTACGTAGTAAAATCGAATCCGTGTGACTTCCTATTTATTTGCTTTTTCAAACACGCTTCGTAATGCGCCCAGCTTTTCGTTGGTTTCTTCCCATTCGCGGTCGGCATTTGAGTCGTACACGATTCCGCCGCCTGCCTGCAATGTCCAGACTTTATCCTGCTTGAGCGCGCATCGGATTGCGATACAGAAATCCAGGTCGCCGTTCGACTGAATGTAGCCGACTGCTCCCGCGTAGAACCTTCGCTTAATTTTTTCAAGGCGGCTCAAAATCTGAATCGCGCTGATTTTTGGTGCCCCGGAAACAGTGCCTGCCGGGAAGGCCGCGCGCAAAACCTGAATCGCCTTGAAGCCCGGTGCAACCTTTCCCTGAACATCGCTTACGATGTGCATTACATGGCTGAACTTTTCGACATCCATAAAGCGTGAAACTTCAACGCTTCCGTTGGCACAGACCCGTCCCAAATCATTTCGAGCCAGGTCAACAAGCATAAGGTGCTCAGCCCGCTCCTTTCCGTCGTTCAAAAGCTCTGTCTTCAAAGCCTCGTCTTCGGCAGAGTTCTTGCCACGGCGGCGGGTTCCTGCAATCGGGCGGATTGAAGCCACGCCTTCACGCACCCGCACCAAACTCTCCGGGCTGGAACCAATCAGCTGTCTCTCGCCAAAATCGATGTAAAAAAGATACGGGCTTGGATTCACGGCACGAAGACGGCGGTAAATTTCAAGAGCGGAATTATCACATTCAAGCTGGAGCCGGCGGCTCGGAACTGCCTGCAAAAGATTTCCTGCGATGATTTCTTTTTTGATTGCCTCGACTTTTTCCTTGTACTCCCGCTCGCTCTGCTCAAGGTTTGTGATTGTGCGGACTGGGCAAGGCTCTTCGGGTGCAGAAAGATAAGAGAAATCCATGTCGCCCAGACGCTTTTTTAAATCTGCAACAGCCTTGTCCAGGTCAATCTGATGCTCATTGTAGTTGAGCGCGAAAATGTGGAGTTTTTCGGTAAAATGGTCAAAAACCACGTAAATGTGACCGGCAACAAATTCGCTCTCAGGAATATGAAGTTCGTCTGTCTGCGGGGCTAGCATGATTGTGTCACAGCGGGCAGAAAATTCGTAGCTCAGGTAGCCCAGGCCGCTGGTTGGAACCGGAATTGAGTTTGGAGTTTCATTTCCGTCCTCGTCGTGAACAACGCTGGTGTCATTCTGCTGGGCAACATACAAAAGCGCGTCAAGAATATCCGGCGTGTGAAGAACGCGGCTTCCCGGTGCAATTGTCTCGCCGGTGGTGTTCTTTTCTTTGTATGGAAGCCGGCGGCCGTCAATCAAAAATGCAACGCCCTCTTCGTCCTGAACGATACGGAATGCAGGTTCAAGCAAGAGAATTGAATAACGTTCCTTGCCACGCGCAAAGCTCGCACTCTCCAAAATTGCAGTCGCGCCGATTTTGCGTGCCAGGCTGAACGGCGTATACCTGTCCGATGGAAGTGAAAAATATATAGAATCTGTCCTGCTCATAAAATCCTCCAAAGGGGGATGTCTCCCCCTCGCTCCAAAGCGTTGCTTTTACGCTACCCCCTCTGCGGGGACACCCCGCAACGCCCCGTTTGTTACTATCTAAAGAAACAATAACATATATTTGCGTTTCTGTAAATAGTAACATTAAAAAAATTTGTTTCCTTTTACTCAAACGGAAAAATCATAGATTTTTCCGAGACTCGCTAAAAAGTCGTCTCACGACTTTTTACGGCTTCGCCGTCGCTCCCTATGTCAATAGAAACATACTCGTAAAGAACACAAAGCTCCAAGATTTTTACCAAATGCCGCGCGGGATTGTAGGGGCGGCTTTGCCGTTCCATAGCGAATGAAATGAGCGGAGGAATGAGGGTTACCGAACCCCGGAAAGCCCGTAGCCCGTTGATTGCGCCTTGAAATTTTTATATCATGTTTCCATGTCAAAACCATTGATTTGTCTTTGTCTTACGGCTTCGACCGTTGAACAAGACCTTATTCTTATCGAAAAATACCGCAAGTACATTGATCTCGTTGAGCTTCGGGTTGATTTGCTTGATGATGACGAAAGGCTTAATATCCGCGATTTTCCTGCAAAGGCAGGGCTTCCATGCATTCTTACAATCCGGCGAACTGTTGACGGCGGCAAATTTTCTGAAGGCGAAGCTTCCCGCTCAATGCTTTTTGCACGCGCTCTCGCTTTTGCCAGCGAAGATTCCAGCAAAAACTTTGCATACGTTGACTTTGAAGAGGATTTTCATATTTCTTCCCTTCAGGATGCGGCCATGGCTTACGGAACAAAAATCATCCGTTCTTTCCATGATATGAAAAATCCGGTCGAGAATATCGGCGAAAAACTCCGTTCAATGCATGGTTCCCGCTTTGAAATCCCAAAAATTGCTTTCATGCCGCACACTCTCAAAGATGTCACAAATCTTTACAAAGAAATGCAGGATTTCAAGAATTCAGATCAGATTGTTTGTGCGATGGGCCCGCTCGGTCTCCCGACAAGAATCCTTGCACAAAGATTCAATTCTTACCTCAGCTACACTTCACCGGCAGACCTTGATTTGAGTCTTTCTGATATTGGTCACACAGATCCCAAAACCCTTGAAGAAATTTATCATTTCCATGAAATTGATTCAGAAACAAAGCTCTTTGGAATCACAGGCTGGCCTCTCAAATACACTTCAAGTCCCAAAATTCACAATGAACGATTCATTCAAACCAAACAGAATGCGGTTTACATTCCGTTCAGGGCCGAAAAAGCTGGTGAGGCCTTTGAATTTGCAAATGAGCTTGGAATCAACGGATTTTCTGTCACGATTCCTCACAAAGAAGACATCATCAAAAATCTTTTCTCTGTGGACAAAAAAGTCGAGGATATTGGAGCCTGCAACACGGTAATCAATGAAAACGGTCTTTGGATTGGCTACAACACTGACTGCACGGGCTTCACAAAAGCACTTTTGAAGTTCACAGGTCTTAAAAATCTCAAAAAAACAAGAGTTGCGATTATCGGTGCTGGCGGTGCGGCAAAAGCAATCGCTTACGCTGTAAAGAAAATGGGCGGAAAGGCCTGTATTTTCAACCGCACAATCGCAAAAGCCCGCACGTTGGGCAAGCAATATGGATTCGAATATGCGCCGCTGGGAGCAGAGTCAATCATCACGCTCAAAAAATACAATGACCTTATCATCCAGACAACATCAAAGGGAATGGGAAGCACAGAGCCTTCAAATCCCGAAAATGATCCGCTCTGGTTCTACGATTTTGCAGGCACAGAAATGATTTACGACATCGTTTATGAGCCGGAAGTTACGCCGATTATGGCAAGAGCAGAAAAGGCTGGATGCAAAGTTCACAACGGCTACTCAATGTTGTTGTATCAGGGCGAAGAACAATATAGATTATTCAAAACGGTAAAATAACTCAAATGCTCTGATTTAGAACTTACAGAAAGTATACACTAACTGGCAGGACTAATCACGGCATTCGATAGTATTTTTGTATAGATGAAGAGGAAAATATGGCACTTACACAAAGCGAGCAGAAGACTCTGGCGGCAAAAACCGCTGTTGACACTTTAATCGAGCAGAAAAAAATTTTTTCTGGTATGAAGATTGGTTTGGGCACAGGAAGCACTGCACTCCCGGCCGTAAAACGCCTTTCTGAGCGAATCGAAGACGGCACTTTGAAAGACATCAAGGCTGTTGTCACAAGCTTCCAGACCGAAAATTACTGCAAGGATCTGGGAATCCCTGTTTACACGCTCAATGACCGCGAAATTGACGGCGAGCTTGACCTTGCAATTGACGGTGCAGACGAAATCGACCCGGAAAATCACCTGATTAAAGGCGGCGGGGCTGCTCACCTTCTCGAAAAAATCGTTGAGTACAATTCAAAAGAGCTCGTAATCGTGGCTGACGAATCAAAATCAGTCGCTCACATGGGCACAAAATTTCCGCTTCCTGTCGAGATTGTTCCTGGAGCAAGAAAGGCTGTCGAAAAAGCTTTGGCAAAACTGGGAGCAAAATGCGTTTTGCGTGAGGGCGTTCGAAAATGCGGACCTGTAATCACGGACAACGGAAATCAGATTCTGGACTGCACTTGGGAAGCCCCGGTAAATCCAGTTGAAATGGAAGATAAAATCGCAAAAATCGTGGGTGTGGTTGAAGTCGGATTCTTCACAAAGATGAAGCCAACTGCGTTCATAGCACACGCCGACGGAAGCGTGGAAATCCGATAATTTTTCTGAATATTTCTTTTTGAAAATGGCTTCCAGTCACGAAAACGGCTTATCAGAACCGCATGCTAGCATGCTACACGCGTTTTGTACTTGAAACTATATACGTTTGCCGCTCATGCGGCAGCACAAAACGAGTGTTTCCGTAAGCCGTTTCATTCCTTTGCGCCATTTTCAAAAAGCATTTTTCGGGCTCTATATCGCATGTCCCCGCTTGCGGGCTTTCATAGGACATTGAGAGTGTGCAAAGCTCAGGCAAGTTCGTGGTGTAACCTCGCTTCCGCCCTCTTCAAAAAGCATTTTCGGGCTCTATATCGAATGTCCCCGCTTGCGGGCTTTACATAGAATCTACTTCAAAAGTTTGTTGAGGGTGGCATCGCGCTGCCGCCAGTTTTTGTCTACTTTTACCTGCAAATCCAAGTCTATTTTGTAATCGAAAATTTTCCTAAGGGCTTTGATGCTTTCTACGCGGATTGTTTTTATCATCTGCGCGCCTTTTCCGATTACGATTCCTTTCTGACTTTCTTTTTCTACGCACAAAAAGGCACGGCACCACATTTTTGTGGGTGAGCGCATTTCCATGTCAGCAATCTGGACGTAAACTGCATGAGGAACTTCCTGATCAAGGCGGTTGATTGCCTGCTCGCGGATTACTTCGGCGATTCGGAAATCTACTTCCTGGTCTGTGTAAAATTCTTCGCTATAAAGATGCGGTCCTTCTTTGGCCATGTCAAAAAGTGCTTTTAAAACTTCGTTGATTCCAACATCATTTTTGGCAGAAATTTCGAGGATTCTGTCTTCTGGAACCTGAGCCAGATGAGCCTTAATGAATTTTCGGGCATGTTCACGGAGCGGCTGCGGAGAATCGATTTTGTTGAGTGCGATGACGATTTTGTCCTGATGTTCTTCCAAAAGCTCGGCAATAAGACGTTCTTCCTCGGCACAACTTCGAGTGCTGTCGATGATATAAAGAATCAAATCAGAATCTTTGAGCTGGTCGGCAACAATCCCGCGCATTTTGAGGTTCATTTTCTTTTCGGAATCATGGTAGCCCGGAGTGTCAACAAAAACGAGCTGTCCGAGAGATGTATTTACGATTCCGCGGATTGCGTTTCGGGTGGTCTGAGGCATTGCGCTCACGATTGAGACAGGCTCACCTGCTGCCGTATTTAAAAAAGTTGATTTTCCGCTGGACGGACGGCCAATAATTGTAACAAGTGCCGTCTTTGGACCTACAGGAGGCTGTTCATTTTCGAGGGATTCATTTTCAGTGATATTTTCTTCCATAATTTGATTTTAATGGAAAAAGTTTTATTTTTAAAGAGTGCCTGGGCGTTGCGGGGTGCCCCGCATTATAAAATGTTTGCTTCTAAAAATGGCTCCCAGTCATGAAAACGGCTTATCGAAGCCGCAGGCTAGCCTGCTTAACATCATCAACTTAAGGTCTAAAAGCTACTTTTTTGGTTTGCAGAATATTTATTTGCGTCCCTGAACCTTCTTTTTTTAGAAATTGAATCTCTTTTGGGAAGCAAATATTTTTTCATCTCG
>Ga0256405_10001878_pt1 | contig 53248 bp, 43 predicted proteins | sample RumenRJG_02DNA_FD_189096 | JGI IMG/M metagenome (GOLD analysis project Ga0256405, IMG submission 189096) | Bovine rumen microbial communities from Lethbridge, Alberta, Canada - RJG_02 | ecosystem: Host-associated > Mammals > Digestive system > Stomach > Rumen | place: Canada: Alberta... | reverse complement strand
GCAGGACAATGCCCTGCGTCCTTTATGCTTTGCCGATTTTGCCGGACAGAGCAAGGTCACATCGAACCTCAAGATCTTTGTCGAGGCAGCCAAACTGCGCGGGGAGAGCTTGGATCACGTGTTGCTTTTCGGTCCTCCGGGACTCGGTAAGACGACCCTCAGCAACATCATCGCCAACGAACTCGGCGTCGGGTTCAAAGTGACTTCGGGTCCCGTATTGGACAAACCCGGTGATTTGGCAGGACTACTCACAAGCCTTGAACCCAACGATGTCCTTTTCATCGATGAGATCCACCGTCTGAGTCCGATCGTGGAGGAGTACCTCTATTCAGCAATGGAGGACTACCGCATCGACATCATGATCGACAAAGGTCCCTCGGCACGCACTATTCAGATCGACCTCAATCACTTCACCCTCATCGGTGCTACTACCCGTAGCGGATTGTTGACAAGTCCGCTCCGCGCGCGTTTTGGTATCAACTGCCATTTGGAGTACTACGATGCCGACATCCTCGCCGGTATCGTCAAACGTTCGGCACGGCTCTTGGGCGTGGAGATCAATGAGAAAGCGGCAGGTGAGATCGCCCGTCGGTCACGCGGTACGCCCCGTATAGCCAATGCTCTGCTGCGTCGTGTGCGTGACTTTGCACAGGTAAAGGGCAATGGAGCCATCGATTTAGAGATCGCCAAATATGCGTTAGAGGCACTCAATATTGATACCTTCGGTCTCGACCAGATTGACAACAAACTGCTCACCACCATCATCGATAAGTTCCGCGGCGGACCGGTCGGACTCAACACCATCGCTACCGCTATGGGCGAAGATGCCGGTACTATCGAGGATGTGTACGAGCCGTACCTCATCAAAGAGGGCTTCATCAAACGTACCCCCCGAGGCCGCGAAGCTACCGAACTGGCGTACAAGCACCTCGGCAAGACGATCCTTAGTCCCGACGGACAGCAATCTATGTTTTGAGAAATAAATAATTACATCATCATATGAAGAATTTCGTAGAAGAACTGCGCTGGAGAGGCATGTTGCAGGATATCATGCCCGGCACGGAAGAACAGTTGAATAAAGAAGTAACGACCGCCTATGTGGGCATCGACCCGACGGCGGACAGTCTGCATATCGGTCACCTATGTGGCATCATGATGCTGCGTCATCTGCAGGCTTGCGGTCATAAACCTATCGCCCTCATCGGAGGTGCAACCGGTATGATCGGTGACCCGTCAGGCAAATCAGCGGAGCGTAACCTGCTGACCGAGGAGATCCTGCGTCATAACGTAGCTTGTATCCGTGAGCAGTTGGAGCATTTCCTCGATTTTAACAGCGATGCGCCCAACGCTGCGGAGTTAGTCAATAACTACGATTGGATGAAGGACTACACCTTTATCAATTTCACGCGCGACATCGGCAAACTCATCACCGTCAACTATATGATGGCGAAAGACTCCGTGAAGAAACGTTTCAACGGTGAGTTCAGCCAAGGAATGTCCTTCACCGAGTTCACCTATCAGTTGCTGCAGGGCTACGACTTCGTCTATCTGAACGAGCACAAGAACTGCCTGATGCAAATGGGCGGTTCGGATCAGTGGGGTAACATCACCACGGGTATCGAGTTGATGCGTAAGATGAACGGCAAGACCGCTTTCGCCCTCACCTGTCCGCTGATTACCAAAGCCGACGGCGGTAAGTTCGGCAAGACCGAGAGCGGTAATATCTGGCTCTCGAAGAAATACACAAGTCCGTATAAGTTCTTCCAGTTCTGGATGAACGTCTCCGACGACGACGCGAAGCGGTATATCAAGATCTTCACGAGCCTCAGCCGTGAGGAGATTGAGGCACTCATCAAGGAGCACGAAGAGGCACCCCATCTGCGCGTGCTCCAGAAACGTCTGGCGAAAGAGGTGACCTGTATGGTACACAGCGAGGCGGACTACAATGCGGCTGTCGAGGCATCCAATATATTATTCGGAAACACGACCGCGGACGCGTTGCGCGCGTTAGACGAGGCTACGTTCCTCGATATCTTCAACGGCGTAGAGCAGTACGAGATTCCGATGGCTGACCTCAAAGCAGGTATCGGTCCGTTGGATCTGTTGGCAGAGCGCACGAATATCTTCCCCTCCAAAGGCGAAGCACGTAAGATGATTCAGGCGAACGGATTCAGTTTGAACAAAGAGAAACTGACCGATCCGCAAACCCCGCTGACGGATGCAAATCTGCTCAACGGAAAGTACCTTCTTTTCCAAAAAGGAAAGAAAAACTATTATCTCGTTGTGGCGAGATAATAGTTAATCGTGCCCTTGTGGCTAAGAAAAACTACTATCTCGTTGTGGCGAGATAATAGTTAATCGTGCCCTTGTGGCTAAGAAAAACTATTATCTCGTTGTGGCGAGATAATAGTTAATCGTGCCCTTGTGGCTAAGAAAAACTATTATCTCGTTGTGGCGAGATAATAGTTAATCGTGCCCTTGTGGCTAAGAAAAACTACTATCTGGTAGTTGCAAAATAAGAAAAAAAGCATAAAAAGTGCAAAATTATTACAAAAAATTTGGTCATGTCAAAAATTTGTTGTAATTTTGCACGCTTTTTCGCTAAAACCCATTACGGGGTCCCCGAAAATTTCTAATTTTGGGGGAGAGCGGAGGCACAAGTTGCCCGTTCATTAAGCGGAGCGGTATGAACTGTTGCACACTTGTTGCCGAACGCGACTGTCCACTCGTATATCGGTATTACACCGGATTTTGGTTCCGAGAAGCGAGGTTCGACTCCTCGGTGGACAACAAAGCTAAAAATTGACAATTAACAATTATCAATTAACAAAGGGCTAAGGGAGTTTAGTGCAACCTTTAAAGATTTGTACGGACTCCTAATTTTATGCCTTAGTCAATAGAATGCTTTGTAAATTGTAAATTGTACATTGTAAATTAGCTTACGTGTGATGGGATACGGGCAGCCTCACGACAATTAACAACTACTGCCCCATATTGAGTAACACAAATTAAAAAATGAAAGAATTCGCATTAGTAGGTACTCCGCGTAGCGAGTACGGTAAGAAAGCCGCTAAGGCTCTTCGCGCAGAGGATTTGATTCCTTGCAACATCTACGGTTGTGGTCTGAACGCCACCTTCACAGTAACAGCAGCTGACGTTCGCAAGCTCATCTACAGCCCGGACACCCAGATTGTTGATCTGACCATCGGTGACACCAAGGCCAAAGCTATCGTTAAAGAGTTGCAGTTTCACCCGATTGACGGCAAAACGCTGCATATTGACTTCCTCGCAGTGGACGAGAAGAAGCCGGTTGTAGTAGAGATCCCTATTCAGTTGAACGGTCTCGCTGAGGGTGTTAAAGCCGGTGGTAAACTGGTTCAGAACATGCGCAAACTCAAAGTTCAGGGTATCTACACCGCATTCCCGGATCGCATCAACATCGACGTTACCGAGCTTGGTCTCGGTAAGAAGATCGCCGTTGCTGACGTGAAGATCGAGGGTCTGAAATTCGTCAACCCGGCTGACGCTTGCGTTGCTGAGGTAAAAGCTACTCGTCAGAGCAAGCAAGCGTAATTAGACCGTCCTACGGCCTGACAGAATACAGACCGTTTCACTGACAGACCGTCCATTCGGACTGATAGACTAAGTTAGTATCCATGATAGTAATCAGGTCTATGTTCTGTCAGCGAAGCGGTCTGTATTCTGTCAGCGAAGCGGTCAAAACAATCAAAAATATGAAATTCCTTATTGTCGGACTTGGAAATATCGGCGATGAGTACGCCGGTACTCGTCATAACATCGGTTTCATGATGATTGATGCTTTCGCTGCATCGGTTAATGCCACATGGCAGGACAAGCGGTACGGCTTTGTAGCCAAATGTCGCGTGAAGAACGCGGAGATGGTCTTGCTCAAACCCTCCACCTATATGAACCTCTCCGGCAATGCCGTGCGCTATTGGCTCCAACAGGAGAAGATCCCTGTGGAAAACATGCTCGTCTTGGTGGACGACCTCAACCTGCCTTTCGGTACGATACGTATCCGCAAACAGGGATCCAACGGCGGACACAACGGACTCGGTAACATACAATCCGTATTAGGAACGGACGCGTACGCACGCGTGCGGTTCGGCATCGGAAACGAGTACACACGCGGTGCGCAGATCAATTTCGTCTTGGGAGAATGGACCGACGAAGAGAAGAAAAAGATCGATGAGCGTCTGAAAGTGACCACCGAGATCATTCCTTCCTTCTGTCTGCAAGGCATCGACCGCACGATGAATCAGTTTAATAATAAATAATAATTAATAATTAACAATTAACAAAGCGTCCTAATAGCTTTGGTACTAACTTGATAGAAAGTACGTATCTTAAAAGTCAGTACCACCTCCAAGATCCCTTTGTACATTGTACATTGTAAATTGTACATTATGAATTGTTTATTTAAACACCCTTGGGTTTGTGCAGCTTGTAATCTTCTGATAGTGATGGCGGCTTATACGCTGTCACGCCTTTTTTTCTTCCTAACGAGTCCGGATCTCTTTCCGAACGTAACGGCGGCTCATCTATGGGAGATGCTACTTGGCGGTATGCGCTTTGACCTGACGGCTATCCTCTATCTGAGTTCGGTCTATCTGCTTTTGGCGTTGTTGCCGCTTCCGATGAAGTGGAGACAAAAAGGTGTATATCAATCGGTTGCCAAGTGGTTCTTCTTGGTACCTAATTTGATCGGCATTGCCGTCAACTGTGCCGACATGGTGTATGTGCGGTTCACCGACCGACGTACCACCATCACCTTCTTCGACGAGTTCCAGAATGACGGAAACCTGCTCTCTGTCTTTTTGCAAGGCGCTGTGCAATACTGGTACGTGACCCTCTTTGCGTTGCTTCTCATGACAGGAGTGGTGATGCTTTTCCGCAAATCGCATTTCCCCGTAAGCGACTCCCGAATCGCTTCGCGTCCATGGATATACTACCCCGTTGAAGTGTTGCTTTTTGTGGTGAGCACGTATTTTATTGTGATCGGCATCCGAGGCGGATTCGGCAAATACACCCGTCCCATCACGCTCAGCAACGCCCTGCAATATACCGACAGACCGCAGGAGACCATGCTCGTTCTCAACACTCCGTTCTGCATTATGCGTTCTTCCGAAGGAAGCACTTATACCGATCCGCATTATTTTGCGGAGGACGAAGTAGCGCAGATCATGACTCCTTGGCATGCACAGCCCTCTGAACCCAAGACTCAGAAACTCAATGTCGTCGTCTTCATCTTGGAGTCGTTCGCGGCGGAGCACATCGGTTTTTACAACGAAGGAAGAGGCTACACGCCTTTCTTGGATTCGCTCTTGGCGCAAAGTGTGACGTGGCGTTACTCTTTCGCTTCCGGTCGCAAGTCGATTGACGCGATGCCTTCGGTGCTCTCGTCTATTCCGATGTTGATCAACCCTTATATCGTCACCCCCTATTCCACCAACGCCGTCTCTTCTATTGCCGACTGTTTGGGCAACGAAGGCTACACCACAGCTTTCTTCCATGGCGCACCCAACGGCTCGATGGGATTCCAAGCTTATGCCCGTAGTGCCGGGTTTGACAAGTATTACGGTATGGACGAATACCCGAACGCTAATCGCGATTTTGATGGCACTTGGGCGATCTGGGACGAAGAGTTCCTGCAGTTCTACGCGCACACGATGAGCACGATGACCGAGCCTTTCATGACGGCAGTCTTCACCGCTTCGAGCCATCATCCCTTCAAAGTGCCCGAACGCTACGAAGGCGTTTTCCCGCAAGGTTCTCAACCGCTTCATCAGTGTATCGGTTACAGCGATCTCGCTATCCGCCGGTTCTTCGAATATGCCGGCACGCAGCCTTGGTTCGAGAACACGCTGTTTGTCATCACCGCCGATCATACAAACCAACTCTGTACCCCTGCGTACACAAACGCACTCGGTCAATACCGCGTGCCGGTGGCATTCTTCTGTCCGGCTCACCTGCCTGCGGAACAACGAACCGACATCGTCAGCCAGACGGATATTATGCCCTCTGTCTTAGGTTTCACGGGGTACCAAAAGCCCTATTTCGCCTTCGGCGAGGATGCGCTCACTACCCATAAGCAACATAACTACGCCATTTGTTACAATAATCCGGTTTTCCAGATCATGAGCGACAGTCTGCTCATGCAGTTTGACGGCAAAGAGGTGACTTCCCTCTATGCCTACCGAACCGACACGTTGCTCCAACATCCGCTCCCGACCGAACAGGCACCGACCGAGATGACCGATTATCTGAAAGCGTATATCCAACAGTATATCCACCGTATGGTGACTAACCAATTGACACATGAGTGAAGTTCGCGTAGATAAATACCTCTGGGCGATGCGTATCTATAAGACGCGTTCCATCGCCGCCGACGCTTGTAAGAACGGACGTGTCTCCATCAACGGCGTGCAACTCAAGCCGAGCCGTTCGTTCCATGTGGGCGACATCTTCAACGTCCGCAAAGGACCCGTCACGTACACCTATAAGGTGCTCCAACTCTCCGAGAACCGCCTCGGTGCCAAACTCGTGCCCGAATACATGCAGGATTGCACAAGCCCTGCGCAACTGGAGATCCTCGAACTCGCACGCCTTGCCGGCAACGGCGGACGCGACAGAGGCACCGGTCGTCCCACCAAGAAAGACCGGCGAGACATCGAAACCTTCATGAGTGATAATTACTTAGACGACATTGATTTTGATGATGAAGAGTAAAAAAGAAAATATCGCGGAATACATCCTCTATCTCTGGCAGATGGAGGACTACCTGCGTGCTTTTCCGCAGAACGCGGACGCGACACCGGAGTTGCATGAACTCAACGAGATGATGCACCGTGAGGGAATCATGAACGGCGGACATCTGGCTTTGGCAAACAATGCCCTGAACGAACTGGAGGAACTGCACGCGCAGCTCTTGGACGAAGACGCTATGTATCGCGCCTCGATCATTCGTCTGCAACCCTCGCTCAACCTCCTCAAGGCAAAAACCGACCGTCCCACCATGAGCGATCTTGAAGCCTGCTTCACCCTGCTCTACCAGATCATGCTTCTTCATCTTCAGAAACGTCCCGTTTCACCCGAAACCGCGGCTGTACAGCAACAAGCTACCAAAGTACTCCGATTCCTAAGCAATGCGTACATCAGATAGGTTTGAACATATTCTCAGTTGGTTTGAAGCCAACATGCCGGTAGCGGAGAGTGAGTTAAACTTCACAAATCCCTTCCAGTGCCTTGTGGCGGTGATGCTCTCCGCCCAATGTACCGACAAACGGGTGAACATGGTCACCCCTGCCCTCTTTGCAGCGTACCCCACACCCGAAACCTTGGCCGAAGCTACCTCCGATGAGGTCTTCGAATACATCAAATCGGTCAGTTATCCCCGTTCCAAAGCCGAACACCTCGTCCAAATGGCACAACGTCTCGTCTCCGCTTTCCAAGGTATCGTGCCCGATAACATCGATGCTCTCCAGACCCTCCAAGGCGTCGGACGCAAAACGGCGAACGTAGTCTGCGCGGTCATCTGGAATCAACCCACCATGGCGGTGGACACGCATATTTTTCGGGTCAGCGAACGGCTCGGTCTGACCACCAACAGCAAGAACCCGCTCCAGACAGAGCGTCAGTTGGTCAAATACATTCCTGCCGACATCATTCCCAAAGCCCACCACTGGCTCCTTCTGCACGGACGTTACATCTGCCAAGCCCGCAAACCCAAATGCGAACAATGCGGATTGAGGGAATATTGCAGATTTTTTTCAAAAAAATAGCACATCTCTTGCACATGTGCTTTTTTTTTTGTACCTTTGCAGTCGATATTACGTTAATACGTAATTACGTCATTACGAAAATTTAAAACTACAATATTATGGCAGAAAAACAAGCACCGAATGCAGAGAAACTGAAAGCGCTGCAGGCAGCAATGGCTAAGATTGACAAGAACTACGGCAAAGGCGCCATCATGAAACTGGGCGACGAGAATATCGAGAACGTACCCGTGATCCCCACCGGCAGTCTGGGGCTGAACTACGCCCTCGGCGTTGGCGGTTACCCCAAAGGACGTATTATCGAGATCTACGGTCCCGAGTCGTCCGGTAAAACGACCCTCGCTATTCACGCGATGGCGGAAGTACAAAAACAAGGCGGCATCGCCGCTATCATCGACGCCGAGCACGCCTTCGACCGTTTTTACGCTGAGAAACTCGGTGTGAACATCGCCGAACTGTTGATCTCTCAGCCCGATAGTGGCGAGCAGGCACTGGACATCGCAGACGAACTCATCCGCTCGGCAGCAGTGGACCTCATCGTCATCGACTCGGTCGCTGCCCTCACCCCGAAAGCGGAGATCGCAGGCGATATGGGCGATAACAAAGTGGGACTCCAAGCACGTCTGATGTCGCAAGCCCTTCGTAAGATGACTGCTTCCGTCAACAAAACCGGTACCACCGTCATCTTCATCAACCAGCTGCGCGAGAAGATCGGCGTCATGTTCGGAAACCCCGAGACAACCACCGGCGGTAACGCCCTCAAGTTCTACGCCTCTGTCCGTCTCGACATCCGCAAGACGGGTCAGATCAAAGACGGCGAGCAGATCAAGGGTAACCAAGTGCGCGTCAAAGTGGTGAAAAACAAAGTGGCTCCTCCGTTCAAGAAAGCCGAGTTCGACCTCATGTTCAACGAAGGTATCTCGCGCATCGGTGAGATCTTGGATTTCGCAGTTGCTACCGAGGTTATCAAGAAAAGCGGTTCGTTCTTCTCGTACGGAGACACCAAACTTGGTCAAGGACGCGATAAGGTCAAAGAGGTGCTTACGGACAATCCTGATCTGTGCGAAGAATTGGAAGCTAAGATCAGCGAGCAAGTAAAAGAAATGGGGTTGGAGAACGTCCTTTCGAAAATTGGAAAATAAGCAATACATATTGTCCCCGCGCGAAGCGCACGAAGCGGAGCAGAAATGGCGGGTAGTGAAACGTTCAGTAGATGCACGGCAGCGAGATTTGCGCGTGCATCTTACTGTTCTTACGGATGATCAAGGCAACCCTATTGCCAAAGATGCGCCGATCCCGCTCTATGAGCCGCCTGTCTTCCAAGATGTACATCATGCCAAACGAGAGACAGTCATCATCGGCGCAGGTCCCGCAGGACTCTTTGCTGCCCTCACCCTCATCGAGCATGGCATCAAACCCATCATCTACGAAAGAGGAAAGGAAGTAAGTGAAAGGAAAAAGGATATTGCGTTGCTGAACAGAAACGAAGGGCTCAATCCCGAATCGAACTACTGTTTCGGTGAAGGCGGAGCAGGTACTTTCTCGGATGGCAAACTCTTCTCCCGTTCCAAAAAAAGAGGCAACATGCAGCGCGTGATGGAGCTCTTCCATTTCTTCGGAGCACCCGACACCGTCCTCTACGAAGCGCACGCGCATATCGGTTCCGACAAACTGCCCACCATCATCAAAAACATCCGCGAATGTATCCTCTCCCACGGCGGTGAGATTCATTTTAATACGAAAATTGAGAGCCTCAAAAATCTTTCAGCCGAAGGCGGTCTTACAGCGAAGCGGTCCTACAGCGCCAGCGGTCCTACAGCACAGCGGTCATGGGCAACGCCCATCATCCTCGCCATCGGTCACTCCGCTCACGATACCTATAGGATGTTAGCCGCCGAAGGCGTCGCCCTCGAAACGAAAGGTTTCGCCATGGGCGTTCGTGCCGAGCATCCACAAGAGTTGATTAACCGGCTGATGTATCATCTGACAAAACCCCACCTAACCTCCCCACAAGGGAGGAACACTCCCCTTGAGGGGGAGAAGGAGGGGGTTATCAAATTTGTCGGCAACGCCTCGTATAGTCTGGTCACCCAGGTTGATGGACGCGGGGTCTATTCCTTCTGTATGTGTCCGGGCGGACACATCGTTCCGGCGGGTAGCACGCCCGACACCTGTGTCGTCAACGGTATGTCCGCGTCCCACCGCAACTCGCCTTTCGCCAACTCAGGCATGGTCGTGCAGATCAATCCCGAAGACATCCCGGGCAACGATCCGCTCCGAGGACTCGAATACCAAGAAGCCCTTGAACGCCTCGCCTACAGCGAAGCTATCCTACAGCGAAGCGGTCTTACAGGCGAAGCCGATCCTACAGCCGAAGGCGGTCTTACAGCGCAGCGGTCAGCCGTTGCCCCTGCGCAACGGCTACTCGACTTCGTCGAATCCCGCCCCTCCAAGAATCTGCCGCCTTGCAGTTATCTGCCGGGCATCGTCCCCTCACGCCTCGACCAGTGGTTACCGCCTCATATCGGCAAACGTCTCCAACAGGGCTTCCGCGACTTCGACAAGAAATATCCGGGCTTCCTTACCAACGAGGCAGTCATCCTCGGTGTCGAGAGCCGAAGTAGCAGCGCCGTGCGTATCCCTCGGGATCCCGAGACCCTTCAATCTGTCTCCACACCCGGGCTATACCCCTGCGGTGAAGGAGCCGGATACGCAGGAGGTATCACCTCATCTGCACTCGATGGCATCAACGCTGCCCTCAAAATAGCCGACTTGGCATGATTATTGCAACAAGAATTACGTAATACCGTAATCCCGAAAAAAACTAAAACTCAATAATACAATGAAAACTGAAAGTAATCGTGCCCTCGTGGCTAAGAAAAAGATCTTCTTCTCCGCCCTCCTGCTGGGCGCAGCGCTCTTCGCAAGCGCGCAAAGTAAGTACGACCATTATTACACCAACCTGCCCATTGAGATTGAACGCGTGCAGGAAGTGAAATTCCCGTCCACCTCGGTTAACATCGCCCAATACGGCGCTGTGCCCGATGGCAAAACCGATTGTACGGAGGCTTTCAACAAAGCCATCAAAGAGCTTTCCAAACAGGGCGGCGGACACGTCATCGTGCCGCGCGGAGTGTGGAAAACAGGTCCTATTCAACTTCGCAGTAATATTGATCTCCACCTCAGCAAAGGCGCTACTATCCTTGGCTCTGAGAACAAATTGTTATTCGTTCAGAAAAATGACAGCCTGCGAGACGGAAGTAAGAAATGTCACGCACTCATCTACGGTTCCAAACTCGAGAACGTGGGCATCACCGGTAAGGGTGTGATCGACGGTCAAGGCTTCATCTGGCGTCCGATCAAAGAGAAGAAACTCAAACGAGGCGGAGCAGGCGAGTTCTGGGACGAAGCGCTCGCTCTCGGTGGTACCATCAAGCCGGACGACAAGACTTATAGCCTCTGGTATCCCTTCAACCTCAATCCCGAACTCGGTATTCCCAATATCGCAGCAACGGCTGAGATCCAAGAGAAAATGCGTCCGCACTTGGTCAACATCACCGACTCCAAGAACGTCGTAGTGGAGGGCGTCACCCTTCGCAACAGTCCGAAGTTCCACTTGGTGCCGACGCGTATCCAGAACCTCATCATTGAGAACGTCACCATCGATTGTCCGTGGTGGGCGCAGAACGGCGATGCCATGGACCCGGGTAACGTACAAGTAGCCCTCATCGCCGGTTGTCATGTCAGCGCTGGTGACGATGGTATCTGTATGAAAGGTGGCGTCGGAGACAAAGGTGTAGAAGCTGGTCCGCAACGCGATTTCCTCATCACCAACGATACCGTCTATCGCGCACACGGTGGATTTGTCATCGGTTCGGAGTTCTGCGGCGGCATGCAGCGTCTCATCGTCAAAGATTGTATGTTCGATGGTACCGACATCGGTTGCCGTTTCAAATCGGCTCCGGGTCGTGGAGGATGGTGTGAAGACATCTATTGCTACAACATCACGATGAAAAATATCCGCGAAGCGGCTATCTTCTTTCAATCCGGTTACGCAGATCGTTCTGCTGGTGGACGCGGTGCCACCGACAGCGATGACAAGACGAAGTTCTATCCCCATTGGAGCAATTTCACCTTCCGTAACATCATCTGTGTGAACCCGCAAACGGCGGTGGACATCACCGGTCTGAAAGGTCTGCCCGTTCATAACCTCCTCTTCGATGGCGTTAGTTTCTATGGTGTCAAAGAAGGCATCAAGATGGACTACGCAGAGGACATCACTTTCCAGAATTGCACCTTGACCCCTGCCAAAGAGCACACTCTCAAGCACGCCAAGAACATCATCTGGAACGGCAAACCCCTAGAATAAGGCGACCCGCATCGTGCCCCGCATCGTGCATTAATGCACGATCATGAAAAAAATGCCACCCTCTAAACATTATATGACGCCGGACGGACACTGGAAGAGCGAGAGAAATCTCGCTCTTCAGCATCGTGCATTAATGCACGATCAAACGCCCCTTCCTTCGGTCTTACTTCCAAATAGCATATTCTCTTAGGCTATTCATAGGTTATTCATAGGCTATTTATAAGTTATTACAATACCAAACAACTACGTTCACAATATGGCTAAAGCAGAATTTAACGACCCTGTAGAAATTATCAGGGGCAAACTCAACAAACGTCAGAAAGACATCTATCGCATCAAATCCTTCCGCTCGCCGACGGGAGCCGTCGTCATGCAAGGACCTCAAGAGGTCTATCGCATCAACCATCCCCGTGACTACGACCTCTCGCCGGTGACGCCGAACGAGAAAGCCCACCAGGACATGTTCAAGCAAGCCTGCCAAATGGCGGCCCTCCAACTCCTTCCCGACGCACCCGAACGCCTACTTTGGGTCAAACGGTTTGATGCCCAGCTCTCCAAACCCGAGGCGCTCGATCCCACCAAACCACCCAAACGCTACGGTAACTTCCGCGCCTTCGTCCGAACCGCCATCTTCTTCCAACTCAAATATCAACAATAAAACTTGTCTCTAATTGTCGATAATTGTTGACTAAAAACTCTATGTTCATTAGGTCGGATGCTATCCGACAATGGTCGCCAGACCATCGTTTATCCATGTTTTTTTCTTAAACACCACCAACCATGAGTCAAGTCTCTTTGAACAGCCCCCTCAAGACCCTCTCCGGCAAACTCAACCGCCATTCCGACCTCGTCTTCGTCACGCGCCATCGCACAGAGCGCGTCTCTACCCGCACGCTCGCTTCCTCCTCCTCTTCCTCCCCTGACCCTTCATCCTCGCATCCTGTCTCCGCCTCCCCCGCATCGTGCATGGATGCACGATCATCCTCCCTCTCTCCGGCTCAGCAACAAGCCCGGGAGAACTTTGTCCAACTCCGCCGCCAAGCGCAGTATATCCTCGCCACTCCCTCTCTCCGCGACCGTTACCTCCGTCAATGGACCAAGCAGCGCAAGTTCCACACCCTCCTTGGCTTTATCATGCACTCCCTCTCTGCATCGTGCATGGATGCACGATAAAAAAAAATGGCCCGCATCTGCGAGCCATTTTCTTAGTATATATCAGCCAAGTTTGGCTGATCTTACTATTTTTAGAGCTTTGCGCCAAGAGCGTTGTACTCTACACCATTCTTGCGGATGATGAGCTGACCATCGCGGTAGAACTTCTCAACCTTAGCATCTGCACCAGCATTCTCAAAACCTTGAGAAGCATCAGGAAGGATAGCACCCAGTTTGAACTTAGCAGCAGCAGGAGTTTCTGCACGGTCATCAGACCACAATACAATCTGAGTGCCGGTAGCTGTCAACGTATTGAGTACATCTTTATCTGTACCCCACCCGTTGAAGCTAATACTTGCTCCTTCAGATGCACCCTCTACAGCACAAGTAACTGCATCCTGAACACCAATCAGAACTTTTTCGCCAGCAACAGTCGGAATAATTACAGAACGTCTAGCACCATTCGGCTGAATGTATGTATTGTAGGTTTTATAGATGTCTTTTGCGGCTACTTGATCGGAACCTTTGAAAAGAATACCACCCATAGTGAAAGATATTTCACCAGCTTCTGTATTCTGAATAGAATACTTGTGAGCCGAAGTATCGGTCTCCTTCAGGGTTACATTTACTTGATTTTGAATCAGACCTTCGTCATGAATCTGAGTTCCAAGACTACCATCACGCCCATCAAAACCTACGAACGATGCAGCATTTACTGTCAGAGCAGCAATAGCAGCTGCAGCAAAAAAGAAAATTTTCTTCATAATGTTTTAGTTTTTAATTGTTAATATTAGGGTTAACTAATTATACTTTACAAATCTGCTGCAAAGTTACTACATTTTTAGGATATATACAAGTATTTATTGTCAAAAAATGTGGATTTTTTTGCAAAATGAGCAATTTAGTACAAATTAGCTACCAATTCATTTGCATAAACCTCTACATTGGCATAAGGTGCATTAAGAGTTGTTGCTGCAGCATCCTTGCGATTATTAGGGTCGAGTCCATGGTCAACTTCCCATTTATCAGGCATACCATCATTATCTGCATCAACGGCTGTTCCATGATAATCAGGCCATCCTCCAACGTCAGATGGAGTATCAATAATTCCCTTTGTGCCACTTTTACTTCCTGTGTAAGTATAGCCACCATGGACTGCCGTCCCCTCAACCTCGGTCACTATACGTGAATCAATAGCATCTCGATTGAGAGAACACCCAGCTTTTGCGAGTACTGTGGAATAAGCATCTTCTGCCGATTGCTCACTCTTCAATGATGTCACACCTTGCGTCCAACGTGCAGAAGCTCTTACGTTCTCACCTTTTTGCGTAGAACCTTGCCAATTATCAGCCGTTACACTCGCATCTCCATACATAAAATTACCGATAAGCCAAAACTTCCCAGGCTCAATTGTGCCACCCGGACTTTTTGAACAATTCCCATTACACGTGATTGTCGGATCAACAAGTCTATTTTTTTTACTTGTAGCAGGTCCGTACTTATAATAATTGTTCACCATATTAATAAGTCGTCCTCCTGCTCCTTGATTTGTTCCTTCGCCACCATACGTAGAATTTCCGCCCCAATTATATACGACATTATTCACATAGTCAATCGGTCCTGCATATTTGGTATCAACGTAGTCATGATCAAAACGAGGATTACGGCTGTCATGGTGAGCCAGCAAGTTATGATGAAAACTTGCATTCTTACCTCCCCATATTCCTCCGTAACCATGATTACCTTTATCATGTTTCGATTTGCGAAGAGACTCGGTAATAAAGCAGTACTGGAGCGAAAAATTCTCATTCCCATAGCAAGAGACACATTCATCCGTAGACCACGAGCAGGAACAGTGGTCAATCATCACATTCTTACAATTATTGACCGATAATGCATCCGCACCATCTGCTTGTGCAGCGGTAAGTTTCTCATCCCCCATACGAATACGAAGGAAACGAAGAATCACATTATTTGCATTTTCGATTTTAATGGGATAATCGGCAATACAAATGCCATCTCCGGGAGCCGTTTGTCCCAAGACCGTGAGATTTCCATTAGTAATAGTCAATGGAGACTTAAGATGTACTACTCCGGCAACCGTGAAGATGATTATTCGTTTGGTTTGCTGAGCCAAAGCATACCGCAATGTACCCGGGATAAGTTCTTCACCAGACCCTGCATCATTATCTTCAAGGCTTGTTACTGCAAACACATAACCACCACGTCCTCCCGTAGCCATACATCCACCTCCTTCTGCGCCGTTGAAAGCAACGACGCTAGAAGGTGGAGTTGGTTCTGGCTCAGGGGTATCTTTCTTTTTACTACAAGCCGTTAAGAGAAAGAACGTTGCCAAAAGTAATATTCTAATATCCATAGTCATTCCAAAGATTGTGATTAGAGGAGAGTATCTCCGTGAATAATGGCCAGTATTGGTGCATCTCCAGATTTGACTCTACCTCCGGAGCGTATATACGCAAGGTCGTCTCTTTCATTCGAGGAACGCCATCAGATACATAGGGGTCAGACTTAACCCAACCGGCATTATCTGTCGAACTAACATAATCAGCTGGTTTGTCATTTTCACCTAATGTAAGACCATATATTTCACTAACCACATAAGCACTATCACCTTTAGAGAGCGCAGGATCAGCTTTATAGCGGAAATAAACATCAGTAGATAATTTGCCTGCGTACTCTGTACCACTGAAGTCAATTTTTCCATCCGTAGCTTTATAAAAGGCGGAGAGATCAGATTGTGCTTTCAACAGCGTAGATGCAAAGATACCCCAACGCATGAGGTCATATTTGCGCACATGCTCACCGCAGAACTCAAACGCACGCTCGTCTTGAATAGCCTTCATATCCAGCGTTTTCGATGCTAATCCGGCACGGGCACGAACAGCATCAAAACATTGCTGACCACTATATTTAGACATATAAGTCGGCATTACTTCTGACACACTACCAATTGATGCTTCAGCAAACATAAGCAATATGTCCGAATAGCGCATAATCGGCAGATTCACACCATCTTCAGCGCCTTTCATTTCATACCCTAACCATTCATAGCGATATTTTGCCAACGTGAATTGGTATATATTATCACATTTCTGATATAGGATATTTGTAGAAGCTCCCCTCCACGGTGCTATATCCGCAGTTTTATCAGATTTGAATGTCCATTGGAAAGGACTTACTGTTATCCATTTACGTTTATCTCCCTTCTCAAATTTAAACACAAAGTTCGGTACGACGATTATCTTTCCATTACGACCGGAGGCTGACGTTGTGCCTGCCAAATGATTAAGTGCTTCTTTTGCAATAGACTCACCACAACGGTTAAGTAATTGTCCTCGTACATTATCTGGGAATGGAATCTCAAAGAGGGATTCAGTTTTGTCATAAGTAATTACACCCGCACAAATATTCTTAAATACTTTCTCAAACGAATCTTGTAATTTACTGCTTCCACCGATACTTACTCCTCCGTCAGCATCCATTACTTGCTCGCAAGCCCACATTACCTCGTTTAATAACTCTACACGTTTAGCAGGATCCTTAGCGTTAAACTGCACACTACATGGAGCTCCGCCACCTTGAACCCAAACATCTGGGCGCAATGCTTTTCCTGCATATACGAGATCTACACGAGCTAAAAGTCCTAAAGCAAATTCACGATTCATTCGCTCTACATTGTTATTGGCGCGAGGCCATTTAATGTCTTTGGAATTACCCATGAGTTCTGCTGCATGCTTGAGATCTACTCGGATTTTCTCATATATTTGATTACGATCTACTTTATAAGGGTAGATTGCATTCGGATCCGAAACATCAATTGGAGCAAAACTATAAGGCACATCTCCCCATAATTTCGTCATTTCATAATGTAACCAAGCGCGTAAAGACAGTGCCTCTCCATACAAATAGCGGAATACAGCAAGAGTCGTATCCGAATTTTGCTCAATACCATCAATACATATATTTGCGCGCTCAATAGCCGTAGTTAGATAAATCCACGGATGAGCACCCTTTTTGATCAAATCACCATGACCGCCCACAGTCATCGAATGAGTTGCATAAGGGGGCGCAGCTGCATCGCCTCGATAACCTTCAATATCCGTAGAAAGACTTACCCACGGACCGCTCAGACGATTTCGATAAGAGTTCTCCTCCATCATCTGCTCATAGATGCCTGCAATGAGTTGCTCAACTTGATTAGGATTGGAAAATACTACCACATCGGATGCAGAAGGCGATTCCGTCTTAAAGAAAGCGCTATCCTTGCAGGAGGTAACCAACAAAGCCACCATCACTGCTACTATATAATTAAACTTTTTCATAATTCTTTATTGATTTTCTATTACTAATTACCCATCGTTAGAAAGAAAGGTTGAGACCAATATTATATCCGCGACTCTTAGGATATGCACTATAATCCACACCCATCATCATCGGATTCTTGCTACTATAGACATCCACCTCTGGATCAAAACCAGAATACTTCGTTGCACAGAAGACATTCGATACTTGGAAATAAATACGAAGTTTCTGGATATATGCTTTCTTTATCCACTCCTCAGCAAGAGAATAACCAACGGTCAACTGGTTCAAACGCAGGAACGAACCATCTTCAATTGACCAATCGGTCACAACATATTTCTGCATATACGGAGACCACATAGAAGCATTGGCATTAACAGCGTCCAATTCTGCAAAAGCGGCTGCATAGTCACCTCCGGCTGCTGAAACAAAGTTATCAACCAAATAACCGCCGTTTTCATCAAACAACGAATAGCGATTTCCATATTTTATGATAGGTAACATATTGCGGAATGAGGTAGAGTTGGTATTATTGAGAATCGTCGTGAAATCAATCTTATTCATATTGAGCACATCATTGCCAATAGAATAGGTAAAGTTCATTCCTAAATCCACATGACCCCATTTCTTTCCTCCAATATTGAAATTGATAGAGAAACCACCGGCAGCCTTAGGAAGTGCATTACCAATGACAGTCATATCATTCGCATCAATTTTTCCATCGCTATTAAGATCTTTCAAGCGTTGCATACCAGGATAAGGATTTCCCATATCGGCAATAGCTACTGACGGCACACCATTCTTAAGTGTCCAAATAGCTTTCTGGTTTTCTCCGGCAGCATTCGTACTTGGAGTAACCGATGCAAAATCAGAAGCATGATACCATCCGTCAACCTTATATCCATAAAAATTACCCACCGATTCACCTTTGACGAGACGGAACTCATTCGGAGTAAATGTCTTGGATGAGAAACCATTCGTACCAACTTCAATATATTGACCATCAGCCAAACCAAGATCAGTCACCTTATTGCTATTAGAGCTTACGTTGGCGCTGATAGTTAAATTATAGTGAAGATTCTCCGAACGCTTGTCTAAAACGACCGCATTTACCGAGAACTCAATACCCATATTTCGGGTCGAACCAATATTACGATATTGCCAGTTATAACCTCCGGAAATAGGATATTTGATAATCAAGTCCTTGGTGGAGTTGAGATACAGATCAATAGAACCGCTCAACCTTTGGTTGAAGAAGCCATAATCGATACCAAGGTTACGTGTGATCGTTGTCTCCCATTTAAGATTCGGGTTAGCAGCAATCTTTTCTGAACCACCAGCTACAAGCATTGTAGTCATATTATTTACCCATGGTGTAGTACTTGTACCCGTCACGCCCGGTAAGAAGTCCGTGTGAAGGTAACCAAGATCAACATTGTTGTTACCCGCCATACCATAGTCAAATCGCAATTTCAACTGAGAGAGCCATGAACCGGCAGACTCCATCCAATCTTCCTCTGCGATATTCCATCCGATAGCTCCGGCAGGGAAGAAACCCCACTGATTCTTTTTAGAGAAACGGGTAGAAGCATCTGCGCGGAACGTAGCGGATACGTAATATTTGCTCTTGTAATTATAGTCTATACGAGTAAACAAAGACAGCATATTATCCGTCGGATTAATATAGTTGGAAACCGTGTAATCTTGCGCATTACCAAAGCGTTGGAATACCTCTTTTCCTAACATAGTAGACGGGAAACCAGCTCCCTTTTCCGTTTTCGTTTCGCCCTTCGACATCAAAATCTCATTACCAACCGTCAAATTTACATTGTGGGCGCTATTGAAAGTTTGATTCCAATTGAAGGTATTGGTCTGACGGAAACGCGATGCTTTTTGATCGGTGATTACACCTTCTGTCGTCTCACTACCATAAGTAGGTTGAATGTTCGCACGTGCCTCATAAGTAGTCTTTCCATAGAAGCGATCGGTCGTAATATGACGAGATTCATAACCAATCTCTGAACGCCATGTAAAATGCTTCAGGAATTTATAGGAGAAATATCCTTGTACATTCCATTTTACATCCTTTTTGAATTTGTAGTTATCACGGATAGTCGTAAGCGGATCATATAATCCACCAACAGCATCTTCATCATCCAAAGAATCGCTATCCTTCTTATAAAGTTTAATCGGCGTATAAGAGAACGCATTACGAAGACGCGATTCTGACGATGTTCCGGCATCCTTCGTAGCATTCGATCCTGCACCATTAATCTTCGTATCGGTATAGCGCGTTGTAAATCCAATAGTAAAGTTCTTAAATGGTTTAAATTTGGCCTTTAAAGAGAGGTTATTACGAGCATAATCGGACTCTTGCATAATAGCCTTATCATCCATACGGTTATAAGAGAGGGTGAATTGTGCATTCTTATTACCTCCATTAACTGAGAAACTATGATTGCTCACAAAACCCGTGCGACCAAATGTTTCATCCAACCAATCTGTACGATCCAAATCATTAGCACCATTGATCAATGTGGCGGGATCATAGGTTGTACCTTTTACGTAGTCTTTGATAACCCATGCCGGGAAATCGCTTTCTCCCGTACCAGCTTGACCTTTCAAATAGAAATTCTCATATTGCATATGCATGAAGTCGCGATTATCGAGATTCTTCAAGCGTTTTGCTAATTTCTTCCAGCCAACGTAGCCGTTGTAATCAAAATGGAAGGTCATCTTGTCAGAGTCGGTATCAGACTCCTTAGTGGTGATAATAATTACACCATTAGCACCTTGCGCACCATAAATAGCCGTTGCTGCTGCTCCTTTGAGCACATCCATGGAGGCAATATCTGTAGGCGCAATATCCGAAATACTCGAAACAGGAAAACCATCAACGATATACAGCGGGTCATTCGATTGAGTAATGGATGTACCACCACGAACACGAATCTTCACATCAGCATCGGGGCTACCCTCAGTTGTAGTAACTGTCACACCAGCCAACTTACCTTGAAGGGCTTCGCCTGCCGATGCTACCGGTACGTCTTTAATCTGGTCTGCACTGACAGAAGCAACAGAGGTCACAAGGTCACGTTTCCTTGTGGTTCCATAACCGGTAACCACCACCTCGTCCAAAACTTCTGCATTCTCCTGCAGTACTACATTCATTACATCGCCGGTGATATTCAACTCTTGGGTTGCCATACCGATGTAAGAGAACACAAGCACTTTTGCATCATCTGGTACTTCAAGGGTGTAATTACCGTCGAAATCCGTCACTGTACCAATAGTGGTACCTTTCACGAGCACCGAGGCTGAGATCACGGTCTCGCCTGTAGCATCCGTTACTGTTCCGCTAATCACACGAGCTTCAGCAGCTATGCCCACAAATAGCAAAGCTGCGAGTGCCATGGTACGGAAAACACTGAGATTCAGTTTCATAAAGAAATTTGTTTGTTGATATTAATAGATTTTAGTTCGTTTTATCATGTATTCAAATACTATAAGCATCAAATGCGGCGCAAAATTACACAAAATCCGTCATTCTAATGTGGAAAAATTGACGGAAATGTTAGAAATACATATTTTTTTGCAAAATTGACTTTACAAATTGCACATCATACATCGTACATCACACATCGTACATCATACATCGTACATCATACATCGTACATCGTATATCGTACATCTTTCCTTCAAAACGGTTCCGCATATGTGCAGCCTTCGCGCCAGCGGGAACATCCGTAACGAGTGTTACCACGGATGATGAGTCCCTGTCGACAAACAGGGCAAAGCATACCGGCTTTGTTCGATTTGACATCCCGAACGACACCGATAGTCATCTCTTTGAGTTCGTTCAAAAACTCCAACGCCTGATACTCTCCACGCTCTATCTCACGCAGTTTCTTCTCCCATAGACCGGTCAACTCAGCGGACTTCAGCAGCGGAGAGACAATCAGATGAATCAAATTGATACCCGTCTCTGTAGCCCTGAGGCTCTTTCCTTGTTTCTGGATATACTTGCGTTGATAGAGTTTCTCGATAATAGCCGCACGGGTAGAAGGACGTCCGATACCGTTTTCCTTCATCGCCTCCCGCAGTTCATCGTTCTCCACCGTCTTACCTGCGGTCTCCATCGCACGCAGCAAGGTTGCCTCGGTATAGTACTTCGGCGGTGTAGTCGTTTTCTCTTTCAATACCGGTTCATGGGGACCGCTCTCGCCTTTCACAAATGCCGGTAACGACTTTGTCTCCTCCGCGTTCTCGGCGTTCTCATCATCGGAGCTATCCTTTGTACTTTGTACATTGTCCCCTTGTCCCTTATCAAAAACGGCTCTCCATCCCGGTTTGAGCACTTCTCTACCCGTCACCTTGAAATCGATCTCCCCTGCTTTTGCCAAAACCGTGGTATTGCTTACCTCGCATTCGGGATAGAACGCCGCAATGAAATGCAGTGCCACCAAGTCATACACTTTCTTCTCATCCGCGGTCAGACCTTCCGGACGCTGTCCGGTCGGGATGATAGCATGGTGGTCGGTCACTTTCTTGTTGTCAAAAACCTTCTTCGACTTCGGCAACGAACCTGCCCCTTTCTTACCGTCCGCCTTGAGTCCCAACAGAGGCGTTACCTGCGGATAATAATCCTTGATACCCGCTAAGGTATTCGGTACTTTGGGGTAAATATCGTCACTCAAATAGGTGGTATCCACACGCGGATAAGTCGACACGCGTTTCTCGTACAGCGATTGAATGAGTTGCAGGGTCTGTTCTGCAGAGAACGAGTATTTCTTATTGCAATCCACCTGCAAGGATGTCAAGTCATATAGTTTAGGGGCAAACTCCAAACCTTTTTTCTTCTCCACGGACGTGATCACAAACGGCTGATCTTTGATGCTGTCCACCAGCGCTTGTCCCTGCTCTTCGCTGGTGATAGCATATTCGCCTTCTTCCACCGGCAGTTGTGCGCTGAAGAGCGTATCGCGGTAGTTGGTCTTCAACTCCCAATAGGTCTTCGGCACGAAATGCTCTATTTCTGCCTGTCTCTTGACCACCAGCGCTAATGTCGGAGTCTGCACGCGTCCCACAGACAGCACTTGTCTATCTTTTCCCGTCCCGCGCGCGTACCTTATAGTATATGCGCGTGTAGCGTTCATGCCCAATAGCCAATCGCCTATGGCTCTCATCATGCCTGCCTCATACAGATGCTGGTACTCGCTTTGGTCTTTGAGTTGCGCAAACCCTTCACGGATAGCGTCCTCCGTCAACGAACTCACCCACAGACGCTTCACCGGACATTTGCAACCTGCCTTCTGATAGACCCAACGCTGGATCAACTCTCCCTCTTGCCCTGCATCACCGCAGTTAATCACCTCATCGGCTTGCGCAATCAGACTCTTGATCACATTGAATTGCTTGTGTACACCCTCATCTCCGTGCACTTTGATGGAGAAACGCGCCGGAATCATCGGCAGCGAACTCAGGCTCCATGCTTTCCATTGCTCCGTATATTCCTGCGGATCGAGCAACGCGCAGAGATGACCGAAAGTCCAAGTAACTTGGTATCCGTTCCCTTCAAAATATCCGTTCTTGCGCTGATTAGCTCCCAGCACTCGGGCGATGTACTCACCCACGGACGGTTTCTCTGCTACGCAAACGATCATAAATCTCAAATTTCAAATGTCCAATGTCAAATCGTCAATTTTTTCAGTTTTTCTGAGCCCCGTATCCATATCCGGCACGCAAGCCCTTGACGCCATTAAGGACACCGGCAACATTATGCATTCGTTTCTGCTCAACTACCTGATTGATATAATCGATCATCTCCATGGACGTGTACTTGTAGCGGCAAACGAAGATCGTCATGTCCGCAATACGATCCAGCAGGAACGTGTCGCTCACCAGCGCAACAGGCGCAGTATCAACGATGATATAGTCGTACCGCTTACGCAACTCCGCAAACAACGCATCCAGACGCTCTGTCTGCAGCAACTCCGACGGGTTCGGAGGAATAGCGCCGCAAGGTATCAGATCCAGATTCTTATGCTCGCCGCTCGGAACGATAATATCATCTATCGTCACATCCGGCTCTGCCAGATAATCGGTCAGATGACCTTTGGTATTCAGGTTGAAATAGAAAGCCAACATCGGTTTGCGGATATCGAGTCCCACCAACGCCACTTTCTTACCCAAGAGAGCCAACGAGAGGGCGGTGTTGCTGGAGACATAGGATTTGCCTTCGCCGTTGATACTCGAAGTCACCAAGATCACCGGTGCTTTGGTCTCTGCAGGAAGCATAAAACGTAAGTTGGTACGTATCAACCGGAAGAGCTCTGCCGAAACGGTCGATTCGCCTTCACGGATAGCGATGTGCGCATGACGCGAGTTCTCCACGATCTGACCCAGCACAGGTGCTTTGAATCGCTGTTCGTACTCCTTCACGTCATCGATCTTGTCGTTAAACAGCTTATACAGATACAGCAGTCCCGCCGGAATCATCAGCCCGAAGAACAGACAGATGATCAGCAAATTACGTAATTGCGGACTACGACTCCGCACATCGCGTTGCGGCATATCGAGGATCTTTGCCGGAATCGTTGTGGCAGCCAACAACAGCGAGTTCTCCTCTCTCTTCTCATAGAGGTAGAGGTAAAGCCTCTCTTTGATCTTCTGATCACGCACTACGCGCACGTACTCGCGCTCCTGCTCCGGTGCATTCTTGATCTGACGGTTGATCTTCGACTCCTGTGCCTGCAAGCCGTTCAGACGTATCTGCAAACTCTCACGCACCGAACGAATAGTAGCGATGATGTTCTGCCTCATGGAGCTCAATTGCAGATCCAATTGCTCCACTACGGGGTTACTGTCCGTAGCGGTACGCTGAATACGCATCCGCTGAAGCAGCAGCGCGTTGTATTGCGACAGACTCGAACCCAACGAAGCGTCGGTAATACCGATATTGGCAGGAATGAGATTATTGCGTTTAGTGTCGTCACGCAGGAACTCGTCCACATACTCCACCAAACTCAACTGCGTCTCTATCTCCGCTATCGCACTTTGCTCGGCACTACTTGCATGAAGGTACAACTGCGCCTGCGTTTCCAAATGCGCGATGTTGTTTTTCTCTTTGTATTCAGAGACTGCTTTCTCGGCGTCGCCGAGTTCCTCGGTGATGATTCTGAGTCGCTCATCGATGAAAGCAGCGGTATTGGATGCAATCATATTCTTGTCCACCAACGCATTCATGTTGTATTGCTCAATCACCTGATACAGGAACGCCTTATCGCGATCCGGCATAGGAGACTTCATGGCAAGCTCGATGATGTTCGACTCTTTCTTATGCTGCGCCACCTTGAGCAACTGACGGTAGTCGGACACCACCAACTCATGCCTTTTGTGAACCACTTTATAGGTGGTGTCTTGGCTCAACGGACGGTTCGCATGAATACGGATAGTACCCACTGCTGTCTCTATCGGCTCGTCCAGTGTCTCCACGCGGGAGGTGGAACGGGTGAAATAGCCCAATTTGGTTTTCACTTTATAGCCCGACTTGGTGGCTTTGACCGTCACGGTAAACGGACTGGTGGACGCATCTTCCGTCAGGTTGATATAATCGATCGTCAACGCCGGATTACGGAACTCGCCTTTCCAACGCACACCATCCTTTACGAACGAATACTCCCAAAGGTTCAGTGCATCAATGGATTGCGCGATCAACCCGCGAGAACTAAACACCACCAACTCGTCTTCGGTCTGCGCATTGCCGCCCAGACCCAACATCGCCATCGGGTCCATTTTCTCGCTCATCATATCGCCTTGACGCAACATGATGCAGGCATCGGTTGTCCAACTCGGACTCTTGCGCACATAGTAAGCCATGCCCAACAATAGGAAGAACACCACTCCTATGGCGAACCACCACCAGTGTTCCAACACCACGCGCACTATCTTGCGCACATCTATCTCGTTTTGATTATTTTCCATAACTGTCAACTTTCAATTTAGACTATCGACCATCGACCAACGACCAACGACCATCGACTTACTTCAGCACCGTCACCACGATAGTAGCCGCACTCAGTGCTGCGGACACTACGCCGAGCCACACGCTGGTATTGGTACTTGCTACGGCACGCACCTTATTCGGCGACACGTACACCACATCGTTCTGCTGCAAATAGAAATACGGAGAGTTGTAGATATCCGTGCTACCGAGGTTAAGCCGTGCGATCTGCATCTTACCATCCACCTCACGGGTCACTAACACATTGTCCCTGCGTCCGTAAGGCGTCAAGTCTCCTGCTGCCGCTAAGGCGTCCAAGACCGTTACATGACCATTGGGAAGCGCCACTTGGCAAGGATGCATTACTTCGCCCATCACCGAAACCTTAGCGCCAATGATATTGGCTGTCACTATCGGATTGAGCACCTGCGACTCCAAACGCTGCTTGATCATCTGTTCTACCTCGCTGCGCTTCAAACCGGCCACATGCAGCTTACCCAAGACCGGAAAATCGATATTCCCCTCCTCGTCCACGGTGTAGCATTGCAGCGTCGGGGTTGTCGAAAGACTTCTCTCTCCCGGCTTCGCATACACCACCAACGGCAGGTTGTAAGGCACAATAGCTTCCTGATCCAATGCAGACACAACGATAGACAGCGCATCGCCGGAACGCACTACCAATTCGGTTTTGGTCTCATAAGAAGCATTGATAGCATCTGCTTTCCCGGGCTGAGCATCGGTCAGATACGTCATCTGCTTCTGCGTCACGCAACCCGCGCACGCGAAAACAAGCGTCAGCGCAACCATTAGTCTCGATGTCTTATTCATAATCTTCAAAAATTTCGGATAAATTTCAATTAAGCGTGCAAAGATACAACAAAAAATTCATATACGCAAGCGCGCGCGACATTTATTTGCAAAAAGAGCATTTTTTCATAAAAAAATGCACTCTTTTTACCTTTTCACTTTCACCTTTCAACTTTTTTTTGTACCTTTGCACTCAATTGTCTGAAATCTGAATACTGAATACTGAATACTGAATTCTGTACTCTGAATTCTGACATCTGACATCTAAATTATGACGCAACAGGATTTATTGGCTATCAAACAGCGGTTCGGCATCATTGGCAACAGTCCTCTGCTGAACCGAGATATAGAAATCGCCGTGCAGGTTGCCCGCACGGATTTGAGCGTGCTCATCACCGGTGAGTCCGGTGTCGGTAAGGAGCATTTCCCGAAAGTGATACATGCTTTCTCGGCTCGCAAACACGGACCTTATTTCGCCGTTAACTGCGGTGCTATTCCCGAAGGAACCATCGACTCCGAACTCTTCGGACACGAGAAAGGTGCCTTCACCGACGCGAAAGCCGAACACAAAGGCTATTTCGAGATCGCTGACGGCGGTACGCTGTTCTTGGACGAAGTGGGTGAACTGCCGATGCAGACCCAAGTGCGTCTGCTCCGTGTGTTGGAGACAGGCGAATACCTGCGCATGGGCTCCAGTACGGTGCGCAAAACGAACGTTCGCGTCGTTGCGGCTACGAACCTCAACATGCGTCAGGCAATCGACGACGGACGGTTCCGCGAAGACCTCTACTACCGTCTGAACACGGTAGAGATTCGCGTACCCGCGTTGCGCGATAGAAAAGAGGATATACCGCTCCTCTTCCGTAAGTTCGCCGTCGATTTCTGCAACCGTTACCAGATGCCGCCTCTCTCCCTCAACGAAGAGGCAACACGGCTACTCCAGAACTCCTATTGGCGCGGCAACATCCGTCAACTCAAGAACCTTGCCGAGCAGATGTCCGTCATCGAACTGGATCACCAGATCAACGCCGACACCCTCCGCAAATACCTGCCGCAGGAAGAGAACCGTCAGGACTTAGTGCTCCGTACGCCGACGCAGCAGGCAGGAAAAGACTACTCCCACGAAATCGGTATTCTCTACAACATGGTCATTCAGAACCGCCAAGAGATAGAAGAACTACGCCAACTGCTACAGGACGGTCACCATCACGAGATGCCCAAATCACGAGACCACGAAAATCGAATTCCTGCTCCCACCACGTACGACATTACTGCGCCTCGCTCGACCGAGGAAATTCACCCCTCCCGCGAAGCCGAAGAGATCATTCCTATTAAGGAGTCGTCCCTTCGCATTGAAGATGGCGAGAAAGAACTCATCCGCCGGGCACTCGAACTGACAGCAGGCAACCGAAAAGAAGCTGCCGCACGGCTCGGCTTCTCAGAAAGAACCCTTTATCGCAAAATCAAAGAATATGATCTATAAATCTTTCAGCCCAAAGGGCGGTCTTACAGCGCAGCGGTCTTACAGCGTCAGCGGTCTTACAGCACACCTCGTGTGCGGTCTGCTGCTGCTCATTATGAGCAGCTGCTCTGTTAGTTTCAAGCTGAACGGTGCCAACATCAACTACCAGACTACGCACTCTATCGGCATCTCGGACTTCCCGAACAATGCGCCGATGGTCAACCCGACGCTGAGCAATGCGCTCACGGAGGAGATACGCGATCTCTATCAGCGCCAAACGCGCCTCCAGATTCTCCGCAAAGGCGGTGATCTCGAACTCGAAGGCTCCATCATCGGCTACGATCTCTCGCAGGGTGCCATCAGTGTGGACAGCTATGCTTCGGAGAGCAAACTGACGATCCGCGTTTCCGTGCGATTCACCAATAACATCAACCCCGAAGAGTCGTTTGAGAAGACCTATACTGCGTACCAAACCTTCGACGCTGCCCTCCTCCTGTCCGACGTGCAAGATGAGCTTTGCGCCACGATGATACGTGAGATTGCAGAGAATATTTACAACGATACAGTAGCAAAATGGTAACAATTTAACGTTTTGATGTATCAAAACCATCTTAACAACTTAACTATTTAACAAAAAAATGACATAGAATTTGCATATGTCATTTTTTTTTCGTACCTTTGCACCCGATTTTGAGATTGCCTTTCCTTGAAGCAGTCTATTAATGAGATTGTCTTTCTGTGAAATGGTCTGTCAGCGAAGCGGTCTGTCAGTGAAACGGTCTGTCAGCGATGCGATCTGTCAGCGATGCGGTCTATTAATTGAAAACTTGTTTAAAATTAAATAATTATGTACATTTTTATTACTATCTTAATTGTCTTTGCCGCCGTTCTGCTGACGCTTTTGGTGTTGGTACAGAATAGTAAAGGCGGTGGTCTGGCTGCCGGTTTCGCGAGCGGCAACCAGGTGATGGGTGCGCCCCGTACGGCAGACTTCTTGGAGAAAGCTACATGGACGCTGATTGCGGTGATTGTTGCTTTCAGCATTGCTGCTGTTGGTTTCAATGCCGGTAATAACGCTTCTTCGGACGAGCAATCCGCTATCCAAGTAGAGGAAGTAGCTCCCGCAGCTGCTCCTGCATCCGAGTCCGCAGCCGAGCCTGCTGCTGAACTCCCCGCACAGGACTAATCCTGTCCGCAACCAACGAAAAAAAATGTGTCATTCCCTTGACACATTTTTTTGTTAACCACTTACTATCTGCCTCCCACTGTGGACGTCTTAGTCCCTTAACAACAAAAAAACAGCCCCGCTGGAAGGCAGGGTTGCGAGGTTTATTGCTCCTTGTCGAACGGCAGTTCATCGTGCGGGGAGATGTAATCAATGGCTTTCTTATTGCTGATGACGCTTCGTCCCAAACGGTGCTCGATGTCGGCACGTGCGTTTCGTGCTACTTCTGCGCCATCTTTGGCAACGTTCGCTGTTTGTGCTAATCCTTCAGGATTGCGCTCTTTGCTAAGATCTGTAGCGGTCTGCTCAGCTAAAGCGTTGAGCAGCAACTCCATATTAGTCATGTTATCCCTCAGGTTTTGGTCGGTAAGACCTTTGTGCTCCTTATATTCGCGCGTGGTCATTCCACTCCAGATCTTACTCATGAGATCCGTCAGGCGAGCATAATCGCTGTCGTTGGTCACACCGCTTCGTTTCCACTCGTCCGTCAAGCCTTTACGAATCTCGATAGTTTTGATGCGCTGGTTGATCCAGTTCTCCGAGTATCCTAATCGTCGGTAGTCTTTGATGGCCTGCTCGATATCCAGTTCAGGGTCACGCATCTGTCGTATACGCTCTGCGCCCACTTGCGCTAACCATTGTTTGAAAGGCTCAGCTTTTTTGGAGGGGATGGATTGGATGATGCGGAAAAGTTGCTCAGTATCTGCCACATCGGTAAGGTAACGCTTACCATCAGCAGCCTGCAATTTCAGTTGCTTACAATTTGTAAGCATCTCATTTGCGCCTTCTGCAATAAGTCTTTTTTTCAATACCGCCCAGTACGTACTGGCGCTACGTGCAGTGGTTTGATCTGTTAGCACCGCTACAACATCAACGACGGAGAAGAAGTACTTCTCCTGGACATCATCCCAAACGACGCGTACTCGTAGAGATTTAAATAGTTTGATTGCTTCGTGTTCTGCCATAAGTTTCAAATTTGCTACAAAGTTACAACAAATTTATCAAATATGCAAATATTTATCGATAAAAATTCATTATGCTCGCATAAATTGAGTTTTTAAGCGATAAAGAGTTGCTATTTGCACGTCAGTTTGAATGTAATTTCGAGGTGGGACGGCAAAGCCGTGTCGGTGTCCTCGAAGTTACTATATTTGATATATGCAAATTTTCGTTCACGAATTTAACGAATTAAACGAAATTGGACTTATTGTCCACAGATTGCGCAAAGGTCAAAGATTTACGGTTAGTCCCAAAACACCCCAATGGTTCAAAAAACTCTTATTTTAAAAAAACAACCCCACCAAAGGCAGGGATGTGAGTTTGGATGCATATGCTCATCCTTGATTATGTTCTAATATATATTCGTGAAAAGCCGAAATGATATTATCATGGAACGGATGGTCATTTCGTAAGATAATACTGGAAAAATATGGCACATTATCCAAAATCATACATTCATTATGCATGGTATATGAACCGTTGTATATATAAGTATGGAACCATATTTTAAATAACCTATCTCGAGATTTCTGACGCTTATCTGTCGTGTCGCAAATATATAACATCACTGGTTCTTCTTGTAAAAAGAACTCCTCTATAATAACGCGAACTGTCTCATAGACATTCGTATCTTGAGGGCTTGACTTAGAAGTGGTATTGATTAAGAAGAACTGGAACACACCATTTTTTAGAAACGAAGTGTCAGGGACGAATCCGACAGAATATATAATCCCGTTATTAGTTACAAAACGGAATATATTGCTATCAACCTGTGCGACATGATATGGAGCACGAAGATTAATAGTCTCAGCGGAGAGGCTTTTCATTGTGCAACTTGCATTTCAGGATGATTTGCCATCAGCTCACGAACCCGAGCCTCAAACTCTTTTCTCAAACCAACCATACGGCGTTTGGCTGCCAAACGTTCCTCTTCTGAATTAAATTTTACAGGTTCAAATGTATACATAGTTTTTTTCCTTTTACCTTTGGCGCTGCAAAGGTACAACTTTTTTTTGATATACACAACTTTTTCACGAACAATTTTATATTTTTCGTAAATTTTTGATAATTACAAAACCCTTATAAAACTCTTATAAAACTCTTACAAAACTCTTATAAAACTCTTATAAAACTCAACAGCCCCGCCGGAAGGCAGGGTTGTTAAGTTTATATTGCCACAATGGTCGAATATTAAGCAGCTTTCAGTAAATCAAGCACAGAATATATTCGTGTCATATGCTCGAACGAGAAATATTGATCGTCCAGAATCATCCACTCGTTACGACGTTTAACCGACATATGCTGTATATCCGGGAACATAGAAACAGGAACGATAATCACACGACCATCAGTCAGCGACACAGCAAACTTCCCTCTATGTGAGGTAAAATCCATATCTTTTATACCCACTTTTACATTTGGCATCTTACACATAATTGATCCTCCTAATTTATAAACCAATATTCGTTAAGCGGTTTTCAATATGGTTATAAACTCATGCAAACTCACAACATCCACTTTAGGGAATGTCACTTTCTTCAACTCATCAAAATGCTTATCCTCCGTTACAATATACCGCGCGTTACAAGCCAGAGCACAATCTACAAATTTATTATCATCCTTATCTGCCTGAATATAATTATAGCGGAAATAAGTCTCAACACGTTTAACATACTCGCAGTTTAACAAAGTGTCAATAAACACGTTCGCCAGTTGTTCGTTATGGAAACAGTCAATGATCTTTTCTTGGTACTCATAAAGTATACTTTCTGTCACGCATAACGTATATGCTCCGGTTAGAAGCTTATCCCATACTAAACGAAGCGGTTTTTGGGTAAAAGCCACTTGCAGTATCACATTAGAGTCAAGAACAACATTCATTTTAGTATGGAGTACGGAAATGAGTAGCGGCACCTCGCTCGATTTGTTCTTCTGTCAACTCGCCATTAGCAAACATAGTTGCTTTCATGGTTTCAAATTCAGACAAGTAGAATTGTTCCAAAGCCCTCTTGAGCCGCTTTTCTGCTGCCTCTGTATTATTAAAATTGAGCATACTAATCAAATGTAATTGCATTGGATTAAGCCCTATTTGCTGTTGTTGTGCTGCTAACATACCAGTATAGTATTTCAATTTCGTGTGCAAAGTTACAACAAATTTATCAAATATGCAAATATTTAGGCAAAATTATTAAATATGCTCGCATAATTTTATGATTTTGACTAAATAGTTGTTATTTGCACGTCAGTGCGAATGTAATTTCGAGGTGGGACGGCAAAGCCGTGTCGGTGTCCTCGAAGTTACTATATTTGATATATGCAAATTTTCGTTCACGAATTTTACGAATTAAACGAAAATGGACTTATTGTCCCAGAATGCGCAAAGGTCACAGATTTACGGTTAGTCCCAAAGCTCCCCAAAACAATTCCCTTCATAAACTTAACACCCCCGCCAGAAGGCAGGGATGCTTGAGAGATGATACTTATCTTTTCCAAGATATACGATAGAAATATCCAGACTCAGGTCTAAATGTTTGATACAAATATTGCCGGTGGACAGAATCATAAGGAATCGTATCAAATTTCTTATATTCCCCTCCTGTAGCCGCATGTATCAATTTGCGCTCCACAACAGCATTTTCTGACTCATTTTTATGTCCCAACGATATATTAACTTGAATATAATCAATTGGATAGTCAACTCTTAATTCTACGTGGGTTGACGATTTGTGGTTAGAATCATTTATATTTGCCTTAAACTGAACGGCGGCAGTTTGGTTATAGAGAGGAGGATTCTTAAATCCAAGTTTCAAAGTGTCAAATTCTGTCTCGTCATCATGTTTGTCAAATTCTACAACGTCCTGCAAGTCAGACTCCCATTTGAAATTATCATCGCCCGACCATTTTAAACCGGTATCGAAGACTTGCATTATAGCACACTTGACCTGAATTAGTTTCTGCACTTCAAAAAGGATATGATCCCCATCGTCTGTTTTATAGGTTATATAGGATGATATGCACCGATGATCTCCGTTGATATTCTCTTCCAAGTAACTATTTAATACGCGCAAAATAGCCCACAATATGGTTGCCAATGAAAGTACCAGTGTTCCTAATGCGATCCATATTGCTATTTGATCACGAAAGCACAAACAAACAACAGATACGATAGAACATATCGCACTGACTGCCATAAGTTTTTTATTGACTACTAGCCAAAACTTTGATAAGAGTTTCATTATATTTTTATGCGTCTACACCCATAATTTTGAATTTTCGCTGCAAAATTAAATAAAATAATTTATATATCCAAATTTTTTTGCAAAAAAAATGCCATTTTTATCAATTTTTCGGATTTTACGGCATTTTTCTTGATTCTCATTCATTAATAGAAGCGAAATCCATTTCCCGTAACCGCTCTTCTAAGATATAAAATAACGTGTTTTCTTCCTGCCTATCGGATGCTATCCCTAACACTGATTCTTTATTTGCTTCATATTCACTGGTAGTCGGTTGCGTCAAAGAAAACATCTCTGACAATCGTGAGCAATAGCCTTTATCGGCGACCTCATACACAGGGATAGCGATATTCTCTATTACACGTAAATCATGACCTATATAATTTTTGAAATCCTCTTCCTGTTGAGTAGTATCATAGATTACTCCATCAATGGTTCTTTTGCTTGCACTATCCTTCACGATCATGTGCATTACAAGTTGAGGGAATACATATTCAGGTTTGTAGATTCCTTCATCGGATTGAGTTTTAAAAGAGCATGCTATAATCAACGGCAATGCCATTAAATATTCCTTTAAGTCCGAACTGGTCGCTTGTCCCAAATCTCTTTGAATTCTCAAGTCCAGCAAATTTAATTTTTCGCCATCTTTCAAACGAAATGCAGCAATCATGAGATTATTGATGTTTGCTCTCCGCATTTCTTCCCAGCATACATAAATGGAGCATCCCAAATACAAGCAAGGCATTCCTATCATGCTATACCGATAGGATTTGATTAATTCGCGTTTTTCATAGGGGGTGTGAAAAAGATCTTTTCTTTTAAATGTTTTATAGATTTTTCCCCCTTCCACTTTAGACCTCATTCGATAATAGGTCGTTATACCATTGGCATTTACTCTCTCGTAACGCCATTTATCTTTGTATTTTCTCCACCATTTATTCTCTATACATTTGGCAATAGTACCATTGTTATAATCGCTATAGGTCCTTTGGATATACTCACATAATTTTTTCAAATCTCGTTTGAATTTTTTATCAGGAAGATAGACAGGATTAAGGCTTAACAAGTCATTAGTATCACCGTATCCTTCGTACTTTACGCCGTCCGATACACATTCACAATACTTTTCTAAGGCATTCTGCAATCGTTCCGTGAACACTCTCCCATCAGCTTGAGTCCATTCATAGATATTTTTTACCAAATCTCTATAATCTAGCATTTTCTCTTAATTTTAAAGTTCTTTACTCTATAAAATCTCAACAGCCCCGCCGGAAGGCAGGGTCGTTAAATTTGAATGCTCATGCTCATTCTTGATGATGAGCTACAGTAAAATCATGGAAAGCACCAAGCACTTTAATATGCATTGGGTGATCTTTGCGCAACAGGATACTTGAGAAATAGCGCACACCATCTATCGTCATCCCTTCGCTATACAACGAGAACGAATCATTCTTTTCGTACGTATCAAACCAAATACGGAATAATCTATCACGAGATGCCTGTCGACCATCTGTTGTATCACAGATATACAACATTACTGCCTCTTCGTGAGTAAAGAATTCTTCAACAATTACTCGTACTGTTTCAGATATTTTTTTATCAGCAGTTATTGTCTTACCTGACAAGTTAATAAGATAGAACTGGTATACTCCATCCCTATAGAAAGATACATCTTGCAAAAAGCCCAAAGAATATACTACTCCATGCTCTGTCTCGAACATGAAAGAATTCTCCCCTGTATTCTTGACTTTATAGGGGGCGCGTTGGTTTATCGCATTTACAGAGAGGTTGATCATTGCGCTGCAGGAACTCCGTATCGTTGCTGATAAATCTCTCTAGCACGAGCTTCAAAAATTTTCCTCATGCTCACCATCTTACGAAGTGCTTCCAAGCGCTCTTCTTCAGAATTGTATTTTACTACCATTTCGTCATCCATAGTCATTTCCTTCCTTTTACCTTTGACGGGGCAAAGGTACAACTTTTTTTTGATATACACAACTTTTTCACGAACAATTTTATATTTTTCGTAAATTTTTGATAATTACAAAACCCTTATAAAACTCTTACAAAACTCTTACAAAACTCTACAACACTCAACAACCCCGCCGTGAGGCAGGGTTGTTGAGTTTATATTGCCACAATGGCGGGAGGGGTTAACCACCGATGATGTCACCACCACTACTTATGTTGCCCGTTCCCTTTCCACTGTTCTGAAGGGTTCCCGGGCTACCTGCCAATACTACAGTACTCGGCAATAACTGTGTAGCCTCTACAGTTGGTTGTATATACATTTTCTTTTTCATAATAATTGATATTTTTGCGTTGATTCTTTCTAGTTGACTAGTCTACTAGTTGACTATCTTTCAAGTTTTCTAGTAGACTAGTTGACTAGCAGACTATCTTATTTTACGAGTTGACCCTTTGCGTCGAACATCTTCTCACCGCGGATGATAAAGAGCTGACCGTTGATCAGAACCTTAGCAGGAGCGTCAGAAGTATTCAGAGCGTCTATGCCGGTTGCTACTTGCGGACCATGAACAGCCATCGTTACGCGGCGACGAGGAGCATTTCCTTGTTGCGGCTCATTGCCGTATGCAGGAACATCTGTCATATCCAAGTATGCGCGGTGCTCACCTACATATACATTAGCCGAGTTAACGAAGTACAATGCGTTATTGTAAATAATGTAGTTAGTTGCGGCTTGTTCAATCAGCTTTTTCGTGAACGAACCAATAAGACCGTTGTTACCCGTAGGGATCGGAGCGCCTACTGCAGCACCGGTGTAAGCAACCTCCAATGAAGTAGCGGTAGCGAAGAAGATATACGGACGACCTGCGTCAAGCGTGCCTTCTACTTCCTCCAGAATTACATCTGTTCCGTTCTCAGCCTTGCTGAGTACTCTCCAGATGGTACCACCTTGAACAGCGGTAACTGCCTTATCCAGACACATCGTGTAGTATTCTCCAGCATTCAGACCGTTACGTACTTCGGTGTAAGTCGGAGTCGGCGGAGTAACAGATTCCCAAACAGCGTCAAGAGTAATACTTGCAGTTACTGCAGCGGTGAAGTCATATGCAACACCATTGAGTTGCCACTCAACAAAGTTGTAGTCATCCTTCGTCGGATCTGCCGGTTTAGCGACTGCCTGACCCTCCTCAACATCAACAGGATCAATCGTGCTACCACCATCCGTATTGAAGGTTACGGTATAAACTGTCGGAGGAATAACTGCGTCGCCCCAAGTAACCATGACGGAAGCCAGATACATTGCTCCATCAGAGGAACGAATACCAATGAACTCATAATTAGCTGCGGTACAATCTACAGAACCGTCCTCGCCAAGAGTTCCAATTAAATCGCCCTTCTTCTCTTCGTTGAACAAATCTTCAGCAGTTGAATAAGCTGTGTGCTTACCGTAAACTTGCAGTACTTTAGGACTTGTCGGTACAGTAGCAAAATCAATTGCTACACTCTTAACAACCTTGGTACCATTCTGACCTGTTACAACAATACCATCTTCGCTTTGACTAGTGCGTACTTGAATAGCACCTGCTGCACTCTTTGCTGTTTTACCTGCATATACAGCACTTGTTCCGAGATCGGTTACGCCTGAGAACTCTTTATATTGTGTACTTGTTGCCGCTAAATCAGCAGCAGTAATAACATCCGTATTTGCAGGAACAACGATAATAGAGTATTGAGCACTTTGATCACCATACTCAACCGTTACCGTTTGGATTCCGCCTACCAACATATCATAACCGCTGAAGGTTGCATCATCCGTTACATCTTCTTCAGAAAAGTCACTATAAGTAGCCGTTACGGTCATACCTGCATGGCTGAACTCATCGCCTACATTGAAGCGAGTCGGATATGTTCCGGAGATAGCAATCTCTGTCAGCGTAGCTGCTACTACTTCAATGTTATAGGATGTGGATTTACCACCATACGAAACGGTAATCTCTTTCTGACCAAGAGTGGACATATCCGGCTCTGAGAATTCAGCCAGAGTTGTCACGTCGGCTTGACTATCATCCGTATAAGTAGCCGTTACAATTACTCCGTCATGGTTGAAAGTAGCGTTCTTGGTGAACTCTGTTTGATATTCACCGCTAAGAGCAATGCTCTTGACTGAAATAGGATCACCGTTATATTTAACAGTAATTGCCCCTACTTCTAAACGATGATTTTTATCTGTTCCTAAACATACGAGATATACATTTGGGCTATTTAGACCTGTTCCTGTAGAGAAGTTATTTCCTGCCGTTACAGAAGAGCCACCTGTTGTCGGCAGATTTTCTTCATCTGTGCCAACTGCAATAGTCGTAGGATTGCAATCGGAAGGAATAGAAACGATTACCTCGTCAATCAAACAACCCTTAACTGCATTAATAGCCAAATATCCACCATTTTGATATATACGCACGAACGACTTACCGGAAGGAATAACTGGAGCATTGGCTGCATTACCCTTCAATGCTGCATAGGATATATATTCTTTATCTTTGTGAGATCCTGCTGTTTCTGTTACTAAAGTTCCGCTAACCGCAGTTATTCCGTTAATAACAGCCGTCTTTCGGCTATCCGGGGCTGTAACGGTGACGGTAATATCTTTCGTATTTCCGTTGTACCCTGTCCCATCAGCCACCGTAGCGCGGATATGAGCGGTACCGACCTCTGTAGCAGTAAGCACATCACCTGCAAGCGAAACATATTCACCACCGTCAACAATGCTATAAGTCACTTCTGCCGAAGCAGCTACTGCAGGAGCAACCGTTGCTGCGAGAGTGGTGTTCTGACCTTTTTCTATATTGAAATCTTCAAAAGTAATAACCGCCGTTGGCGTTACTGCAGAAGCGACCAAGTCTCCATCCTGACGCGGCAAAATCTCTTTCGTTGTATTGTACATCACGAAGATACCTGTACAATCATATACGTCACCTACTGTCGGTGTTTCGTATGAAAAGAGGCTGTTAAACAACTGAATGCCTTGTATATAATATTTCGAAGACGTTTCTGTGCATTCGCCGGAAATCTTAATAAGAGAACCTGCATTTGCACCAGTAAGTGCTGCTGCACCTTCTGCGTTCAGAACTCGTGCAGAAATAATGTCTCCTGGGGTTACTGTCAAACCGTCAGATGTAGCCATCAATCCCTTCAGCTCTGCATTGCCTTGGTATTTTGTTAAGGTGGTTTGAACGGTTCCGCTCAATACATCACCCACATTGAATCCATGGTCTTCCGTATAAATGATTAAACCATATGTTCCGTCAGTCAAATAAGCATTTGCAGTTCCTCGCAACGCAGAGATGACCCAATTATTGAATGTAACTTTCACTGTTTCGTCCGTACCGGTAGCCGCATCAAAGATTGCATCCAAAGCAGTATAGGTCGGGATGCCTTTTGCCTGAGAAACTTCAATAATTTTCACAACATCTGGGCTTGTTCCGTTCGATGCCTGAGCCGTTAGTTTGATATACGCCGTACGCGAATCACCTGTGTTGGCAGCAATAGTGTATACAATATCCTTGTCACCGTTGAGCGTTGCCTCCAACCAATCTCCGGTAAAAGCTTCGTTACATTCTGCATCATTGAAAAGTCCAACCGTGGCACTTGCTATATTGGTATATGTTACATCAATTAATCCATTGGCAGCCTCTGCCGTTGCATCGACCTCAGTCGGATCTATCGTTACCGAAGGAGCTGTAGGATCTGCCTCATATGAAATAACGATAGAAGTTGCCTGCAAGTTCTTTGAGGAAGAAACTGACAAACAGAAATACTCAAAATCTCCAGTTACAACAAAGGTGTTTGGGGATGTAGGTGACGATGTCGTAAACTCTACACCATTAGTCGTTTCACTTGAGAATGAGTTGAGTTCCTCGTCTCCTAAACGAAGCCATTGGACTGCATCAGTAGAACCTCCTGACTTGTAATTGATTGTGATCTTGCGAATTTTACCAAAGCTTTCTTTATTGTATATAAATCCTGATCCTTTAGTAAACCACAATGCTGTAGTGCCATATTGCTTGAAAGTTCCGCCGAATGCCCCAGCACCTACTGTGATACTTTGATCCTCATCTGTTGAAGTGATACCAGTTGCCGTTCCGTCAATAGTAATTTTGGGTAATGCAGCAGCAACGGTAATATTATACGTGGTCGTTTTAGTTACGTCATCTTCTGTATAACTAACCGTAATAGTTTTGTTTCCGGCAGAGGACATATCCGGGCTGGTAACTTCAGTCGGAGTAACCACTTTGTTTTCGTCCGACTGAGGTTCATCATTCTTGGTTACACTATATGTGGCGGTACATGTACCATCAAACGAGAATACGTCACCTACTTCATAAGCTGTTGTTTGACCCGTAACAGCGATGCTCTTGAGAGTCTTAACAATTACATCACCACCAGTAGACTCTTCTGCATAGAATGTTGCTGTAACATTATCAAAACGGAAGGTGTCGTTGTTTCCCGTTAATTGTCGGCTTGCTGAATGCACAATAGCATATCGAGCAGAAGAAATTGCTGTAAATTGGAAAGTGTAAGTTGTATTTACTGCTGTTTGAACACCTTGAGCCGATAATCCTGCGCCAGTTGCAAGCGTAATAGGACTCCAAGTATCACCATCATCTGTAGAATAACCTAAATATAATCTCGGTGTTCCTTTGTTTCCGTTTGCGACTCCTGTGTAAACAAACGTGATCTTGCAGACATTGGAAAGATCATCTTTACTAACAATTGTGTAGCCATGATGAGTTGTAGTCGCGTCTGTTCCATACGCGTTACCAATTTCTGTTTTATTGCTCTTGTTAAAGCCACAAGAAGAGTTGTTACCCCCCTTACTCAATGTCCAATCATCGTTTGAGTAAGTGTTGTAGCCGGAGGACGTGACCACCACGCTACTTTCAAAAGTAGCAACAGTCTCATAGTCAGTTGCCCACATTTGCCCGATGCTGAGGAACATGACCATCAGCAGGGAGAGAAATAGTTTAATTTTTCTCATAATGATAAAAATTTTAGGTTAATAAATATTGTTAGTTATATTTGTTTGAGTTGTTGCTAAAGTTTTGATAGTTTTGGAGGGTACTTCGTTTCAAGACGTTTGAATTGCTGCTCTACATTCGTTTTATCAAGAGATGCTAATTCATCTATCGCCATTTGTCTTAAGAACAAATATCTCTCTTTTTTCTCCATACCTCTCTTAATCAATTCTGCATTAACGACTTCCATATTGGATAATACAATCAACTGGTTGATAGAAGCCGTATCTCTTAGGTTAAGTCCCTTAGCAGCTAAAGAAAGATTATGTTCCTCCCAATCTTTTGCCCTGCATCCAAACAATGCCATGTTTAGCATATCCGCTTCGGACGCATATACTAAATATTCTTTCGCTTTTTCCACGGACAATGCAGGAATAATATTATCTTTGATTGCATCTGTGTGTAACTGATAATTGGTTTTGGAAAGTATCCGTTTAATATCCCATTGCAGTAGTAACGGATTCGCTTCACTTTCTTTAAGACGCTGAAACTCTTTAACCACCAATAAATTAAACTCAGGAGAAAGCCACATTCCAAAATGATATGCAATATCTTTATGCGCGTATGTTCCTCCGTAGCGCCCGGCCTTTGCGAACAACCCTATGGCATTTGTCTTCTCAATAAATTTGTTTACAGACATATAGAAACGATTGCTGCCGGCCTCCATTCTAATTCCCCCGAATTCAGGGGTTTTAAAATCAGGATTATAGAGCTGCTCCCATACACCAAGGAAATCAATAGTGCTTTTGTTATTAAGCCATTTCTCTATTAATCTGCTCCCCTCCTCAAAACCTTTTGTCATATCCGTTAAACAGATATAATCATTCTGGTTCATGTCTAATAGCACATTGATAGCAGTTCCTTTTACGACTATGGATTTTGTCTGTTTCATTAATTCTTCATCTCATTTATGAGCACAAAACCATTCCTCTCTCATTTCCCCACGCCGACTATCTAAACCATCAGCAGGGATAGAAATAGTTTTAGTTTTCTCATAATGTTAATAATTTTTAAAGTTAAACAAAAAGTTAATTATATTCGTTTGATTTATTATTGTTTCTTGCGTTTTGCGAATATGTGGTCACAAATTGTGACCTCATCCAAGCTGCCTCTACGATTTGTTATTTCTTGGAAGACTTTTTCGGCAGCGCCTTCTTTTCTTCTGATTTCAGACGTCTTTCCACTTTATTCACATCCTCTGCCGGTTGCAATTGGCTCGGTTCTATACCTCGACTCCGCAACATCTCCCGCACGGCTACATTATTGTCCACATGCTCGCGAGTAATAGGATTCAAACCATGTAGGTTTTTATTTTCCACATTCGTACTGGTCATTTCAGCCGCCAAGTCTTTAGCTTTAATTCCGATAGTTGGCAAAACATCTGCTAACGGCTTGTTCTGTTTCTCAAGTCCGAACTTTGTCTTCAAATCTTTTGTCGGCATTCCAAACAAAGCAGCATCACCTTTTGAACGCATTATGGCAAATCCCTTATCATCTACTCCATGCTCATACACCACTTTCGACAAACGCGTTTCTGTCTCTCTCAATTTCTTTCGTGCCAACACGCGTTCAGATTCTAAGATACGCTGCTGTACCAACTCTGCGCGACGTGTTTGCACCGCAAAATAGTTTTGAGCAAATGCAATCTCTTGCTTGCGAGGATCGCCATTCTGTGCGATCAGATAGCAGGCATAACGAGTAAGGAGAATATCCTCGATAGCGCGCTGTGATCCGCTACCCAACGATACCATTTTGTTGACGCCAACGAAATGGTCAGATTCATTCTCTCCGGCATTGATACAGGATTCTTTCGCCTTCTCTATTGCCTTGAGAAAATTGCGCCAATCCGCATAACCCAACAATGGGCATAAGCCACGCGCACTCCAGCATTCAACATCGTTTATTCTTGTCGCTTCTTGCTCGAATCGCTTGAACAATTCTATTATATCTTCGCTTTTCATTTATACTGTTTGCTATTCGTTTGATTTATTATTGTTTCTTGCGTTTCTCTTCTTCCTCATATCTTGCTGCCGTAGCGGCAAAGCCCACTGGATTCATTTTGGCTTTTGGAGGATCTTGGTATTTCAGAGGGTATCACAATTTGTGATGACCCTATGTAAATCAGCGAATTAGATTCATCTTTTGTCAATCGAAACATAAAATCCTCCGGGAAGCGATTAATATTCCGTTTTACTGCTCTGTTTCAGTACACGAGTTTCAACTCCGTATTCGTCTTAGCCCCTATGAGGCAGATTGCCTCTCAAAATGTTAAAATTTTAAGTTAAACAAAAAGTTAATTATATTCGTTTCTCATCATTAAGCAGTTAAATAGTATTCGTCCGTGATTTTGATCAAATACTCCACCGCCTCTAATAATGGTGCAAGGTCATTCTTAATGACAGAAAGCACATAATCTTCATTGATATCAAAGTATCCATGGGCAATGTGGTTTCGCATCCCCATTATATCTCGCCAAGGAATTTCGGAACGCTGATTTAAAAACTCCATGCCTAAACGCTTCTCTACTTTCTTCACTTCCTCGCCAATGACTTCTATCATCATAGCGTTACCTGCCAGCCTCTGCATGCCAAGAGGAGATGTTAACCATTCATCTACGCTCTCTACATCAGCATTCCAATCCAGCAACATAGAAATCGCTTTCCGTATATTCAAAAGCGTTTCACGGGCGAGACGCACATTTTCAGAATATTCTAATTCCATCTCTTTTAACTTCATTTAAGAAAAAAGGCGTTAGACTACGATGATTTAATATCATATCCACATGCCGCCCAGTTAATTGTTCCAAATAATCATGAGCCCCACCTACTCCGCGTAACGTTGCGGGCATCTCAACAAACACATCTACATCGCTATCCTCATTGTGTTCTCCGCGAGCTATAGAGCCAAAAAGTTGCATAGAAGTCATACCGAACCGCTCACGCAGGATTGGTGCGTGCTGTTTCAATGTTTCTATGTATTCGGATGTCGTTTTCATTCCTTTCTTTTTGATGTGCCTGCTAAATTAATAATGTTGTTTGTTATGTGCATGTTTTAAAATCACGGGATATATACATAGTATATATAGGGTGCACATAGATACGTGATAAGCTCGATGTAACTCTGACTCAAGCCCGACTCGATCTTGACTTCTTATGATGTCAGCAATCTTGCCCCTTTGGACCAAAACTTCAAAAAACGGTTAGCATTATCAAAAAAAAGAAACAAAACCTTATAAGGGTTCTGTTTTCTAACGCGCACACCTCCTACTCTCGGACGTCAGCCCGGTCGTAAAGTATTGATATGACGTTGTTTGAGTCATCATAATGTAGTGTCTTAACCGTTGGTACTTCTGATGTTTTTAAAAATTCGCTGCAAAGGTACAAAAAAAATTTGATATATACAAGCGTTTTGGTAAAAAAATTTTTTTTGTCGTCAATAATGGGGTTTTTGCAGGGATTTACGACGAGGGTTCGCGCAAATATGCACAAAAAATGAAAGATGAACGCAGAGAACAACTTTCAATTTAGACTATCGACCAACGACCAACGACCAACGACCAACTCTCACTTTAATATGGCTATCTCCTTGGGTTCAAGGGCATCGAGGCGGAGAAGGGTCATCTTGAAGGGTGAAGAGTCTGCGCATAAGTTCGGTGCTACTTGGAAGTTCTTGTCGCAGATGGCTTTCCACTGCGGACGGTTCGCTTGGAAATCGGTGTCTATGAAGAGGAGTTTGCAGCTCGCGTTCTGTGCCTCAAGGGTCTCGGCGGTGGAAACGGTACGAACGAAATGGTTCGACTTGAGATCCATCTGTTGGAGCAAGGTATCGAGGTTCGTGTAGTCCCTCTCGACGTAGTCGAACGTACGTTCCCCTACTATATGCCGGTAGATGGAGAAGCCTTCTAACTTGGCAAAGAGCTCCTTGACGAGGGTCTGTTTGAGGTTGTTCTTGAAACGGATGACCTCCTCTTCCTCCACATGGTACGCGTTGCGGAACATGCGGTCGAGACGGATATTCGCAGTTATGGCATCCTTGCAGGTATCGAAATAGCGATCGAGACAGGCGTTGGAGATGAGGGAGAGGAAAGGCTCACGCACATCGTCCTTCATCACCTGTCGGGTCTCCTCCTCACGCCAGGCTTTGAGGTTCCCCACGAAGGAACGCATACTGTTGTATTTCGAATGGAGGTTATGGAAGAGTTGCGCGAGGGAATCGATGATCATTCCCGCCACATGTGTCCGGAGCTTGAAGACGGATATGAGATGTGTACGTTGCTGCACGGCTTGTTCTTCGGCGGTTATTCGGCTCAGATAGCGTTCGTTGAGGTCGATATAGCCGCTGTGACGCTGCCAATTCCAATAGATGAAATAGGTGATGTCGAGCACAAAGAGCGTGATGAGCCACCAAACACCCTTCTGCATGATGAGTTCGGAGATGGGTATCCGGAATCCGAAGAGGAACACCCCGAAGATGAACAGGAACGCCACTATACTCAACCCGAACCATATGCGGTGGGTGATGGTCTCTACTTTGTACTCATGGAGTTTGAGAGAACGCTCTTTCTGCAAGTTCTCTTTGGAAGCTATATGCTCCTCTTTCTCCAAGGCGAGCCGTTGGATGGTGGCCTCACAGAGGGTCGTTCTGGTAGCGTTAATCCCCAAAGCTTGGAAGATCTTATGGTACGCTATCTCTTTGGATTGCAGGACGGTCTCAAGCCTTGCCAGATGGCGTTTCTCCTCCTCAATAAGGTTGCGTAAGATCGCTCCTTTGATACGTGCGTCGGACATGTCGAAGGAGAGGGTGACCTTGCTGTCATTGCCTTTGACCTGCAGACCGGTATCGTTGATCCGGGTGACGATACAAGCGACCGAGAGGAAATCCTCGAAATACGAATAGGGGATGTAACAATACCCATGGTCACCGAATTTGGTGCCCCATGAGTTACGAACGATGAACATCTTCTCTTCGTCCGAATAGCCGCAGACGACCATCGCATGATAGCCCGATTGCCCGTTCTCTATCTCTTCGTCCGTTGGGCGCGGGATGAAACCACCCTCGGTGGCGAAGGACTCGAATATCTTGAGCGACACAGCAACGGGATAACCATCCGAAACCGCTGCTTTGATATGGGATACGTTCTTCTGCACGTTGAGTGCCTTGACGATCCGCCGTTTGAGCGCATCTTCGTACGCCGCTTCGGTCGGTTGCTCCATCTCGGGATTCTCCGAATAGGGGCACAAGGTCTCGGAGCAGACACCGTCTGCCCCCATGGACAGAACGACGTTATAGAGCGAACTGCCCGGGTCGGTATCCAGCGCATTCTCTTTGCGACGGACGTTATAATAGACGAACGCCTCGCTCAGGTCGGCTTCCTGCTGTTTGTTCTTACGCAGGATATACTCGTATATCGCCACGAGTGCGAAAGCGGAACAAGCCCCGAGTGAACCTTGGTTCTTGATGGGTGTGAAGAGGGGTCGCAAGTCCGCTTTGGCAGGAGGTGTACCGATCGGTTTATAGTCCTCTTCCAAGGGTCTCTCGACGATGTCGGATTGCAGTTGGAAGGTCTGGTCGTCAAAGACGAAGCCTTGGTCGGTCAAACGTTTGCGGCTCTCTTGATGCTCGTTGATCCGTTCGCCGATAGCTTGTAACTCATTGGTCTTGAGGCGGATATAGTTCGACGCCTCCCGCATGTCGATCTTGGTGTTCTTGATCTCGTCCAACAGTTGTCCGGGCATCGGTATCTCTTCTGAGGAAGCGGCAGAGAGCGCTGCTTCGCTCATCAGATTCTCCCGCTCCAACAGTTTGTTATTCGCCTCCACAAACAGATCGAGCACCTCACGGCTGCAATCATCGATGATGAGCTGTTTCTTATTGAAGACATATCCGACGAGCAGGTCGTCATCTTCGCCTAAGAGCTGTGCCAAGGTTGCTTTTTTCTCCGGCAGGCTGAGGTCTGTGGAGTCGATGAACGATTGACACTCGTCGGTGATACGTCTCATCTCGTCGGTGAGGACGGGGTGTATCTGCGCGATGATATCGTTCTGATCCATCTTGCGGTCAAGGCAGGGCTTGACATGTGTGTCGTACAGACGGGAGAAGACCTTCACATTGCGCGCCAAGACGCTCTGGGCGATCTGCGAGACTTTATTCACGTCCACCTCGCTCTGGGTCACCTGCTCACGGTCGAGGATATGAATATACGCTTTGTGGAGCAGGTACTGCACGAAGTAGTACTTATCAAAACTGAGCACGCTGAGTCCCAAGGCATGAATAGGACGGTTGGCTTCCTGCGCAGCGATATTGAACATCTCGCTGTAGTGAGAGACGCTGAGCAGGGCAAACTCACCGATGATACGCACGAGGCTCTCCTCGTTGAGGTCAAGCGAGAGACCGTTGGCGTTGCAGTTCTGCATCAGGACGAGGTGCTGCAAGGAGCGGAAGGTCTTCTTCGCTTCGAGGATGTCGTCAATGGTCTTCTTGGTCTGCCGTTGGTAGGAAGCCATCTTCACGGGCAGGGTCTCGGTCTCGGCTTCCAAGAGGAAGGCAAGGTCATGGGGCAGCAGGAACAAGTCCACCTCGTACTGCTGCGGGATAGCGTCTATCGCCGAGAGGAACTCCCTCACCCGTTCCCAGTACTTGCTCTCATATACCGGTACGTAGAGACAGAGGTGGAGCGCAGATGAGTCACCCGGGTTATTGATGGTGATCTTCCGGTTATAGAGCGCCGCAAAACAAGCCTGCAGATACTCCGTCCGGTTCATCTCAGGTAAGGTATAGAAGGGCTCCAAGGAGATGTGGTACAGGTTCTCGATGCCGGACACGAACTGCGTCTCGTCCTGTTCGGCAGGACGCGCGGTATAGAAAACGGCTTCGTCCGTTTCCTCCCGATAGAGCATAGCATTAAAGAAGATATTCTCTTCCTCACTGCCGTACCGGAGGACATATTTCTTGATGTCCGTCAGCACCGTCCCGGCATGATTGCCCAGCATGATATGTACCGTATGTCTCATGTTAGTCGTTGGTCGTTGGTCGTTGGTCGTTAGTCGTTAGTCGTTGGTCGTTAGTCGTTGGTCTTTAGACCGGCTTCGCCTGACAGAAGACAGACCGAATTACTTTCAACTCTAAACTCTAAACTCTAAACTCTCAACTTCTCTAAACTCTAAACTTCTCTAAACTCTAAACTCTAAACTCTAAACTCTTTATAGTCCTTTCGCATGATTGATCTCGTCGGTGATGAGTTGGCGGATCTTCTCGAAGCCGTGTTTCTTGATCTCCTCTTTGGTCATATGGATCTGCGAGAAGGTATCGAGGTACCCTGTCCGCACTTTGGCAAGGATAGCCTGCATTGCGTCCGCACCTTTGCTGTTCGCCAAATGCTCAAAGAACTCCGGGAACTCCTTGCGGATCGAACTCTTATAGCGGCGGAAGTTCTCAAACGCTTCGTCACGGTATTTGCCGAGCGGCACCCAGTTATCATCCAAGGCGTCCCCATGCTCTTGGCTCTGGAAGAGATACTCGCCGTTCTCGTTTTTGACGAGACCGAAGATGAATCCTTTGACCCACAGATCGAGCAGGTCGTCATCCGTAGCACGTTTGGGCATCAGCGAGAACTCCTCACGCTGCATACGCGTCTCTAAGGTATAGTCAAAATGACAATCGGCGTTGCACTCCTCGTACTCACGACGATAATCCTCGATGGACGAGATCGTATAAGCCGGAACGACACCTATCTGATGGTAGATGATGATCTTATCGGTCACACCGATGCTGGCGAAATCGCAATCCGCATTCTGGATGCGTCTCTTGAAATAATCATCGGTCACGAGCCGGCTATGCGCCTTATCTGGCAGACCGACATAGTAGCTGTCACGCGGATTCTCTTTGGGTCGATGACCGCGGTACGAATAGCGGAACATCGGCAGCGACTTATTGATTGCCAGACGGATCATACGGTCGAACGCCTCCGGCTCCATCTTATCGATGATATGATCGATCGTCATCTCGCGGTAGTCCTTAGCGGTCGGCAGCTGATTGGTGTAGTGGAGGATGAACGCCTCGATCGCCTCAGCGTCATAACCGGCAAACTGATACACTTTCTCGCTGTCCGGCAACGAACGCACGAAATCGGAGAAGACGATCTCGTCTTGCTTCACGGTGAGCGAGGTAGCGATATCCTGCGCAAGGTCAATCTGGAAGGTCTGTGCTGCTTTGGAGACGTTGTTCTGCAACTTGGCAAGGTCGGCAGCGAACTTCTTGGAGCAAGCCAAGAGGCTCTCGGCGATCATATTGATCTTATTGGTCTCGGCAAGGAGGTTTGCTTTGAGGGTGTTGAAGACCATGGTAGCCGCATCTCGGCGGGCTACATCACGGAGGTTCACACAGAGGTCTTTCGCCGAAGCGATGACATCTTCCTCTTTCTCCTCCAAGGTCGATTTGGTTTTGAAGAACTTAGCGTTGTACTCCTTGAGGTCACTCACGGCGGCTTCGAGGGTCGAACGCAGACGAGGTTGTTTGTCGAGCAGTTCCTCTTTCTCTTTTTTCATCTCGCTGAGGAAGGTATCCACCTGAGCATCTATCGCTTCGAGAATACCACGGGTAGTGGAGATACCGCACTCACGGTTGACGTGCTCCACGATCAGTTTATGCAACTCAGCCCGCACACGGTTGCTGAGGGCGGTCACTTTCTCATTCACCACCTCGTCTTTGAGTTTGTTCATCTGCAGGTACTGCTCCACCTCCGGCATCGCGTTCGAGTCCTCATTGATGGTCAGATCATATGCCGGAGTCTTGTCGGCGATATAATCGATGACATGATCGCTGTTGTTGTTCTCGCGGATATTGACCTCCGGCGAATCGATCCACGCGTTGACGATGATATCGGTGTCCTCACAGGAGTTGAACATACGGTCGATCAGGTTCTTGGCAGCCTTGATAGCGTATATCTCGCTGATCTCGTTATTGCGGAAGAAGATCTCACAGATACCCATACCGGCAGCCCACGCTTTCTTATTCTCGATATCCATCGTACCCTCGGTGATGTTCTTCTCCAAGTTATCGCTGACAGAAGCGGAAGCCGAACTCAGTTCACCGGCAGAGGTGACGAGCGCCAAGGAGATCATCTCCGTCAACTCGTCCACATGGGTATAGGTGTCGAGGTTCTCGTTCTTGTTATCAATGAAGACCACGGAGTTGAAGGGACGTTCACGGATCTCATAGCTGTCCTTGATATAATCGAGCTGAACAGGCGTGCTGCCGAGCCCCATATGCATCAGATAATCGAGGTCAAGGATAGCGCCATACGCGTTTGGAGCCACCTTTGCCATACCCGAACGGGACATCGATTTGAAGATATCCGGCAGCACGGCATAGCCGGTTAACTTACACTGCGGAGCCTCTTTGCGGAGCAGGTACGCCATGTTGAGGAACGTACCGCAACCCGTACCGCCGCAAACCGAGAAGACCATATGGATCTCGGTGTTGGTGCTCAACAGCTCGTATTTATCGTTGGCTTGGATACGTGCGTTGGAGATCTGGTCAAGGATAGTACGCACTTTCTGCGCCACCTGCACATAATTGACCGTGAAGGCAAAACGACCATTGGTACGCACCTGACCGGCACCAAGGGTCATACCCGTCAGTGCGTAGAGGTTCTTCTCCGGAATCCAAGAGAAAGACTCTCTGTTCACATCATAGATAGGACGGGCGTCCTTCACGAGGATAGGCAACTGTTCGTTCGGACTAAGACGTACCTCCTCACCACGAACGGTGGTCAGCGTCTTCTTGTACGCTCCGCTATCCGTGTCGATACCTAAGAATCCGATCATAGGAGGCACCTCTCCATAGGTGTCCATAAATGTTTTCTTGGTATGAAGCAATGCGTTCATACCCGTTCCACCAAGTCCTACATAGAGGCAGCGTTTGATTTTTGTAGCCATAATGATATTGACGATTTGACGATTTACGATTTACGATTGATTGACGATCTATTATTATTGACGATTTACGAGATTCTCATATTTGTTTTCGTTTTTGAGAGTTCGTTCACGAGCACATAGTCCGCGTTGGTTTTCATGATCCGGGCATCCGTGGAATAGGTGTTCTTATCGGGACGGACGCGGATCGATTTCTTGTCACGGGGTTCGAAGACCACCGGCGCTGTCCACATCGGGTTGACCTCATACTTGATCTCGCCGCAGAAAAGACGGTTGAGCGCGCTCTGTTTCTCGGGATGCGCCGAGAGAATGCACAGACGATAGTTCTTCAGCTTGAGCAGACTCATATACGGCTCCGGTCCCGTCAGTTGCAGACGAGTGACACGGAAGACAGGGAAAAACATCCTCTTTAGTATCAGGAACCACAGCACCAAGGCAGCGCCAACGATGATGCCGAACCACAGCAGCCCTTCCGCCAAGGGGTTCATCACATGCCGTTTGCGCAGCTTGATCTCCATCAGCGCATCGTCCGCGCCGTACTGCGCCTGATCATTGATACGATCCAGACCTGCCGTGTCCACCGGCTTGAGATACCAGTAGTGCATCTTGTTCTCCGCATTGGGCGAGAAGACGACACCTACCTCTTTCTCGCTCTCCGTGGGCTGCACGGTGAGGATATTGTTCTCCTGCGCCTTACCGTCCACGAACAGCTGCGCTTCGGAGGTCGGCACGGGAGTGAGATGACCGTGCTCCGTCTTCTTGAACACCCCTATCCGCAGCGGAGAGGAGAGGTACTGACGTGCATCGTCGTTGAAATCAAAACAGAGGGTCTGCTTGAGGGTATCGGGGATCTGCTCTTTCCAAAGGAACTTATCATACGTATCGGTCTTGCCCCACAGCACCGAGTACGCATCCTGCTTGGTTTGACAACCCGTTAAAAGGAGGACAAAGACAACCATCATCGCCCAGCTGAGACGTCTTTCGACTTTCGACTTTCGACTTTCGACTTTACTTGACATAGATCTTAACGGTTTTAACGGGTTTGTTTTCTAACATCAACGCACACTCGTGATCCATGATACGAGTGAAAGCGTACTTACCTTCCGACATCTGAGGCGTCGGTTCGTATTGCAGCACGATATCGCTGTACGGATAATCGGTCGGCAGTTCGGCGATCAGTGCCTCCTGCGTCTTCTTGAACTTAGGATGGATCTCCAGCGAGTTATCGGCATTCATCTCAGCTATCTCATCCACCTCCACATAGTCGTTGGGCAGGGTCTTATAGTGCATCTTGAAACCGGCAGGTATATTACCGTCACCGGAGTAGATCTTGAAGGTCAGACGTTTGGGTTTATCGTACTCATCGCGGATATTGATGAGAATACCTTGCTTGAGCGTGCTGTTGAGCTGACGGATATCCGCAATACCGTCTAACATATCCGACGCATCCACCTCCTCGAAATTACAGATCCCTTTCAGCTCAAAATCCATCTTCGCCGCATTGGTCAGCAGGATGTAATAGCCATAGGCATCTTTCTCTTTCGCTATCTCGCACCATTGGTTGAGCACCTCACGCAGCCGAGCCGGATTGACATTGTCATTACCGTCCGTCATGAGTTTCATGATATCGATCTTGTCGGACGTGAACACCTGATCGATCGCGTATTGCAGCGGGGCGGAGATGTTCGTGTTGGTGATGTTCTTGTTCTCGTACGAACGGATCCGTTGGATGATAGCCGCCTTGCCTTGAGGCGTAGCGAACTCACGCCATACCTCGCAGTACTGCGTGTCTTGGAAGGGGATCACCACGATCTCCGTCCGCTCGTCAGTGATAGACTCTATATCCTTCACCATCACATCCACCACCTTGCTGTAGATATCCGGCGCACCGTTGTAACCCTTCATCGAAAGGGTCACGTCCCAGAGGTAAGTCTGACGCACGTCCTTGAACCGTCCTTGAGCGCTTACGCTCATGGACAGGCTCACAGATAAGCTCAACGTGATCAGCACCATCGCCAAGCCTATACAGATTCTTTTCATGATACCGTTTGTTTTCATTTTAAACCGATTTACAAATCGGCTGCAAATTTACACATTTTTTTGCATATATGCAAATAAATCAATTAAAAATTAAAAATTTTTTGTCGTTTGCCCCGGCATTTAATGCCGGATTTTTCTTCTTCTTTTGCAGGACGATGTCATCGTCCGCTCTCTTCCCCTCCTCCACCCTTCCCCGTTCGTCGCCTGCTCTTCCCTCCGTTCGCCGCCCGCCCTTTGCATCCGCCAAGATTGGCGGATCGGGCGGCGCTCTCTTTCCCTCCCTTCGTTGAGCGTTCATATTCTCCGGGCGATACCATCGCCCCCTCTCACCCACTAACCCTTCCTCTTCCCAGCGTACTTCGCCGCAAACTTCTCTCGCGCGGCTTTCCGTGCGGGTGTATCTTTCCATTTTGTCGGGCATTTCTGCACGATCTGCTGACCTCTGTACTGACGGAAATAATACCCGTCCTGACTTAGTTTTCCTCGCAATCGCTCAATCGGAATAATCAATTCTACTTTCATAATGTGTATCTGTTTATTAGTTTATTAGCCTCCTTTTAGCCTCTTCCACCGTTCGCATCTCGTTCGCATTACGGACATCTACGTCCCGTGCCTTTCCGGTTCCTTTCATCTTTCTTCTTGGTAGTTCTGCCGGATGCCATCCGGCTTTTGGGTGAGCAGATGAGCAGATGAGCAGTTGTTTTTTAATAATCGCACACGCGTGTGTGAGATATATAGAATGAGCTGCTCATCTGCTCGATGCAGGAGTTTTGACAGGATGCCATTGACGCCCTTAGTACGTACACATACCCCCCTTATAGGGGGCGTATGTAGTACTAACAGGCTCAAGTATCCTCGTCAA
>Ga0256405_10001877_pt1 | contig 53262 bp, 92 predicted proteins | sample RumenRJG_02DNA_FD_189096 | JGI IMG/M metagenome (GOLD analysis project Ga0256405, IMG submission 189096) | Bovine rumen microbial communities from Lethbridge, Alberta, Canada - RJG_02 | ecosystem: Host-associated > Mammals > Digestive system > Stomach > Rumen | place: Canada: Alberta... | reverse complement strand
TACGACAACCTGCTGCTGAAACTGGAGTGCACACCGTACCAGGAGTACATCATGGGACTGGACGACTGGTACTACATCACCGCTGTCAACTACGACTCGCATAACGGAGGAGTGGACACGGTCACACTGGAGAAGGAACTCTATATCGACCGTGACATTAAGAACGAATGATCTTAACACAGGAGGAAGCACTCGTCCGTATCTCGGAGCGGGTGGCAGAAAACAAAAAACGGATCGACCGGATGCTGAAGCAGAGGCGGAATCAGGTAGTGGACATGTACGGCGTGGAATTCACGAGACAGGGCGGTCCGAACGTCCCCGCCAGGTTCTACATCAGTATCACGCCGGACCTGATCTATCTGGAGCGTTTTGAATTCAAGCTGATCGTTCAGCCGTTCATGTCACTGGCAGGAACCGTGAACGGCACGTCCCTGACAGTAAGCGGTACGGGCGGTGGATATGACGTGGTCACAGCACAGGACCTGACAAACATCCTGAATGCCGACAACTGTTCAGCCTACCCTGATGACACGGGCGGCGGAGGAGATGGCGGCGGGTCCATATCACCGAATCCGCATTCACATACGGTGACGCCGGGGATCGCACAGATACCTACAACGGCAAACGACTTCAGGGTAAGTGTAGAGGGCATCGATGTGACGCCGTATCTGATGGCACAGTACGGCGGTGCATGGCTTGACGGCGAAGGAGTATACCCTTCACTGGATATCGGGAGAGACTACGACCTTCTGGAAGTGGCGTCCGACCTGATCGGTGAGGGCCGGAAGGCAGATGCGGATAAGATCCTGCGATCGGGCTACAAGCTGATAGAGATCACGGCAAGCAGCCTCTTCAACATCACACTGGTCCTTTACCTCAAGATGAGCCACATGAACAGGTAGGCATTATGATCGACAAGAACATGTTCCCAAAAGAATACGCAGCCATTGAACGGCTGAAAGAGCGCTCACGGCAATTTGAGCGCAACCGGAAGGAAAGAAGAACGGCAAAGCAGAAGCTCATAGAAGAGTGCAGGAGGAAGATCGATGGAGAGAACAATAGTATCTGACGGGGCTGCAGAGGACCTCATCAGGGCATTTGTGCAGATGGGGTGCGCGGAACTGCACATGAAGACACTGGTAGAAAAGTACAATGCACAGCTTGAGAACGGCCTGATCGACCTGAGTGATGACGAGGCGGTGAGCAAACAGATCGAGAAGATCCGGGACTCTGAGTATGAACTGGCAACACTGGCTGAGTGCAGAAGAGGCCTGATGCTCCGTCTCAAAGACATGTATGAGTGTGACGACGACTACTGGTGCATCGTGAAGCATACCGGACTGGCTATGTACTGTGCTTTCGAGGCATACCAGGCTACCGAGGACGCAGATATCTACAACGAGTATCTGGATGCAAACAGACGGTTCATCCATGCGCTGACGCACTGGCTCGGCGTAGAGATAACAGACTGTGCCGCCTGCTTTGCGGATGCCTTGAAAGCGGAAAGGAACAGGGATGTCGAAACTACTGGGAATAAAACAGCTGTGTGAATTCTGGCAGTCGATCAAGAGCACCTTTGTCAAGAAGACCGGCGACACCATGACCGGAGACCTTACCATCAACAAAGGCACTCCTGCTGTGTATACAAAGGGTTCCGGCATCAACGCAGCTGCGGCGAACAACGGCTCTTCAAGCACACAGTATGGCGGGCTTTATGTGTATGACAAGAATGGACGCGCCATCAATTACCACGGAGCCGTAGCGTCTTCGTCCGGCCCGATAACCGCAGAGATCGTTGCCTATAATTACAACACATCCGGTCAGCAGACCGGAGTTAATTATATTCAGGCCACTGTAGCAAAGGACGGAACACGTTCTTACACGGTAAGCGACCCTGCCGCATTTAGAAGCGCAATAGGTGCTGTAAATAAAGCGGGCGATACGATGACTGGTTTATTGCATACCAATTATAGTAACGCCAGTGGCGACGTAGGGCTGTATACAAAAGCGACCAACTTAACAGCGACTGATCAACTTTTGTTCGGAATAGGAAGTTCCTCCAATTACGGAATATATTCTTGGAAACTTGGCAAGTGGCTGATAAATGGGACAACCGATAACAAAGTATTTCTTGCGGGCATGAATTTTACAGACGCAGCATCTGCACGGTCGTCAATAGGGGCTGCGTCAAGGAGTTGGACAGCGCTTGGAAATGTTACAGGTACAACACCGTTAACTCTTAACCTGACCAATTATAGCGAGATTTATGTATCCGGGAATTACTCAACAGTATACCGTAGCGGAATGCTGATTCCCAAGAACTTTATAAGTGCTACTGAATACGAGTGGTATTTGGGAGGCGGTAATAAAGGTTCCTCATCTCCAAGCGGCAGGCGAGGCGTTTTCAAACTCACCCTAACTAAATTCACTCCTGTACTGATGACGGTTGACGGTGTTGACTATACCAGTTCAACTTGTAACTGGTATGTTTACGCAAGATAAAATACTGAGTTCGTATTTCCGGCTATACGCTAGATAGAAAGGAGACATCTTGAACAATTACATCGTAGTGCAAATCGTAGTACCCATAGTTGCAGCCATCTTCGCATCCACGGGATTCTGGCAGTACATGAGCGACCGGAAAAAGAAAAGAAGCTCAGAGACAGAATTACTTATAGGTCTGGCCCATGACCGGATCTATGACCTGTGTGAAAGATATATAGAACGAGGCTATGTAACAACACCTGAGTACGACAACCTCATGTATCTGTACAGACCATATACAAAATGCGGAGGAAACGGGACAGCCACCAAACTGGTCGAGGCTGTGGACAAGCTCCCGATGAAGGAGGGATAACATGCCCACTCTTACCTTTGATGTTCAAAACCAAGTAATCCGGCGGACAGACAATTTCAAGGTCATAGCCGGAAGCCAGAATTACCTGTACGCCCACTTCACATTCACGAGTGACTGGGGAGACGGCACGAAGACGGCACAGTTCTATGCCGAGTGTTCTGACGATCCGCCGTATGACGTGATACTGGACCAGAATAACACCTGCTTGATACCGTGGGAAGTTCTCCAGTACGGAGATACCAGGGTCAGGGTAGATGTGTTCGCGGGCACTCGCATCACAACGAACTACGCTGTTTTCCGAGTACATGAAGACGGGTACATGGATGGCGGAAGCTCCTCACAGCCTCCGACACCTGATGTATATGCCCAGATAATTGAGAGGATGGACGATGTAGAGACAGCCGTGGAACAGGCTGCGGACAGAGCCGAAGCTGCGGCTGAAGCGGCTGAGACCTCCAGAGATGCGGCGGCCCAGAGCGCAGGAAGCGCAGGATCCTCTGCATCAGCGGCCTCCTCCTCAGCGAATGCTGCGAGTGCATCAGCCCTGTCTGCATCGCAGAGTGCATCTGCGGCGAACAGTGCCAAGGATGACGCCGTTGCCGCCAAGAGCACCGCGGTCTCAGCGAAGAACACTGCCGTGTCTGCCAGAAATGATGCCGTGTCTGCACAGGAAGCCGCAGAGAGAGCGCAGGCGGCTGCGGAGGATGCACTGGCGCGGATACAGGCACTGGTCGAAGGGCTGACAGAAATCCAGATAGCCATGGAAGATGCGGCAGGACGTGTGGTAGACGTCACGGTCCTCGGACGGATAGAGGGGTGATGACATGGCTCTTAACATGGGAAGAAAAAGGCCATCTCTTGAAGAGTTTGTGATCAGGTCATCCCAGTCGGTACCGGGGCAGGAACCCACGGAACAGATACAAATGCCTGGGGTGACCCTTGGCTCATCCGATGGGACCGGATGCGTGTCCGGTTTCGGATGCAAGGGAGAAACGATCCACATTCCGGTACCTGACCCGTGCGGTGAGTGCGGAGGCTTCCAGAGGGATATCGAGATCCTGAAAGACAGGGTGAGCTCCATCGAGGAACTCCTTGGAGACAAGACAAACACGGTCATAGCCATGACTGACTCAAGTAACAACGAGGTATCCATTGTGGTGCTTGCAGAACAGGAGGCATAAATGGGCGAATTGAAGAAACTGCGGATAGCCGGGACGGAGAACACCGTCACACCCTATACCGCAGGAGAAGGCATTGAAATAAGCGCGGGCAGGCAGGTCTCTGTAGACACGGACGTGGTGGCGACAAAGACAGACCTGAACGGCAAGGTAGACAAGGTATCCGGGAAGGGCCTGTCCACCAACGACTTCACGAATGCCAATAAGACAAAACTGGACAAGACCAATATTACATACTGCACTTGTACAACCTCTGCGTATACAGCGACAAAGGTCGTAACAATAGCCAGTGGTGCGAACACATCGTTCATCCAGACGGTTGGGGCTGTTATTGCCGTAAGATTTACCTACACGAACACAGCAACGAGTCCGAAGCTGAATGTGAATGGAAATGGTGCAAGACCAGTTAGGGCAAAAGGCGCGCTGATTGGGAGCGCAGGGCTTGATTATGCCGGATCCGCAAGCGGAACCATTATCTATATGTATGACGGATCGAACTGGGTGTTCTTGGGGTGGGATGTTGACAAAGATACAACGTATTCTACTGCAACGCAGTCATCTAATGGTCTTATGTCAGCTGCTGACAAGACTAAATTGGACGGCATTGAAACCGAGGCGAATAAAACTGTAGTGGATGATGCTCTTGATGGCGAGTCTACCAATCCTGTTCAGAATGCTGTAGTGACCGAAGCACTGGACGGAAAAGCAGATATTGGCGATCTTGCTCCTGCATATAGCACATCTGGCACATATGCGGTAGGAGACTATGTTGCTTATAACGGCAATATCTATCGTTGCACAACAGCAATCACAACCGCAGAGGCATGGACAGCAGCACACTGGACTCAGGTAGCAATTGGAGATGAACTGAGTGGAACAAAGGCAGATTTAAGTCAGTTGGATGACACTGCCGCAGTAGCAGAAACACCCGACCAGACTGCCGCAGATTTGTATCTTTCAGATGAAAATGGAAACGTCATTGCTCAGTTTGCGGACGGAGAGATTGAGACAAAGAATTTCGACAGCTCCGCTGCTGTTGTTACAAAAATCCAGAATACAGATGCAACAGCAGATTTATATGTTGCAGACGAACAGGGGAATGGAGTATTAAGGGTTTCGGATGGCAACATTCAGACAAGTACATTCAGCACCGACCAGAATGAATACAAAAAGACATTTGCCTATAATAATACATCAGGTGCGGTCACTTTGGTGCGGTTCTTTCCTTCTGGGTCAAAAGTTGCATTCCATCTTGTGCAAAATAATGATAAGGGTTCTGAGACAATCGGAAACTATAAAATCACATATGGATATGTAGACGGAAACGGAACATCGCATCCGATTGGACAGGACTATGGGTATAACTACTACAATGCAACAATTCCGGAAGATGCGCCAGCTGTTTATGCGGCATATGGGACAACACTGTTATGGGGGGAGTCTGGAACACTTGCATTTTCTGTCTTCAGCGAAGCGAACTATCCGAGACAGCCGAAAGTAGTTACCGTTGATGCAAGTGGTGGAAGAGATTACACAAGCGTGAGGGAGGCTGTTGATGCGGTCGCACTGTATGCCAGTGATTTTACTCCGTATGAAATCCACATCTATCCCGGAACTTATAACATCATGGACGATTATACCGCATCAGAGATAGCAGTGTCTTCTTTTAAGGGGCTTATCGTTACGAACGGTATTTCATTGATTGGCATGGGTAGCAGATCAGAAGTCATTCTGTCAGCGGAGCTCAGTACGACAGACTATGATTCCGCAAAGAGAAATGCCGTTTCGACACTGAACCTTAAGGGCAATGTGCGAGTCGAGAACATGACGATTCATGCATCTAACATAAGATATGCGATTCATGATGATATAGCGTCATTGAAGTTTAAGAAGAATATTCGCATTCTGCGAAATTTGAAACTTCAAGGCTATAACTTGACAACTGGAATATATACATACGGAGCAGGTGGTGGAAATGGTAAGGTCATAGACGCTAAGAACTGCGATTTTACCAACGCTTTTCACGTTCACAACACATCAAACCAAACAAGACCGTATTTCGTATATCTGGAAGATTGCACGGCTAAACGGTTTACTTTTTCGGATTACGCTAATGTAGGAGAACCGACCAGAGTATTCATGCGGAACTGCAAAGCGCCGTTTATTGAAGTTACAGAAGGAGCAGAAGGACAGACGCAGACGATGTATTTTGATGGCGAAGGAACGAAGGATTATATGTTCTCAACACCGTCTGGATACCTTTATAACCTTGGCGATTGTCACAGATTTGATGAAGCGCAGATTGCTAAAGGATATGCGGTCAAATTCGACACTACGGCTAATAAGGTTCCATCCATTGCAACGGCAATAAATGATATATACGGCATATCGCTTGGAATACAGGATGGTTGCACGATAGTACAGAGTAGTGGATACATTAACAGCAATATACTTGGTCTGTCTGGGCTTGCGGTCGGTGATTATCTGACCATAGATACAAGCACTGGTGCTGTAATCTCTGGTGGTACGGAATCAAATGCGATTGCGAAGATTAAATATGTAGATTCCAACAGTATAGCATATGCCAAACTAATGTTATAAGGGGGACACTATGGGGAAAGCATTAATTATCAAGGGCGCTGATTTTTCGGCAAATAAGGTTGCAACGATAACATTCGGGGCTGTTCCCTGTACAGGGATTTCATTCGCTCAGGATACAATCACTATAACAAGTACTGACGCAGTAGAGGTTGACTATACGTTGACGCCTGCCAATACTACTGATGCAGTAACATGGGCATCATCTGACAATACTGTATTTACGGTATCAGAAGGAGTCATAACGGTAATCGGAGTCGGGACGGCAACACTGACGGCAACGTGCGGAAACTATACCGCAACGGCAACTGTTACTGTTTCAATATCTTATACTGCAAACTGGGACTTTTCTTATCTTAGCCATCCGAGTACAGCCACCTATGTGTTGATTTCCGCAAACTACTCAAGGATTACCGCAAGGGGAACTGGGACACAGGCAGGAACATATGGATTCCTCAGGTCAGCAGACCCAACCGAGTCGCATCCTGTTATTCTTTTGCCAAATAATACGGTTAGCATTACTGTCAGCAGGGGGGCAGACCAGAATTCAAAGTTTGTAAACGGAAATTATAGCGTTGTGATGTGGATGTCTGATGAGTCTTGTGGGAACGCTTCCGCACCTAATGCGGCATTATTTGTATCTGAGTCAGATGGGTTTAACCTTTACAGCAATGAGTCCGTTACTTTGACCGTGCCTTATGGGGCTGATTCGTTTGGACTATTTGTGCGGACATCCACGACATATACAGAGTCTGATAATCCAAATACAATAGCAAGCAATTTAGGATTGACAATTACATTTAATGCGGCATCGTAACTGATTAAAAGCACACATTGAAGTACATTAATACACTGCAATACGCCATATTATTTCTTGCGGCAAAGTGTATTGTGGGTGTATAATGAAGCTGTAAGGCGGCTGAAAGTTTGGAGTATCAGCAGACCTCATAGACAAAAACTGTGATGCCCCCAACTATTGCAATTAAAAGCAGTGTCCACGGCACAGGAAGAAAGTGCCGTGCAATATACGGATGAAGGTTTTCGTCTGCTTTTTCCTTGTCTGGCAGTGGTTAGAAAATACTAAGAATTGGACATCAGGCAGTAAGTAGCGTGTAAAGGTAAGCTGAAAGTAGCCAGTAAGTGAACGTGCTTTTACGGAATATGGTTCTGCCGAACAGAGAAAAGAATGGGGGTACAATTCAGTACCCCTTTTCTGATAACCACTTGTCCAGTGCTTTCTGGACTACCCATGATCTCGCACGTTCGTCATCCTCACAGAACTTATTCAGACGGACATTGATGTCATGAGGTAAAGTAAGGTTCAGACGTTCGCATAATTCTTTCGGTTCTGAACCGTACATAGGTCTGCCGCCAGACCCTTTGCGTTGTGCCATGATACCACCTCCTGACACTTACATTATAAGGTAGTGTGTCAAGAGTCAGCAAAACGCTGAAACACGCATAAACACTGGGTTTGCGGCGTTTATAACCTATATTTCTTAGCACACATTAAAATAATGTTTTATTGACACCAGAATTGGAACCTGCGATAATCAAGACGTAATTAAAAGGGCCGTGGAGGACTACCAATCACAGCCACGACCCAAACCTTATTGAAAGGTATGGTTATTATACCATACCTCCATGCATATGCAAAGGGAGGTTTTTTCATGTCTGATTATCGTAAGGAACTCTTGTCGGCTATCGAGCAGTCCATCGCAACAGTACTGGATCATGACGCCTGTGAGACCGTAACCAGGAAGATCCTGTGCATCCTCAATGATTACGAAGTAACTAAGCGCACCACAGAGGTAGCCGTGTATGATGACATAAATGAACGGCTGCTGAAACGTTACTGTGCCTGTCTCCTGATTGATGGGAAAGCACAGGGCACTATCTATGCGTACTCCAGGAATCTCCAGAGGTTCTCCGAATTTATCGGGAAACGGTTCACGGAGATAGGGCCATATGATATCCGGTATTATCTCGCATCGGAGAAGGAGCGAGGCGTTTCGGAAGTGACACTGGACAACACCAGGGCGAGCCTGTCTGCTTTCTTCGGATGGATGGCTGCGGAGGAGATCATACCGAAAAGCCCGTGCATGATAATCAAACCGATCAAGTGCCCCAAGAAGGAGAAGAAGGCGTTCACCGCAATCGAGATGGATGCACTCCGGCACTCCTGCGTAACACCGAGGGAGAGAGCCATCATTGAAGTGCTTGCATCGACCGGAGTCCGTGTATCTGAACTGGAACACCTGAATGTGGATGACGTGGACTTTGACCGTCTGACCGTCCATGTAAGAAACGGCAAGGGCGGCAAGGACAGAACTACCTATATCAATGACGTGGCGAAGATGCATATCCAGATGTATCTGGCGATGCGTAACGAGGATGGCGAGGCTCTTATCTACAACGAGAAGCACCAGAGACTGCAGGATGGAGGAGTAAGGGATATCCTTAAACGGATAGGGAAGAGAGCCGGAGTCACCAACGTGCATCCGCATCGTTTCAGAAGGACACTGGCTACCAACCTCGCGGCGAGGGGGATGGCCCTGCAGGAGATACAGAGGATCCTGGGGCACAGCGACATCAACACCACCATGCGGTATGTATGTATCAACGACCGGAACGTGCAGGCGTCCTATCAGCAGCATATCGCCTGACCAACTACAGAACTTACGACAGGCACTCGGAGAGATCCGGGTGCTTTTTTATGTACAAAGGAGGTAACCATGTATTGGCTCGACTGGTTTAAGGCTGCAGGCATTCGCGCGATAAAAACATTTTCCCAGAGCATGCTCAGTATGATCGCCATTGGAGCGGCAATGTCGGAAATTCAGTGGGGGTATGTACTGTCTGTTGCCATAGTGGCAGCGATCCTGTCCATGCTGACGAGTGTCGCCGGACTGCCGGAAGTGGACAAGGAAGAGAAGGAGGAGTAAATGGGAGTAAAGGCACAGGACATCCTGAACACGGCTATATCCTGTCTTGGGATGAAAGAGTCTGACGGCAGCTTCAAGAAGATTATCGATGGGTATAACGCCCAGAAGAACCTGCCTCTCGGTTATGAAGTAAAATACACAGACGAGTGGTGCGACACATTTCTGTCGTACCTTTTTATTGTGAACGATGCGGTCGATCTGATAGGCGGAGCCGAATGCGGAGTAGAGAGACACATTCAGCTGTTCAAAAAGGCCGGGATCTGGGACGAGGATGGAAGCGTCACGCCGACACCCGGCTCTGTCATCTGCTACAACTGGGATGACAGCACACAGCCTAATGACGGATTCGCTGACCACATCGGCATCGTCAAGGAAGTGTTCGGCACAGACATCACGATCATCGAAGGCAACTATAATGAACAGGTGGCTGAGAGGACCATTCCGGTCGGATGGGGGTACATCAGAGGGTATGCATTCCCTCATTATGATACATCAACTGAAAGACCAACTCCGCCTGCAGAAACACCAACTGCCGTTGATATCTCCAAGCCGATAATTGACATATCTGAGTGGCAGGGCATCATCGACTGGGAGAAAGTAAAACCGCAGATCGGCGGAGCCATAATCAGGGGGGCATACGGTACAAAAAAGGTAGACAACTATGTCACCAGGAACCTGTCCGAGTGCGACAGACTAGGCATACCGTACGGCGTGTATATCTATTCATTGGCAGGCACTGACATGACGGCGAAGGCGGAAGCAGAAAAGGCCCTTCAGCTTATCAAAGGCCACAAGCTGACGATGCCTGTCTATATTGATATAGAAGAAGGCCAGTACCGTGGAGTAGCCAGATTAGTGGCAAAGGCATTCTGTGATGTAATCCGAGAGTCGGGGTACAAGTACGGCGTCTACGCATCTGAGTCGTACTTCAACAGCTACATCTATGGCGTTGACATCCCGGGCTGTTCCTATTGGATCGCCAGATATGGCACCAATGACGGACGAAAGCAGACCAAGCCGAATGTAAAGGTAAACATCGATGGATGGCAGTACACCTCTGTCGGACGCTTCCTTGGCGTCAGCGGCAACGTGGATACCAACGAGTTCTACAATACCTTTGGCAAAGAAGAGCCGGTGGATAAGAGCATCCATTACAGGGCACACGTCCAGAGGAAGGGATGGATGCCTGCAGTCAAAGACGGAGAATGGGCCGGAACCAGGGGTGAGGGCCTGAGACTGGAAGCATTCAAGATCACGCCGCCGGAAGGTGTGGAACTGGAAGTCACGGTACATCTTCAGGGTATCGGCGACAAGGTATATAAAGGAATCAAGAGGGGTCAGAACTCCGGTACCGGATCTTCTGACAACGATCCCATCATCGGCACAGTCGGTGAGTCCAGACGAGTGGAAGGCTTCAGCATCAAGCTGACCAGGAATCCGCACAACTGGAAGCTGTACTATCAGGGCCACCGCCAGACGTACGGCGACACCAAGGTATGCACCGAAGGAGAGTACTGCGGCACTCGTGGACAGTCCAAGAGACTGGAGGCTCTCCGCATGGAATTTGTTTCGTAGCGCACTGCGCTGACAGCTGCTTCATTTTTCTTTCCTCCTTTCCAAGGGGCCGTCCTTTGCCGAGGGCGGCCCCGCTTTGGGGGTTGCAAAAGATGGAGAACAGCCATAAAATAGGCATAGGTTTTCGTGGTTTGCACCACAAAATGCAACACGAAATCCCGCAATGCCAGTAAAATCAGCATCGGCAATCAGTTCGAGTCTGATTTCCGGCTTGAAACCCCAGAGCCTTTATCTACAAGGGTTCTGGGGTTTTTTCTTTTGATTATGCGGTTTCATGTGCTCGGATACGGTGCAATATCGCTTGTTTGTGATGCGATAACGCTCGATTCTGTGAAATCTATGCATCACAAAATGCAACATGACGGTTTCTCATCATTTCCTCTTCCGAGTCAGAAGGTGAATGAATAATCAATAAACTTATATGATTGCCTTGAAGTGCTTCTCAATCTTGTCGTTCTCCTCTTTACGCTTGTCTCGGAGTGCTTCTCTGTACACCCTCTTCATCACATGGTCTGTCGACCATCCCCCATTCGCCATGATGTATGCGTCCGGCACTCCCAGATAGTGAGCGATAGAAGCATAGTAGTGACGCAGACCATGGTACGTCCATTTGTACCCATGTTTCAGTGCAATGTTCCGAAACTTTTTGGACACCTGATCCGGGACGAACGGCACGATTTTGCCTTCCCGTTCTTCTATCATCCTCATGATCTTGTCCGGTACCGGAATGGAACGGATGGAGCCTGGAGTCTTCGGCTTCTTGATTATCCAGTCTCCGGTGACATCCCTGACCATGATCTTCGAGATGGTGACGAATCCATCGTGGAAGTCGGATCTTTCCAGAGCACACACCTCGCACCGCCGGAGAGAGCAGAATGCTGCCAGTAGCAGACACAGCTTCAGGTCATCCGACAGGCAATCGTAGATCTCTTTGACCTCGGCATCGGTCGGAGTGTACTGTGGTTTCGGTTCCGGCATGGGCAGTGTCAACGTCATTTTGGTTCCAGCTGCGTCAAAACATGCTGAATTGACCAAGCTGACGATCTCTTTGACGGACTTGGGGCTAAGTGACTGGGACAGCCCAGACACCCATGCCTGCATCTTGGCCTGATCGATGTCGTTCACATCCATCATACCGATGTCATCGAGGTGATGCTTCTTATATGATGTGTATGCTCGCACTGAGGACGGCGAGAGGACGCCCCTCCGGCTGTCTATGTACAAATTCACGGCATCGAGGATAGAGACGCTCCTGCGGCGTTCTGAACGCTTGTACAGCCACTCGTTCGCCATCCGCTCCGCCTCATACTTCCCGGCTCTGGTCTTGTCCTTCGAGGTGAAAGACTGGTATCGCCGGACCTTCTTTCCGTTTACCACTTCATAATGAGAGAATACCTGCACCCGCCATGACCCAGACGGTAACTTCTTTGCTGTCGCCATCAGCCTGCATTCCCTTCTATTTCGTTAATATCAAAGCGTTCCCAGTGCCTGCCCATGATATGGCTCATAGCATGACGGAACTCCTTTATGCGGAGATCCTCGTTAATGAGACAGTACTCATCCAAGTAGACCGTGTATCCTGTACTACAAGGCGTCACCCATTCGTGCTGTCCCGGAGGCATCTTCACATAGTAGATGTAGATATCATCCATCGGAGTTAGTCTGTTTGAATCGGCGGAGCATTTCCGCAGCCATCCTGATATCCTCCGGTTTGCTGTCCCGTGACGCGTCAAACAGCATGCGGAGGTCAGGGTCATCAAATACTTCCTGAGCGATCTTCGCCGTCTCTGGGTTAAGGTAGTAGGGATCTTCTTTTGGCTCCTGACTTTTACCTACGATGTCCTCCCTCGTTACACCGAGGTACTCGGCAAGAGCATCAATGTTGGGCATCCTTGGTATTCTCGTTCCGTTCATCCACATTGACAGAGTGCCTTGAGGTATCCCTGTGCGTTTTGAAAGTTCTGCCTGGTTTATCCCCTTATCAAACATTATCCTCCGCAGGTTTTTCGCAATGGTCATATCCTGTGGCATAATGCTTTCCTCCTTGTATAACATATTGTAAAACCACAGAACAAAAAAATCTATAAAAATATCGCGAAACGTGTTGACACATAACGTATCGTTATGCTATACTCAAGATGACCCAAGGAAAGGAGGGATGAAATGCAGAAGATATCAATGAAAGCGGCAAGGGTCGCAGCAGGTCTGACACAGCAAGAAATGGCTGATAAACTGGGGGTCACAAGATCAACAGTTAATCTCTGGGAGAATGGGAAGCTGAATATGAAAAAGGCAAACTTCATCGCCTTTTGCGCTGTGGCAGGCTTCGAAGAAGACGATATTTTTTTACCAGTAAATATAACGTAACGTTATAAGAGAGGAGAGGGAAATGGTATTCCGATACGCAGATCCGGCAATGGATGCCGAAGCATATTACCAGAAAGTCAGCGCCAATCGGCGAATGTTCGAGCTTGAAAACTACAAAGGTGAATGCCCGTACTGCGGAAAGCCGATGTTCGATGGAGCATACAGCATCGATGAGAACTGGGTGTATGACGAACGAATCGATGAGTACGCACACGAGCTGTGCAGAGACAGAGCGGCAGAGGAGGCATCATGAGCGACAGGGAAATGACTGATGTTATCCTCGCCACTCACAACGAGTCTGCACAGGCAAGGCTCATCGGGGTAAGCAGAGGAACGCTCCAGAGATGGAGAAAAAATCCAGAGAGAATCCCGCTCTGGGCACTCAGGAGACTGGCAGGGCTCAAGGGATACAAAGTCTATATCACATCAACCACACACACATATTCATAGGAGGAGAAAAATGATCCATGTAGAGTCGAAAGACAACAACAATAAAGTTTCAATCTCGATCAAAGGCAAAGGTGGAGACTTGGTTGCAGAATGGGCGGCAGTAACGGAGAGCATGTTCGATCATTTTATCGAGAACACATCTGTCGAGTTTGCAAAGGAAATCATGAAGAGGGCCTTCAAGGAGGCTCGCAAAACTTCCATCAAGAATCACGAAGGCAACGAAGGGAAAAGCACCGACCTGTTCGAGCAAATGGGTATTGGCAGCATGGACGAAATGTTCGATAGATTCCCTGAACTCGGGGAGCTTGTCAGAGCCCTGGACAAAAAGGAAGAAGATTAAAGAAAGAGGGGAGAGCCATGAGGTTGAAGGGGAGATATATACCGGACGATAAGAACGAGATAGCACCATACATCGTGGACATTCCAAGGGGAGACGGGATGACCGAACTGATGGTACTGGAGAATGAAGAAAAGCCCAGAGAGATCGAGTACTTCCAGTGGGATGTGCCGGAGATGCCGAGGAAAAGCAAGGCATGGGTCTGGATCACGGTGATAGCGGCAAGCATGATGGGCAGTGTTGCAACCTTCATGATGTTTTTCCTGCCAAGGATAGCAACGCCGATGATCCTGATCTCTCTTGGGTGGTTAGGGTTCGTAGCATTCGCAAACAAGTAGGAGGAAGACGATGGGAACGATGTTTGATCTTGCCAATACCATGGCAACAATCGCAAAGGCAGAAGGGGTCACGATGGTCCTGGTCCTGAGAAAAGACGGTACATTCCAGATGACCATGGCGGATCCCGAGAAAAAGGAAGACCACCTCTCCGAGGGAAGTGGAGAAGCGGTCTAAACCACACACTGTAATAATACCACACACAAAGGAGAAAAGCAATGGGACATAGAGGGCAATCTCAAAATGTTTATATCAATGCAAAGTACGTTCGGCAGTATTTCAAGGCACAGCATCTGAGTCTGGCAAGCGAGTCCGTCAAAATCGGCAAGAGCAATGGATATCTGTCCGTGTGCCTGACAAGGAAGGAGATCGATAAGACGGCGATGCTCCTGCTCTGTCACAACACCGAGATGGACTACAAGAAGGCGACTGAGAAGGAAGTGGCTGAGAAAAAGACCGCAACCGTCCAGGCCAAAGACGGTACACATCAGGACCCTGTTATCAAGCAGGGCGTCACATCAGAAGAACTCAAAGAACTGACCGAACTGGTCATCACATACATTCAGGATCTGGGCAAGATTCATACCGACACACTTCGCGAGCTGAAGGAGACGAAGACGCTGCTGAAGGAAATGACCGAGAAGCACAACCGGGAATTCCATGAATTGGATGTCTACATCAGAAACACAGGAGCAGAAGCGCGGAAGTCCAGAGAGGCCATGAACAACACCCTGAGCAAGACCCACAACTACCTTGAGAGAAAACTGGAACAGCAGAAATAAGGAGAAGAACGATGACAAGAATGTTTCGCCTGTTGAAGGCAGATGAGATTGAAGCAAGAGTCAGTACCTGCAATGAGAAGGGCGTGTCCATCCTGCTGTATAAGGATGCCCGGTGCGATCAGAACATCCTCGATGAGACGGTCGGCCCCATGAACTGGCAGAGAACACACTGCCGTGAAAACGCAAACTGTTCTGTTGGACTGTGGGACGCAGAGAAACAGCAGTGGGTCTGGAAAGAAGACACAGGAACAGAGTCCTTCACCGAGAAGGAAAAGGGTTTGGCATCCGACAGCTTCAAGAGGGCCTGCTTCAACTGGGGCATCGGCAGGGAACTGTACACCGCTCCGTTCATCTGGATCACGGCAGACAAAGTAAACCTCGTACCGAAACCGAAGGGAGCAGGGGTGACTACCTATGACAAGTTCGATGTCCAGAGTATCGGATATGACGATGACGGCAGGATAAATCAGCTTACTCTCATTAATCCCCGGACGAACGCACAGGTCTACACCTTCGGCAAGGCCACAAAGAAGAAGGCCGCGCCAAAAGTAGATGCTCCGCAGACCGATACGCAGGCCATGGAAGAACACTACGAGGACGTCAGGAAGAAACCAATCGGTGAAGCCAAGGCAAAGGCTCTGGAAAAATATCTGGGGCAGAACGGGATCCTGGTCGGCACAATCTACGATCTGTACAAGGTGAAGTCACTGAAGGAACTGACTGAAGAGAAGCACCAGAACATTATCGAGTTCACTGCAATGATAAAGGATTACCAGAATGGAAACCAAGGCAAGACTGCATGATATCAGTTTCGATGAGAACGGCAAACAGAGGGTGACCTTCACCCTCGACCGCCGCATTGAGATGGGAGACCTGAAGTATACGGACGTACGCCTCAAGGCCGTGAAATGGCGAGAGAAGCGCTCTCTGAATGCCAATGCATATTTTCACGTCCTCAAAGATAAGATCGCTGAGAAGACCGGGCAGAGCGCCACAGAGGCACACAATCAGCTGATCGCAGACTACGGGGAACTTGAGATTATGGACGGTCACCTGATGCCGATCATCATCCGGGATGACATCAACTGGAGGAGACTGGAAGGACTTCATGTCAGGCCCACAGGGAATCGGAAGGTACTGGATGACGGAGTCATGTATCAGGTCTATCTGGTGATGAGGGGCAGCCACACATACGACACTGCCGAGATGGCAAGGCTGATCGATGGAACGATATCAGAGGCCCGGGAACTGGGGATAGAGACCGCCACTCCTGCCGAGCAAGAAAGGATGTTACAGCTATGGACTCAATACCGAGAACGCACAAGAGCATCGTAAGCAATACACAGGAATGCCACCACTGTGGAAGATGCGAAAACCTCCAACGCCATCACATGATAAAAGGGGTGGCCTACAGATGGAAAGCTGAGGAGGACGGGCTTTGGATTTATTTGTGCGTTGACTGTCATACATACCTTCACGGCAAGCATGGGCATGAACTTGACCTGCTGTACAAGAAGGAAGCAGAGAGAGCATGGCTCAAGCATTACCGGAAGAGCATCAAGGATTGGATTCGCAGATATGGCAAGAACTTTTTGTAGGAGCGCAAGGTATGGGATTCGGAAATAAGCTGAGAAAAAGGATGGAGATTGACCGTGAGGTAATGTGGGCGGTCAACGAAGAGAACATACGGAACGGCATCTGGACACAGAGAGATGGAACAAAGATCAACATTATGGATATGTCGAGACACCATATACGGAACTGCATATCCATGTTGGAACGAGGTGACAGTCCGTTCGCTGCAGGATGGATATCCCGCTTCAAAGGTGAACTTAAGCTTCGTGAATACATAGAGAAAGTAATGCGTGGAGAATTATAAGGAGGACGATATGAACAAAGTAATTTTAATGGGACGCCTCACGAGGGAGCCCGAAGTAAAGACGAGCCAGAGCGGAACCATGATCGCAAGGTACACACTTGCTGTAGACCGGAGATTCCAGAGAGATGGAGAACAGACGGCAGACTTCATAAGCTGTGTGGCATTCGGCAGGGGAGCAGAGTTCGCAGAGAAGTACCTGCACCAGGGCACTAAGATCATCGTGACCGGGCACATACAGACCGGAAGCTACACGAACAAGGACGGCAACAAGGTATACACCACGGATGTGATCGCAGAAGATCAAGAGTTCGCAGAGAGCAAGGCCGCAAGCCAGACGCAGGAAGCGCCTGCTCCGCAGCCTGCACTGCAGAACGTAGACGAGAACGGCTTCATGGACATACCGGACGGACTGGATCAGGAACAGCTGCCATTCCATTGATAGGAGGTAGGGAGTATGCCAATCAAGGTTAATAAGGGGACACAGTACTACAGCTTGGTACAGGCAATGAAGACTAGGACGATAACCACAATGGATGCATATGCCATGGGTATCACCTCGCTGCACCGGAGACTGAGTGACTTGAGGACGATGGGATATGTGATCGCCAAGTCATGGGATGAGAATCCAGAAACAGGGAAACACTTCATGCGATACAGGTTGGTGGATGATGGGAAAGATGTCGCGTGAGAAGGGCAAGCGGTTCGAACGATGGATCGCCAACTACTTTAAGGAGAGAGGTTATGATGCAAGACGATCTGCTCAATTCTGCGGAAAGACCGGAGATGCTGCTGACGTGGTTGGAATCCCCTTCATACACTGCGAAGCAAAGCATTGCGAGTCGATGCGGCTCTATGATTGGATGGCCCAGGCGGTCAGAGACGCAGAAGCGGGACAAGATGGACTTCCAACTGTTTTCCACAAAAAGAACAACGCCGAAGTTCTGGTGACCATGAGACTGGATGACTGGATGAAGCTGTATGAACGGGGAGTATCGAATGGGAAATATTGATTTAGAGAGGGAAGAAGAAATGACTGATGCGGCGATTATTTACAGGACACATTTCGATGCGATAGAAAACCTGCCAGAGTGTCAGAGATACGAGGCACTGAAAGCGCTGATATGCTACTGCCTTGACGATACGGAACCGGAAGATGGCCTTGGTTCCTGCCTGCTTATGATGGCAAGACCGATCCTCGATAAGTGGAAAGGAAAACGTGAAGCAGGAAAAAAGGGCGGCGAAGCGAACGGAAGCAAACCAGAAGCAAACGTGAAGCAGCCCGGAAGCGAACCGAAACCTAAAGTAAAAGTAAAAGTAAAAGATATAAAAGAAAAAGATACAGAAAAAGAAAGTCCGGCTAAAGCCGAACCAGTCATGGTCGCCTCCAGGGAAATCATCAGCTACCTGAACGAGAAGATCGGCAGCCGATACTCCGCATCATCGAAGAGCACGGTCACCCTGATCAAGGGCAGGCTGAACGAAGGGCACAGCGTTGACGACTTCAAGACAGTGATCGACACCAAGGCTGCGGAGTGGAAGGGCACAGACATGGAGAACTATCTCCGGCCAGAGACGCTGTTCGCTCCGTCACACTTCGAGTCGTACCTGAACCAGAAACCGAAGGCCCGGTCCGGGACAGGCAACTGCTTCGACCGGAATATGTCAAAGCGTACCGGATCGGCGAAGACAGAGAACGACGTACTGGTGCGGAAGCTGTTAGAACAGGGGGCATGACATGGGGATAGATGAAATCGTGCCGCCGGAGCAAGGAAAGATTGCGATCAGTTCGCATGGTGCCGCCGTTGCAAGCATTGAGACGTTACTCACATGGACAAACACGATGGAATCGACGATAGAACTCAGGAGACTTTTGGTAGAGTGTTCCTGGAATCTGAGAGAGGTGCAATGTGAAAGAAATATCGCTGACGGAAACTGATGACTGCATCCTGCCACCGCCGGACGGCAACATCATCCTGACCAAGAGCGGAGCGGTAGTGATGACGATAGAGACGCTGATGAGGGCCACTGACAATGTGGTCAGGGTAACGGGATTAAGGACATTGCTGTCCAGGAGGGAAAAACATGCAGGAAAGAAACGCACATGACTGGATTAAGGCAGATAAACCGGAAGGCCAGAACGGCAGAGCAAAGGCTTTCAAGGAGCAGTATGAGAATGCAGCCGAGGCCCTCGCAAGGATACAGGTGATCGTGTTCTTCCTGGTCAACGAACTCGGAATGAACGAGTGTCTGGAGATCCTGACATCATGCCGGAGACAGCGTAGCTTCATCAAGGCTATGGAGATCAATCTCAGGAAGTGCAAGGTTGAGGATGAGTGGGTACGCCCACTGCAATCGACACTGACAAACCTCCGGGGGCGCTTCTCCTACCTGCATGACATTGTAATACCGGAGATCATACGCATGACAGACATATACCCGTACTTCCGGCAAAAAGGATTTGAGGTACTGGACGACTATGCTGATGACTACTTCAGGAAGAAAAAGAACAAGATCATGCAGAGAAAGGTGGTCATGAGGCTCCGGGATGACATCAGCACATGGAAGAAGGAGAACTCCAACGAGATCGTAGACTACATGGAGAGCATCGCTGCCGAGAGAGGGAACAGGATGAGAAGGAAAGCATAATAAAGTCCCCATTTCCGCCGCATAACTATAAACAAGTTTTTATCAGTACCCTATGTTGTAGCTGAGTTATATTCCCATTTTAATGCCCCTGGGCGGCGGCAGGGGCAGGAAAAAGAAATCCCGGTGCAGTCTTCGGATGGCTGTTAAATGTCCAGTAACGGCATGAGGCAAGATATCCCTAAAAGGCCAACGGGTGAGCCTCATATGTGACGGGTCGACACGTTCACAGCAAGAGGAAACAGCCGGGAGGAGGAGAGAAAAATGGCAAGGCACTCACAGACATTTTTAGAGATAGACGGCAAGGTCAAGACGATACAGGAGTGGTCGCATCTATATGGGATCGGGACACCGACGGTGAGGAACAGACTCAATTCAGGGATGTCTCCGAAAGAGGCTCTGACAACACCGATCATGAAGCCGCACAGTCATCCGAAACCGCCGAACCCGAAGCAGGAGTGCATGACCTGCATATATCGGAACTTCACGAGCAGGTCACATATCATCGGAGCAGTGTACTGCGAGTACATGTACTGGGAGCACCACCGCAGGCCGGGGCACAAACCTCCAGATTGCACAGCCAGAATACCGGGACCGTTCAGACCGCTTCCGAAGAAAAAGATGCACGAGATAGGATGGGTGAAATCATGACAAGGGATTTATTGATGCATAAACTCCAGATGATGCGGGACGTCTGCAAGAAGGATCATCTGGAGACAGAGACGGAAGCACTGGACGCATCTATATGGGCACTGGAAACCCAGGAGGAATTGAAGCAGGAGCGTGATGCGGCATTGGCGGCACTGCAGGAAGCACTGAAGCTTGCCGCAGAGAGGGGGAAAGATGGGAAGGCTTATTGATGTTGACAATATCGAATACTATCTGGAAGAGGGCGGAACAGTCGTTGCATTTAAGGCAGACATAGAGCAGATACCATCCGCACAGCCAGACAAAGAAGCACTGGATGACGCATATGCACACGGGTACACATATGCAGAGAGCAAGTACCGGGCGATGATGTCAGACGGGGACTGCATCAGCAGACAGGCGGCGATTGATGCGCTTGAAAAAGTTGCGGAGTTATTCCCTTGGAGAGTACCGGGAAAGAGTGACACATACGACAGTTACAATGAAGCGTGGAATGATGCCATTGGACGGGCAGAAATGGAGATTGAGAGTCTGCCATCCGCACAGCCAGAACCGCATTATTGCAGGGAGTGCAAATGGAGTAGGTGTCATATTAATGTGGATAAACACGGCAAGAGCGAAACATATTGGCGGTGTCTGAATTGGGATGGAGGAACAGACGAAGAAGGGTATTGCTATGAATGGGAAAGGAGAACAGATGGGCAGACTGATTAATGAGTCCGATTTACTCAAAAGTATTGAGGACTATATAAACGGTAAAAAGACGTTAGGACAATGTATAGATGACACTCCGACAGCACAGCCAGAACCGCAGTGGATTCCGTGCAGCGAACAGCCAAAAGAATCAGGAACGTATATTGTCACGGCTTATGACGGCACAGGCAAAAGGGTCACGTTCGTAAAGTATCAGAAAACGTTGAAGCGATGGGAGTTGACAGGAGCGAGGTCATATTGGTGCATTCTTGCATATAAGCCACTACCAGAACCGTACAAGGAGGAAAACAATGAAAGAGCGTAGTTTTGATGAGATGATTGCGTACTTTAACCGCAGAGTTGCAGACATGGATATTAGTCAAGACTGCAAGATGGAACTGCTTGGAATGATAGCCGCAATTGGGTATAAACACGAAACGTCTGTACCGCAGTGGATTCCGTGCAGTGAGCGGTTGCCAGAGGACGGACAAGCTGTTCTTGTAGCTCTTGACGGCGGAAGTATGACAGACGGAGTACGTTCGGCTGACCATGCCGGTAGAGGTGTATGGGATTGCGCTCTTGATAATAGGACATGGTATGACGATGAGAACATTGTTATCGCATGGATGCCGCTTCCAGAATGCTATAAGGGAGAATGAATGGATTCCGATGAGCGAACAGTACAAGAACAAACAATCCAACTGCAAGATGCCACTTCCAGAACCGTGGATAGGAGAAGACGGATGAGAGTTGCAGAAGGAATTGAACTTTTGCGTGACGTAATCGAAGAAATAGAGGAAGAATATTGCTCTGAGTGTCAAGAGTGTGACTGCGATTTTTGTTGTATAAAACTGTGGAGAGGTGAAGAGACATGAAACCACCTTATGAAGATTACTGTTATGAATGTACAGGATATGGGGATGATTATTACACAGATGAGAACGGAGACTTAGTTCCTGCTTGCTATGACTGTCCGTTTTATGAGTGGGAGGAAGAGCATGGCTGAACAAATGATAACTCTTGAAGAATATATTAAAAAAACATTCAAACCATGTCCATTCTGCGGAAACACTCCAACAATCACGCAAATGTCAATGAATTCCGAAACCGGCATAGATGAGTTGGAGGTTGAGTGTTGCATGGAATTTAGAATAAAGGCAGACGATGTCATTCGTGTGGAAACATTTGCGGAAGGAACAAAGTACATGCAGATTGGACTTACAGCAGTAGAAAAATGGAACAGGAGGGCAGAGCATGAGACTGATTGACAAAGACGCACTGCTAAAAGAACTGGGAATCTCAGATGAAGAGTGCGAGAAATGCGACAGGGGTGACAGGAACGGGTACTGCGCTATGTCATCAGATTGGACATATGCCTGTGACGCTATCTGCACTGCACCGACCATCGAAGAGCGCAAGACGGGGAAGTGGATACAAGACCCACACAGCAAACGTTACCGCTGTGACCAGTGTCTATCTGCCGCACTCAAAACAGATGACGGTCAGGAAAACTTATCGGACTTTTGTCCTGTGTGCGGTGCAAAGATGGAAGGGGACCAGCCATGAAAGAAGATGATGAACTGTATTTGATTTTCTGCAATCCAGTAACGGCGATAGACTTTCTTGGAGGAGATGACGCAACAGTGATAGAGAACAGCATCGTGATGTCGCCAGTGATACCAGAAGGGGAAGTGACACTCGTAAAAAAGGATGAGTTTCTGAAGTGGCTGAAGGGGGAGAAAATGGATGAGCTCCTGGAGTGTCTGAAGGGGAAGGGAAACAAGGAATGATACTTCTGATAATCGCAATCGTAATGAGCATCATCTTCCTGACGGTCGAGATCCCGGCATTCGTCCGATACAAAAACGATGAGGACTTCCTGATATCCGTGGCGTCCGGCCTGATGTTATTAAGCTGTATAGTGGTTTTGTATTTCTGGAGGTGAGGAGATGACATTTGTTCAGATACTGGTACTGGTGGTGATTGTGTGCGTGTCTGCGGTGCAGGCCGTCAGCGTACTGGCAAAGGCTGCAGTCATGAAGCGGAGAGTGGGTGTGCCGAATGACAAGGAAATAGCCGGGGATGTGGTAGGGGCCATGCTCAATGCAGACAACTCCGGGGCGACCGTGAGGATCGAGTTCAGCGAGCACGGCACAACTATTCTTTACTTTCCAAAGGGGACAGACGATGAGCCAGTACAGGTTGGAGATTGACAAGGAATCATGCAAGATACTGCGGTGTGCTCCTGCGTATCATGTGGCAGAAGATGGCGTCCTGTACCGTGACAAGACCGTGGTGGTCCGGTATCAGGCAGAGTCGATGACAGAGGCAAGAGCACTCGCAGCATTCTATCGGCACAAGCTGATGAAGAAAGGGGAGTTATGAGTCACAACCGTGCACCGAAACCGGGGAGCAAGTGGTATCTGCCATACGATACCTACAAGTTTGTGGTCAGCTATTGTTACGCATACGGAGACTTCAGGAAGCGTCTTCAGGATCTGGATGGATGGCACTCGCATGAACAGGACGGCATGCCCAGGGGGACGAAAATGTCCGACCCCACGTCCAAGGAGGCCATGAAGAGAATGCGGATAGAAGAGAAGATCAATGTCATAGAGAATGCGGTCATCGACACAGACCCGTTCCTGTACGACTGGCTTCTGGAAGGCGTGACAAAGCGTGGAGTGACCTTCAACTACCTGAAGCTGAAGAAGGGAATGCCAGTGGTAGACAAGAATCAGTATTCGGAACTGCGGCGACAGGTGTACTACCGAGTGGCGGAAAGGATAATGTGATGACACGGGTAAGGGTGTACAAGTTCAAACATCGAGCGGAGTACTGGTTCGAAAAATGGACGAGAGAACACGAGGATAAGATACTGGGCATGAACCGAGCGAATACATGCGTCATACTGCGGAACGGAGATGAACTGCACTTTGTATGTGTAAGCGAATTTGACAACTGGAGAAGGGGCAGGAAATACAAGACAGAACTGTGGGAAGGATAATGTAATGAAAGAGAAGAAGATGAAAAACAAGAAGGCGTTGGATGAGATCGTCAGGTGCATCGGAGTTCTGAAATTTGGGAAAGAGCGGTGGCGGAGGTCGTATTCATTTGATGACATATGGCACGACAAGTGGACCGGGAATTTCCTGACCACAAAAGAAATGGTAAAGAGCGTGTGTGAAGCATTGAAGGAGAGTATAGAAGAGTGATATGGCAAGAGGAGAAATAACCATACGGTATGCAACACGACCGTGCATGATAGAACGGCTTGAGTACAACATGGATTTTACTGCGAGGGAGGTTACGCGCAGAAGAGCCATCTGGCATGCGTGGGTGCGGAGTACGAAAATGCACGCTGTGGATATGCCGGGGAGTATGAAAGATGGGATCTATCAGCAAAAGAGCCTTCCGCATGAGGTGGTGTACGGCCTTGTGGAAATGGATGACGGAACAGTGAGATATGAACTGGCGGACAACATAAAGTTTGTCGATGATCCGTTCAGGGAGTTCGAATGGCCAGAGGAGGATAGCGATGAAGCTGATAGATGCGGATAAACTGATAGAAGAACTGAGCGTAGATCCGGTCGAGTGTCCCGGATGCCCTGAGCCTGAGTGGTTGGAGGAGTTTGTCAGGATATTGGAAAACGCGACTCCCGTAGGCAGTGACTCTGGAGGGGTATACGAATGCTTCCACTGCGGGGCCAGGAGCGTGATCTGGGACTGCGACTTCTCGTATGATGACTATGGGTATTAGGGGGATGGGATAGTGCAGGAGTGCCACTGCGAGAACTGCGGGGCTCAGGTTACTTACATGATACCGTTCGGGGATGAGGAGGAATAAAAAAAGAGAGGCGACCACGCATACACAGCGCGATCGCCTCTTCTCTATTCATTGTTTCGCGAGTGAGATCTTCCACTTATCGGCATCCTTTATTTCCGGGTGCTCATCCATGATCCGTTTCGCGACCGTGGACAGCATGTACTCATTCAGAGACATCCCGTCGGCCTCGGCTGCGACCCGGAGGATGGAGTCCCGGTACCCTTTTGGGACCCTCAGCTTTATATCATCATATGCTTTCTTCTTGTACCTGTCATTCGCTCGTGAGCGCTCGAGTGATGAAGCCATATCATCACCTCCTATGTGGTTTTCCAGAATCATATCACTTCTCCTTTCTTCCGGGCAATCCAGAACATCAGTTCAGATAGTGCCGGACATACTCGGCATATTCGATTTCAAAAACGCGACTCTCGTATTCAGGCATGGCCTCGTACTCCTCGACCGTGATCCCGTAGTTCTCCATCAGGAACTCCTCGAAGCACTGCATCATGTATCCTCCTCATAGTCTTTGATCTCGACCGGATCGGTGCCCGCAGGTTCTCCGGTTGCATAGTTAATGTCCGACGGGAACGGCACATAGGATCCGGTATACACGCCGAACATACCACCAGATCCCTTGAAGCAGAACCATGCAGGGCGGAGGCACAGGACCCTCTTCAGGCCCTTCTTGGCAAGCCCCTTCTTCGTGACTGCGGTGGTCCATACGATCTTGCCGTCTGGCATCTCGGCCCGGAGAGAGTATCCGTATCGCGTGTCGCACCACTTCGCGTCTACGAGCTTGCCGTCGAGCGTGGCGTACTCCACGAACCAGTCACACCCGCCGTTCTTGATGAGCGCGATCTTCTCCCGGTTGATCGAGATCCCGCGCTCTTCGAACCTCTGGGAGATAAAGCAGTCATCCCAGTCTGTCATGCCTTCGTTGATCCTGTCCATTCTGTTCTTGATCGAGTTCTGGAGAGAGAGGATCTCCCTCTCCAGAGCATCGATGAGTTCCTGCCCGTACTTCATGGCGTACCTCCTTAGAAAAGTGTGTACTGTGCAGTGTTTGGAAAGTTCACGCAGAGCATCTGCGGTGTAATCATGATGTCATGCTCATCATCGCAGAAGTGGATGACGTTCTTCACGATGCAACCTTCCTGCAGGCATGATGTAAGCTTCATGACAGCATCATCCGCATAGTCTGCCTTGACCAATCCTCGGTGCGTTCTTCCGTCTTTTGTATCCCACCATCCCATGAAAATCATTCTGTTACCTCCTCCATAATCGCGGTTTGTTCATACCATGTGTGCCATATCTCCATGTGGTTCTCTGGCCTGACCAGTGACAGGCAGACCAGAAGTATCAGTACTGCCTTCATACAGGCTGACCGTACTTAACGTACAGGTCTGTGACATCAGTTCCGTACCAGTCGAATGCGCGTCTCTTCTTCGGGATGAGACGACCGCCGTCAAAGTACTGTTTCCAGTGGCGATAGTTGCCGTCTGTGTCGATGAACTCAATATCCCAGTCATCGAAGAATTCCTGATACAGGATCTTATCAATCGTGACCACTATTCCCATGCAGGCGACCATGTCGCCTCGTCTCGCTTGCTTGCGCTTTGCCATATCGCACCTCCTTATCGTTCGTAGTAATCCAAATCCCACACGAGCGTGTTATCGTCTATCATTTCCCAGTTCCACATATTGCAGAAGTCAATGGCCTCGTCTTCGGTGTCAAACTCTGCGATCCAGTGCCGTACCTTGCCGACCTGCGCGTAAACAACAAACATATCGCACCTCCTTAGTCCATGCGGATCTCTATGATATCCTCGACCGGGACCGTGTACTCGTTCCAGTCCCTGCCTACAAAATGCGCGTACTTATCCAAGAAGTGGATCGCGCATTCGTGCGCGTCCACCTCAATCTCCATCAGCCCGAAGCAGTCCTTCCATACGATCGTCATTGCCGTTTCCCTCCTTTATCGCACCGCGATGTTTTCTTTAATCAGGACGCCTTCCCTGATCGCGTCCTCATACATTGCATATGTGTCGTCCCATGTATATTCATTCCAGAACTCTGGCACATCCCATGGCGCGTTTTCCGCGATCCACTTAAGCGCCCAGTATTCGGGCACCTCAAACAGCCTGACCTCGTGGTCATAGTTCTCGTTCTCAATCCCGTTATCGTAGTCCGTAAACATGTCCGGGTATGTGTCGAACGTGATTGGTTTCTGCCTTATGTACTCCGCGATCTTCATGTTCCCGAACACCTCGATCTCGGTCATGTAGTCGTCATCCTCGTCGTACTGTTCTTCGAACTCCAGTGCCCAGTCGTGGATCTCCCAGAACATGGCCCGGGAGTCGATGTCTGCCTTGCGGATGAAGTCCGCGCAGATGAGCGTCAGGTCGAATACGCATTCCGCGATACGCTTAATGGGCCTGCCGATGTCGTTGGCGAGCGCCTCCTGAAGCTCCCCAAAGTCCTCGCCATAGATCCGGGCGCTGTTCCCGGCCAGACGGTTTTCGGCCTCCATCTGCTCGTCAGAGGAGGGGACGCGAACGCCCCGGTCCTCCAGAAAATTCTCAAACGTGTCGATGCAGTCGATCGCGACTCTCTCTGTGTATGTCATGTCTTCCTCCTTATCCGAAGATCCGTTCCTCGTCTTCCTCATCAATCTCATCCAGTAACATTTCTATGACCTGCGCGATCCACAGATCGCGCTTTTCAGCTATGGCATTCAGCCGTTCATACTCGACATCAAAAACCTCGATCTTTTTCATTCTTCTGCCTCCTCCGGTCTTGCCAAGTCATCGTAGCAGTGCTGTCCGCACTTGTTGTATCCGGTCAGCGGGCAACCGTCCACATAGTCCCACCTGCAGAGAGTGCAGAGCATCAGGGGCTTACCGCATACCGGGCAGGTCGCATTGTAGTCGTAGCAGTAGTCCTCGACCACGACCGCGATCGGCTCATCGCAGTACGGGCAGATCTCTTCGTAGTTGTGTTCCTTCGGGTACTCACCCGGCTTGTATACTTTATGCATAGCATCCTCCTTTACTTATCCAGAACCAGTACCATGATGTCGCGATTGTCTTCCCAGTCGATGACCCAGTCGTCATCGAAGTCGTCGGGTGTGCCGTTATCTGACATAGCCAAGTGCAGGCCCGGCTGTGCCCAGACGTCGTACACTTGCCCTCCTGAGTACATATCGCAACGCATCTCGACCGGAGCGATCATCGTAGTGGCAATCATTGCTATCAGTAGTCCCTTCATACTTTCCTCCTCTCAGGAGCGGGGACCGGCGATACCCGGCCCTCGCGTCTATCTCTGCTTTAGTCATGGCTTCAGATCTCATGTATCAGTGTGCGGAAGTGGAAGCACTGGATGTTCCATCCTCCCGCGCCGATCGTGTGCACCTTGGCCCGGCCTCTGGTCCCGATGATGATGCCGTTCAGCTCACCCTTCTCGCCGACGCTCAGGTCCCCGGCGTCTGTGATCTCCCCGACGATCGCGTTCGTGCGTTCGATGATGTCGTCGTACTTTACGTCTGCGTCGTTCTTCAGGTCCCGGTCGAAGCGGTCCCAGTCGAAACCCATGTGGTCTGCATACTGCTCAATGAACGACCACCTTTCCGCGAAGGCCTTGCGCTGTTTCCGGTGCTCGGCCTCCTTTGCTTTGCTGTCGGGATCTTTGCGTCGTTCGTAGTTCCACCACTGAGTGTAGGCGCGGTCGATCTCGTACCATTCCTGCTTGGCGACCAAGTACTTCGGGTACTGGCTCTCATAGAATGCGCGGACGTTCTTTTTCCAGATCTCGAGGAAGTCGAGGATTGCCCTCACGTTGCGACTGTTCGCCTTCTCCGTCGCTATCGCGAGCTTGGCCTGCCAGTCAGCGAGCGCGACTCGGGCCTCCTCCAGATCCCGGGCTGTGTACTTCTTGTCGTACTCGTTGTAGCAGTACGGGTTTACTTCCCAGTCAGTGGCCTCCGCCTTCAGGATGCGGGCCATCTTGCCCTCCAGTTTCTTGATCTCTTTTTCCTTACCCTCGACCCTCTTGGTGATGTATTCGATGCTTGCCATGATATCCTCCTCTCATGCCGTGGCTTTTTTCGGTGCGGTGATCTGGAAGGCGCGTGTGTCTTTCCCGGCCTTCAGGTACTTGGGTGCGAGCTCCGGGTGCTCCTTCTTAAACCGGGCCGTCTCGAATATCTCGCGTCCTTTTTTCCACTTCCAGAAGATGTGGCGATCCCCGAGGTCCTTCTCCTCCTCATCCCCGAGGGCCGTCTTGATCTCGTCCTTCACTTTGTCGATCTGTGCGTTCAGGGCGTCGACCTCGGCCTGCAGGGCCTCGATCTTTGCAACGCGGTTCCGATACTGTTTGTTTGTCATGGTGATATCCTCCTCTATGTGTGTGGTCTTCCTGTATGCGCGTCCCGGACCATACAGCCCGGACCGGCGAGGCCCGCGCAGGCGCCGACGCCTGCTGTCGTCCTCCGACGGGCGTGTGCTGTGTTTACGGTTCCGCGAGCTTGTACCCGGCGCCCTCGAGAGCCTCGATCAGCCACTCGCGAGCGACAAAGTACCATGTCCCCTCACGGATGTCCTGCAGGGCGACCGTCTCGCCGTCATCCATAGCGAGGTGCAGTGCCTGACCACACAGGGAGAAGTCCTGACCCTTGCGGATCTCCTGCAGGCGGGTAGGCTCGGGCGCGGTCAGGACCTCGATCGGTCCCTCCCCGTTGTAGTATTTGTCGATCATGGGGAGGAAGTCCTCCTCGTCGTAGTAGAATGCACAGTTGACCAGATTGGAGCCGGGCCTGTTCGGGTGGCGTTTCTGGAAAGTGCGAATCGCGGTTCCCAGATCCGGGGCCGTGACTTTGACGTAGTCGTTGATTCCGTACGGGTAACGCGGGTCAGTTCCAAAAGTGAAGTAGTAGTTGTTCATGATATCCTCCTCTCATTTGTGGATCGCGACTCAGGATCGCGACTCAGGTGTTTTTCAAAACGCGACTTCCGGGGGCCCTCAGGCCCCGGTAATCATGTCATACAGTTTTGCCTTCAGGCCGACGATCTCGGCCTCAAGTGTCTGTATCTCGGCATCCCTTGCGGAGACGTTCGCGAGCGCCTCGCAGAGCTTGTCGTGCTCGTCGTGGTACTTGGTACACCACCTGTCTGCGCTCTCGATCTTGTTGTTGGCGATCCGCTCGGCCTCGTCGGCCCGCTGTCCCTCGTCGATCAGCTTGTCGGCGATTTCTGACAGGGCTGTCTGTGCCTCCTCGAGCTTCCGCTCGGAGGACTGCCATCTGTCGTACATGCTCAGCGCGAAGTCGCACTCGATGTTTTCCTCCGCGTCATCGAGGCACCCCGTCAGGGCTGTGCCCACATAGCTATTCTCACCGAGCCCGGCGACGATCTCCCGGATCTTGGCAAGTGCTTTCCGCTCCTGTTCTTTCGTGGTAATCATGTTCTTACCTCCTGTTCTGGTGGTGGTTTCTGTTCTTCCCGGATCTCTCCGGGGGATCCTCCCGGCAGGTGGTGGGCCTGCCTTCCCGATCAGCGGGAGAGGGCCCCGAGCGTCAGTGCTCGAGGCAGTACGTTGTCTCCCCGGCCAGACAGCCACGGCCCGTGGCTTTGCATACATCACAGTTGCCGGGGCAGTAGTGACCAGTCGGCCGGGCCTCGTCTTTGAACACAACCCGGAACTCCGGGAAGCCGTACGGGTTTACCATGGGGAGCCCGCGCCACTCGGAAAACATAATGTGAAGGTTGGACGGGATCCGGCCCCCGTCGGAGACAAAGCCGTTGACGACGCTATACATTTTCGTATAGGTCCAGAAAATAAAGTCCGGGTGGCGCTCGGCAATGGCTACCATGTTTTCAAAGTAATCCCGGTCGACGATATCCCCGGCGACGTGCCACCGGAAATATTTATTCCGACGGCGACGGGCTATCTTTTGTTCTATCCTCCTGAAGTATTCGGCCCGGTCCTTTTTCAGCAGTGCCCAATTACGGATGCGGGCGTCGATCACTGTACCCGGGTATTGCATGCAAGCCTTGACGTCATAGCAAAGGTACTTGCATTCCTTGCATTGACCACAGGACAGGACCGGAGGCAGTGACACGTTCATCACTCGACCGATCTTCCTATTGCCAGAGGAGATGCACTCCCTGATCTGGTCGGGCTCCATTCTTCCATATTTCCGGGATGTGTCTCCCATGATTTCAAGCATCTTTTTCAATGTCTCTTTTTTGTATGCCATTGTTTTTTCCCTCCTGTTTTTGTGTGTGCGTGGTTTCCTTTAGGAAATACCGGCCGGGGAGTCGAGCCCCGGCCCGGGGCTTTTGCCCCGGGGACCGTCACGGCGTCAAAATCTTGTGCCGATGTAGTAACCGAGGTAGATAACAGCGGTCCGGAAGTCGAAACCTTTTTTGCTGTCGACGTATGCCACCGTCGTGCCGTCGAATCCCTCGGTTACATAAACGATGTTTCCGAAGTAGTCGTCTGTCTCTGTAGTGATTGAGAAGGGGATGTGTTCATAGTCCTTGATTACTACTCGGAAGCGGTCAACGCCGGTCTTCCTCACTGAGATGTCCGCCGGTGTGAAGTAGGTGCCTTCCTCCTTCAGTTTCTGGGCAAGTATCTGTTTGATTTCTCTTGTATCGATCATTTTTCTTTTCCTCCTGTTCTGTGATCCCCGGCCCCATTGCCGGGAGCGCTCACCCGGGGCCATGATCCCCGGCGCCGTCGGGATCCCTCCCGAGGCTGTCCAGACGTGAACGTGTTCATCACGTAGTCGCTTTATCCGCTCCCGGCCCGCTTTGACAGGTCCGGTCGTCTCGCTCCGAGGTCGTCGCGTTCCCGTGAATCCAACGGTCCGCTCGCTCAGGTAGGCGCCACCCCTTTATGCTGTTGTCAAACAGGTTTCCCTCCCGGGATACTGTCGCGATTGTTATCGGGTTACATAATTCAGAGGGTACCGGGTACCCCCGTCACCAGTATGGTATCATGAGACGGGTACCCCCGTCAAGCATGAGTTTTTCCCATAAGATGGAAGGAGACCGGCCCGGGGCCCATGAAACGCCTATACGCATAGTAGGTGAGTAGGTGAATACGGGAGGCGCTCAGACTGTGCAATCTGACAGGGCCCGCTAGCCCTTTGTTTAAGCGGAAAACGTCAAGAAAACGTTTCCAGAACCATAAGCCTATAACTTTATCGCCTAAGGACCGGAAACGTTTATTTGAGGCGTTTTGGGCCTCCTGTGGCCATGTGGCTTTTGTGAGTGGGTACCCTACACGCCAGTGAGAGACGCCTTACTACTTATGTCACCGGCATGTTGCACAACGAACGCCTGTTCGCCTCGGGTCCTTTTTTCCGAGTGCTTCAGTCGGAATACTCGGAGATTAACGGACTCCCATCTCTGAAATCCCAGGATTTAGAGCTTGCTTCACCGCACTAAAGTGTTAATTCTGTCACAGACAAACCAGAAAACGGACCCAGAGGGAGGACTGTGGCAAGCGAAGAACATGGCTGAAAAGAAATTTTTGAAATTTTAGGATTATGGAACCACCTATGTGTGTTAAATTGATATCGGTAAAAGTTCTAAATGAGGCGGAGCCGAGGCGAGCGCAGCAAGCCGAGGGAAACAAAGCGCAGGCCGGAGGGCCGCAGCGAAAGGCCGACAGAACGAAGCCGTTGGGCGAGGGATGTACCCTCAGCCCTTTTTTATTTGAACTGGAGTTAGTTTCTTGTAACTGATTATGTGAATTTGGAAACCGGAAAAATTTTTACCCGGTGTTTGAGGTTTTTGGAGATGGAGCCGAAGAAGAAACCGAAGCTGACGGAAAGACAGAAGAAATACTGCAGGGAGAGGGCCAGTGGCAAGTCTCGGCGTGAGGCATACATCGATGCCGGGTACAGTCCTACGGACGCATGCAGATCCGCTATACGTCTGGAGAAGGAGTTCCCGGTGTCGCCTCTTATCCAGAAGGAGATAGCCAGGCTGTCTGCCATGGCGGAGAAGGGGGCTATCCTTGACCGCAAGCAGAGACAGGCCATGCTGACGGAGATTGCTCTGAACGATGAAGAGAAGACCGACAACCGTCTTCGCGCCACCGATATGCTCAACCGCATGTCCGGCGACTACACGGACGTGGTCAGGAGCACCGTCACAGGCGATGTCAACCTTACTTATGAAGAAAGGAAGAGACTGCTTGAGGCGGAACTGATGGACGAGTAGCCAGGAGGGAGGAGAGGAATGGAAAGAAAGTTTGAACCGGATGATATCGTTGTCAACGTCTTCACCGGACAGAAGGGACGCGTGGTCGGCTTCATGGCCGGGAAACCCATGAAGTATCTGGTGAAGGGCGAAGACTTTGAGGAGTGGATGCGTGAACCCGTTCTGGAGGAAGCATGAGGCGGCTTGAAGAGCTGCTGAAGGACTCTGACGAAAACCGAGGCGTGTTTAAGCTTGGACGTTTTCCTATGATGGGGAACGTCCCTCTTCATTATAAAAGACTCAATGTGGATACCGAAGAGGCGGACAGGTTGGCAAAGTTGGGTGCCAAGGAACTGTTCGCCGCTTTTGGCGTGAAGACATATTACACGCAGGCAGTCCTTGCAGGCGGCATGTTCTCTCCTGATTATGACACGGTCGTGGCTGTCACCTGTTCACAGTATGGCAAGTCATGGCTGCTTGGGCACTGCGCGGCACTGATGGCCTATAACGGTCAGAAGCTGTCTGTAGCCGCCGCCAACACCGCTACTACCGATATCATCATGACGTACACACGTCAGGCGATACGCGGGGCCTCGCCGGACATCAAGGATGCCATCCTTGGCGAGACCATGAAAAAGATAGACCGTCTCGACTCATCACTGAGTAAGGGACGCATTTCATACGCCCGTGGCGGGTACATCGAAGCGATCACTCTTGGTGATACCTTCGGGGATCTGGCTCACAACAAGGCCGTAGGCCGTGGTACTGGTTACATCATTGACGAGGCCGCCAATGTATCAGAGCAGGCCTTAGCCGAAGTAGGCAGGCGTGAACTATCGTCCGTGGATGGGACTAAACAGCTCCTCGTCATGATATCGAACCCGCATCAGCCCGGGCCGTTTTACGATGCGCTGACAGATCCCAACCCGCCCAAGGGGACGCTGATCGTATGGTGTGATGCTTTAACCGCCGCCCAGGAAGGACGGTGGACGCCGGAGCACATCCTGCAGACCGACTTCGCCAAGAAGATGGATACCTGCATCCGGTACTGGCTGTGCGAACTGCCGCAGTCCGGGCAGTCCATGTTCGATACGCCCAAGGTGATACCGGAACCGAAACATAACACCTACCGCTTCCTCGGCGTGGATGCTGCCTACAAGGGCAAGGACAAGATATATGTCACGGAGTCTTCCATCGGCGATACCGCAGAGGTGGACTTCACCACGGAGATACAAAAGCCCGACTGGGTGGACGGCGTCACGGGTGATGAGATCGCAGAGGACATTGCGCGGATCTATCACCGTGACCAGTGCTCCTTCTGCTGTGTTGACCAGGGCTACGGCGTCTGGCTGATAGAGGCCCTTGCCAAGCTCGGCGTCAACGTGCTCGGCATCAACTTCGGCGCCGGGCCTACCAAGGAACGGGTGAAGGCCAAGCAGTATGCCGCCACCAACGCTGCCAACATGCGCTCGGAGATGCACCTCGACCTGCAGGACCTGATAGAGACCGGAGGCGTGGTGTTCACACAGCAGGCGTACGACAAGGTGAAGGAAGTCCTTCCGTTCGTTACCTGCGACCGCAGAGCCTCCGGGAAGATAGCGGTCAGACCAAAGATAGAGATCAAGAATGCGATAGGGCATTCACCGGATGCTTTCGACTCGTTGCTGTTGTCACTGCATGCACTGGTGATGTACAGCCTGAACGAGGCTGTGTATATAACGGAGTAACCTATGGCAAAGAAGAATTTTAGAGCGAACAGAAAATACAGGCAGAAACGGAAGCGCTACGACTCTGTGGCGGAAGCCAGACAGCAGGAAGTCCTGATGGACATGCTGAACTGCCAGACGGTGTGCGGCGACCTTGGTCAGGGCCTGGGCCCTAATACGGACTATGAGATGACGGATGCCGATGTCGAGGAGATGCTCGCTACCCTTCCCGGCGTGGACTATGTCCTTGACCGCATGATCAACTATATGTTCTCGAACGGCCTGACGACCGGAGACGAGAACACGGATGAGACCGTCCTTGACCCGTGGCTGTTTGAGGTGAAGAACAAACGCGGCGCCGTCAACTACGAGGTGTTAAAGGAGTCTATCCGTCAGGCTGCCTCCCGCGGCGAGTGCGGCCTGCGCCTGCATGAGAACTGCCTCTATACCTATGAGAAGGGGACGTACGGCATCATCCTTGACCGCCAGGACGGCATACAGGAGATCGTTGCCTACTTCGTGCGTAAAGACGGCAAGAAGATCGAGGGCGATATCGACAAGGACGAGTGGGACAAGATCGAGAGCTACTCCGATATCCAGGAGTACTTCAACAAGCGTGACATGATCCTGCTTGACGGCAGCGAGTTCGAGAACATCCGAAACAACCCGGGCTATCTGCATGGGTACTCGCCGTTCACCAGAGACCGACAGAGGCTCGACCTTCTGTCCTCGGTGTATGACCGTCTGAACTACGACATCACCTATGACGGCCCGGGACGTATCATTCTCCGGCCTAAGGACGGATTCATGTCCTCGGACGGCAATGATATCTCCACAAGCCAGATCGTCAATAACTCCATGGGTGCACAGGAGAAACGGAACGAACTCGCCAAGAAGGAAGTCCGCAGAGTGGCGGAAGCCGTCAAGGAGTCTTCTTCCGATTCGGTGGTGCTGCTCAGTAACGCCTTTGATAAGGACATCGAACACCTGCCGAGGGTCACCAAGGCAACGGAGTTCTTTGAGTGGGCCGCCAATGACACGGTCATAGTAGCACAGGTACTCGGCATGAGCCCGACATTGCTTGAGGTCGGCAAACTGCACGGCAATGTCTCCGTTGAGAAGATCATCGACAACGCCATGCTGAATACCATCATACCCATGCGTGAGAACTACGCAGTGCAGTTCTCCAAGATGATCGCCAACCTGCTCGGTGTTAATAAGATCTACTTCGACAAGTACGACCTTGAGCAGGTGCAGGATGAGAATGATATCCGTGAGAAACTGGCACAGACCATCCAGAAGCTGTCGTATGCGAACAAGGCTTCGGAGAACAACAATGTCCAGGATATCATCGATGAGTTTGTCGCATACCTGCGTCAGACACTTTACAACGCAAAGGGCGAGATGAAGCCCGCCAACTAAGGAGGAGAAGGAAATGGCAGAAGTAATCACCAATGTAAAGGGGACACCTATCGTGTCCTTCGAGGACCAGAGGGATCTTGGTCAGGAGTACCTGAGAAACCATGTGGATGTGGGATTAAGGAAAACTAACCCTGACGGGAGTATCGCACGGAGCCGTTACCACTCGGCTGCCGTCAACATGGACTGGTTCTATGACAACCGCTTCAGAATGGCGGGCGACAGGCTCCAGGTCGTGATCGCACAACCGGACGAGGGGTGGCGGGCCATCAAGGGCATCAAGAACGGGAATGTCGGCACCAAGCAGGTGCGGGCATACGAGTTCGTCCGTGATGACAAGGTCCTCAAATTTAACCAAGTTGTGACCGTCAGTGATGACGAGTTTGTCTCTGACTTCACAGATAAACTGGACAAGGAAAGCATGAAGGTGATCCTAAAGATCCTCAAGAAAGAATTCCCTTCAGGCGGACCGTCCGTACCTGAAAGGAAATTACCTATATAAGAAAGGAGAAACACGATGACTAAGTATCTAACTGCTACTGAGATCACTGTTTATGGTAGCGACACAACTGTCGAGTTTGAAGACACCGCTACTTATGCAGGCGGTTCTGCTGCAAAGTCCCAGATCCTGCAGCGCCATGACGTTCATGTCCGTGACGCCAACGGTGTAGAGATCTACATTCCGTTCCACGCGATCGTGATGGCTACATTCACACCGTCCACCACGACTGTTTCCGATCCGGTTGACGACTTCTGCGGCGAGACTGGTGAAACGGGCGAGACTGGTGAAACGGGGGAGACCTGATAGGAGGGCTGACTCGTGAAAGCGGCGGTCTATTCTGGAACACGAAATCTGTATCCAAGCATGGTAACAGCGGCAAAATCCCTGCTACGCAACAGCAGTGTTGAGAAAATATACTTCCTGATCGAAGATGACGAGTTTCCAGAGTGGCTGCCGCCTCAGATAGAGACGATAAATGTAAGCGGACAGAAGTTCTTTCCCAAAAGCGGGATAAACTTCCAGACACATTTCACTTATATGTCTCTTTTGAGAGTCTGTTACACAAAGTTATTCCCGGACCTGGACAGGATCTTACAGCTTGACGTGGACACAGTAGTGGTAGATAACATCGACACGCTGTGGGACACAGATCTTGACAATGCATGGTTCGCGGCAGTTTTGGAAGACTACAGCTCTTACAAGCCATACGGCCCGAAGTATTACAACATCGGTGTCGCAATGTTCAACCTTGATAAGATCAGGGATGACAAGGCTGATGACAGGCTGATCAAGTTCCTGAACAAGACCAGAGCCAAATACATTGATCAGGACGCGTGGAACAGGTTCGGGATAGGCAAGGATGTCACACTGCCTGTGCGCTACAATGAATGCATTGTAACGGGATACACCGATTCTCCTGCAATCATCCATTTTGCCGGATATAAAGAATGGGAGACTAATCCCAAGGTGTGCAGGCGTGAGTATCTGAAGCATTACAGAGATATGACATGGGAAGAAGTATTGCATGAAGATCCTGATAGCAGTACCAACATATGAAAACATATACCCCGACACCTTCAAGAGCATCTATGACCTTGACAAGGGCGGGCATGACTGTCCTTTCGAGTATGTGCGAGGATATGACTGCGCTACAGCCAGAAACATGATCGCACAGATGTCTCTGGACATTGGTGCCGACTATGTACTCATGGTTGACAATGACGTGGTGATGCCGAAAGACACACTGGTTATGATGCTTGAGGAGCCAAAGGATGTATGTCTCGGCCCCTACGCACATCGAAAAGGTGACACATACAAGGGCCAGACATGTATCTGCAAGCTGTACGACAGCATGGGGGTTCCGTATTTCAACTTCCCGGCAGAGTCTCTGTACACATGGAATGACCTTCGGACGGAAGCATTCCACAAGATCGAGATACATGGCGGCGGCATGGGATGCGCTCTGATAAAGACAGACGTGTTCCGCAGACTGAAATATCCGTGGTACCTCTGGGTCAATTACGCAGACAAACACGGAAGGCTCTCGGAAGATCTATACTTCTGTGCAGCATGCAAGAAAGCGGGCATTCCTATTTACACAGACACGCGCATAAAATGCGAGCACATGTTCCGATACAGGCAGGGGGCAATTTATGACAATGCATTTTAAGGATTTCAAAGAACTCTATAAGTTCCTGCGCGGGCCGAAAGAGTTCATAGAGCCGGAACGCGTCGAGGAGGTGAAACATGAGGTACCGCCTAAACGATCTTATAAGCGTAAGCCAAAGGCTGACACTGGTAAGGTGGGCAAATCCGCAAAAGACGCAGACTAAGGTCGAGTTCGTCAGACTCGAGCCCGGCTACTGGTACGAAAAGTATGCGGACGATGAACTGTACCTTCAGGCCCTGAAAGACTGGAAGGTAACCATCAGGTCCACTCCACAGATCCTTGCTGCGCTTGACGCGAGCGGTATCCCATACACCACGAAGAAAGGCTGTGCCTGCTCCGGCGGCAAGCTGAATGTCACATTCCCAGGAATCGAGGTGGTGGACGAATGAATATCATTGATATAAGAGACAAGAGCAACGTCCATCGCAAACGCATGAAGGAACAGTACGACTCGGCGATGACACTGGGCGTACAGGACAGCGGACAGTGGTACCCGCTGTTGCAGGAGGGCATGATCACCTATGGTGACGGCACTCCTTATTTTTACATCATGCGCGGGACACTGAGCAGGTACTTTGACGAGCTTGCCGTAGACTACGAAGGCTCGATCAATGTCGGGCATACCGACCTTGCCACGTTCCCGGACCGCGTAGTCGGTCGATGGACAAAAGCAAACATGCGTGTGGTTGACATCGAGGACGGTCGCCAGAGACTGGAGACCAACCTTCCGCTCAACCATGAGCATCCGATCATCAAAGCGCTTGAGCAGGCTGAATTCGATGTCGGCCTCTCCGTGGAGATGTCACTGAATGTAAACTACGATCTTACAGACAACCAGGAGTTAAACCCGTTCGGCGTTCCCATTGTGGACCGCCTTTTTATTTACGACTACGCAATAGTCGGTGATGCCGGGGACGTTAACTCCATGGGAGTTCATCTGAAAGGAGGTACCGATTTGCAGATGAGCGATATCGCGAAACTTCTGTCCAAAGAAGGCGGAAGCAACATCGCAGACATTACAAAACTGATGGATCAGGCTCTGTCTGATGCCGAGAAGGCAGAAGAGAAAGTCGAAGCCTCTGTGGAGGAACCCGAGCAGGTAGAAGAGACAGTCGAAGAGACTGTGGACGAAACGGTCGATGAGACTGTGGAGGAAGAGACCGCGGGGGAAACCGAAGAGGAGAGCACAGAAGACGAGTCTTCCGAAGAGGAGGACGCTGACGCCGAGAGCTTCATGGCTGTCATGGAGAAGCTTGCTGATGAGATCAAGGCCCTGCGTGAAGAGAACGCAGACCTGAAGGAGCAGCTTGCTGCCAAGAAAGCCGAGGAAGCCGAGTTCGTCAATAAGTTCAAGAAACTCTCTGTCAGCCTTACGTCTACACCGAAGGTGGAGCAGGCCGCAGAGCATAAAAAAGTCTACACAGACGGAATAGGAGAATAACGACATGAATATCCCTAACATGAGCCTCGAAATGTTGAACAGGGTCGCTGTGGATAAGACCATGCTTGCGACCAACCTGCCGGAGATGGCTGACTGCACAGGCATCGGCATCGATCCGAAGACCGAGATCCAGAACAAGTTCCCGCTTGTTACATGGTTGCTCGGCACGGAGCTGACCAGACGTGTCCGCTCTGCCATTGACGATCAGGGTTCCTGCATCGTCCACAAGAACGGAGATGGCAAATGGGTCATCGAAGTCCCGAGAGAGATCTGGTCCCTGGTGCCGGAAGCATCTGATACACAGGAATGCTGTTGGCAGCCGTTTGACTTCGCAAAATGCGAGGGCAACGTACCGCTCAACCTGCTGTGCCTGAAAGACTGCGACTCCATCATGGATGAACTGGTCGGCATGAACGTGAACTTCGGTTCCAACATTGCCGGACTGGCATCTAAGAGCGACACGCTGAACGATCTGAAGAAACGGGTCGCCCGCCTGTCCATGGCCTTCTTCACCGCTCATACGGCGGTCCTTGGTCTGGACAACACCTACACCAACATCCTGAAACCGTTCCACGGCCTGATGCAGGTCATGGAGAATCCGGCTATCGCTACGCTTGACGGCACGAACATCCTGCAGGCATTTGACTCGCTGTGGTGCCGTCTGTCCATCATGGGCTTTGATGCTTCCGGTATCAGACTGGCTCTGAACCCGGTCACCTATCAGGGTGTCCTGGCAGCCATTCAGCCGGATCAGTACGGTCGCTATCCCGAAGGTTGGACTCGCAACGGCGACACGGTCTCCTTCCACGGCATGGCATTCCTGGAGGACAAACTGGTTCCGGTCGATGTCGAAGATCAGGTCGGTGAGATCTGGGTCCTGGCATCCTCCTCTGTCGGTCTGTACCTCGGCACGGATCTGATGCCTGCTGAAGACTACATCCGCTACTCCGGTGACTTCAACAAGACTCCGGCACAGGGATGCGGTGAGGAATGCACATATTACTACAACTTCGGTACTGCCCTCGGCAACAATGCCAACAAGCTTGCCCGGATCGTTGACGTCCCGTTCTCCGGTGCCTGCGCGACTGTCATTGGCGATCTCGAGGGTCTGGTAACACCGCAGACACTGATCCCGAGAGTCTGATATGGCTGACATTGCGCGGGCGGGGCTGTGCGGTTCGATCTATGATCAGCTGATGCAGTTCTGCGAATGCGTAAACGAGGCAACAGACAGGGACGTCACGGACATGATAAACGTTGTGTCCCTGGCTACCGGATGGGCCTTACACCCGTGTGAAACCTTTGAGATTGGTGAAAGAAGGGAGGTCATTGACCTCCCTTCGTGCATGGACTGCCCCTTTGAGTTTTCTCCGTACTACGCGCCGTTTGACGCTGACACCTTCACGTTCACACTGATCAAGCGGAAGGGTCTGGAAGAGGAGCGCATCTCCCTTCCGAACTACCGCTATATCGGGTTTGACGAGCGTGACATGAAGTACGATGGCAGCTTCCTCGTGGACACGCAGCTTCCGAAGTGTGCCTGCACATGCGGCACCGAATGCGGATGCCCAACGGAGTACAAGCTTCTGGTTACATACGATGCCGGATATGACCGACTGCCGGAATGCCTGCTCCCTGCGTTCTGCAACCTTCTCGAAGTGATCCACAACAAAAACTCATGCGACTGTGGCGGATGCGGCTGTGACAGCGGTGACACGGTCACCTATGACCAGGACGGGAACATCACCACGCAGCAGATCACTTATAAATCTGGCGATGTGGTGAGCGTGTTCCTTGAAACGGACTTTGCCAAGATGCTTGTCGAACAGTACAAGAATCAGCTTGGCATGATGAGCCTCCTGAAGTACAGCCACGATGTCTGGGGGTTTGTCGTATGAGGTTAAGGTTCAACGGAATCGTAGAAGAGACGCAGCGAGGATGCCGCCCATGCCACGGCAGGACCACCCACGCCCAGATGAGGACACATAAGTCGTACTACCTGCCGAGCGGAAGGCATATGACCTTCCGTGTCGGCATCCCGGCTGAAGTGTCGGATGAGGACGCAAAGTACCTGCTTGCGGAAACGTACAAAGCGGCTGACGGAAAAACAAAGAAGGTGTTTGGGGTATGGCGAGCATAGACTCGACAATTACATGGCTTGAGCAACTGCCAGAAGATATAAGGGAGCACGGTATACGGAGCATGCAGAATGCCATTATGGACTGTGGAAACGTGGACACTGGCAACATGCTTCTGTCTGTCCAAGGCTCTGCAGGCGGCAATTCTGTACATATCCGTGTACACACAGCATACGCAGGCTTCGTCAACGAAGGCCACGGTCCATCCGTTCCCCGCGTCAGAAAGACATGGAAGAAAAGAAATGTGAGCATGTTGAAATTCAAAGAGTCGCCCAAGTGGCCCGGACCTATTTACGCACACAGTGCTCGTGGGTATAAAGGCTCACGTTTCGCAACATTGGCATACAGAGACTTGCTGTCATACATCAAAAGTCTATAAAGGAGAAAACCATGGCAGAAACAAAAAAAGAAGAGAAGAAGGTTGACGTGCAGAAATTCAAAGCACGGAAACTGAAAGCAATCAACAAGATGACGAACAAAGCCAAAGCCAAAGCGGCTGCGGAGCGCGTTCTGAGCAACGAATAAGGAGGCTACAACATGGCAAGATGCAATATGGAGGAACTGATCAAAAAGGTCGGTATCGATAAGCTCTCCAAAAACGTGGAGGTCTCGTTTGCCCTGCATCGCAATCTGCAGGACTGCCGCAAGATCAACACGAGATACTATGCCGAACTGAGCGAGGGAGCTACGGTCACATACAACGGCCTGCGGAAACCGCAGAACCGCTTCGAGTGCAACCGCAAAGGCTGTGTCAATACCGGAACGCTGATGATGGGAGCGGCAAACGATGCTGTTATCTTCAAAGCACAGTATGATGCTACGGATTATGCGGCAGGCGCTGTAGCGTTCTATGTGTATCCCGGCACTGGTGTCACATTCCCGATCACGCTGACATTCAAGATCAGCGATGTGAAGGCAATGACGAACGCTGATACTTATACACGCACGATCACAGCTGCCGAGGTGACGGATGACGGGTATGTCCCGATTGTCATCGATCTGGCGAAAACACCGACTGCCGAAGTCGGTAATGGTTGGACGCCGGGTCCTGTGTCCTACATCGAACTGTCTGCGGATAAGGTGGTGGGCTATTCCTCCATCGCTATCTATGACACGATTGAGGACTTTGAGACGAACGACGTCGTTAAGGTAGGATGCCTGACGTCTGTCGGCGGTTCCTTCGATGTGGCTGCGGTTGCAACGACCTGCCTGAATGCAGGCTATGACGACAGCGTTGACTCGTTCAGCTTCACGATTGACGGTACGAGCGTCACTCCGAACTACTGGAAGCTGAATCCAATGATCGGCAAAGGCACAGAGTCTGAGGGCTTCGAAATCATCACAGTGAAGAAAGAGATCGCTGATGCAACCGGCTACGGCAAAGTCACGCTGTCCGATCTGTTCCAGGATGAGTGCGGTTACACCACTGTCCAGAAGACCGAGGAGTGCAATACTACGGACTCCTTCTTCAAACAGCTGTCCGTGCCTACACTGGTAGATCTGAAAGAGGACCAGTTCCAGGTCATCAAGAACGCAGACGGCACGACCGACCTGTTCTTCAACAGTGTCGCGATCGGTGCTGAGGTTCTGGTGTCCTATCCGAGAACAGTGGAGATCGAAGAGGAAGTCATGACTGCCGAGAACATCGGTGATGTCCGCGCCCGCATGAGCTATCCGGTCGAGACATCCGACGGTGTCCGCTATGTGTACATCTTCGATAATGTCTTGATCACATCCTTCCCGTTCACGATCAACAACAATAACGAGACTGCGTTCTCGTTCTCGATCACAATCCAGAGGGATGATGACAACGTATTCGTGCGGAGACGCCGGATCCTGGGTTAATAGGTTATAACGAGGGAGGGGGCTTCGGCCCCCTCTCCTCTCATATGGAAAGGAAGAGGAGAGAAAATGGCAGAGATATTCACAGAGGATAAGATCATCCAGTTGAAGGAAGCACGGGAAAAGGCAATGGAAGACACCACGCCGTTCCCGGTTATGAAAGACGGAGACCTTGCGGTAGTCGGTGACGCCAACAAGACCGAGATCAACAAGCACGACTTCAAGCTGACTTTTATTGTCCCTGAGAACGGTGGGTACAAGGAGAAGGTAGTTGAATATAAGGATGTATGGCTTTCTCCGAGACGAGCTGTTACCGTGCAGAGGCTGATGACGGCACTTCAGCCCTTGTTTTATAAACTGGGTGAAGACGGCAAGCTTCAGGATCTTACCAACGAGGAAATGATGGAAGTTGTCGTGCAGTATGAAGGCACTGTGCTCGATCAGTTGTATCATCTCGTGGCAACCGTCGTTGGGGTTGATGAGCGCATTGCTGACTTTATAGAACCGAACAGTGCGCTGAATGCGTTTCATCAGATTATGCTTTCGTACCCAGATCTTTTGAAAGCGTCAGACAGTTTTTTCGCATTCTTATCCGGGAAGGAAATGGAACCGTCCAAGAACGGGTAGAAAATTACTTCGCCGGATTCAACCTATACACAAACATGGCCCATTATGTTGGGAAGCTCCTGCATATCCGCCCAAGCGAGATACTTGATACATGGGGGATACCGGAGCTTCTTGTCGCATATGGACAGTACGCCAATGAAGCCGCCAATGAGGCATATCTTGGTTGGGTAGCAAGAAACTCAAAGAACTACAAAGACGAGAGACCGCCGAGGTACATCGTGCAGTTTATCGGCGTTGACGAGATGATAGAGGAAGAAGATGGCTGACCACAATATTCAAATAGACGTAATTGCAAAGAATCTGCAGGAGACGGTTTCTCTCCTTAGAGATATTCGCGATGACATCAAGACGATTAACAGTACACCTGTTAACGTTAAAGTTAATACTGCGTCTGCCACAAGAGCGCTCAACGAGCTCAGGAAGGAACTTAGCAGCATTGCTACGTTTTTGAGCCAGGGCAACAGAAATAATGCGGATGCCATAATAGAAGGTCTTGGCGGACGGATGGACGAGCTTATCAATAAGTTCGACGAGATCAACAGCAAAGAAGTCCGCCCCGATGTAGACTACTCTGGTCTGGATGAGGCGATTTCAAAGACCGAACAGCTTGCGTCTGGTTTGGATACCGCCGCAGCAGTGGCAAGTGGATTGAGTTCTATTTTCTCTGGCTTGGGCGATTTTGGAGGCCTTTTTGCTGACTCGTTCGGCGCCATGTCTGATATGTTCAGCTTTGACACGCTCGGTACGGCAAAAAGATATCTTACCGCCATGGCGACCAAGGCCGTCACGGGTCAGGTTAGCGGCATCCTTCAGCGCTACGATATCATGAATACGTTCGTCCCATATATGGAACTGGCAGGCGTTGACCAGGCAACAGCTGAAGCATCGTTGAACGCTGTCGATATGAGCATCCGAGGCATCCCTATTGGCCTTGACGAGGCCGCGTTCAGGCTCCGTAAATATCAGATGTATTTGGGAGACATTGATCGAGCGACTCAGTTCACCATCGGTATCCAGAAAGCCATCACTGCAGGCGGCGCCTCCGAGCAGATGAAGACCACTGCTTACACACAGATTGACCGTCTTCTTGCCACCGGAAAACTGGGGCAGTCCAGACAGTGGCTGTCCCTGTTTAACGGCATGGGCGTATCGCTCAAATTCCTCAAGCAGGAATTGGATCTTGATCCCACGGCGGACCTTAAAACAGTAGCAGCAGATCTTGCGAACGGCACCATTGCCACCGAGGATTTCATAGACGCCATTACAAGACTGGCAGAAAACCCTGGGCTTGATAAAGCGATAGGAATATACAAAGGAACAATCGAGGCCTGGAGATCAAATATCAATAACGCAATTAAGCGAGGCGGGCAGAATATATTAGAAAACATAAATTCTGTGTTGGATGATATATACGGTCAGGGCATTACAGGGTTCATGAAAAATGTCCGCGACGGCATTGATACTGTGTCTAAAGAAGCCGGAGCATATATAAAAGAAAATCCGCAAAATATTCAGACCATAGGCGACGCTGTTGGCGGGCTTATCGACCGAGTAGCGGGCATTGATGGCGGCCGGTTTGTAGAGAATCTTGTCACAAACATCAGCGGTCTGGCAGACGGCATTGGCAGAATATTCGACAGCATGCCTCCCGGGTTCCTTGAAGACTTCACTGCGTTTGCAACAACATGGGCGGGGCCAATGGCTACACTTATGAAAGCTGCGCAGGGAGGCGTCGGTGTTGTACTCGGCGTGTTCGAGCGGATGAAAGGATTTGACATGCCGGGTCTGATGGAAAAGATCTCAGACCAGATCTGGGCCATGGCGGATGCCGTATCATTCCTGCTCGGGCTTATACCGGACGGATTGCTTGGCGATCTCATGGCATTCGGCCTTGTTTGGGGCAGACCGCTTGCATCTGTGCTGTCATCTATTGGTGGGGCCTTGAAAAACATTTCCGGAGCGCTTTCGGCAGGAAAGTTTTCCGAAGCGAATGGAGTGCTTGGGCAGCTTACATGGATTATTGCGAACCACCCGGCGTTGGCTTTGGCGCTTGGGACGATAAGCACAATCGCCACCATGGCGTATTCCGTAAAACAGCAGTACGACCAGTTAGTTGAAAGTGTTCTCGAAGAAAATGGTCTTGATGAAGTCAATGCAAAAATTCAGCAGACGCTTGAAGAAACGGATAAAATCAAGCAGGAATACGAAACCACTCAGACAAACTACGGCGATGAGGTTGACCGCATCAGATCCAATGCCAAAGAAGCTTCCGAGCTTTTAGATACAATTCTGGAGACGGATGAGAAAATAGGGAAGCTTAAACAGGGGTCTGAATACTACGAGAAGCTGTACGAGCAACAGTATGCCAACATCGAAAAGATGAAGGAGTTGGCACCGGAACTCGCATCGATACTTGAATTAGATACAAACGGAAGGCTTGCCAATGTAGACGCCTTAAAAGAGCAGGGCGATGCATATATTGAATATGTTAAGAAAATGGCAGAGGCAGACGCCGCTAGGCAGGCATACCGTGACACATACGCCGAATATCTGGATGCATCGCTAAACAGACAGAAAATACTCCGCGATCTCGGCCAGGAATTTACTACACTAAGGCACGCATCGCAAGAGCAGGAAAGGCTCTCCAGACAGCAAAGATTCCAAAACGAATTTGACGCAGAGGAAACGGGAAGACAGATACAGGAACAGGAAGTCATTATTGAAAATTCAAAGAAAAATATATCTGGGCTGCAGGAAGGGCTAATCGATATTACCAAAGTTGTGAATGGCACGCAAGAGGACCTCAAATTAATCCAGGGCGCGATGTACAACACAGAAGTAGAAGCCAGAAATATATCATGGAGCGGATTAATAGATCAGATAAAGGCTCTTGTTGATGGCGCCGGAGGTGCAGAAGACCCAATAGATACGCTCACCCAAAAATATACAGACCTAAAAAATGCTGCCGAAGAGGCGCTCATTGCACAACAGGATCTTTTCAAGGAAGTAAGCGAAGCGTCCGAGTCAACCCTTGGGAAGACTATGGGGAACATCAGCGGAAACCTTGACAAATACGGAGAAGCGAACAGGGCCATGCAGTCTATTATAAGCGAACTCGAAGAGATGGAACTCCCAGAACTTACGCGGAGTGCTGTGTCGCAGTTCGCAACAACCCTAGTTGACAGAAATGATCTGGACTCCCTGATTGAATTGGGCAATCTGTTTGAAGAAGGCGGCGCCCTCGAATGGATTACAGGAGAGAGCAAGAGTTTGTTTGGGAACAGAAACGCCGCACAGGGCAGCCTTCTTAGCGAAGAAAGTTATGCACAACTTCAACTTCTCTCTGAAGTCGGCGGCAATCTGGAGTCATGGAAGGCAATCATTGAGGGCACAGACATGGGCCAGATGTTGGTAGATATTGGGGATGGAGCCGAGGAAGCCGCAAAGCCGGTAGAAGAGTATGCACAAGCATCGAAGCAAGTCGCAAAAGCGTCTGAACAGGCCTCTACAGGTGCAGATATGGCTAGGACGAGTATTCAGCAGGCAGGCGGAGCCGCACAAGGCCAGACTGGAAATATGGGATCATTAGCCGATTCGTTCACTCAAGTCTCCGCCACGGCACGATTTGCGGCCTCTTCTGTCCAGGCTCTCGCAAGGGCAATTAGCAGCCTTCAAGATAAGACTGTTCATATCAGAGTTGCGATGAGTGGCGGCGGTTTCGTAGGTGGGGCACTGTCAGGGTTTATGAATGGGACGTTCGCCAAGGGAGGCCCTGTAGATTACCTTGCAGGTGGCGGTTTCCCCGGTATTGGCAGAGGGACAGACACTGTGGCGGCATGGCTCACTCCTGGCGAGTATGTCATGAGGCGGTCAGCAGTCGGTCTGTTCGGCAGCCGGTTCATGGACCGCGTCAACAAGATGGATATCGGCGGAGCGTTCGATGCGCTGATGGCACGGATTTCCAACCCGATGATGCATGGCAATACATACAACCGCGACAATCACGCCCAGGTCATCAACAACTTCTATGGCAACAGCGGGCAGGACTACTCACAGCGTAAAGCTTACAGATATGTGGGAAGCTTATGAGATACGAAAAACGGTATGTACAATTCAATGATCTGGTGTTCGACCATGTGGACATGATATCGGCAGACGACCTGACGATATCATTCAAACGCAGGGACACACCGTATACATTCCGGCATGGAAGTTATGTGCCTCACCGGAGCCGATGGCTTCTGGCTGAGGCAAGTGACTTCTCCATGACCATCACACTTAATATGAAGAAGCTGCCCTGCGAAGGCAGACCATTCTACGCAGACTTTGTACGTTCACAGCTTGCCCAGATCGGCAGGCTGTGGGCGGTATCCAACAACAAGCTGCTGTGGGCATGGGCGGAACTTCATTCATTCGGCGAAGTCCAGGACGTAAAGAAAGGCACAATCGAATATGACGTGGAGGTGTATCTTCCGGAAGGGATATGGCACAAGGCAGATCCGAAGAAGACCTTCCTGCATCCGTGGGACGTGTGCGACTTCATGACATGCTACGGGTACAAGGACATCGACAACTGTGACTGTTGTACCACCTGCGGAGACGTGAAGGATGCAGGCTGTATTTGCTGTGAATGCAACGGCCTGACGGAAGACATGGCACTGTGCCATCATCAGGACGACCTGCAGGGATACTACTCCTGCCACGCAGACTTCCGCATCGTGTATGACTGCGAGGCGGCGGAGCGGTTCAACAACACCATATCGAACTACCTCGGACAGAAGATCTGTACAGAGACCGGAGTGATATCCGGTCTTTTGTATTCCAACACAGACATGGAGTCCGACTATGTGAAGATCCGCATACACGGTCATGTGGTCAATCCGAGGATCACGATAAACGGCAACACCAACATTATCATGGGCGAGTACGACAACCTGCTCATCAACCCTGACGGATCTGTGCAGTACTGGGACGAAGGGTGCAGGTATGAGACAGCTGATGTGGATGCATGGGTAGTGCCGAGAGAAGAAGGCATGACGTACGGATGGAAGATCCATCCCGGCAATAACAGCATCCTGATCGAGACGGGCTTCTGCTGTTCCGACGACTGCTGTTCTGCCGTGTGTGCCTACATCGAAACAGACCCCATCACTTTATAAGGAGGAACGATATGAGCGATATATCCTGTACTGCATGTCAGGAACTTCGTGAGTCCGCACCGGACTTTATGGCCAACGGCGTGACCACTGCGGTATGCAGTTCACTGGCGAAGGATACCGGACTGGACAGCACGAACGGACATAACGACTCGACCGACCTGCATCTGGCAAACGACTGCCTGATCGGCAGGATGCAGGACGAGGTAAACATGTACGATGTCTGCGACTGGAAGGAGTTCATGAAGCAGTACGCCATCAACGACTATGAGACGAACAAGGCGATCATCTGCGCTCTGAGCGGTCTGTGGAACACACTGCATACACTGATCGAAGCGCTCGGCGGCGGCAGTGGCGGCATTCCGGTCATCAGGCGCTACAGGACCACGGTCCCTGCACAGGCATTCGGCAAGGTATGGAGAGTGACATCCGGTGCACAGCAGAACCAGTTCCCTGCCTCCACATCACCGGACAACTGGGAGTCGGTCAGCAATATCACGGAATGGTTCGCAGGATCCGGCAACAACACCACTGTAGGTGAGTTCTGGATCAAGGTTCCGGTTTCCGAGATGGACAACATCATCGGCGTGTGGACACAGACACAGGTCGTGCCGACTGGCAACCCATACGATGGCGTCGGCAAAGGCTATATCCAGACCGTTAACGTGCAGGAATGGGTGCGGAATGGCGACTATCTGGATATCAACTTTGATACCTATGAACTGTGCCCGCCATCCGCGCTGCCTGACGGAAACAACGGCGGACCGTACCCCGTGGTAGTAGATTTCCTTGTTGTTGGCACACGCCAGTTACTGTAAGGAGAAAAACATGAGTCAGATAAATTGCGATGCTTGTTCGGATCTGAAAACATACGCTCCGAACTTTGCAGAGAACGGCGTCACGGATACCGAGTGTACATCCCTTGCCGCCGACACCGGTCTGAATCCTAACCTGTCACCCAAGCACAAGGATGCCGATGACCTGCATGACGTAAACGATTGCCTTGTAGGAAGACAGATACAGGATCTTGAGAAGTACGATGTCTGCGACTGGCAGGACTACATGAAAGGGTTTATCCCGAACCTGTACGAGACGATCAAGAGCATCATTTGTGCGCTTGGCGGCATATGGACATACATCCATAACCTTCTGAGCAGAGTGGGCGTCCTCGAAACTAAAGTAGGGAATCTCGAAACCAGAACAGGCAATCTGGAAACCCGGATGACGACAGCAGAGGGAAACATCAGCACAAACAGCAGCAACATTACAAATGTAGCGAACAGGCTGAACGACCTGATCCAGGCACTGGGCGGTTCCTCAAACGTCATTCCGGTCATCAAGCGGTACCGTGTGACGGTTCCGGTCGGAGCTTTCGGTCAGGTATGGCGTGTGGCATCCGGTGCGGAGCAGGCCATGTACAACGAGCCTGGGGCTACTCCGAACTATTATCCCGTGGCAAGCATCACGGAATGGTTCGCAGGATCCGGCAACAACGAGGACGTGGGCGAATTCCGTGTCATCATTCCGGTGTCCGAGATGGAGAGCATCACAGGTGTATGGACACAGACACAGGTGGTTCCGAGCGGAAACCCATACGATGGAGTTGGCAAGGGCTACATACAGACAGTCAATGTACAGGGATGGGTACAGCAGGGCACAAACCTCATCGTCAACTTCGATACCTTCGAGCTGTGTCCGCCGTCTTCGCTGCCTAATGGCACCAATGGCGGACCATATCCTGTCACTGTTGACTTCCTGGTAGTTGGTACAAAGACATTCGCACCGATCTGAGGATCTTATGTACTTCGAGATATACAGAGAAGGAAAGTTAATAAAGAGAGGCAACGACCTTCTGAACGAGCCGACATGGTCCAATGAACTCATGCTCGTGCCTTCCACCATGATAACTCTGCCTATCGAGTACGCCGAGTACATACAGGGCAGAGAGGAAATAAAGCTGTTCATGGACGATAAATGCTTCTGGGGCATCGTAGTGAGGTGCCCCAGAAACAAGGACGCGGAGACGATAGACGTCCACCTCGAACACATCGTCCATGAGTGGACATACCGCCAGATCGCCGTCAACACAGCGATCAAAGAGGGCGTTTTGAATATTGTATACAAAGGAGCGGAGACCGAGACGAAAGACGGCGTGACGGTGTCAGCCAATCCTTTGAACATCCTGATGGAGGAGTTTGGTACATTCACGGACGATGACTTCATCAGACGTGCGGGTGCAAGCGCCTGGAACGAGCATGGGGAGACTTTGCCGGTCACGGTGGACCATTCTGCGGTCGAGCCGGAGGAAGGCTCATATGACGTGATTTTCGCCTCTGGCGATGTGTCTGTGACGGTGAAGGCCACACTGAAGAAGGACGAGGAAAAGTCCGACAGCAAGGACGGCATCACGGTCAAGGCAAACTCGTTCTCCATGACATCCGATGAGGTGCGGTCGTTCACGGCTGCAGACTACATCGAGAGGGCCGGAGCCACCGCAACGTCCGGGACTTTGGAAGTGGACTACTCGGCAGTACGGACCACCTACGGCTCGTACACCGTGAAGTTCTTCGTGGAGACCGGAACGGACGACAACAAGGCAGAGGTAAGCGTGGACTGTATCGTCGCAGGGGAGAACAGCGGCGATCCAACGGTAGCGGATGATCTTGCCGACATCTACGCGGACACCAACTTCGCCTACCCCGGATGGCAGCTGAACTTCAGCGAGCATGCCAAGGAGCAGACCATCGACTATGTGTATTCCAGACAGAACAAACTGGATGCACTGAACCAGACGATGGAATTGACCGAGGATCTGTTCTGGAGAGTGAAGTTTATCGAGTCCAGAGAGATGGACATTTCTGAGTTTGGGGAGCAGAAACCATACATCATCTCCATGAAGCCGAGCGGCAGGAACAACATCCGCATGGTGACGGAACCGGAGATCGAGTACGACTTTGAGAACGTCATCAATGTGGCTACGGTGTACTCCGAGAAATCGGACACCGGCATGAGTTCCATGACACTGAGGGAGATCTACGACGATCCAGAACTGCAGGAAGAAGGGTTCCCTGTAGTCATCCTTCGGAACAACGTCAACAACGAGAGGGACTACCGGAAGTACATCGACCAGGCACCGAAGATCGGTCCTAACAACTGGCTTGAGTATGCGGTCATTGATGAGGAGTCTGTGGCGCTTGAGGCCGGAACGATCATTGAAGGGACATATGCCTTTGACGATCTGGCGCCGTTCACGCCTGACGACTCAGAAGGCGCTACCACAGAGGTCACGGATGAGGACCGCATAGAGGCGGCCAAGACCGCCTACGCCGCCACAATACGGAAGCTGAAACAGGCGCGGAGACGTCTGAAGATCAATGTGGACGTGGAGTTCATCCCGGTCTCGGTGAATGTCGGCGACAAGGTCCGGTTCATCTACGA